>Ga0187783_10003114_pt1 | contig 12257 bp, 6 predicted proteins | sample 1015_SJ02_MP02_2_FD_132471 | JGI IMG/M metagenome (GOLD analysis project Ga0187783, IMG submission 132471) | Tropical peat soil microbial communities from peatlands in Department of Meta, Colombia - 1015_SJ02_MP02_20_MG | ecosystem: Environmental > Terrestrial > Soil > Wetlands > Peat | place... | reverse complement strand
TGGGCATCTGGTTCACCATCGGGCTGATCAGTCCCACGGCGACGAGCAACCTGATCCACGCGTACGTCTGGGGATGGGCGATCGAGTGGGTGTTCTTCTTTCTGGAGATCACGGCCGCGCTGCTCTACCTCTATGGATGGGACAAGCTGGAACCCGGACTGCATGAGTGGTATGGATGGATCTATTTTGTGGCTGCGTATCTGAGCCTGGTTATCATCAACGGAATTATTACCTTCATGCTGACCTCGGGGAGCTGGGTGAGGAATCACCAGTTCTGGCGCGGATTCTTCAATCCGACCTATTTTCCTTCGCTTGCCTTCAGGACGGCGATTGCGCTGGCCCTTGCGGGTATTTATGCGCTGATTACAGCGAGCGTCGAGAAAGATACCAAGCTCAAGGCGCGCATCGTGCGCTGGAGCGCGGTGTGGACGGTGCCGTCGCTGGCCGTGCTGCCCGCGCTGGGATGGTGGTACGTGCGGCGGATTCCGCCCGATGTATGGGCGAGCGCGCGCGGGCCGATGCCGACGGGGACGGCGTATGCGACGCTGGCGGCGGCATTGCTGGTCGTCACGCTGCTGCTGGCAGTGCTGACGCTGGTACAGCCCGGAAAGATGCATCCGGCATTCGCCCTGGTGGTGGCGCTGGCGGCGTTTTGCGCAATGGGATCGTTTGAGTTTGTTCGCGAGGCTATTCGCAAGCCCTATGTCATCGCGAATTATCTCTACGCAAATTCGCTCTACTCGGCGCAGATTCCCGGCGATGGCGGGTTCAGCGTGGACGAAGTCAACAGCGCCGGAGTGCTGCAGAGCGCGAAGTGGATTGACGTGCGCCAGCTGACGCCGGTGAATCAGGTGGCCGTGGGGCACGACATATTTCTCGTTGAGTGTCAGAGTTGCCACACCGTGGACGCCTACCGGGGAGTGAAGAGCTACATCTGGCTGCGCGACTGGGATCAGAACAAGATTCAGTTAATGCTGGGGGGGCTCGAGTTCATGCACAACGGCGTGATGCCGCCGTTTACAGGAACAGATGCGGAACGCGGCGCTCTCGCGGCATATTTGAGCTCTGTGGCGCCGATACAAAGCGCCGAGGTTTCGGGCAGCGGGGCCAGAGCCGCGGCCGTAGACGGCAAGACCATCTTCGAGCAGAATTGCGTGATGTGCCATGAGATCAGCGCCAAGGACAAAATGTGGAAAAATCTGCCCGCGGATGCGAAGGCGGCGAGCGACGCGATGAAGGATCTGACGAGCCTGTTTCCTCTGATGCCGGACTTGAAACTCAATGACGAGCAGCGCATGGCGCTGGCCGTGTGGGTGAACGAGCAGCGCGCGTCTAAGGGAATCGTTGCGGCGCCGGCGGGAGGAAATTGACGATGATCGAGCAGAATTTGATTCCAACCATGGATCCCAATCCGCTGCCGGCCCCATATTGGGTGCTGAAGCTGTTGCTGATCGTGACCTTTTTCCTGCACATCGTGGCCATGAACTTCATGCTCGGCGGGGGGCTTTTGGCACTGGTCGCAAGATGGCGGTCGAAGGACCGCGCGCACGGGACGCGAGTGTTTTTCGACGTAGCCAGGAAGCTGCCGTCGCTGCTGCCTGCAACGATTACGCTGGGCGTTGCGCCGCTGCTTTTTGTGCAGGTGATCTACGGGCAGTATTTCTATACGTCGTCGATCATCATGGCGTGGCCCTGGTTTCTAGTGCTGGTGTTCCTCACGCTTGCCTATTACGGGTTCTATTACGTTTCGTTCCGCAGCGGGCAGAATCCTGGCCGAGCCGGCAGAGTGATGCTTGCCAGCGTGATTCTAATCGTGCTCGTGGGGTTCATCTATAGCAACAACTTCACGCTGGCCGAAACGCCGGGGCGGTGGGGCGGAAAGTATTTTGCGCGGCCTTCGGGCTGGAGCCTGAATCTTTCCGAGCCGACGCTGATTCCACGCTTCCTGCACTTCATGATTGCCGCGGTTGCGGTGGGGGGAATCTTTCTAATCTTCGTGGCTCTGGCGAACTGGAAGCGCGACATCGGCTATGCGCGGCCGCTGTTCCAGTTCGGTGGCAAGGCGTTTATGTTCGCCACCATGGCGCAATTCGTTGTGGGCATTTGGTGGCTGCTGAGCCTGCCGCGCGACTTGCGCATGCTCTTCATGGGCGATGACCCGCTGGCGACCACGTTGATGATGATTGGCATTGGCGGAGGAATCGTCGCGATCGTTCTCATGTCGCGCGCGCTGCGCACAGAGAATCTTCGCGTCGCGGGATATGTGGTGCCGGGAATTCTGGCGGTGGTGATTCTCTCAATGTCGGTGATGCGCGACATTTTGCGCGACGCCTATCTCAAGCCCTGGTTTCATCCTGACCAGTTCGCCGTAAAAACGCAATGGACGGTCTTTCCGCTATTCCTGGCGCTGTTTGTCGTTGGGGTGATCCTTTGGCTGGTAATGATGGCGCGCTACGGATTCTTCGGGCGGAAAAGGGACGAGGCGCAGGCTGCAACGGGCTCGCAGACCGGGAAGAATGGCTGAGCTGCGGCGCGAGATCAGTCGAACTTCTTCAGGAAGCCCTGAAGGCCACTTTTGCGGTCGCGTTTATCTGAGCAGTACTTCAGGCATCAACATCTCTGATCGATGAGCAGACACGCCAAGATCACGCCAAGACGGGTCGGGCCGACCTTTTCCAAGCTGGCCATTTGAAGTGTTCGGGGCCGAGCACTAACCTTGCCACCCCACCCAAGCGAAACTTGGATGTCGCGCCCCTGTTTCGGCTACTCCAGCGATTCCGGATGCAGGCCGATGTTCTTTTCGCCGGCAGCCTTCTTTTCGTTCCAGGCCTTCACCCAATCTTCCCAGTGCTTGCCGGCGGCACGGTCTTTTCCGAATTCCAAGCGAGCAATCTCGGCGTAGCTCACCTTGCGCTTGTCGGGCGCGTTGGGCGCGAAGTATTGCACCCACGACTCCGCGAGCGTGGCGCCGGTGTGGCGATTGAAGATATACGCCTCGATTTTTTCGCCGGACTTGAGTGTAAGCGTGATGTCGCCGCGAAAATCGAACGCCTTTTCCAGCGCGTCGCGCAGGGCTTCGTCGGAGGCGAGTGTGGGAACCCAGCCCTCGAGCTCTTCGTGCTCGGTTCCTGGGGCGAGTTCAAGGGCTTCGATTTGTTCGCGTGAGTAGCGCTGGACTTCGGCGGTCATGGGATCCCTTCGGGAGCAAGTTAGCGAGTCAGCGAGTCAGCCTTGTGCCGTCCCACATCTCGAAATCGAGACCCACGCCACCATGAGCCACTAGGCGCGAGTCTGTTCGAGGGCCCGGTCACCATTCTTAATCTGCACCAGCGGTTTGCCGGTCGGCATGGGCTCGTTGAGCAAATTGAGAGCGTGCTGGTCGGGATAAAGCGAGAAGCTGCCCTTCACCATAGCCCAGAAACCTTTGAGCGAACCGAAGCCGTCGAGAACTGCGCTCGGCTCATAGCCGCAACTGACCATGCAGTTGGCGCACTTGGGATTGCCCGAGCCGACGCCATACTCTTCCCACTTCGTCGTTTCCATCAGCTCCTTAAAGGTGTCTGCATAGCCATCCTGAAGCAGGTAGCACGGGCGCTGCCAGCCGAAGATATTAAAAGCAGGCGAGCCCCACGGCGTGCAATCGTAGTTGCGGTCGCCCATCAGGAATTCGAGGAACAGTGGCGACATATTGAACTTCCAGCTCTTCTTGCGGTTCGACAGAATGGCGCGGAAGAGGCGGCGCACGCGCGCACGGCCCAGGAATCGATTCTGGTCGGGCGCTTTGTCGTAGCTGTAACCGGGCGAAAGAACGACGCCCTCGACGCCGATTGCCATCACTTCGTCGAAGAAGGCGCGCACATGGTTGGGGTCGGTGCCGTCGAAAAAAGTTGCGTTCGGCGTGACGCGGAAGCCGCGCCCGACGGCTTCTTTGATGCCTTCGACGGCGAGATCCCAGCCGCCTTCGCGGCAGACTGAGAAGTCATGCTCTTCGCGCTGGCCATCGAGGTGCACTGAGAATGTGAGGTACTTGGAGGGCGTGAACTCCGGCAGACGGCGCTTGAGCTCAAGCGCATTTGTGCAGAGATAAACGTATTTCCTGCGCGCGACGAGGCCGTTGACGATTTCGACAATTTGCGGATGCAGCAGCGGTTCACCGCCGGGAATGGAGACCATCGGTGCGCCGCATTCTTCGACGGCGGCGAAGCACTCTTCGGGGGTAAGCTGCTTTTTGAGGATGTGCGGCGGATACTGCACCTTGCCGCAGCCGGCGCAAGCCAGGTTGCAGCGGAAGAGCGGCTCGAGCATGAGCACGAGCGGGTAGCGCTGGTTGCCCCTGAGCCGGTTTTTGAGGACGTAGGTCGCGACCGTCCACATCTGTGAAATTGGAACTGCCATCTTTCGGTAAACCCTCCGTTAGCTAAAGGTTTCCAGCCCTAACCTCAAGCAGAAAATCAATTGCTCCCCGACGTATTCCGTTAGCGAAACGAAGCTAACACCTAGGAGCTGGAAGCTAAAAACTGCCTTTCCATCGCCCGTTTGTAATTCGTTAAAGCGAGCAGCGGGAAATAATCGCGATAGATTGTGTAGGCCAGGTAAAAGACGCGGGGAAATCCAGTGCCCGTGTATAAAGCCTGGCGCGCGGCGCCTTCTCCGATGCTTTCATCCCAACTGCCATCGGGACGCTGACGGGTGAGCAGCCAACGAACGCCCTTGGCAACCGAGTCAGAGCGGTCGTCGCCGGCGGCAAGCAGGCCAAGCAGAGCCCAAGCGGTTTGCGAGGGGGTGCTGGGGCCGATGCCGCGTGTGTTGGGGTCGTCGTAGCTGCCGCAGGTTTCGCCCCACCCGCCGTCGGGGTTCTGCACCATGCGTATCCATTCCGCCGCTTGCTGCACTTGCGGCTCGTGGTGATCGACTCCGATGGCGTCGAGACCGCGCAGTACGAGGAAAGTACCGTAAAGGTAATTGACACCCCATCGGCCGAACCAGCTGCCGTCGGACTGCTGCTCATCGAAGACAAAGTTGATGGCCTTATCGACGCGCTTATCCGAGCGGGTGTAACCGTAGGTTGCCAGCATTTCCAGTATGCGTCCGGTGATGTCGACGGTGGGCGGATCGAGCATGGCGTTGTGATCCGCGAACGGAATGTACTGGAAGATCATCTTGGTGTTGTCTTTGTCGAAGCTGCCCCAGCCGCCGTTATTGCATTGCATGGCGAATACCCACGCAATGGCGCGCTGCGCCACCTGGTGCTGATAGCGTTCGCGGGGATTGTCGACCTTATTGAGCGCCAGCAACACCTGCCCCGTGTCGTCGGTATCGGGATAGAACTCATTGTTGAATTCGAAATACCAGCCGCCAGGATCGCACTTGCGCGCCTTCACCGCCCAGTCGCCGATGTGCCGCACTTCCTTCGCGAGCATCCAGTCGGCGGCTTTGACCATGCGCTGATCGTTGCGCGGAACGCCGGCTTCGCCCAGAACGTAAACAGCCTGCGCTGTGTCCCAAACCGGGCTCATGCAGGGCTGCATGCGGAAGGTGGGTTCGGGCATTTCGGGCGTTGGCGGTTGTTCGATGCCTAATTTTTCGAATTCGTCGCGCGCGCGAATGACCTGCGGATCGTCTTCAGAGTAGCCGAGGCACCGGAGCGCAATGATTGCATTGAGCATGGCGGGATAGATCGCGCCCAGGCCATCCGTCATCTCCAAACGCTCGAGCATCCACTTTTCGGCGCGCTTCAGCGCCAGCTTGCGCAAAGGCCTCAGGTGAACTGCCTCGGACAGATGCATGAGGCGGTCAAGAACGATGAAGAAGTTGCGCCACGAAAGGAGCCGCTTGCGATCCATGCGCACACGAAGAATGGAGTTGGCTCGCCCGCCGACGAAGAGCTCGTCAATTCCCTGTTCTGGAGGGATTCTCTTGTACGGCTTCTTGGCGTACATGATGGCCAGGGGCACGATGATGGAGCGAGACCATGAAGAGATTTCGTAGATATTGAAGTAAAACCATTTGGGGAAAAGGACGATCTCAGGCGGAATGGCGGGAACGGCGTCGTAGTCGTACTGGCCGAGCCCGCAAAGATACATTTTGGTGAAGGTGTTGCAAGCCGTGACGCCGCCGTGCGCCAGCACCCACTTGCGGCATTTGACGAGCCGCGGATCGTCGGCGCCAATTCCCATGAGCTTGGCCGAGAAATAGCATTTGACTGAGAGCGAGATGTTGCCCGGCCCGCCGGGATAAATGCTCCAACTGCCGTCGCCATTCTGATAGCGCATCATCTCGCTGCAGGCGCGTTGCAGACGATCGGGGTCGCCGCTTTCAAGCAGCGTATGCAGGAAGATGTAGTCGGCCTCGAGCATCGAGTCGGCCTCGAGCTCGGCGCACCAGTAACCATCAGGGTGCTGCAGCGACAGCAGATAGTCGCGCGCCGCGGCGATAGCCGACTCGACCAGCGAAAGCTCGGCGTCGATACGGCCAAAGCGCGGTTGCCGTGGGCTTGGCTCCGCGGTTTGCGTTTTCTTCTGCTCAGGTGTCATGCAGTCTGAATGCTTTCAACTCATCCTCGAAACGATGTATCTTCGGTCAGCGTTCCGGCGTTCAATTGCGCGATCGGGCAGCGCACGTCGCAGCCCGGTCCCGCGCATCTTCAACGAACTGGGACTGACTCGGTCCCGCGAGCGCTGCCTATCGCCTGGACGATTTCAGGAGGCAGGCCGAAGCGAACATTTTCCGGCATAACCTCTACTTCTTCGACGTTTTCAAAGCCGTTTTGCCGCAGGTAATTGACTACGTCCTCGACCAGAATCTCGGGCGCGGAAGCACCTGCCGTTACCGCAACATTTTCCACGCCTTCGAGCCACGCCGAGTCAATTGCCTGCGAGTTGTCGATCAGATAGCCGATGGTTCCCAGGTTGCGAGAAACTTCGACCAGGCGATTGGAGTTGGAGCTGTTGGTGGATCCCACGACCAGTACTAACCCGGCGTTGTGGGCGACGTTGCGTACGGCTACCTGTCGGTTTTCGGTGGCGTAGCAGATATCCTGCGAGTGCGGTCCCACGATGTTCGGGAACTTCACCTTTAAAGCATGAATGATGTCGCGCGCCTCGTCGAGACTGAGGGTGGTCTGGGTGAGATAGGCAACGCGACCGGGATCGGGAATTTGAAGCGCCTCGACTTCGGCGACAGTGGAGACGACCTGCGTAACATTGGGCGCCTCGCCAAGCGTACCTTCGATTTCGTCGTGGTCGCGGTGACCGATGAGGACCAGCGAGTAGCCCTGCTTGGCAAACTTCACCGCCTCGATGTGGACCTTAGTGACCAGCGGGCATGTCGCATCGATCACTTTGAGATTGCGGATCTTGCTCATTTCGCGGACCGCGGGCGAAACCCCGTGCGCCGAATAAATCACCCTTTCGCCTTCGGGCACTTCGCCAATTTCATGAACAAAAATGGCGCCCTTCTCGGCCAACTCATTCACAACATAACGGTTATGGACAATTTCGCGACGCACGTAGATGGGCGCTCCAAAGGTCTCGAGAGCGATTTTCACCACATCAATTGCGCGTACGACGCCGGCGCAAAACCCGCGCGGCTTAAGCAGCAAAACCCTCTTCTGACGGGGCGCAGCGCCGGATTTGGTGTGATGGCGATTCGATTCGGCAACAGTACTCGTCACACCTCTAAGTATACCAATCTGAGGGTCGAGGCGACAGGGAAGAAACCGGACGGCAGGTGAGAGGTGCACGCCGAATCAAGGCCGGCACAGGGAACGTCCCGCTCGTGCAAGACAAAGCACCGCCCCAGCAGAAATTTGCTTCTTGTCATAGGGAAATCCTCCGCGAACCACGATAAAAAGAGAGCGCAGCGCGGCTGGCAAGTTTTGAGCAAGTCTAGGCATCGTGGGCTCGGTATTGCGCCCGTTTTCCTCACCTGTTTCGCGGTCTCGCGTTCCTTGCATCAAGCCAGTTTGCAACTAAAATTTAATTAGCCATGTCGGAATTCACCCACCTGCACCTGCATACCGAATATTCGTTGCTCGACGGCGCGTGCGACGTCTATAAGCTGGTCGACCGCGTAGCTGCGCTCGGCCAGAAGGCTGTGGCCATGACGGACCACGGAAACATTTATGGAGCGGTGCACTTTTTTGACGCGGCGAAGGAAAGAGGGATTAAGCCAATCCTGGGCTGCGAACTCTACGTGTGCAAGGCGGAGGACCACCGCGCCGAGACTCCCAACGACCAGTACAACCATCTCCTGGTGCTGGCGGAAAACGAGGAGGGATACAAAAACCTGATCCGGCTGACCTCAGAGGCCAGCTTGCACGGGTTCTACCGCAGGCCGCGGGTGAGCAAGAAGTATCTGGCTGAGAATGCCAAAGGATTGATCGGGTTTTCGGGATGCCTGAGCGGAGAACTGTGCGAAGCGCTGGTTGCAGGCGAATACGGTCACGCCGCCAACATCGCTTTGCAATACCAGGACATCTTCGGCAAAGGAAATTTCTTCCTCGAGATTCAGGATCAGGGGCTGAGTGAGGAGAAGAAAATTCAGGCCGATCTCCATCGCCTGGAGCGCGAATTGGAGATTCCGCTGGTGGCGACCAACGATTCGCACTATTTGTGCGGCGAGGACTCGCACGCGCACGAGGTCATGCTCTGCGTCCAGACCGGCGCAAAGATTCACGAGGCAAACCGGTTCAAATTCGACAGCAACCAGTTCTTTGTGAAGAGCGCGGAAGAGATGGCGGCGCTGTTCACGGATTCTCCGTCTGCGGTCCGGCGCACGATGGAAATCGCCGAGCGCTGCAACCTGAAGCTGCAGCCGGTCGACACTCCGTTCCCTGAGTTCGCCGTCCCGCAAGAACACACGATCGACAGCTACTTTGAAGAGGTTTGCCGCAAGGGCTTGAAAAAGAGGCTGGAAACAGCCGTACGGCAACTCGAGATGAGAGGCATCCGGCGCGCGACGCCCGAGCAATACGAATCCCGCCTGCGCTACGAAATTGACATCATCAAGCAGATGAACTACTCGGGATACTTTCTGATCGTCTGGGACTTTATCAAGTATGCGCGCGATCACGGCATTCCTGTGGGGCCGGGGCGCGGATCGGCCACAGGATCACTGGTGGCCTATGCGATGGAGATCACCAACATTGATCCGCTGCAGGGCGGCCTGCTTTTCGAGCGATTCCTCAATCCCGAGCGGGTGACCATGCCCGATATCGACGTGGATTTTTGCATGAACCGCCGCGGAGAAGTCATCGATTATGTGACGCGCAAGTACGGGCGCGACCAGGTAGCGCAGATCATCACGTTCAACACCATGGCGGCGAAGGCATCGATCAAGGATTGCGGGCGCGCGCTCGATATGCCCTACGGCGATGTGGACCGGATTGCGAAGCTGGTCCCGGCCACCATAGGAATGACGCTCGATAAGGCGCTCGAAGAGTCGCCCGACCTGCGCAAGGTATACGACAACGACAAGCAGGTGCGGGAGCTGATCGACACGGCGAAGAAGCTGGAGGGGTTGGTGCGCGGCGCAGGGGTTCACGCGTCGGCGGTGGTGATTGCTCCGCGGCCACTCATCGACCTGGTGCCGCTGAACCGCACCAAAAACGACGAAATCGTTACCGCATATGACATGAAGGCTGTCGAGAAGATGGGCCTGCTGAAAATGGACTTCCTGGGCCTGACGACTCTCACCATCATCAACGACGCGGTGCGATTGATCGAGCAGACGCGCGGCGAAAAGCTTGACATCGAGGCGATTCCCATCGACGATCCGGAGACTTTCAGGAGGGTGTTTCACACGGCTCTGACTTCGGGTGTCTTCCAGTTTGAATCGCCGGGAATGCGCGATGTTTTGCGGCGTTACAAGCCCGACACAGTGGAAGAGCTGACGCAGTTGAATGCTCTCTACCGGCCGGGCCCGATGGACATGATTGAAGACTTCATCGAGCGCAAGTGGGGACGCAGAAAAGTAGAGTACCTCTTGCCAACGCTGGAGGCCATTCTGAAGGACTCGCTCGGCGTCATCGTTTACCAGGAACAGGTGATGCGCATCGCCAACGAGCTGGCCAGCTACAGCATGGGTGAGGCCGATCTGCTGCGGCGCGCAATGGGGAAAAAGAACGCGCAGGCTATGGCCGAGCAGCGCGAGCGTTTTCAGTCGGGCGCGGCGGCGAATGGGCACCCGCGAGCCGCCGTCGACGAGATTTTTGATCAGATGGAGAAGTTCTCAGGCTATGGATTCAATAAGTCGCATTCTGCGGCGTATGCCTGGGTCGCTTACCAGACCGCCTATCTGAAGACGCACTACCCGGTGGAATTCATGGCGGCGTTGCTGACGTCGGAAACCTCGAAGCCCGACAGCGTGGTGAAATACATTGGCGAGTGCAAGGAGCTGGGGATTCGCGTGGAACCGCCGGATGTGCAGGTTTCCGGCGCGCAGTTCACGCCGCACGGCCAGGGGATTCGCTTCGGACTGGCGGCGGTGAAGAATGTCGGCGCGAACGCAATCGAGTCGATCCTGAAGGCTCGAGCCGAAGCGGGCGGACAGTTCAAGAGCTTTTGGGAGTTCTGCGAGAAGGTGGATCTGCGTGTAATGAACAAGCGCGTGATCGAGTCGCTGATCAAGGCGGGCGCGCTCGATTCTCTTGGCACGCGCGGACAACTCATGGCCTGCCTAGACAAGGCGATGGAGCGAGCGCAAAAGACGCAGCGGGACCAGGCGCAGGGGCAGAGCGGATTATTCGGATTGTTTGACGATGCGCCGGCGCGATCGAACACTGTTGACGCGCTGCCGGCCGCGGCCGATTGGGAGGAGAGCGAACGGCTGGCAAATGAGAAAGAAGTGCTGGGATTCTTTGTTTCCGGTCATCCGTTGGATAAGTATGCTGAGAAGCTGCGCAATTTGACGGGGGTGACCGCCATCGCCGAGGCGCTGGAGCGGAAACCGCCGGAGCGCCGTTGGGGTGGGCAGCAGGATTTGGCCGATGAGATTCAGGTGGCAGGCATCCTTCACGGGCTGCGCGTGCAGAAAAGCCGCCGTGACCAGAGATTGTACGCGCAGGCTACCCTGGAAGACGCCACAGGAAAGATCGATGTGATTTGTTTTTCCCGTGACTACGAGAGGCTCTCCGCACAGCTTCGGATTGAGGCGCCAGTGTTGCTTCGCGGAATGCTTATGGGCGACGAGGACGCGGCCTCGAAGATCGCCGTGAGCCAGGTGCAGACGCTCGAAGAGGTCGAGGTCAAGCTGCCATCAGGGATTCGAATTCGCATCAATATGGATCGCGCCACCGAGGAGATGCTGGCCGGGCTGAAGAGCGCCGCAGATGCTTCGCCGGGACCGGGAAAGGTGATGCTGCATCTCGAAAAGACAGGTGCGTATGCGGTCATTTTGGAACCGGACGGCATGAACGTGGCGGCCGACCGCGGATGGGTGGAACGGATCGAGGAATTGGTCGGCAAGGGAGCGGTGCAGGCGATCGGATAAAGATTGGCGCGAGGCAACAAGAACTTAAGTATTTAGGGGCTCAGGGTTTGACGAATTGCCGGTGACTGCGCCGGCCGCGAGAGAAAGCCTGTGCGATATAGGAAGCTCGGAAAAGGCCCGCTCGAAGTCTCGGAGTTGAGCTTTGGCACATGGCTCACGATAGCGGGCGGCATTGCTCGCGAAGAGTCCATGCGGTGCATCCATGCGGCGTTCGACCACGGAATCACGCTCTTCGATACGGCCAATCAATATGGAGCAGGAGAAGCCGAGCGTGTACTGGGCGCCGCGCTGAAGAGTCATCCGCGCGAACGGTATCTGATTGCGACGAAGCTTTATTTCCCTGTGGGCGACGAGCCGGATCATGGCCTGTCGCCAGCGCAAATCGAAAAACAATTGAATCGCTCACTGGAACGGCTTGGGGTCGACTATATCGATCTCTACCAGTGCCACCGCTACGACAAAGAGACGCCGCTCGAGGAGACGCTGCAAGCGCTCGATCGGGTTGTGAAAGCCGGCAAGGTAAGAGCCATCGGATTCAGCGAGTGGACGGCAGACGAGATCGATGAGGCATCGGCAATTATCAGCAACGAGGGGCTCGTTCCCTTCTCCGCGAGCCAGCCGCAGTACTCCATGCTCTGGCGCAAGCCGGAGAGCGCGGTGTTTCCCGCTTGCATGCGCCACGGCATCGGCAATCTGGCGTTTTCTCCGTTAGCTCATGGCGTGTTGACGGGCAAGTACGCAGCGGGCCAGGCGCCTCCGCCGCGAAG
>Ga0187783_10003113_pt1 | contig 12257 bp, 10 predicted proteins | sample 1015_SJ02_MP02_2_FD_132471 | JGI IMG/M metagenome (GOLD analysis project Ga0187783, IMG submission 132471) | Tropical peat soil microbial communities from peatlands in Department of Meta, Colombia - 1015_SJ02_MP02_20_MG | ecosystem: Environmental > Terrestrial > Soil > Wetlands > Peat | place... | reverse complement strand
GGAAGTTATGAGATACAGTCCTGCAATAGTAAGATAAATGATGCCTGGATTCATGTTTCGTGCAATAATGTTCATGCCAATACGGGTAACTTCAAGAACGCCAATAGTGGACAAAATGGCGGTACTTTTAATGAGAGAATCGAACTGATTTATAAGGGCAGGAAAAATATTGCAGAGCATTTGGGGAATAATGACATACCACACTGTTTGTCGCAGAGTATATCCAAGAACATAACATGCATCCCACTGACCTTGTGCAATTGAGTTGATGCCCGCGCGGACAATTTCTGCAATATACACAGTACATGCAATGCTGAGTGCAATAATGGCGGCACTGAATGCAGAAAGATTAATGCCCAACCATTCAGGTAACACAAAATATGCTATAAGCACATGAATATAGAGCGGAATACCTCTGATGATGACGACAAAAATTTTCAGTGGAATGTACACTGATGGAATGCGAAGGCGATTGCAGGTTACAATGCCAATGAGGAGGCCGCCTGTCATGCCAATAATGCCACTCAAGATCCAGAGTCTGATAGTGAGCAAGAGACCAAAAAATAGTTCCGGCAAAAAAGAGATAATATCAGAAATAATAGTGTTCATTTATTGATCTTCCAGCCGTCTAATATTCCATTTTTGTTCGTTTGCGCTGATAAAACCATCCGCTTTTAAGGTACTTATAATATCGCGTACACGATCTGCAAGTTCATTATTTTCTTTTTTGATTGCTATACCATTGCCTTCAGACTGATGCTCAGGACCAATGGGAACTTGGAGTACCTGAATTTCGGGATTCTGTTCTTTTATATTGACGACGATGTCTGGATCGACCATTGCAGCAGCAGCTTTGCCAAATTTAAGATTCATAATAATGTCGACAATGGCACCAATAGGCATGATATCAAGAAAAGGGTACTGTCGCAGAAAATCTTCTTGCCGTGTTCCTGGATTGACGCAGATGACGGCATGTTCAGGACGTTTTTCAAAATCTTCTATGCTTTTTACATCTTTTGGGATAGCGTTCCAGAAAATAAGCGGATAATGTTTTACACCGCCGCCCTGATAGTGAATCATGTGATATTTTTCTTGTCTTTTTTGTGTGATTGCCAAGGGTGATACTATAATATCGATTTTTCCTGTTTCTAAAGCGAGCCAGAGTGCTTCGGGAGATAGGTCAAAAAATTCAGTTTTTTTGTTCACGCGTTGTGCAATAGCGTTGGCGACATCAACATCAAATCCTTTATATTGGCCATCTTTATCCAAAAAAGACCACGGGGCATATCCACCTACAATGCCAACACGCAAAAGTGCTTCAGAAGGAGCATTTTCAGTTTTGTGGTATCGGGTAAACATGAACCATCCACCAATAATGAGGATGAGGGCAGAAAAAATGAGGACAAAACGATTTATCATACAAATCCTTTATGGGAAAAAAGGTTACGGTAAAACTGTAGCACTGAGTAGTAAAACTATTCAATATTACATGTAAGAGAAAATATTTTTATTTTTGAAAAAAAATGAAAGATAAATGCAGATGGGACTTACGCCCAGCGATGGAAGATATGGCGGTGATGATGCGTGTCTGCAAAAATGGAGGATGATGAATATGAGAGAGGAGAAAAATGGATAACAAAATACGCCATATGAAAATCCTTATAAATAACTATAACTGCCTTTTAAACTACCAGATATGACGCATTTTGTCTAGAAAATTTTTATGAAAGTGGCACTAGTTCAAGATTGTCATTAAACACTAACGGTGGATCGTTTTTGGTATATTTGTAACTTTCGGTCCAGTATTTAAGCTGTTCTGTTATCCCTGTTTTTGTGGTAGGCATTAATGTTGATGTAGAAAATAATTGTAGGCGCACAGTAGTTGATTGAGATTTACCGTTTTTAAGAGTGATAGTTTCTGGCATATTGAGGATAAAATAGTAAGGAATATTTCCATGATATAAAAATGATTCAATGGGAGGTATGCTTTTTTCTTTATTCTTTATATTATTTTCGAGTTTTTGTGCGAAAAATTCTATGTGTGCAGGGAAAACCAAATTATTATCATTCCGTTTATTAAGATAGTCTTTGAAAGTCATTTCTACTTGTTGTTTATCATTTGCCCATTCTAGAAAAGTCCAATATGCGGGGTTGACAGATAATTTTGCAAGAGGCAGGGACGAAATCTGTTCGCTGCACATACTGAAAAGACTGGTAAAAAGTACAACTGCGGAAATATTTTTTGTAGAAAAAATAGACATAAAAAGAATCTCCTTTTTTTGATGCGCTAAAATATGCCTCGCTATTTTTTCACACAAAAATGTTTTTGTCTATTATTTTTTTGATATTTCAATGGGGTCAAAATTGTCATTGAAAGTTATAAAAGTTCCTGTTGACGATTTGAAGTTAGCCGCCGAAGTTAGTCTCATTTCTTGCAGATCTTTTCTTATTTTGTTGAGCACTATATCTTTTTTTTCTTGCAGTGTAAGAAGATAGTATGTCTTGTCAATTTTTGCTAATGTAGGGACGTCGCTAATGTCTTTGACGGGTATAGAACTGAAAAAGGGTTCTGAGTTTTTGGGTTTGATTTTGAGGAGTACTGCCAAACGATCATACTCATCAACGGAGTAAGGATTTGTCAATACCGATACTTTTGCAGATATTGGGTCATTGTCAGGTGGCAGTGAACTGCTTTTCTGGCTGCCATATATTTGCAGAGTAACACATGCCAATACCATCACTGTCTTTATTTTTGATGAGATATCCATAAGCCTTCCTTCGGTATAAAAATGGTTTGTTCGCTATATTCTATCGGATTTAAATCAAAACCAAAAGTGTACACTTTATTTTTTTCGCGCAATACAATAGTTTGTGCGTAACTTCTTATAAAATCTTGCATACGAATAGTGTTTTCATCAACATGCAAAAATAATGTATATTGAGTATCTTGTATAGTGCTTACCTTATTGTTTTGATGTTTTGGCAGGTTATCTATCCAGGTGTAAGGAATCCAGGTGATATAATCGGCATGAGCTGGTTTTTTGGGCGGATATAATTTGTTTTTGATCCATATGGTTACAGGAATAACCAGTGTTGTATTTTCAAATTTTTCATCAGGAAAAACTTTTCGAGCATTTTTTTGAAATGTATGATCAAGCTTGCCGAAAAATGTGCATTGTACGGAAAGAATTTTGAGAGTTGCGAGCGGGAGTGTTTGTTTTTGTTGACTAGAACGCAGAAAAATAGGAGTAAAAAAAACAACAAAGATGAAAAAACGTGTTGTTGATATTACATGCATAGAAAAAGGTCCTCTAGATGCTGTGTCATATTGTGCGAGTACTTATTCTGCCAGTCCCCATTTTTTTTCCATTTCTTTGAAGAAACCTTCCTGTTGAAGTTGTGTCACTACTTGTTGTATTGTTGCGGCAAACTGTTGTTCTCTTTTTTTTACTGCCATTCCTTTGCCTTCAGATTGAAACTCAGGACCAACCGGTATTCTTAAAATTTTGATGTCAGGATATTGTTTTTCAATGGTCTTGTCAATTTCTGGTGCGACCATAGCGGCAGCAACTTGTCCAAATTGTAAATTTCTCATGATATCGAGAACATTGTTGACGGGAACAAGTTTGAGAAAATAAAAATTTTGCAAAAACATTTCCTGTTGTGTTCCTGGTTGCACGCAGATGCTCCGATTTGAAGCATTTTTAAGATCTTCTATAGTTTTTATGGTGGGTGGGATTGTTTTCCAAAAGATGAGCGGATACTCAGTAACTGGTTGTCCGTGGTAGTAGATCATGTTGTACTCTTCTTTTCTTTTTTTAGTAATATCGAGAGGAGCGATGATGATGTCAAGGTCTTCCTTGTCAAGTTCTTTCCAAAGTTGTTGAACTGGTTTGTCATATAAGTGGAGATGTTTATGCATAACTTCTGCCATTTTTTTTGCGATATCGACATCAAATCCGCGCAACTGTCCATCATGATCAATAAATGACCACGGTGCATAATCGTTAATCAGGCCAACAACGAATGAAATATCTTCAATGGTATTTTTTTTATTTCTCCATATATATATGCCAAGGCCGCTGCCTATAATAATACCGCTGACAATAATAGAAAAAAGTACTACACGATTCATGATATGCCTTTGAAAAATGAGAGAAATTTCATCAAAAACCATAGCATGACAAGAAAAAGATCTGCAATAAAAAATTTTCTAGACGCTCATGCATCAGAACAAGTACGCTCACGATGTATATTTCTCGATAGTGTACCAGAGGAAAAAATATGCATATCTTTTTTTTGTTTTTCTTTTTACCTATTACTCTTGCTGCAGATGATCATCATACTTCTCAACTTCTGCATGAATATATGATGGCAAATTATTACCATTTTTTAGGCAACAGCAGTGCCAGCGCTGCATGGTATAGTGAAATCAGCACATTGGACAGCATTCTCACCTATCGCGGTTACCTCAACTTTCTTGCGGATGCAGGAAAATTTAAGGATATTATTCAGCTGCAGCAAAAAATAGATACACATTTTGCGCAAGACAAAGAAGTGCAAAAAATTCTCATTATCGCGTATGAAAAAACAGGCAACAGTACAGAAGCGCACACGCGGCTTTTGCGTATTCATCAGCAGGCAAAAGATGATCCTGAAATTGCGTTTAATCTTGCGCAGATGTATGTGCAACAAAAGGAACCAGAGAATGCGCTCTCAACTATTGACCAGTTTCTCAATTCCTCTATTCGGCGATCTCACGCTTTTATTTTTTATTTTCTCAAGGCACAAATTTATCTTTCTCTGCATGACCATAAAAAAGCACTGGAACATGTTGAAAAATGTCTTGAATTTCAAAATCAGTTTGACAAAGGCTGGCTTTTGTTTGCCATCTTGCAGGAAGAACTGGGCAATATTGCAAAAGCGGTAGAAGGATACACATCATATTTAGAAGTGACTGATCAGCCACAGCAACAGATTAAACAACACCTGCTTGCTCTTTCATTAAAGCATAAATTGTCTGCGGAAAAAGTGCAGATCACTGCTCATAAAAAAACAGATTTTGATCAAGTTTTTGTACTTATTCATAAAAAAAAATACAAGCAAGCGTTGGCGGTTCTCGATTCCCTTATCGTCAAAGAACCTCATTCTGTCGATGCTCATCTGATGAAAATTGCGCTTCTCTATTACCTCCATGACATACCTGTTCTCATGCAGGTACTTGAACATAGTATTTCCCTCGATTCAGCGCAGGTTATGTGGTACAAAATTACTCATTTGCTTGCTCAACAGGACCAGTGGCGAGAAAAAGCATATAGTATTCTTGAACGTGCATATCAGAAACATAATCATATATGGGCTGCATTGTATGGTGCCGATATTGCTCTGAGAATGAACGAATATCGTACAGCATACACTTTTTTAAAAAATTCTCTGGCTGCTATTGCAGATACAGGTCTCAAGAAAAAAGTACTCTTTACCCTCAGTACCCTCGCATATGACCTTGAAGAATATGACACGATGAAATCATGCCTTGATTCTCTTCTTTCTCTCGATCCACAGCATGTTCCTGCCTTAAATACCTATGCTTACTATTACGCTACAAAAGGGAAAGATATTGCTCGTGCAGAAGAATACTTTGCTAAAGCATATGAAAAAGAGCCAGAAAACATCTGGATCCTTGACACAAAGGCAACAATCCTTTATAAAAAGAAAGAGTACCGTGCGGCACAGAAAATTTTGCAACAACTGGCTGCAAAAATGTCCGATAATGCTTTGATCTGGGCGCATCTTGCGCTCGTTCATTACAAAATCGGCAATAATGGAGATGTGTTAACCTGTGCGCAGCACGCACAATTACATGCAAAATACCCTTATGAATGTCAAAAAATTAAAAAACTTCATACGCTCCTGGATCGCCAGGTGCACTAGCTCGAAAAAAAAGTTTCCTCCACGCGATCATCGCATTGTATGCTTTGTTGCGGGCAAGTCAGGAGGGCATATTATTCCCTGTTTGACGCTTGCCGATGAGTATCGGGCAAAGCATAAAACAAATAATCCTATTCTTTTTACCTCAGATAACGCGCTGGACATAAAAATAACACAGACAAAATCAAAAATTACTGAATATATCAGGCTCCCCCTTCAAAGGGGGCCAAAAAAATGGTGGCAAATTCCTCTTTTTTTCTGCCAGTTTTTATACTCATTTTTATACAGTTTTTACTTTTTTTTCCGCCGCCGTCCCCTTGAAATTGTCACAACGGGCGGCATTGTAGCTATTCCTGTATGTCTTGCAGGATGGATGCAGGGGGTGCCAATTGTGTTATATGAACTTAATGCTCATCCGGGCAGAGCAATAAAATTTCTTGCGTGCTTTGCCACTACTATTTACTACATTTTTCAAGAAGTGCTCCATTTTCTTCCCCAGCATAAATGTTACAAGCGACCCTATCCACTGCGATTGACGGTTCATGATCGATACTGTGATATAACTGCATTACGAGAAAAACTTGCTTTTAGGGCAAACAGAATTACGCTTTTTATTTTGGGTGGATCTCAGGGGTCAGTAGAAATTAACCGTATTTTTTCTCGATGGCTTGAGGAAAATGCTCCTTTTCATCCGAGTGTCCAGGTTATTCATCAAGCAGGAGAGCGGGACTATGAAACAGTAAAAAAAATGTATGCTGCATATCCTCACATTCCTCACTATGTATTTACCTATGAACATACGCTGACGCCTTATTTTACCATGGCAAATCTTGTTATTTGTCGCGCGGGATCGGGAACATTAAGTGAAGTGCTTTTTTTTAGAAAAGAATGTATTATTATTCCTCTGGAAACACGTGATAATAAACACCAACTATTTAATGCATACGGTATGCAGCGTCAAGATCCGCGATCTTTTTTTATTTTGCGTTCACAAGATATGCAGAAAAATATCAAGCTTTTTGCCGATCTTATGTATATGCTTATAGCTAGAAGACTTCACGCCCGGTACCCGTTGGTACGTATTGTGAATGTGCCTTTTTCAAAAATGATCAGAAAACATAACAAAATGCGTCGGCCAATATAGCATAGTATAAGGAACTTTTTATGCCTTCATGGATTGTACTTCTTCCTCCTTTTTTTGTCATACTTGTTGCACTGTATACCCGTCATATTATCGCATCATTTATGGCTGGCATTATAAGCTGTATGTTTATCCTTTATAAAGGTGATGTTGCGACGGGACTTTCTGTTGTTGCTGCACGTCTTTGGACAAATTCAGGAGTTGGCAATGTATTTTCATGGCATGCATTTTGGTCAAATACGAACATTTTGGTGTTTACGTTTCTCATTTGTATGGGCATTATCATTGTATTGTTGCAAAAAACGGGTGCCACAAGAGCATTTGTTCATTTTGCACAACACATTGTAACGGGACGTCGATCAGCAGAAATGACATCTCTCCTTTTGTCTTGCATATTTTTTATTGATGACTATTTTTCTGCGCTTACGGTTGGTTCAATTATGCGTCCTATTGCACAATTATATAAAATTCCTGCTGTCAAAATTGCTTTTTTGACAACTGCTATGGCATCTCCGCTTGCAATTCTGTCTCCTTTGTCAAGTTGGATTGGTGAAATTATTCTTCAATTTGGACAAATTGGCATATCTCTTAATCCTCAGGCATTTATTGTTTCTGATCCATATCTTGTATTTGTACACACGATTCCTGCCATTATGTATCCAATTTTGCTTATTATAGGAACGTGGTATATTGTTATTCGTGGCATTTCATACGGACCAATGGCACTATATGAAAAAAATGCTCTTGCCGCACAAAGTCATCAAGAAAAAACAAGCATGAGCGATATAGGCTCTTTTGTAGATTTTTTTCTCCCCCTTGGTTCTCTTATTGCAGGTATTATTGGGGTTTTGCTGTGTACGGGAAACTTTTTTCTCTTTGGTGGTCATGCTTCATTTGTCGAAGCAATAAAAATAGGATCAGTTCCGCAAGCGCTGTGTGCAGGAGGTTTTATTAGTCTGATACTGAGCAGCATATTTTTTTTCTCTAAAAAACGTATTACTGTACAACTATTTGGAACCTGTTTTGTGTCCGGTTTTCAGTTGATGTTTCCATCAATTTGTATGCTTACCTGCGCATGGACGCTTGGCTCATTTTTAAAACAAGATTTGCAAACGGGATCCTATATCGTTTTTCTTTTTTCTTCCATTATTACGTCCACCACACTGCCTGCTCTTTCTTTTTTGTGTGCCAGTATTACTGCGTGGCTTATTGGATCAGCATGGGCAACCATTGGTCTTATGCTGCCCATTGTTATAGAAATGCTGCAACAAGTGTCAGTTATTGCACCGCATGCATCAGCTGATGCTGTTACCCTCTTATTTCCTGTGTTGGGAGCTACTCTTTCAGGTTCTGTTATGGGAACTCATGTATCTTTCATTTCAGACACTCCTATCATGTCCGCTGCAAGTATTGGTGCCGATCATGTTGAACATGTCAAAACAATGATGTGGTACATTCTTCCTATTGCCTGCGCGACATTTTTTGCATATATAGCTGCGGGAATGTTGTTGCACCATTGCAGTGTGTATCTGTCGCTTGGAGTTTCTCTTGGTATAGGAATATTATTTTCAATACTTTTTCTTGAAATTGGACAGCGATTTTTTAAACATATATAATGTACCTTATTAATTTTTTTCAAAAATATGGTGCATGCGATGTTTATATTCTTGTTTTTTTTCATGTTTTTCATGCCTCTATGGTCTATGGAAAAAAAACCTGTAAAGAAAATTAAAGAAAAATCCACACTAGAAAAACGGTCACACCAGATGCTTTTCTCTGATGCAATTGTACGACTGTATCATGAACTGCCGCCTGAACTGCAAGCAGAAACGTCGTTTTATCTTTGTTTTCCTCCTGAAAAGACATGCATTCCCACAAAACTTGTTGGGCCTTTCGCCAAAAATTTGCCTTTTGGTTACTATAAAGATGTATATGCCGCTAGTCCGCAGCTATGGAAAAAGCATACCCATATTACCGGTCCCATGCCTTATGGAAAAGATAAACTTTTTGTGCTTTCAACTAACAACTATCCTGTTATACAGTATCTGATTGTTAACAAAAATTCTGTTCGTGGGTTTTGTCATCCACTTCAGCTTAGTGAAAGATTTCTTGGTGTAGTTCCTTTTACTGCACATTTTCTTTCAACAACGACGCACATAAAAAAGATTTTTACAAAAAAAAGTGAACCACCTCCAGATATAATAAGTATGCTTTCTCGCTGTATTGTTGAAAACGGGTCTATTTCTCGTAAAGAAATCTGGCGTACTGAAGGTACTTTTGAAAAAGCATGGGGACGGTCTGATGGTTCCATTATTGTGCAACATATAAATAGTCGAAATACTGGGCAAAAGCGTTCCTTTTATCTTATTGATAGTGAAAATAAGAGAACACTGCTAGATATTTCAGGGCTTCTTGCACAGTTTCCGCTGGGCAACATTACTCATGTGCATTACGCAGCGACACATCCACAAATTCTTGGCATTGAAGTAAGACAGAGAAAAAAAGAGAGGAGTTTTTTTTATTTTTGTTTTTTTTCGATCAGAACACAACAACCCCTTTTTATATTTAACACCAACACTGTTTTTCCTCATAGTGCATACTTTGTAGCTCGTAGATGGAAAGAAGCATATCTTAATCCCTATTGTCCAAAGACATTTGCTCAAATAAAAAATACTGATCTCGAATTTTTTTCTCTTGCAAATTCTTCTTCTTTTTTTCACGCTATGGCTGTGCATGATGCGCAAAATCTTATTTCAAAGCATGGGTGGAATTTTGAAAAAGCTTGTGGTCTTTTACGTTTTGTCAATACACGTATGCCCAACACCATGTTTCTTATGTACACCCATGGAAAATTATTTCGACAAGTTTATCATCGTGTCACAAAAACAATAACAAAAGCTTCTCTTCTCAGGGATCCTGTACTTAAGCCACGCATCAAAAAACTTATTTCCGATCGCACACTTTTTCCTCTTGTCACCGCAGTTGAAGAAATTTCTGAAGAAACTCTAAAAAAATTTCCGGAAAAGTATATGTTTGCCGTACATGAAGAGAATATTGAACCATACCTTTTTTCTACCATAGAAAATTTCGAACAGTTTCCCCGATTTGTTCTTTTTATGGACAAAAATAGGAAATACATGGGACGAATTTTACGTGATAATCTTTATTTTGTACGAGATGTTAGAAAAATGTTAAGCAAGCGCAAAACTTCTGTATCTATTTTTTAACGGATTGTATGGCAAGTTCCAAATTCAATGCATGCAGAAGTGAACGAACACTGGTTAATCTGGGATCTTCTTCTGCTGACAACATGCGATGTATTTCCTGATGGCTTAAATTTGCTTTTTTTGCAATAGAAGATATATCTTCACCACGAGCTTCGACAACGTCTTTTAATGCCAGTAAAAAAACACGTTCATCTTCATCTGTGAGTGATTCATTAAGGTACGTGAGAACGAATTCAGGATCTTGCAACTCTTCTAGGAGAAGGTGTTTCAGAAAATCTCTGCGATGTCTTTCTTTGATTTCTTTTTGTCCCATGATATTCCTTATGTAAAAACTTCCTGTACATAATATAGCAGAAATCGACTGTAATTGCTTGTTCTTTTTAGATTTTTTCTCTCCTCCGTTCGCCCTGAGCTTGTCGAAGGGTGTAAGTACACTCGCACAACAGTTAGGAAAGATACAAACCTAAAAAAGAGACAAGCATCTTCTGGTTTTGGTTCGAATCTTTTTTCCTGATTTGCATAAATGTACTCACACCCTTCGACAAGCTCAGGGCAAACGGGTAGGGGGAATTAAAAGTAAAAAAAATTTTTCTTTCTTACCATCCTTTATGGAGCCTTCTTAGGCGCAGTAAAGGATTAAATTATATTACAATAGTAATTGCCCGAGGATGATGAGCTAACACAGTTCGGCCAGTTTTTTCGTCAATAGTAATTTCCCGCAAGGACGGGTCGCGGGTGAATGTTTTTTGGTCATGAGATAGTGCTGCATTGAGGCTGAGCCAAATTGGCAAAGCTGTGCGCACTGGATATACATTATCTCCCATTGACCGATTATCATCACAGCCGATGTAAATAGCAGTGGTATATGAAGGAGTTGCGCCGGCGTACCAGCAGGTGCGAGAGTCGTTCGTTGTTCCTGTTTTTCCGATTGCCTGGGCCGAAATTTGTTCTTTGCTGGCACGACATGCACGTGCAATACCCAATTGCAGTACGCGATTTACTTGTCCGACAACGCGACTATCAAGAACGCGACATGATTCGGGTGCCGCGTGAAATATTTTTTCACCCCACTGATTTTTTACCCAGGCAATAGCATATGGCTCTGAATAAAGACCATCATGCGCAAAAATGCGTATCATGCCCGCGATGTCATACAGTGTTGCATCAATACACCCAAGAGCAAGTGAGGGAAAAGTGTGCAGTGAACTGTGTATGCCACATGCACGGGCCAGTTTACATACGCGTTGTGGTCCGCAAGACATTAACAGTTTTACTGCGGCAATATTACTTGAATGGGACAGGGCATAGGCAAGGGTGATAGAACCATGAAACTGTCGATCATAATTTCGCGGCTTCCACGATTTTCCCTCAACAGTCAGTTCAAGCGGTTCATCATCAATACTATCGGCAAACGTCATGCCATCTTCTACTGCAAGTGCATAAATAAGGGGTTTGATAATAGAGCCAATTTGGCGTTTTGCGGCAAGAGCGCGATTAAATTTTGAAGTACGAAAATCTGCTCCTCCAACCAGTGCTACAACAGCGCCTGTTGTGGTGTCGATTGTAATTAAAGCACCATCAATTGGTTGTTGCAGCTGTTCTTGTAACTTTTTACAGTGCAGACAAAACTGCTGCTCAGCTTTTTCTTGAATGTCCCTATTGAGTGTTGTTTGAATAATAAGACCACCCGTGTATACCATTTTTTTTCCAAACTGTCGTTCAAGTATTTGGCGTAGCCATTCTTTGTAATGAGGAGCGCAAGAAGAAGGTGCTGGCACTATTTTCATGTCCTGTGCGCGCGCATGTTCATATACATGTTCATCAATGCACCCACGGGTATACATTGCGTGTAAAATAATGTCTCGCCTTTTTTTTGCTGACAATGGATACATGAGTGGGCAATAATTATTTGGTGACCGTACAATACCGGCAAGAGTTGCTGCTTGGTCAAGGGTGAGATC
>Ga0187783_10003112_pt1 | contig 12257 bp, 7 predicted proteins | sample 1015_SJ02_MP02_2_FD_132471 | JGI IMG/M metagenome (GOLD analysis project Ga0187783, IMG submission 132471) | Tropical peat soil microbial communities from peatlands in Department of Meta, Colombia - 1015_SJ02_MP02_20_MG | ecosystem: Environmental > Terrestrial > Soil > Wetlands > Peat | place... | reverse complement strand
TACCAGAACTTCAAGGCCAAGGGCGGCGCCTACACGCGCGAGCATTTCTTCGGCAAGTACCCCGAGCTCAAGGCGATGGTCGCCAACATGTCCGACGAGGAGATCTGGCGCCTGAACCGCGGCGGCCACGACCCGCTCAAGGTGTACGCCGCCTACGCCGCTGCCGTGGCCCACAAGGGCCAGCCCACGGTGATACTGGCCAAGACGGTGAAGGGCTACGGCCTCGGCCGCGGCGGCGAAGGCCAGATGGTTGCACACCAGCAGAAAAAGCTCTCCGAGGAAGAGCTGCGTGCATTCCGCGACCGCTTCAACATCCCGGTGTCGGATGAGGAGCTCGGCACGCTGCCGTTTCGCAAGCCGGATGCGGCCAGCGACGAGGCGCGCTACCTCATGGAGCGGCGCGCTGCGCTCGGCGGCTTCCTGCCGGTGCGGCGTCACGCCGCGCCGGCGCTCACCATTCCGCTGCTCGAGGCGTTCGGCTCGCTGCTCGAGGGCACCGGCGAGCGCGAGATCTCCACCACCATGGCCTTCGTGCGGCTGCTGACGGTGCTGCTGAAGGACAAGAACATCGGGCGCAACATCGTGCCGATCGTGCCGGACGAGGCGCGCACCTTCGGCATGGAGGGACTGTTCCGCCAGATCGGCATTTACTCCTCGGTCGGCCAGCTGTACACGCCGCAGGACGCTGAGACCCTCATGTCCTACCGCGAGGACAAGAAGGGGCAGATGCTCGAGGAGGGCATCAACGAAGCCGGGGCGCTGTGCTCGTGGATCGCCGCCGGCACCTCCTACAGCAACCACGGCCTCAACATGGTGCCGTTCTACATCTTCTACTCGATGTTCGGCTTCCAGCGGGTCGGCGATTTCATCTGGGCGGCGGGCGACATCCAGGCGCGCGGCTTCCTGCTGGGCGCCACCGCCGGCCGCACCACGCTCGCCGGCGAGGGGCTGCAACACCAGGACGGCCACAGCCAGCTGGTGTCGACCACGGTGCCGAACTGCGTCTCCTACGATCCGGCCTACGCCTACGAGCTGGCGGTCATCATCCACGACGGCCTGCGCCGCATGTTCGTGGAGCAGGAGAGCGTTTTCTACTACATCACGCTGATGAACGAGAACTACGTGCAGCCGCCGATGCCGACCGAAGTAGAGGCCGGCATCATCGCCGGCGGCTACCTGCTGCAGATCGGCGGCCGCGGCAAGGTGCGGGCGACGCTGCTCGGCTCGGGCACGATCCTGCGCGAGTGCCTGGCGGCGGCCAAGATCCTCGAGGACGACTACGGTATTCCCGCCGACGTGCTCTCGATCACGAGCTTCAGCGAGCTGCGGCGCGAGGCGCTCGAGTGCGAGCGCTGGAACCTGCTGCATCCGGGCGAGCCCGAGCGCGTGCCGTACGTGCGGCAGATGTTGCAGGGGCGCGAAGGGCCGGTGGTGGCCGCGACCGACTACATGCGCACCGTTCCGGACCAGATCCGGCAGTGGGTCAGCGGTCGATACCTGACGCTCGGCACCGACGGCTACGGCCGCTCCGACTCGCGTGCGGCGCTGCGCCGGCATTTCGAGATGGATCGCAACTACATCACCGTCGCGGCGCTGCAGGCGCTCGCCGCGGACGCCCGGGTCGACCAGGCGACCGTCGAGCGTGCCATCGAGGCTCTCGGCATCGATCCGGACAAGCCGGTGCCGTGGAAATCCTGAAGCGTACGGACGTGTCATGAACGCTGCCGCCGGCCTCGTGGAAGTGCGTGTGCCCGACATGGGCAACTTCAAGGACGTCGCGGTCATCGACGTGCTGGTCAAGCCCGGCGATGCGATTGCGGTTGACACGCCGCTCATCACGCTCGAGTCGGACAAGGCGACGATGGATGTACCCTCGACTGCGAACGGCGTGGTCGAGAAGCTGCACACCGCCAAGGGCGGTAAGGTCAACACCGGCGATCTGGTGGTCACCGTCCGCGCCGATGGCGCGCAGCCCGCGGCCGTCCCGGCGGCTGCTGCCGCAGCGCCCGGGCCGACGGCACCTGCACCTGCCAGCCGGCCGAGTGCGCCCACAGCCGCACCCGCTGCAGCAGCGCCGGCGGCCCAGCCCACCGCTCCGTCCCCGCGCCCGGCGGCGCCGCCCGCTGCCGCGCCGTCCCCCACGACCGCGCGGCCGGCGAGCGCAGCTGCCGCCTCCGGTGCAGCGGCGCCCGCGGAGGGTCCCGGCGCCGGGAGACTCACGCCGAGATCGCTCCTCGGCATGCCGACCTCTTATCGCAGCGACCTCGCGCCCATCGACGAGCCGGGATTCTCGCGCGCCCATGCGAGTCCGTCGGTCCGTAAGTTTGCCCGCGAGCTCGGCGCCGATCTCGCGCGGGTTGCCGGCCATGGCTTCAAGGACCGCATCACGCACGATGACGTCAAGGCGTTCGTCAAGAGCGCGCTCGGTGGCGCCACCGCGGCCGCCGCTCCCGGGGCTGCGGCCGCGCCGGCCGCGGCGCGGGCCCCGGAGACCTCACGCCCGGCGCTGCCGGCGGTGCCGACGGTGGATTTCACGCAGTTCGGCCCGACGGTGCTCGAGCCGCTGTCGCGCATCCAGCGCATCTCGGGACCGCGGCTGCACGCCAGCTGGGTCAACATTCCCCACGTCACGCAGTTCGACGAAGCGGACATCACCGAGCTCGAGCAGCTGCGCGCGAGTCTCAAGGAGCGCGCTCAGGCGGCCGGCGTCAAGCTCACCCCGCTCGCTTTCATCATGCGGGCGTGCGTGCGGGCGCTGCAGGAATTTCCGCGCTTCAATTCCTCACTCGATGCCGACGGCGCCAACCTCATCGTGCGCAAATACATCCACATGGGATTCGCCGCCGACACGCCCAACGGTCTGGTCGTGCCGGTGGTGCGTGATGCCGACCGCAAGGACATCTACGCGCTGGCGCGCGCGCTCAGCCAGCTCTCCGAGAAGGCGCGCGCCGGCAAGCTGCCACCGGCAGACATGCAGGGCGGCTGCTTCACCATCTCCAGCCTGGGCGGCATCGGGGGTACCGCCTTCACACCGATCATCAACGCTCCGGAAGTGGCGATCCTCGGCGTGTCGCGCTCGGCGATGCGCCCGGTGTATCGCGACGACACCTTCGTGCCGCGCCTGATGCTGCCACTGTCGCTGTCCTACGATCACCGCGTCATCGACGGCGCGCTGGCGGCGCGCTTCACCACCTGGCTGGCACAGACGCTCGCCGATCCGCGCACCCTCATCGAGGCGGTGCCGTGAGCGTGGATCTCACGATCCCCGACATCGGCAATTTCACCGATGTGGATGTGGTCGACGTGCTGGTGAAGGCGGGCGATCGCATCGAGGTCGATACGCCGCTGGTGACGCTCGAGACCGACAAGGCTTCGATGGACGTGCCGGCCACCGCGGCGGGCCAGATCACCGAAGTGCTGCTCAAGCGAGGCGACAAGGTCTCCAAGGGCTCACTCATCGCGCGCCTCGAGAGCGGCGCGGCAACTGCATCCGAGCCGGCGGTGGCACCTCAGCGCGCCGCCACTGCGATCCCCGACCGTGGCGCGAGCAGCGCGCCACCGGCCGCGCGCAGCGACGAGCCGGGGGATACCGTGCGCATGCCGACGCCGCAAAGCAGCGCCGCGCAGCGGGCAGGGAGCGACTACGGTCGCACGGCCCAGCTGTTGGTGCTGGGGGCGGGCCCCGGCGGCTACACCGCTGCGTTCCGCGCCGCGGACCTCGGACTCAAGGTGACACTGGTCGAGCGCTGGGCGGAGCTCGGCGGCGTGTGCCTCAACGTCGGCTGCATCCCCTCGAAAGCGCTGCTGCATGCCGCCCGGGTGATCGAGGAAGCCGATGAGATGAGCGAGCGCGGCATCGCCTTCGCCGACCCCGAGATCGATCTGCCGAAGCTGCGTGCCTGGAAGTCGTCGGTGGTCGCCAAGCTCACCGGCGGCCTGAAGATGCTCGCGCGGCAGCGCAAGGTCGAGGTCGTGCGCGGCAGCGGGCGTTTCGTCGGCCCGGACGTGCTCGAGGTGATGAGCGCCTCGGGCTCCGAGCGTATCCGTTTCGAGCAATGCATCATCGCCGCCGGGTCGGAAGCGATCCGACTGCCCGGATTGCCGGCCGATCCGCGCATCCTCGATTCGAGCGAAGCGCTCGAGCTGCCGGAGTTCTCCGGCGGACTGCTGGTCGTCGGCGGCGGCATCATCGGGCTCGAGATGGCGTGCGTGTACGATGCGCTCGGCAGCCGCGTCAGCGTGGTGGAGCTCACCCCGCAGCTCATGCCCGGCTGCGATGCCGACCTGGTACGGCCGCTCGAGCGGCGCATCCGCTCGCGCTACCAGCAAATTCTGCTCGGCACCCGAGTGTCGGGCGTCGAGCCCGAGGCGGCGGGATTGCGCGTGAGCTTTGCCGGCGAGCAGGCACCCGCACCACAGCTGTTCGAGCGGGTATTGGTGGCCGTCGGCCGCGTGCCCAACGGCTTTGGCGTCGCCGCCGAGCTCGCCGGCGTCAAAGTCAGCGAGCGCGGCTTCATCCCGGTCGATCGCCAGATGCGCACCAACGTCGCAAATATCTTCGCCATCGGCGACATCGCCGCGCCGCCGATGCTGGCGCACAAGGCGATGCACGAAGGCAAAGTGGCCGCCGAAGTCGCCGCGGGTCACAAGCGCGCAGCCGACTGGCGCGTGATCCCCTCGGTGGCCTACACCGACCCGGAGATTGCCTGGGTCGGTCTCACCGAGACCGAGGCGCGCGCCAACGGCACCGCCTTCAAGAAGGGCACCTTCCCGTGGGTGGCGAACGGCCGCTCGCTGTCGCTGGCGCGCGAGGACGGCTTCACCAAGCTGCTGTTCGACCCCGACACGCACCGCATCCTCGGCGGCGGCATCGTCGGCACCAACGCGGGTGAGCTGATCAGCGAGGTGGCGCTCGCCATCGAGAACGGCTGCGACGCGGCCGACATCGGCCTGACGATTCATCCGCATCCGACGCTCAGCGAGACCGTGGCGGGGGCGGCCGAGGCCTTCGAAGGAACACTGACCGACCTGTACATTCCACGGAAGTGATCCCTGGCCCTTCCCGACTATGAGCTCCTCAGCGTTGCTGCGGCATCCTGCGGAATGGCATGCCGCGGCGGCTTTCATCCGCTGCGCGACGATGGCGTGCCAGACACTCACGAAGGTCGAGCGCCCGGCACGCTGATCCTCCTCGGCTTCACCGGCACACGGCAGTGGCCCGCCTTCGTGAGCTCGCCCGAGTACCAAGACGGCGCGCCGCATCCGCTCGACCGCTGGTCGCGGCGCGTCACCGGCGCCCTGGCGCGGCGATTCGGCGCCACCGAGCTCTACCCCGCGCCCGGCCCGCCGTGGTGGCCGTTCCAGCGTTGGGCACGGCGGGCGGAAGGCCTGCAGGCCTCGCCGCTCGGCATACTCATTCACCCCGAGTTCGGACTCTGGCACGCGTACCGAGGCGCGTTGTTGTTTGCCGAGCGCTTCGCGGTTCCCGGCACCGGCACCGGGCAGTCGCTCCATCCGTGCGATAGCTGCCTGGAGAAGCCGTGCCTGCGCAGCTGCCCGGTGGGCGCGATCACCCCGGGCAGTTTCGATCGCGCCCGCTGCCACGCGCACGTCGCCGCACCCTCAGGCGCCGAATGTCACGGCAATGGCTGCCTCGCCCGGCGCAGTTGCCCGGTGGGCGAAGCTCATCGTTACGGCGCCAGTCAGGCCGCATTCCACATGAATGCAGCGCTCGCGGCCGACCGCTGACCCCGCTGAAGTCAGGTGAGATCGAAGCGATCGAGGCTCATCATCTTGGTCCACGCCGCCACGAAGTCCTTCACGAACTTCTGCTGCGAGTCTGCGCACGCATAGACCTCGGCGATGGCACGCAGCTGCGAGTGCGAGCCGAAGATGAGATCGACACGCGTAGCGGTCCACCTGGGCTGGTTCGTCTGCCGGTCGCTTCCCTCGTACACACCTTCGGCAAGCGCGGACGGCTGCCAGTGGGTGCGCATGTCGAGCAGGTTGACGAAGAAGTCGTTCGACAAGGTGCCCGGCCGCGTGGTGAAGACGCCATGCGCGGAGTTGCCGGCATTGACGCCGAGGACGCGCAGGCCGCCGACCAGAACCGTCATCTCCGGCGCAGTCAGCGTCAGCAATTGCGCCCGGTCGACCAGCAGCTCCTCGGCCGAGAGCCGCTGCGTGCCGCGCAGGTAATTGCGGAAGCCGTCGGCGGTCGGCTCGAGTGGTGCGAAGGAAGGGGCATCGGTTTGCTCCTGCGAGGCGTCCATGCGACCCGGCGTAAAGGGCACCTGTATGTCGTGGCCGGCATCCCTGGCCGCGCGCTCGATCGCCGCGCCGCCACCGAGAACGATGAGATCGGCCAGCGACACCTTTTTCCCGTCGGTCTGTGAAGCATTGAAGTCTTCCCGGATCGCCTCCAGCGTCTGCAGCACCTTCTTCAACTGCGGCGGCTGGTTGATATCCCAGTCCTTTTGGGGCGCGAGGCGAATGCGCGCGCCGTTGGCGCCACCGCGCTTGTCGGAGCCGCGGAACGTCGCGGCCGAGGCCCAGGCGGTCGAGACCAGCTGCGAAACCGACAGTCCGGAGGCAAGAATTCGCGCCTTGAGAGCCGCAATCTCCGGCGCCCCGATCAGCGGATGATCCGCCGCCGGAATCGGGTCTTGCCACGGCAGCGGCTCTTTCGGCACCAGCGGACCGAGATAGCGCGCGATCGGGCCCATGTCGCGGTGTGTCAGCTTGAACCAGGCGCGCGCAAAGGCGTCTGCCAATTGATCCGGATTCTCGTAGAAGCGCCGCGAGATCCTTTCGTAAGCCGGGTCGAACCGCAAGGCGAGGTCCGTCGTCAGCATCGAGGGCGCGCGCCGCTGCGAAGGGTCATGCGCATCCGGTACCGTGCCGGCGCCGGCGCCATTTTTCGGTCGCCACTGATGCGCTCCCGCGGGGCTGCGCGTCAGCTCCCACTCGTAGCCGAACAGGTTCTGGAAAAAGTTGTTGCTCCACTTCGTCGGCGTGGTCGTCCAGGTGACTTCGAGGCCGCTGGTGATCGAGTCACGCGCTTTGCCGCTGCCGAACTTGCTCTTCCAGCCAAGTCCCTGCTCCTCGAGGGCGGCAGCTTCCGGCTCCGGACCGACCAGCGAGGCGGCACCGGCACCGTGGGTCTTGCCGAAGGTGTGACCGCCGGCAATGAGGGCGACCGTCTCTTCGTCGTTCATCGCCATGCGAGCGAACGTCTCGCGAATATCGCGCGCCGCCGCCAGCGGGTCCGGCTGGCCGTTCGGGCCTTCCGGGTTCACGTAGATCAGGCCCATCTGCACGGCGCCGAGAGGATGCTGCAGGTCGCGTGCACCGCTGTAGCGCTCGTCCGCCAGCCACTTGCCTTCCGGGCCCCAGTACACGTCCTCTTCGGGCTCCCAGACATCCTCGCGGCCGCCGCCGAATCCGAACGTCTCGAAGCCCATCGACTCGAGGGCGACGTTGCCGGCGAGGATCATGAGGTCGGCCCAGGAGATGCTTCGGCCATATTTCTGCTTGATCGGCCACAACAGCCGGCGCGCCTTGTCGAGGTTGGCGTTGTCCGGCCAACTGTTGAGCGGCGCGAAGCGCTGCTGGCCGGCTCCGGCGCCGCCGCGACCGTCGCCGATACGGTAGGTGCCGGCGCTGTGCCAGGCCATGCGGATGAACAGCGGCCCATAGTGGCCGAAGTCGGCCGGCCACCAATCCTGCGAGTCGGTCATCAAAGCATGCAGATCCTTGATCACGGCATCCAGGTCGAGGCTGTTGAACTGCGCCGCGTAATCGAACGCCTCGCCCAGCGGATTGGACAGCGCCGAGTGTTGATGGAGGACCTGCAGGTTCAGCTGGGTGGGCCACCAATCACGATTACTCTGTGCACGGGTGCCGGCTGTGAACGGGCACTTGCTTTCAGTCGCCATGTCTGTCTCCGCTCGATCCTGTGAGTTGCTGGATCCACAAGCCGAGTGGATTGTGTCTTCAGCGCAGCGGCCCCGGCCAATTGAAAGATCGGATCATGGCGATAGTCGCCATGAATGAGCGGCGGTGGCAGTCGCGCTGATGGGCGCTGACTTTCAAACGAAAACGCCCGCTTTCGCGGGCGTTTTGCACTCACCGTGCGGGAAGTCTGAGATCAGTGCCTGCGCCTGCGCCGCGCGAGTCCTAACCCCGCGAGACCGAGTCCCAGCAGGCTGAGCGTTGCCGGCTCAGGCACACCCTTGGTGGGTGACGTCAGAGCAAACTCGACGGGTATGGTTACCGGCCCCGAGATGATGGCGCCAGCGACCTGGCCGACCTGATAAATATTGCAGGTCGAAACCGCGACACCGCTGCAGGCCGCTGCACTGTTGTAGAGGAAACCGAAACTGTTGCTGGTGAAAGCGCCATTCACGATCATCGGCTCGACGAAGTCTCCCAGGTGGGTCACCAGGGTCAGCGTCATGTTGGTGTTGGAGTTGAGACCGACCGGCCCACCGCCGCCGCCATTCGGGTACACGATGTCGTTGCTGAACGCGGGGGAAGTCATCGCGAGCGGGGCGTTGGGACCGGCACTCGTCGCCGTGGGGCCGGACCCGAGAAATCTGGTTACGAAGGTGTAGGTGCCCGACGGCACCGCCGAAGACGACGACGTGTACGATCCGGAGAGGGTGCAGGTTGTGTACCCCCCGCTGCTGGCGCAGCTGCCTTGTTGCTCACTGAAGAGCGAGTAGCCGGGGCCGTAGAGGGTCACGTCGCCCAATCCGAACAGCGTGAGATTCTGGGTACTCAATCCCAGATCGAGCGTGACTTCCGTTGCCTGAGCTGCACTCGTGGCGACGAGCAGTGCTGTCGCGACGGCCAAGCCGGTCCGCAATTTCATGCTCATATCCTCTCTAGTTAGTGTTAGGAGGATGGTGGGTTAAGTTAAGCATACGAAACCACTCGTGGCAGCACAACGGCCGGGTAACGAAGAGCACGCGCAGCGACGAAATATGTAAAAGAGGCGAGTCCGAGCGACATCGTGAGCGGCGCAGCCGGCGACCGGTGCGCGCACGATAACCGTCGCATCCGCTCGCGCACCGCCGTGGCGGCGCATCAATCCCGGCCGAACGCCACGCTCGCTACGATTGCCCGCGTGCCCGTGCCCGAGTGCCAGTGCGCCGTGAGCGCGGCGGCGCGCGCCGCCCGATGAGCTGCGCGAGCCGCCGCTTGCCTTTCGCGCGCGGCGGCCGCGCGGGCGTCTTGTGCGGGTACTCGCACAGGTCGCGAATGATGCACGTCGGACACTTCGGCGCGCGCGCCGTGCACACGTAGCGACCGAGCAGGATCAGCCAGTGGTGGGCGTCCTTGCGAAACTCCGGCGGCGTGGTCCGCATGAGCGCATCCTCGACCTCGCGCGGCGTGCGTCCGGGGGCGAGCCCGGTGCGATTGGCGACCCGGAAAATGTGAGTGTCGACCGCGATCTCCGCCTCGCCGAACACCATGTTGAGAATGATGTTGGCGGTCTTGCGACCGACGCCGGGCAGCGCCTCGAGCGCGGCGCGCTCGGCAGGCACTTCGCCGCCATGCCGCTCGAGCAGCGCCTCGGCCAGGCCGACCAGGTTCTTCGACTTGGTGTTGTAGAGCCCGACCGGGCGGATGTAGGGCTTCACCCCCTCGACCCCGAGAGCCGCGATCGCCGCCGGCGTGTTGGCGACCGGGAAAAGATTGCGGGTCGCCGCGTTGACGCTCTTGTCGGTCGTGTGCGCCGAGAGCATCACCGCCACCAGCAGCTCGAACGGCGAGCCATGGAGGAGCTCGGTCGTCGGTGCCGGATTGGCCGCCTGCAGCCGCCGGAAGATTGCCCTGCGGGTAGCCGGATGCACGGACGGGTCCTGCCTCAGCTCGCTGCCGGATCGACTGCAGGGGTGAGGCGCTGCTTGCGCATGCGCAGCAGTGCCGCCTGCTCGGCCGCACGGCGCGCACCACGGGCGCCGTGGGCCGCGAAGCGCTGGCGATTCTCAGCCGGCGAAGGCGCCGGCGGCGCATCCGCGAGGCTCGCGCGCGGCACCATGACGATGCAGTCCACCGGGCAAGGCGCGACGCACAGCTCGCAGCCGGTACAGAGCGCGAGCATTACCGTGTGCATCCGCTTCGGTGCTCCGAGAATCGCATCCACCGGGCAGGGCGGCAGGCATCTCGCGCAACCGATGCAGGCCTGCTCGTCGATCTGCGCAACCAGCAGCGGTCCCTCGGTGCCGTTGGCGGGATTCAACGGCAGCGCGGGACGCTTAAGCAGCTGCGCCAGCGCGGCGATCGTGGCATCTCCGCCCGGCGGGCACTGGTTGATCTGCGCCTCGCCGGCGGCGATGGCGTCGGCGTATGGGCGGCAGCCACCGTAGCCGCAGCGCGTGCACTGGGTCTGCGGCAGCAGGGCGTCGATTTCGGCGGCGCTGGCCACGGAGCTTCGAGCTCAGGTGATGCGCATGCCCGGAGCCGCGCCGGAATCGGGCGAAAGCAGGAACGGCCCGGCGCCGTCGGCGCTCGCCGCCAGCACCATGCCTTCGGAGACCCCGAACTTCATCTTGCGCGGCGCGAGGTTCGCCACCACGACGGTGAGACGGCCCTTGAGGGTTGCGGGGTCGTAACTCGACTTGATGCCGGCGAACACCGTACGCGTCCCGGAGCCGAGGTCGAGCGTCAGCTTGAGGAGCTTATCGGCGCCCGCTACCGCGGCGGCATCGACGATGCGCGCGACGCGCAGATCGACCTTGTGAAATTCCTCGATCGAGAGTGAGTCCAAGCCGCCGGCTCCGGCAGGCGCGGCGGCGCTGGCGCCGGTCGCAGCGGGCGCGGCAGCGCCGCTGCCGGAGCGCGTCGCAGCATCTGGCGCGGGCGTCGACGGCGCCGCGTCCGCCTCGAACAGCGCTTCGAGCTGGCGCGGCTCGACGCGCTTCATCAGGTGCTGGTAGGGGTTGATGCGCTCGGGCAGCACCGCGGCATCGCTCCAGCGAAACGGACGCCCGAGGGCGAACAGCTGCGCGACGCGCTCCGCGACATCAGGCAGCACCGGTGCCAGCAGCACCGACAGCAGCTTGAAGCCGTGCAGCGCGCGCGAGCAGACGTCCTGGAGCTCTGCGGCGCGCGCCGGGTCGCGCGCCAGCACCCACGGCTGGCGGGCATCGAAGTCGTGGTTGATGCGATCGGCGAGCGCCATGATGTCGCGCAACGCCTTGCCGAACTCGCGGTTCTCGTAGCTTTCCTGCACCGACAAAGCTGTCCCGGCTGCGTCCTTCACCAGCCGCTCGGTATCACCGGTGTATTTGAGCTCGCCGCCAAAATGGCGGGTAATGAAGTTCGCGGCGCGGCTGGCAATGTTGACGTACTTACCGATCAGGTCGCTGTTGACGCGCGCCAGGAAGTCGTCGGGATTGAAATCGATGTCCTCGACGCTGGCATTCAGCTTGGCGGCGATGTAGTAGCGCAGCCACTCCGCGTCCATGCCGATCTCGAGGTAGCGCAGCGGGCTGATGCCGGTGCCGCGCGACTTCGACATCTTCTCGCCCGAGACCGTGATGAAGCCGTGCGCCCACACGTGCTCGGGAACCTTATACGGTGCGCCGGCGAACTTGAGCATCGCCGGCCAGAAGAGTGTGTGGAAGTAGATGATGTCCTTGCCGATGAAATGGATCTGCTCGGTATCGGGCGCCGCCAGGAACTCCTCGAAGCTGCGATTCTCGCCATGGGCGCGCGCCTTGCCGCTGTCAAAGTAGTTCTTGAGAGCGGCGAGATAGCCGATCGGTGCATCGAGCCACACATAGAAGTACTTGCCGGGTGCGTCCGGGATGGGAATGCCGAAGTAGGGGGCATCGCGCGAGATGTCCCAGTCGGCGAGCGCCTGGCCGCCGGCGCCGGAGAGCCATTCGCGCGCCTTGTTGGCGACCTGCGACTGCAGCCTGCCCGGAGTATCGAGCCATTGGCGCAGAAAGGTCACGCAGCGGGGATCGGACAGGCGGAAGAAGAAATGCGCCGAGCTCTTCAACAGCGGCCGGACACCGGTCAGCACCGAATAGGGGTTGATGAGGTCGGTCGGCGCATACACCGTGCTGCAGACTTCGCAGGCATCGCCGTACTGATCCGGCGAGTGGCAGTTGGGGCACTCGCCCTTGATGTAGCGGTCGGGCAAAAACATGCCCTTGATCGGGTCGTAGAACTGCTCGACGCTTTTCTCATAGATGAAGCCGGCGAGTTGCAGGCGCGCATAGACGTCCTGTGACAGCTCG
>Ga0187783_10003111_pt1 | contig 12257 bp, 9 predicted proteins | sample 1015_SJ02_MP02_2_FD_132471 | JGI IMG/M metagenome (GOLD analysis project Ga0187783, IMG submission 132471) | Tropical peat soil microbial communities from peatlands in Department of Meta, Colombia - 1015_SJ02_MP02_20_MG | ecosystem: Environmental > Terrestrial > Soil > Wetlands > Peat | place... | reverse complement strand
CTCAAATATCTTGCATCCTCCGCCCTTGCGCCTCAGAGACATACCGCCCAAAAGGCTCATTGGCGGTGTCGAATCCGCGAAGTCGGATCAACACGATCTGCTCGTGGGTGAGGACCTTCACAGCCGCACGGCAAAAATGCGCCATTGCCGGCGGACGCGGCCGCATCGCGGTACCTGATCGCCCATCGCCGTGGCCGGCCTGCCACGCCGTCATCCCCACATTGCTGCCCGGGCAAATCGTCTCGCGCCGCATTGGTCGGTGCTCACGCCACCAAGGCGCGCTTAGGCTCATTTTCTGGTCGACCAAATAGTATGCGATTGCTCAAAATGTATACAGGAGGACTCGGCCGGAATTCCCGGTGCGCGCGATGGGAAAGGCCATCCCAGCTTGGCTGCAAGTTTTACCGGCGCTCCGAAGACATCGCCCGGCTGTTTGCGTCGGGTTCTGACGTGGCCGTCGACGGGCCTTCTCGCGCTGCCGTGATGATCAAAGCACCGATCGTGCGCATCGCGCAAACACGGACTTAGACTGATGAGCTCACAACGCGTCTGCCGCGCACCGGTCCGTCGTCAATTTTCTGCGTCAACTCAAGAAGCCTGCAGAGCGTCCCTCGCCGACCCATCGGCCGCACGACAATGCCGCTTCAATCGGCTCTGGCACGTCACTTGCTACACCTCGTCCGCACGTCGCCGCAACTCGAGCTTTGCGCGTCGCGGTCAACTCGGCCGCCACAATGGCAGCGCTCGGAACATGCGAGAGGAGAGGCATCATGTGTGATCGCCATGGCAGTCAAGGTCCAACGACTCCGGCGAAGAGTGTGCTGGATCGCCGGTCGTTTTTGAAGGCCGGTACCCTGGGAACGATCGTGATGGCGGTGCCGGCTGGCATGGTGGGCCTGCCCGGGTCGGCCCACGCCGCTGCGACCGTCAAGGGAACCCACGGCAACGGCTTTTGCAACGTCACTTTCTTCATTACCCATGCGCGCCAGCTCGCCAAGGAAGAAGGGCTGACAGTCGAATTCGTCAATACTCCGTCCTTTGCCGAACAGGTCACCTTCCTCGGCACGGGGCAGGTTGACGTAAGCGTGCTTCCCTACACGAACTTCATGGCTCTCTACGACGCCGGCGCCCCGGTGAAGATTGTCGCGGGGGGCGGCGTGCAGGGGGTCTATATCGTCGCCCAGCCAGGCCTCGACACGCCAGCCAAGCTCAAGGGTAAGACGCTCGGCACCTTCCAGAACGACACGCTCGAAGTGCTGCCCTACGATTGGCTCAAGAAGAACGGCGTTGCCTACAAGGACATCACCGTGCGTTACCTAGACTCGATGGGCGAAATGGTGGCCGCGTTCAAGGCCGGCGCCGTCGACATCGCATCGACGATTGAACCCTACGGTTCGGCCCTCCTCAGCGACGTAAAGGGCGCGGTGCTGCTGTCCGACGGCGTCGACATCTACGGGCCTGAATATACCGATTGCGTGCTTGGTGCCAGCACGAGACTCCTGGAGAAGGACCCCAAGAGCGTCAAGGCGCTGATCAAGGCGATGCTGAAGGCGCAATTGCTGTTCGAGACGGATCGCGAGCAGCTCCTCGGGGAGTTGGTTGGTACCTACTACAAGACTTCTCTGGAGAATGCTCGCATTGGCGCCACGGCTCAGCCGGCAAAGGTCGATCAGAGAGCCCAGACGGACTTCATCTTGAATCGAGTCGAGTCCATCATGGCGATGGGCTACATCAAGAAGAAGCCGGGCCGCGATGCAATCGACTGGAGCTATCTCGAGCAGGCCATCGCCGAGGTTCCCGACGTCTACGCCAAGCTCAAATATAAGTCGGCTTGAGCGCGTGCCGGCGGTCGACGTCAAGATCGGCCACGGGGAAGTGGCGTCCTCACCGCGACTCGCCGCTTCCTTGCCACGCCCGTCGATCGCCTTTGTCCGGCAGCACGGGCCGAAACTGATCTGGGGCCTATTGTCGATCGGACTGTTCGCCGCGATTTGGGAATTCCTGTGGTATGTCGGCGTCGCCGATCAGCGGCTGTTGCCGCCTCCCCACATCTTCCTCGGCGACTTTGCGGGACAGGCGAAGAACTTCAACACCGGCCGGCGTTGGGAGATCGGCGTCGATCCCAACGCCGGACCGACGCCATTCGGAGCTGTCCTCATCACCGTGGCGTCATCGACTATGCGGGTGCTGGCCGGCCTCGCCATCGCCGCGGTCACCAGCCTTTGCATGGGCGTCCTGATTCGCTATTTCGGCCTCGTCGATAGACTGGTTCTGCCCACGGTGACGTTGCTCGCACCCGTCTCACCCGTCGCATGGCTGCCGGTGGCGACCTTCCTCTTCGGTATTGGCAACGGGCCGGCGATCTTCATGGTATTCATCGCGCTATTTTTCACGATGACGCTTGCCACCATCACGCAGATCGATTCGGTCAATCGCAACTACATCAATGTCGCCCGCACCATGGGGGCCAGCAAGCGTCAAATCTACCAAAAAGTGATTCTGCCGGCGATCCTGCCCGGCCTGCTGGTGGTGCTGCGTCTCAACCTTTTCGGCGCGTGGATGGTGGTGCTGGTCGCCGAGGCAACCGGAGTAGGATATGGGCTCGGACAGATCATCTCGATGGCGCGCAATACATTCAATCCCGGGCTCGTGTATTTCACCATTGTCATCATCGGTCTGCTCGGCTTCGCCTCCGACTTCGCGCTGCGGCTTCTGCAGCGGCGGGTCTTATATTGGCTGCCCAAGGGCCAGGGAGGGCTGAGCAGTGATTGATGGCGCGCTGCCCAACCGCGCGGCACGCGCGGTGCGGGCATCGGCAAGCTTGGGACGCAGGGAGCGCGCAGTTACTGCAAAAACAGCCCAAGCCCTGCCTCAGGCACAAGATCGCCGAGGTCATCGCACTCGCCGATCGGTCCATTCCCGCGCGCCCCGACCGCACGAGGTGGCTCAGGCAAGCACCGAACAGGCCACTTCCGTCGCCGACTGACGGAGCATTGAGATGAGGGAACACGCAACTGCCTGTGCCATCGTGCGCGGCAAGCACGTGATTACCCACGCACTTGACCGACACCGCTGGGCACAGATCGACGACGGCGCCGTACTCCAGCGTGACGGCGTCATAGCCGCCGTTGGATCTTTCGCGGCGCTGCGTGCCGAAAATCCGACCGCGCCAGTGATCGGCAACGGCGAACAGGTGCTGCTCCCCGGTTTCGTCAACGGCCACCATCACATCGGCCTGTCGCCGGTCCAGCTCGGCATCGCCGACACCACGCTCGAGCTGTGGTTCGCAACCAGCATTGCGATGCGCGACCGCATTCCCTACTACGACACTCTCTACGCCGCCTTCGAGATGCTTGCTTCCGGCACCACCACAGTCCAGCATCTTCATGGCTGGCTTCCAGGCGATCCTCGCCAGACGGAGGAGGAAGCGGAGTCGATCATCCGTGCCTACGAGGACATCGGCATGCGCGTGTCCTACTGCTACGCACTACGCGAGCAGAACCATCTTGTTTATGAGGACAACGAACAGTTCCTGAGGCGCGTGCCGGAGGATGTCCGTCCTTTGCTCGCCAAGTATTTTGCCGGCTTTCGGATGCCCGCCGCCGAGACCATTGCGCTCTTCGAGCATTTGCGCGCCAAGCACCATGGCAAGGAGCGAGTTAAGATCCAGCTGGCACCCTCGAACCTGCAATGGTGCACCGACGAGGGATTGGCCATGCTGGCAAGTTGCGCCGAGAAGCACGGCGTTCCAATCCATATGCACCTGCTCGAGACTCCCTATCAGAAGGCGTACGCCCGGAATCTCCGGCACGGCGGTACAGCGGTGGATTACATCGCGCGATTCGGCTTGCTCGGACCAAAGATGACCCTCGGGCACGCCGTTTGGCTCTCGGAAGGCGATCTCGATCGGCTGGCAGAAACGGCGACCAGTGTCTGTCACAATTGCAGTTCCAACTTCCGTTTGCGCAGCGGGGTTTTGCCGCTCAACCGGCTCGAGGAAAGAGGGATCAATACTGCCATCGGCCTCGACGATGTCGGTATCAACGACGATCAGGACATGCTGCAGGAGATGCGCATGGTGCTGCACACCCATCGCGAACCAGGCATGGACGATCGGGTTCCCACCATCGCTCAGGTCTTCCGCATGGCAACGAGCGGTGGGGCCAAGACAACTCCCTACGCTCAACAGATCGGTGTCCTCGAGATCGGCAAGGCGGCCGACATGGTTCTGCTCGACTGGACGCAGATCAGCCATCCCTATCTCGATCCCGAGGTACCTGTGCTCGATGCGGTGATCCATCGGGCCAAGATGCAGGCGGTCAAGACGGTGATCGTGGGCGGCGAAATTGTCTATCAGGACGGCAGGTTCACCCGCGTCGACCGCGATGCCGCCCTGCGCCAGCTCTCCGACATGCTCAAGCGTCCGCTCAGCAGCGAGGAGCTCGAACGCCGCCGGCTGTCGAAAGGCGTGCTTCCCCACGTCAGGGCATTTTACGAGGGGTACCACGATCCCAAAGCGCACTTGCCCTATTATCGACAGAACTCGCGGGTGTGAGGAAACGCGATGCCGATGTAGCAGAACAACGGCCGATTCGAAAATAAAACTGTGGTCGCACGGATGGGCGGATGGGTGCTTGGCGACGCCGGTTGCGCGCTGCACGAGATCATAGTCCCCATGTGCACGTTCGCGCAATCGACTCGCTGCAAACCCAGATGCGCCGCCGCAAGCGGATGCGCCTGGGCGGTGGCCTTGCCGTGCGGGCGGGCAATCGCGTCGCGTCCCTCGCATTGCTCGGAAGATTGCTGCCGTGAAGCCCGAGGCGCTCGTTGCGATCTCCGGTCAAGCGGACGCGGAGCGTTTCGTAGGATAAAGTGCTCGGTCCTTCCCTCGACCCGAGCAGGGAGCGACAACCATGACGACGTTGGAACACTCAATCGCCGCGCCCCGATCACTGCTCATTCGCGGAGCCCGCGTTTATGATCACGATGGCGACATTGATGACCCACCCCAGCGCGATGTTCTCATTGAAGGCACACAGATCGCCTCAGTGACCGCGCCCGACGAAGACGTGCAACTGAAAGAAAGCATCGCGCGGCGCGCCGCAGCGTCACCTGAGGCCGACGTGATCGACGCACGCGGCAAGCTCGTCATTCCAGGATTTGTAAATGCCCATTATCACTCCTACGACGTGCTGGCCAAAGGGCTCCTTGAGGACATGCCCTTCGACGTCTGGGCGCTGCATTCGCAACCGGCCTATTTCGGTCGGCGCAGCAAAGCGGAGCTTCGCGCCCGCACGCTTCTGGGCGCCCTCGAGTGTCTGCGCAACGGGATCACCACGCTCCAGGACATGAACTCCCTGGTCCCCCAGGACGAGGAAACGCTCGACATCATCCTCGCCGCCTATGCCGAGATCGGCATTCGGGTCGTGTTCTCCATCGCCGTGCGCGACGTCGCGGCCCTCGACATCGCGCCGTTCCTACCCGCCGACGTGCCCGAGTCGGCAATGGCGTTGATCCGAGGAGCACCGAAGAATGCGCGTGAGGAAATTGACTTCATCGAGCGCCAGATCAGGCGCCTCGCCCCGCTGCCGCCGCGCTTGAGCTGGGGCTTGAGCCCGTCGGGACCGCAGCGTTCATCGCGGGCTCTGCTCGAAGGCATCAGCGACCTTGCCAGGCGTCACAAGCTGCCGGTCTTCACCCACGTCTACGAAACCAAGGCGCAGACGGCCAAGGCGCGAGCGATCTATGGCGAGCATGGTGGCTCGATGATTCGCCATATGGCTGATATCGGGCTACTTACGCGAGGCACCACAATCGCCCACGGCGTTTGGCTCACGCAAGAGGAGATCGCGCTTTTGGCCGAGCACGGGGGCGGCATCGCCCACAATCCCATAAGCAATCTGAAGCTCAAGAGCGGGGTCGCACCGATGCGTGCGGTGATGCAGGCCGGCGTCAATGTGGCACTCGGTTGCGACAATTGCAGCTGCGGCGACTGCCAAAGCATGTTCCAGGCCATGAAGATGTTCTGCCTGCTGGCGGCGGTCACCGACCCGAACCCGACAGGCGTGCGCGCTGCGGACGCCATCAGGGCGGCAACACTGGGTGGGGCGCACGCTATGGATCGCGACGGTGAGCTCGGCGCAATCCGGAGGGGAATGAAAGCCGATGTCGTCGTGATCGACCTCGACGACGTGGCCTATCAGCCCTTGAACAGCGTGGCACGACAGCTCGTTTTCAGCGAAACGGGACGCGGCGTGGAGACAACAATTGTCGACGGGCGAGTCGTCATGCGCGAGCGCCGCATCACCACCATTGACGAGGCTGCGCTCAGGAGCGAGCTCGCTTCAGTGATGCGGACATACCGGCGCGACTTCGCACGCATCGCCGAAGCAAATCGGTTGGCGATCCCCTATCTTCTGACAGCCAATGATCAGCTGAAAGCACACGATGTCGGCTTAAACCGATTTGTCGGATAGCTCTGCGGCGTTTCGACCGATAGCGTGCGGGCGGAGCATGCCGCCGCCGAGCGGGTGAAGGCTACGAACCGAAGCACAAAAGGCCATGGCGCACAACGGAACGCATATGAAGAAGGCGACTTCCAAAGAGCTTACGCGCCAGGAATCGGCGGAGGTGAGCAGCGCTGCCTGATGACGCGATCCATGCGCCCGGTGCGCCGGAGATCCACGATTGGTCGGCCGAGCCGGAAATCGGCTGCACCGCTGCCGCCGATAGCGGAAGGAGTTCCGGCGCGCGAAACCCTAGTCGGGGGGTTGCACATCGGTTAATCTCACCCGCGCTTCGCGGGCTCGCGATCTCACGCTTGAGAGAGACGCGTTGCAGCGCAATGGCTGCCTGTGAGCGTGTGCAATGCGGCAAGGCCGAGAGTTCTTGGGCTCACCCGCCGCATGCGCGGCCGGATCAAGGGGAAATTCTCGTGCAGGGGTGATGGTCACAGCGGTTGAAAGAAATGACGAAATCGTGTCTGTCTATAGCAGAGGTACAAAGAGGGCGGGCGTAGTTCAGTGGCAGAACATCAGCTTCCCAAGCTGAGTGTCGAGGGTTCGATTCCCTTCGCCCGCTCCAACACTTAGCTCAAAATCATCGGTTAACGCCATGGGGCTGGTCATCACCTGATCATCACGGTGATGATCAGGGTAGTTATAAGCTCGCTAAAGCTGGAGCTGTGCTGCATAGGGCGCAGGGCTGGCGAATTTGACCAGGGGTGATCGATCGATCGAGGCGAGGGGTGGGCCTGGGGGCTTGGCGAGGCGCCAGGGCAGCGCGGCGGCGAGCTGGTGCTGAGCTTAGCCGTCCAGTGCCAACGGCATCACCAGTTCACACCCGCTCCACTGGCACGCCCGATCGGCGCACTGATGCCAGGGCGTCGGTCATAGAGGGGCATATAGTAAGATCAAGCTGGGGAGCGGGGTTGTCCACAGAGGAGCAGCCGCATGAGGATGCGATATGTAGCCGTGGCAATGGCATGTGCCGCGTTGATGGTGGCGACGCCTGCGTATTCTGCCGAAATTATCACGGGCTCCGAATTATATAGAAGGTGCACAGCGGCCAAGGGAAGCAGCGAACATACTTATTGTGCCGGTTTCATTCTGGGTGCTCCCAGTGGGTACCGAAAACTATGCAGAATGGAGAAAGAACCTGCTCTGGACGGCGCGCAACCGTTTGATAATAGAGAAGTATATGAGAGACCATCCGGAGCTTCTAAATGAGAACGCTGGTGTGATAGCCGTGCGTGCGTTCAATGAAGTGCTTGGTTGTCCCAAGGGAGATTGAAGCAATGTCCAGCACCAGGCGCGCAGCAATTGTTTGTGCTGCTTTGATGCTGGCGACGCCTGTGTCCATCTTCAATTGATCAACATTAGCCATTGGTCTTCTTCCTTCTAACTTGGGTCAAATTACTGCTTAGTATTTGTTGCCGTGCGCCTTGGCGTAGCTGCGAAGGCAGCACTGGGGTCACCAGCACAGCTTCCTTCTGCTTCTTAGGCTTGTAAGGCGCAAAGGGCTTATGAATGGTCGCTGACATGGGTTTGCCTGCCGGCGCCTTCTGTTGCTTCAAACTCAAGGGTTACTCCTGGTTATCGGGCTTGCTGTTCGTAGGCTGCAGCTTCATCCGCCAAGTAACCTTGCTCAGATGTGGGCCGCGGTGCTTCTCAGGAGGTTGATAAGCCCCGGTCCACTAGCTCGGCATGTTCGGCGGCCGCCAGGCGTTTTAGCCTCAGTGCGAGCCATTGGTGACATCGTACTGAGCGGCGGACCTACGTCCATTTCCTCGAGCTGGGATGTGTTCCTTGTGTACCGGGGATGCTGGTGCGGTTTGTATGGCCGCATCCCTGCGCTCCTGGCCTTAGCCGTGAGCGGTTTAGTTTTCTTGGGCATGTGATTATTCTCCTTTGTGATAAAGTTTTGATGGTGAGATGATCTGTCTAGAATGGTTACGCTTTAAGAACAACGCATGAGACGCAGCGGGTTCGCGTCCGCTCTTCTCTTGGTGCTTCGGGTCACTTATCGCGCAGTCGAAAAGGGCGCTGCGACAACGAGCGTCCTTGAGGAGATGGCGAGGAGCTAGGATTGTCAAGCAATTGGCGCGGCGCTGCCGAAGTTCACATACGGCCAAAGCAAGGCAGCCCGTCGTAGGATTCCGGACCCAATGTACTCGGCCCGAAACCTGCTGCAGTGGCCCGTGCTCCGGGATAGTCTCAATATCCCGGGAACTCTCCGATGAGGACTTCAACGGGTACGCATGAGGGGCGCTGAGATGCACCATTCCCGCGTATGCGCGGTGCTGATCGACTGCAATACCTCCGATGTGGACGAGGCCGCGCGCTTCTGGGGCGAGGCGCTCGGCCGCGCTGTTGACACGAGCCATCCGAACAGCCGCGCCAATTACCGAATGCTGGTTACCCCGCCAGACGAACCTATCGTGGAGATCCAGCGGGTGGACCACGAGAGTCGCGTTCACATAGACATCGAGACCGACGATATCCCGGCAGAGGTGACACGCCTGGAGAAGTTGGGTGCCAAGGTGGTAAGCCGGCTGCAGCGCTGGGTGGTAATGGAGGCGCCGACCGGCCAACGTTTCTGCGTCGTTCGGGTCCAACGTCCCGGTTTCCCAAAGAATGCTAACCGCTGGGACTAAGAACGACCTCTTTCGATTGCGGGTACCGGCCCCTCCAGTGATCCCTCCTTGGCGGATCACTGCCCGTTTGCCCCCCGAGCGCGGCTTGTTGCATATGCTTACGACAGCTCCTGGCACAAGGCCGAAAGTTACATCGAGGCATCGGAGCGGGTCCGGACCTGGGTGTGGACCGGAACCAATCTCCCGCCTTCAGATGGGCGCTTCCTCCGTCCGCCCGTGGACCCTTACCTTTCGTGATCCCAATGCATAACAGCGCGGTGACTTGTGAGTAAGGTCTCAGGAGCCGCGCCCCGTATTCCGGTAACCGGCTCAGCGTTGGCGCTTGCCGTGAATGCGCTGACACCGCACACAGCCGAAGCGCGAGTTGGTTAGCCGCTACGCGGAATTTGAACCGCTTCTCAAGCGCACCCTGGCGATCGATGAAGGCGCTAGGCCCCTTCAGAGTGCTCCGACCAATTTGAGGTAGAGATCGCTGGCCTGTTTCGTCACCGCGCCGGGTTTGCCATCAGCGATGATGCGACCGTCGACCTTGGTAACGGACGTGACGCCGCCCAGGGTTCCGGTCACGAAGGCCTCGTCCGCGGTATAGACTTGCTTTAGGGTGAAATCGCATTCGCGGGCGACGTTGCCTGCCGCCTGCCAGGCTGCGATCACGTTGCCCTGAGTGATGCCCTTGAAGCTGTATAGGCTGGACGAGGTCCAGATCTCCCGGCCTTGCACGATGAAGAAGTTGGTCGAATTGCACGACGCCACGAAGCCGCGCGGATCGAGCATCAGCGCCTCGTCGGCGCCGGCATGGATCGCCTGGATCAGCGCCTGGATGAGATTGAGCCGGCTGTGGCTGTTCAGGCGCATGTCGAACATGTCGGGCGGCGTTGTGCGGAAGGTCGAAGTGAAGAGCGTATAGCCCCTGGCCTTCGCTTCCGGCAGCGGTGACTTGTATTCCGCGACACAGGAGATCGTCGGGCCGGACACGATGCAGCGCGGATCCTGATTGGGCGTGCTCTTCACGCCGCGCGTGATCATCAGGCGGAGATGGACGCCGTCGGTCATGGCGTTGGCGTCAAGCGTGTCCCGGATCACCTTTACGACGCCGGCGCGGTCGAGACCGATGTCGAGGTCGATGGCCTTGGCGCCTTCGAACAATCGGTCGAGATGGGCCTCGAGGCTGATCAGCTTGCCCTTGACCAGCCGAAGCCCTTCCCAGATGCCGTCGCCCACCACGAAGCCCGCGTCGAACAGCGAGACCGTCGCTTCGTTGCGCGGCACGAACGTACCGTTGAGATAGACCAGCACTTTGTCGTTGCGTGGATCCATCTGATAACCTTGCGCACTCTGGCCACCTGCCTTCATGGCCGACCTTCCTCCTAAAAACGGAACTGCTGATGATTCGCGAGGAACGCCATGATGCGTTAATGCTTCGGTCGCTTCAGGACTTCGTCCGACGCGCCCTGCTCGTGAATCTTGCCCTCGGCCAAGAAGATCACATCAGCGCGCGCGTCTTTGCAAGATCCGGGAGCATGTCCTGACGCGCTTCGGGCTCACCAGCAGCGCCTAGTGGGACAGTGGGGCCGCAGGTTCGAGCGGCTCTGTTGCGATGCCGAACGTCGGCTGTCGGGGGAACAAGAAGCCTGCCGCGGTAGGTGGCAAACACGCCCGTTCATGACGACCCACAACAGTCCTAGCCTTCGTCGATCCATTGCGATGCAGCAAACCGATGCGACGAGCCCCGAGATCTTGTATCGTCGCGGCATTTCCGCTGCGGACATGAAGGCAACCATGCCGGCGGGCTCGTGCCGCATCGTGGATTGGTTCCGAGTCATGGAGACCCGCCCTGGTTTCTGAATCGTAAATCACGCAGCGGTATTTTCGGGTGGCCTGATCTGGAAATTGCGCGTGGTGGCGAGCACTGTACCGCACAGGAGTTCGTTGCCGCCGACGACGATATAGACATCGGCGGCGCCGACCGAATTCGTGCGGCCGGCCTGCAACACGCGTCCTTTTGCCAGCAGCTTTTGGCCTTTTGCGATTCCGGTCATCTTCACCGTGTAGTCGATCGTCGCCAAGGCCCAGCCCGGCGGCAGCATAGAGAGGCAGGAAGCAACGGCGGCGACATCGCCAGCGGCACCAACCATCGAGGCCGGGAACTGGCCGGGCGGACCCGAAAAGCGGCGATCGAACGGGAGTTCAATGGTCACCTCTCCCGGTGAGATTGACGCGATGTGGATCGCGTATTCCCTCACGAAATCCAGCGCCAAAACAAAGGATTCAACTTCGGCTCGGGTGAGTCTGTCTTGTGCGTGAACCATTCATCACACCGTTAGCTCATGTTCGCTTGCGGGGCGGCGCGCAGTTTCTCAGGACGGTGCTGAGAGACTTCGCGACATCCCTGATCGGAACGCTGCGGCTCTCGGCACGCGCAACAATCAGAGCGCCTTCGATCGAGGAGACCGTCAGTCTCGAAAGTTGCAGAGCATTCGCCTTGGAAAATCCATCGCGGAGGAGCGTTCGCTCGAACACTCTGCACCATGCAGCAAAGGCCTCGCGGCCTGCGCGCGCGATGCCTTCAGACTGCGGCGCGGACTCGAGCAGTGTCGTAGCGATTGGACAACCGTCACGGAATCCGGACTTGGCCATCCAGCCCGCCAGCAGGCGGCAATACGCCTGAATAATGGCTGCTGTCGTCGCGTGCTGCAGCTCGAGTTTCTCTAGAGTCACCACCACACTCTTGCCGGCGAGTCGTACGGCGGCTTCCCCGATTTGCTGCTTGCCGTCGGGAAAATAGTGGTAGAGCGACCCCTTTGGAGCACCGGCCAATTCGGCGATTTCGTTGATTCCGGTTGCAGCGTATCCGTTGCGGCGAAAAAGCGTCGCCGCTGCCCGCACGATCGCGCCTCGATGTTTAGAAGGCGTGGATATGCGCAAGCTCCCGCCGGTCAATTCCGTTCGCCGCCCCTGGACGAGCAGCAAGATATCATACTATATAGACTGGTCTAGATAACTTTTTTTGTCGCTTCGCCACAAGCAGGCTCATAGCGTGCCCGATGCTTTCGTCGGCCCCGATCGTCACTATACATTAGCCGACATCAGCCTTGCTATGATT
>Ga0187783_10003110_pt1 | contig 12258 bp, 12 predicted proteins | sample 1015_SJ02_MP02_2_FD_132471 | JGI IMG/M metagenome (GOLD analysis project Ga0187783, IMG submission 132471) | Tropical peat soil microbial communities from peatlands in Department of Meta, Colombia - 1015_SJ02_MP02_20_MG | ecosystem: Environmental > Terrestrial > Soil > Wetlands > Peat | place... | reverse complement strand
TACGTACAGCGCTACTTCGAGCGTTACCCGGGCGTGAAGCGCTTCATGGACGATACCCGCACGCAGGCGCGCGAGCTCGGCTACGTCGAGACCGTATTCGGCCGGCGGCTGTACCTCCCGGATATCCGCTCCGGCAACCCGCAGCTGCGTCAGTATTCCGAGCGCAGCGCCATAAACGCCCCCATGCAGGGCACTGCGGCCGACATCATCAAGCGTGCGATGATCAGCGTCGATGAGTGGTGCCGGCGCGAAGGCGCCCCCGCGCGGCTCATCATGCAGGTGCACGACGAGCTCGTGCTGGAAGTGCGCGCGGATGCCGTCGAGCCGGTCGCGGCAGCGGTGCACGAGCACATGGTGAACGCGGCTACGCTCAGCGTGCCGCTGCGCGTCGATGTGGGCACGGGCGTCAGCTGGGACGAGGCCCATTGACGCGCGGGTCAACTTCGCGGCGCCGCCTGCGTTGGGCAATCGCCGGGTGGCGCGAGACACACGGTTCAGGACAGCAACGGAGATCTCAGATCATGCGAAAACTGCCGCTGGTTATCGTGCTCGTGCTCGGCGCGGGCAGCGCGTATGCGGACGACGGACCTTTCTATCTGGGCGCCGGCATCACCCGTAACAGCATCAAGGATGTGGCCTCGATCAATTCCGATCTCGACGCCACCTCCTGGACGGCGCTCGTCGGCTTCCGGCCGATCAACCTGTTCGCGGTCGAGGCGAACTACATCGATCTCGGCAGCCAGAGCTCCACCTACCTCGATGTCAGCACGCATCTGCAGTACAAGGCATTCGGCGCATACGCGGTCGGTTTCGCGCCGCTGCCGCTGCCGTATCTCGACGTGTTCGGTAAGGTGGGGCTTGCGCGCTGGAACTCGAGCGGCAACAGCAGCGCGCCGAGCAGTCTGTTCTCGCTTTCCGACAACGGCACCGAGTTCGCCTGGGGTGTTGGCGCGCAGGTGCATTTCGGCATGTTCGGCGCGCGCCTCGAATACGAGAGCTTCAACATTCACAACACCGACGGCGCGAACGTGGTAGCGCTCGAAGCAATCCTGCTGCTGTAGCCGCAGTGGCGCAGGCCCCGAGGACGCGGACAGGCACGGACGCGGGCGGTGCGCTGTCCTGACCCGGAGCTCTGGCCCTTGTGGCGCAGACGATACAAGTCGTTAAGCAAACTTATGATTTGAAAAGGTATTTTTTCCGAGCCCGAAAGGAACTCATTGGAGCGAAGCGCGTCCAACCTACTGAGTGCATCGCACTCCCCGCTTCCCTCCCTGAGCGGGTCGACCCGGTTCATGAGACCTGTGCCGGGTTAGTCTGCCCCGGCGGTATTCATACCGCCGGGGTTTTTTATCGCCCCTGCCCCAGCCAGGCCTCGAGGGTGTCCTGGGCCTGGCGCACCCCGGTGCCCTCGAGCGCGGAGAACAGCTGCGCCCCCGCGCCGCTGCCGAGCCGCTCCTGCGCAGCCTTGAGCGCCGCGGCCCCTTCGCTGCGGCTCAGCTTGTCCGCCTTGGACAGCAGCACGTGCACGCGCTGCGGAGCCTCAACCCATGCCAGCAGTCGCTCATCGCCCGCCGAGAGCCCGCGCCGCGCGTCCACAACGAGAAAGAGCCCCGTGAGCGAGGCGCGCGTGCGCAATGCCTCGAGCAGCGCCGGCCATCTGCGGCGCTCGGCGGGCGCGGCGCTCGCGTAGCCGTAACCCGGCAAGTCGACCAGGCGACTCGCGGCACCCAGCGCAAAGAAATTCAACAGTCGCGTGCGCCCCGGTGTCTTGCTGGTGCGGGCGAGCGTGCGGCGCTGGACGATGGCGTTGATGGCGCTCGACTTGCCGGCGTTGGAGCGTCCGGCGAAGGCGACCTCGGCGCCGACATCCGCGGGAAACTGCGCCGGTGTCGCAGCACTCACGAGGAAGCGCGCCTCGGGAAAGCGGCTCATGTGTTCGCCGGGCAAAAAAGCGCAGGCACGGCCGTAGTGTACAATTCGCCGCCCTCGCACTCGGGAACGTCGCCGAAAGAGAACGATGTCGCGAAGTTTCAAAGTCGGTTGGATCGGGCGGGCCGTCGCCGGCGAGCTGCTGCGCGAGGCGCTGGCCGCGGCACTCGCGCTGGCACCGACACTCGCTTTCGCGCAGGCCGCCGCCACCACGCCTGCGGCCGGCATCGCGATCGCCGCCGCCGCCAGCGCGAGCGCAGCTGCGCCGGCATCCGGCAGTGCCGAGCTGCCCTTCACACACGGCAAGGTTGCCGACGGCGCCTCCAAGTCCGCGGTGTGCTCGGCCTGTCACGGCCCGAACGGCAACAGCGTCAACCCCGACTGGCCGCGGCTCGCCGGTCAAAACGCGGTGTACACCGCCGAGCAGCTGCGCTTGTTTCGCTCTGGAGTGCGCAACAACCCGGTGATGAAGCCGCTGGCCGCCACCTTGAGCGACCAGGACATCGATGATCTCGCGGTGTACTACGAAGCGCAGACACCGCTCGGGCTGGAAGCCGACCCCTCCTACTGGAAGGCGGGTGAGACGCTGTACCTGAGCGGTGACCCGCCGCATGAGGTGCCGGCGTGCGTCGCCTGCCACGGGCCGGTGGGGCGAGGCAATCTCGATGCGGGCTATCCGGCGCTGCGCGCCCAGCAGTCGGTCTACGTCGTGAAGCAGCTCAACGATTACGCGAGCGGCGCGCGCTACAGCGGCGCCAACCCAGCGGCGGCGAGCCGCAACGGCATCATGATGTTCACCATTGCCAAGCGCCTCTCGCCCGAGCAGATCCGCAACGTCGCCTCCTACGTGCAGGGGATGCGCTGATCCGACGATGGGCATGACGCGATTGCTCGCCCTGGCGGCTCTGCTCGCGCTGTCGGGCTGCACCCGACAGGCACCGGCCCCGCCGCCGCCCGCAGCACCCGCCGCGGCCATCGAGCCGCCCCCGGCGCTGCCCGCTCCACCGCCGCCGTCCGCGCAAAGCGAGACCGAGCAGGCCACCGCCTCGCAGGAGTCAGGCGATGGTGACAGCGAGCACCAGGCGCGCAGCGACGCCTCGCTCGAGCGCATCGCCGGCCCTCCGCCGGGCGCGGCGCTGCCCGCGGGCAAATGGCAGCCCGGCGTGAACTACGATCCGGTCGTACCCGCCCAGCCGACCAGCGTTGCGCCCGGCAAGGTCGAAGTGATGGAAGTGTTCTGGCTCGCATGCCCGCACTGCTACGCGCTCGAGCCCTACCTGCGAACCTGGCTCAAGAGCAAGCCCTCTTACGTCGAATTCGTGCGTGTGCCCGTCATCTGGCAGCCGATCCATCGTGCGCACGCGCGGCTCTACTACACGCTGGTCGCGCTCGGCAGGCAGGACCTCATCGCCAAGGCCTTCGATACGATCCATCAGGACATCGACAATCAACGGCCACCGCTTTTCGGTGACAGTGACGAGCAGACGCTCAAGCTGCAGCAGCAGTTCGCCGCCGCCAACGGCGTGAGCGCCGCCGAGTTCGACAAGACGTTCAATTCCTTCGCCGTCAACTCCGATCTGCAGCGCGCCGAGGAGATCACGCAGCGTTATCACGTCAGCGGCGTGCCCCTCATCGCGGTGAACGGCAAGTACACCACCGATGTCGGCAAGGCGGGCAGCGAAACCAGGCTGTTCGAGCTCATCAACGACCTCGCCGCCGCCGAGCACAACCACTGAACCCTTAGCGCGAAGTCGCATCGCCCGAGGCGCGCATGCTGCGAGTCTTCGTCCCCGGCCCTACCGGGCTGCTCAACACCGAGTGGCCCGCGGGATCGCCGCCACCCGAGAACGCTCTGTGGCTCGATCTGTGCGAGCCGACGTCGGCCGAGGAGCAGCAGGTCGAGCAGGGGCTCGGCATCGAGGTGCCGTCGCTCGATGAGATGCGCGAGATCGAGTCCTCCAACCGGCTGTACGAGGAAAACGGCGCGCTGCACATGACCGCGACGCTGGTGAGGAAGCTCGACACGGATCAGGGCCAGAGCACCCAGGTCAGTTTCATCCTCGTCGGCAAGCGCCTGGTGACCAGCCGCTACGCGGATCCACTGTCATTCCGGCGCTTCATCGCCTTCGCGCAGACTCATGCCGGCGTATACGGGTCGGCATCGTTGCTGCTCGCGGGGCTCCTCCAGGCCATCATCAACCGCATCGCCGACGTGCTGGAGCAGATCGGCAGCGACATGGAAGGAATCTCCACGCGGGTGTTCACCCAACGGCGGCGCCGCCCGCATGACTTCCGCGGCGAGCTCGCGCAGATCGGGCAGGGCGGTGAGCTGGTCTCGAAAACGCGCGAGAGCCTGGTGAGCCTGTCGCGGCTGCTCACCTTCCTGCAGCAAAGCGACAACGAGCGGATCACCGCGGAGGCGCGCACGAGTCTGCGCACCGTCGCGCGCGATGTCGTGGCACTGAGTGATCATGCCTCCTTTCTCGGCGAGAAGGTGCAGTTCCTGCTCGATGCGACACTCGGCATGGTGACGATCGATCAGAACAACATTCTCAAGATCTTCTCGATGGCGGCGGTGCTGTTGCTGCCGCCCTCGGTGATCGGCGCCTTCTACGGCATGAACTTCAGCTACATCCCGCTGCTGCACGAGCGGTGGGGAGTCTGGGCGGCGCTCGCCCTGATGGCGGTGTCGGCGGTCGGCCCGTACGCCTACTTCAGACGCAAGGGCTGGCTGTAGGTGCGCGCTGGACGCAGCGGACGCGGGCGCGGTGGCGCGGGCTCAGGCCGCCACCGCCTTGACCGCCACGTCGACGTTGCCGCGGATGGCGCGCGAGTAGGGACAGATCTCGTGTCCCGCCGCGACCAGCCGCTCGGCATCCGCCTGCGACACTCCGGCAATCTCGGCCACAAGCTCCACGGTGAGACCGAAGCCGCCGCCGCTTGCCTCGCCGATGCCCACCGCCGAGCGCACGGTGATCGATGTCGGATGCAGCTTGAGCTGCCGCGAGACGAACTCGCAGGCGCTGCCGAAGCAGGCGGCGTAGCCGGCGGCGAAAAGATCCTCCGGCGTGGTGGTGTTCGGCCGGCCCGGGCCGCCCATCGACTTCGGAATGGAGAGGTCGACGCTCACCTGGCCGTCCGCAGACTGGGTGTGACCGTTGCGACCGCCGACGGCCGTCGCATGAGCGGTATAGAGTACTTTGATTCCCATGGATCACTCCTGCTCGGTCAGTTGCACCAGCGCGAACTCGCGTTCAAGCGTAACACCGCATTCCGGCGAGCGAAGACAGTTCCCGGCGCGGCGCGTTCCTCCTCACGAGGTCGCGGCGTGAACCGCCGTGGCGAAGAAGCGCTCGAACTCGCGCGTTACCGCATCGCTTTCGAACAGAACGTGGTTGCGCGCGAGGATTCTGCTGCGCATGCTGCGGCGGAAGTCGACGTCGGTGCCGAGATTCGTGGCGATCTCGACGTAGTGGAGCGCGTGGACTTGCGGCGCACACCACCCAGGAGTTTGGTGGGCGTTTCGCGCGCCCGGAAGGAAACAACAATGAACCTGCGACCGCTATCAATCCGGCGCATGCGTGCAGCGCCGCCGCGGCACGTCGCTTAAGCTTAAGGTAAATAGGGCACCTTGAGCATTTCGCTGGTAAGCTATCGCTTCCGACCGAGGTTGTAGCCGAAAACAAGAACTCCATGGCTCCGCTTCCGCTCTGGGCTTACTGCAGCCTGCCGCTGGCTCGATGCACACGGGGCGCACGAAAAGTGGTCGGGACAGGATCATTGGATGCCGCACGAGAACAACTACAACGGGACTGCCATGCCGGGCGAACCGCACTCAGATGATGAAACCCTTCGATTGCGCAACCTGCAGCAGTCCTCTCACATCGAGCGGCTGCTGCAGGCGCTGGTGGTAAACGCCGGACTCGTGCCTCGAGGGGCCCGCCAGATCAATTCGGATGAAATGCCGAAGGAACTGCGACGACTCGCGAAGTTGGCGGTGAGAAGCGGTCACGTGTGGTCATGCTGGACGCATGATTCCCACAGTTGGTTGGCAACTGCGGAAATGCCCCTGCCGCTATCGCGCGAGCGCGGAGCTCCGGTACTGCAGGTCGATGTCTACGACGAGAATGGTCCGCAGGACTCCGCTCTCTGGATGCCCAGCCGGGACGGGAGATGGAATCGATGTAACGACTCACCCGGCCTGAGCGCGCGGGGCGTGAGCTGACATGCGCCGCACGCCTGGAGCGGCCGGGACGATCATCTGGCCGTCACGGATCCGCCGCGGCTGACTCCTGCGGACCCACGCCAACTCGGACACTGCTCTTCCAAGTAAACGCGCCCGAACGCGGCGCTCCCGTGCGCGTCAGTTTATGAGTCAGACGGCGCGCTTGCGTCCGGACATCCCGCGTCCACCGAGGCCGCTCAGCGACAGCCTGGCGGCGGCGGGGACAAGATTTTGATGGCGCGCCCGACTGGATTCGAACCAGCGACCTGCAGCTTCGGAGGCTGCCACTCTATCCAACTGAGCTACGGGCGCGCGGGGCGGGCGATGATACGCGCCGCGGCGGCATGCGTCTAATCCGCTGCCGTAGCGCGCGGAGCGGCCGCGCCGCCGCCGCGTGTCAGAACTTCTTCGAGACGTACAGGGTGAGCATGGTGATGTCGTAATAGGAGTCGTCGCGGTAGCCGCCCTGCGGATCCGAGGGCAGTACGCGTATGCGGTAGATCTTGTCACCGTAGCGATAGTCGAGGCCCAGGTCCCACGACGGCAGGACATCGCGCCACTGCAGGCCGCCGCCCAAGTACAGCCCGAGGCCGGGCGTCGCCAGGGCGTAGCGGGATGCACCCGCGAACAACTCGATCGCGAGCGGATTGTTGAAGCGGTAGCGCCAGTCGAGCGCGCGCACGCTGACGAGCGAGAGTCCCTGGATATCGTCGGCCTCGAGCTGGACGCCGAGATCCTGGTGGTCGGAGACGCGACGGCGGGCGCCGATGCCGAGGTGGGCTCCGTAGTCGGGACCGGTGGTGAAACGCGGCTGGATCGCGGTGATGTCATTCAGTACGGTGTTGTAGGTAACGCCGGCATTCACGAAGAGCTCCGAACCCTCGGCGCGCTGCGCGCTGAAGGCATCGTCGGCCGATTCCGTAGCGTGGCTCCCCAGTGCCTCCCCGTAACGCAGGAAGGCTTCGAGACGAGTGAACCTTCCGCCGTAGACGTCCTGACCGCCGTCGACCTCGCCACCGATCGCCCATCCCCTCCACGGATAGGAATAGCTGAGCGAGCCGATGTTCAGGTGGTGGTAGGCGACGGCGGAGTAGTAGGGATCGTCGATCAGCGTGCGAAACTGCGCTTCGAGCAGCCCGCCGAAGGGTGGCTCCCAGCCGAGGCGCAGCATGCTGCTGCGGCCGCCGACGGCGTCGCCGAACTGACGCTGATCGCCGAACCAGTTGCCGATGCTCAGCAGATAGTTGGTGATGCCATCACCGTATCCGGTCGTCGCCGCAGTGGCGGCATGCACGTACCAGGTGGGCTGCCATACCTGCGTCTCGAACGTGACATCGAGCGGACCGACGTGCGGAAAATGCACGCCCCCGAGGAGCGCCGGCTTGCCGAGCAGGTAATTGCTCCCCTGCAGCGTATCGTTGCCGCCGTACTCGAAATACACCGCAAAGGGGGTCTTGCCGGGGAAGATGAAGCGGCTGCTGAGCGAGGCCTCCTGCTTGCCGATGGGCTCGGCGAATCCGCTGCTCTGCGCTTTGCTGGGATCGAAGAACGCCCTCAGCAGATCGCTCACCGACTGCCCACCGGCCGCTCCGCCGCCCCACACCATGATGCGCTGCGCGCCGAGCGCCCAGCCGCTCACCGGCTCGATGGAGAGGTGCAAGCCGCCGAACTTCGGATAGCCGGCGGTGAGCGTGCCATCGGGGAGCTCGATCTTGTCGGTATACGACATGCGGGCGACGAACAGCTCGTACTGCAGACCGAGACGGGTGAGCGGACGATAGTTGGACAGCGTGACCGAGGGCATGGTCGCTGCCTCGGTGCTGATCAACATGGCGCTGTCGGTCATGGGCGACCACCAGTGATCGCGCCAGCCGATGTCGAGCTGTGCAAAGTCCCAGCCGAGACTCAACAGCGAGCCGGTGGGCGTCACGCGTCCCTCGTAGGCGACGCCACCGGCACTCAGCAGCAGGAAATCGCTCGGCTGCCAGTAAGCCATCGCGGCCACGGCGAAATAGCTGTCGTAGGGCGCACCATGCTGGTTGGGGGCTATGGTCTCGTCCCCGGAGCCGCTCGCGGTGGAAAGTCCCAGGCTCGCGAAGCCGACGCCGGAAGGATGCATGTAATTCTCGAGGAATCTGCGCACCTCTGTACACAGCACTGGGTCGACCTGGCAGGCCTTGGGCAGCGCATCCAACACGACTGCGGCCGGGATCGGGCGCCGCATGACCGGCCTATCGGCGAGAATCAGCACCCGCTCGACCTGTCGCTCGACCTCCGGGTCGAGGTTCAGCGGCAGATAGGGCGACACGCCCCGCGCAAGCGCCGCGCCGGGCAACATCGTCAACAACAGCACAGCTGCAAGTCCGACTCGCTCGGGCATCATCCCCACTCTGTTTTGAGGCCGCCGGTATTGAGCCCGCAAGTCGCCGAGACGCGGGCAATGCCACGCCCGGCGTCGCGGACGAGAGCAGCGCGCCGCCGGACTACCCCCAACCGGTTCACGCGTCGCTTGGCGGCCCGGAACGATACCAGAGGCCGTGAGCACCGGTGTGCGCCGCTCACCGCGAGGTCTGGCAACGGGCCGCGCGTGGTGAGGGATCGGCCATCCGTTGGCCTACGAGGCCACCGCACGAACGGCTATACTGCGCGGCCCAACAGGGCCTTGCGCGACCGGCCACATGAACAAGCAGGATACTCACTTCGTCAATGTCTTCAGCCTGGTGATCGCGCTTCTGGTCGCATTCGCGGTGAGCATCTTCGCGCTCGCCCGCGTGGTCGCGAGTCGCACGCAGGACCTGCAGGTGCTCACTGAAGCGGACTACGCCAAGAACGTCGCTGAGCGGCTGAGGTTACCGAGCGAGGAGGCAGTCGCCGGGCAGGACAATTCCGCGCTTGCGATCAAGGCCGACCTGCCCGCCGGCGCCGCTGGCAGCGCCGCGGTCGCGATCCCGAAGAATGGCACTGAGCTCTTCGAGCAGACCTGCAGCACCTGCCACGGGCCGGGCATTGCCGGCGCGCCCAAGGCAGGCGACAAGGCTGCCTGGGCGCCGCGCATCGCCGAAGGCAAGGCGACGCTCTACGAGCACGCGCTCCAGGGGTTCACCGGCAGCTCCGGCGTCATGCCGCCGAAGGGCGGACGCACCGACGTGCCCGATGACATCGTCAAGCAGGCCGTCGATCACATGGTGCAGATGGCGCAGTAGCCGCCGCCGGCGCGCCGGCGTCGCGATCCATACAACGCAGCATCACCGCTTCGCCGATGTGCATGGCGCTGAGGGCGGATGCGCCTTCGAGGTCGGCGATGGTGCGCGCGACGCGCAGCACACGTTGCCGCGCGCGACCGGAGAATCCGAGCTGCTGTATCGCGCCATCGAGCAGGCGCCGCCCGTCCGCGTCCACCGCACACCAACGCTGCACCCCGACATCGCTCAACCGTGCGTTGCACACTCCCTGGCGTCCCATCTGCAGCTCTCGGGCGCGGGCGATACGTGCTGCCGCTGCGGCGCTCGATTCGCCGCATGCGGCAGCCTCGAAGTCGCGTGTCGTAAGCCGCGGCACCTCGATGTGCAGGTCCAGGCGATCGAGCAGCGGAGCGGAGATGCGCGCGCGATAGTGCCGCACCTGCGCCGGCGTGCAGCGGCAGCTCGCCGCCGGATCACCGAGCCGCCCGCAGGGACACGGATTCATGGCCGCCACCAGCTGAAAAGCGGCCGGATACCGCGTCTGCAGCGCGGCCCGTGACACCCACACGACGCCGCTCTCGAGCGGCTCGCGCAACGCCTCGAGCGCCGCTCGCGAGAATTCCGGCAGCTCATCGAGAAACAGCACCCCCTGGTGCGCCAGGCTGATCTCGCCCGGACGGGCGCGGGCGCCACCGCCAACGAGCGCGGCGATCGAGGCGCTGTGATGTGGCGCGCGGAAGGGACGCTCGCCGAGGCGCTCCGGCAGAAACCCCGCGCTGCTCGCCGCGGCGATCGTCGCCACCTCGAGCACTTCGCTCTCGGCGAGGGGCGGCAGCAATCCGGGCAGCCGCTGCGCGAGCATGCTCTTGCCGCAGCCGGGCGGCCCCACAAGCAGCAGACTGTGGCCGCCGGCGGCGGCGATGACCAGCGCACGCTTGGCGTGCAGTTGCCCGCGCACGTCGCAGAGATCGGCGCCCGCGGCAGGGTCGCCACAGCGCCCGGGCCGGGGATCCGTCTGCATCGGGCAGAGAGGCAATGGCGCGGCGCCGCTCAGGTGGGCGCACACCTCGAGCAGATGGCCCGCGGCACGCACCCGCACCGGCGCCACCGCGCATACCTCAGCGGCATTGCCATGGGGAACGATGAGCTCGTGTCCCTGCTGCCGCGCGTGAGTCGCGGCGAGCAGCAGGCCGCGAACCGGGTTGAGCTCGCCGTTGAGGCCGAGCTCGCCATAGAACTCTCGTGCCGGCGCACCGGCGGGCGCGTCGAGGCGGATCTGGCCCGAGGCGATGAGGATGCCGAGTGCGATCGGCAGGTCGAACCGCCCGCCCTCCTTCGGCAACTCCGCCGGGGCGAGACTCACGGTGATGCGCCCGGCGGGAAACTCGAAACGTGAGTTGAGCAGCGCCGCACGCACGCGCTCCTTGCTTTCCTTCACGACGGTCGCCGGCAGCCCGACGATGCAGAAGGCCGGCAGGCCACTCGCGAGGCTTACCTCGACCTGGACCAGCGGCGCGCTGAGCCCTACCTGGCCCCGGCAGGCGACCCGCGCGAGCGACATCTGCGCCGATCCGGCAGGCGCCGCCGCTGGCCCGCAGTCTCAGTCCGCGCCCGCACCGCCGCGGCGGCCGGAGGGCTCAGGGGCGGACGATACGGCGCCCGCCGCGTTGCCCTCGAGCGCCGCGAGCCGCGTCTCGAGCGTCTCGAGCCGCGCACGGGTCCGCTCGAGCACGCGGGTCTGCGCGTCGAACTCGTCGCGGCTCACCAGGTCGAGCTTGCTCAGCCGCTCACGCAGCACGGCGCGGAAGTTGCTTTCCAAATCCTGCTGGAGGCTGCGCAGCGCGGGCGGCACGCGCTCGAGCAGCTGCCGGGCGATCTCATCGATGCGAAATGAGTCCATGGTCGTTCCTACTCGCCCTGAATTGAGGCAGGCAGCGGACGGCGGCTCCAAATTGGTGCGGCGCGCCGGCGCTCGGCACCGCGAAGCCGCGGAAAAGCACCAGAATCTGCAATGGCACGGAAGCTGCACCCTTTCAGCGCGCTTCAACAGCTTACGCGCCCCCGACTGGCTGCGCAGCCGGTATTTGTGGCGCAAACGAACAGGAAAGGGTCATGCCGAGGAAGCCGCTTTCGCGCCCTGGCCGGCTCGCCGCGGCAGTCGCAGGCTGCACGCCCGCGCTCGCCTTCGCAGCCGACGCCGCCGTGCCGAACAAGGGCGACACCGCCTGGATGCTTACGGCGACGGCGCTCGTGCTGCTCATGTCGGTCCCGGCGCTCGCGCTGTTCTACGGCGGCCTCGTGCGCACGAAGAACATGCTCTCGGTGCTCATGCAGGTGTTCGTCGGCTTCTCGCTGATCACGGTACTGTGGTGCGTGTACGGCTACTCGCTGGCTTTCACGCAGGGAAACGCCGTCATCGGAGGCTTGAGCCGCGTGTTCCTGAGCGGCACGTTCGATCCGAAGAGCGGTACGTACTCGCTGGTCTCCTCCTTCAGCAAGCACGCACCGCTCTACGAGCTGGTCTACGCGGCTTTCCAGGCGACCTTCGCCGCCATCACCTGCTGCCTCATCCTCGGCTCGCTGGTCGAGCGCATCAAGTTCTCCGCGGTGCTGCTGTTCCTTGTCATCTGGTTCACCTTCAGCTACTGCCCCGTGGCCCACATGGTGTGGTACTGGGCGGGCGCGGACGCCTACACCTCCGCCGACAAGGTCGATGCCGTCAACGCCACCGCGGGTCTCATCTGGCAGTGGGGGGCGCTTGATTTCGCCGGCGGTACGGTCGTCCACATCAACGCCGGAGTCGCCGGGCTCGTCGGCGCGTTCGTGCTCGGCCGCCGCGTCGGTTTCGGCAAGGAACCGATGGCGCCGCACAGCCTCACCATGACCATGATCGGTGCCTCGCTGCTGTGGTTCGGCTGGTTT
>Ga0187783_10003109_pt1 | contig 12260 bp, 10 predicted proteins | sample 1015_SJ02_MP02_2_FD_132471 | JGI IMG/M metagenome (GOLD analysis project Ga0187783, IMG submission 132471) | Tropical peat soil microbial communities from peatlands in Department of Meta, Colombia - 1015_SJ02_MP02_20_MG | ecosystem: Environmental > Terrestrial > Soil > Wetlands > Peat | place... | reverse complement strand
TCTAGGAGGCGCGAACGTGGCACTGCGAATGACGGAACGGGATGTCAGTGGAGTGGCCGTGCTGGATATCGAAGGTCGCATCGTCTTGGGCGAAGAGAGCAACGCGTTCCGCGAGACAGTGAAGAGTCTGTTGGCGGCCGGCAAAAAGAAAATTCTGCTGAACTTGGCGAACGTTAGCTACATCGACAGCGCCGGACTAGGCACCCTGGTCGCTACGTTCCATAGTGCACGCTCGCAGGGTGCACTGTTGAAGCTCGTCAACCTTGGCGCGAAATTCAAAGAAGTGTTACAGGTGACGAAGCTCATGACCGTCTTTGATACCTATGACAATGAGACGGCGGCGATACAGAGCTTCGCGAAGTAGCTTCTCCGGGCGGGAAGCACTGAGCCGCTCCCGTTCGCTGCGGACCTTACTTTAGCCGTTGATTTGCCCTTCCACGCGATAGATGGTGAGGCCGCTTAGGAGCTTGGGGTAGAAGTCGGTTGACTTTTGTGGGAGGACGTGGCCGCCAAGTGCGATATCGAGCACCTGCTCAACGCGCACGGGGTGGAGCAGGAACGCAATCTGCGCGTCCCCACGATCGACGGCAGCGATCGCACGATCCATTTCACGCTCGTAGCCAACATGTTTTTCCTCAGCGACTGCTTCGGTCGTGATGCCCAGGCCTTTTTCCAGAATCAAACGATGCAGCAAAACAACATCGAGCCCACGCTGGCTTTCAGAAAGGTGGGAAAGCAAGTCGGCGAGATCGATTCCTCTTTTCAGCACGAACAGATAAAACGCGTCCCCCGGCCCGGAAGCACGAGGGTAGACGCCAATCGTCCGGCGGCTCTCGTTGAGCTTTTCGAAATCCTTGCGGAACTCGGCATAGGCCGCAGGGCGTTCGTCCGGATTCGCGAACGGATAGGAGTACCAATCGAAAAATGGTGCGAGCTTTCGGCGAACGTCGTCGAAGCTGAATCGAGTGAGGCCCGAAACGATTCGATGCGTGGCCAGGATCGTTAGGCCCTTAGATTGCGCGTTGACCAATGTCGCCATGGCAAATTCCGACGCAGCCAGTGCATCGGGTTTGTCTCGATGAGCACGGCACTCGTTGCGATAGGCGAGAGCGGTTTCATAGCGATGGTGGCCGTCGGCTATGACCATCTTCTTGTGGGCCATGGCTCTCTGAATCCGCTGGATCAAGCCCGAATCGGTCGCGGGCCAGAGGCGGTGCGTGACACCGACTTCGTCGTTTAGTTCGAGCGCCGGAAGCTTGGCTGTGACTTGGTCGAGCCAGGCGTCGATCTCATGGGCGGGATCGTCGTAGAGCAGAAAAAGCTGCCCTGTCTGAACGCGTGTGTAACGGAGCAGTTCGATACGATCGGCTTTGGGGGCTGATAAAGTGTACTCGTGACGGAAGACAACAGCGCGGTCGTAGTCCTCGATCCGCAGCAGCGCGATGAAACCCGTTCGCACGCGGCGGCTACCGATTCCCGGAACCATAAACTCCTGCGAATAGACATAGACGCCGGACGCGGCGTCCTGCACAAGAATTTTCCCGGCAATCCACTCCTCTACCTTGCGCTGTGCGCGCGCGTAAACATTGTCTTCAGTCGTGTCGCCCGCCAAGACGCGCCCCTTTTCGACGACGATGAGATTGTACGGGCTGAGCGCGTAATAGCGGTCCTGCATCGCGGCAGTGATTTTGTCGTAAGGTTCGGTGAGAACGTCCTTGGCAGCGACGCGGGTTGTATCGTACCGAAACGCGCGAAACGGCTGGATTTCGGCCATCAGGGCCTCGGGGTGAAGTTGTGGGGCCGCCGAGAGCCATCATTGTAACAGCGGCTGGCACAAGCGCAAGAAATGGGAGAGACCCTTTCGCTTCCCGGCGAGGATCGACACAGTGACAGGCGAGCAGGTGCCACTTAGAATGAGAGAACCACAGTGACCGTAAACCATTCGAATCGAACCTTTCACGGTGTGCAAGCGCTGATCTTCGATCTCGACGGAACGTTGATCGACTCGAAGCTCGACTTAGCGCTCGCCGTCAATGCGACACTTGAACATATGGGCCGCGAACCCCTGGAGCACGAACGAATCTACGGCTATGTCGGGGATGGTGCTCCGATGCTTGTGCGTCGCGCATTGGGTACGGAAGTGAGCGAGCAAGAGCTGGCACAGGGGCTCGAGTATTTTCTGTCCTATTATCGCGACCATATGTTGGATCACACGGTCACCTATCCGGGAGTCCGCGAAGGACTGGAACTGCTGAAAGCCTATCGGATGGCGGTGCTGACGAACAAGCCGGTTCGGTTCAGCCAGGGAATTCTGGATGGGCTGGGAATCGCGCGTTGTTTTCGATACGTCTACGGTGGTAACAGCTTTCGAACCAAGAAGCCTGATCCGGAAGGCGCCAATGTCCTGCTACGCGATCTGGGCGTTCGACCGCACGAAGCGATGGTGGTCGGTGACTCGGAGGTGGACGTGCGCACGGCGCGGAACGCGGGCACCTGGGTCTGCGGTGTGAGCTACGGCCTAGGAACCGAAGGCCTGCGAATCTATCCTCCCGACATCCTGATCGACAGCCTGACAGAACTTGCGGCGCATTTGAACGGCTCTCACAGCTTCTAGGCGATATAGAATCGCGCATGACTGACACGGAATTGGCCCAATCGAGGAGTCCCAGTTGAAGAAGACCGGGGTTCTGATGCTGTGCATGGTCCTGGCAGCCGCCCTTTCGGTTGGGCGCGCCGAGCCGAATCAGGTTTGGACGGGGTTGCTCGTCGATGCGTCCTGTTACCTAACCGATCCAACAGAGAAGGGCAACGATCATATGGACATGAAGCGTTGCGGCACGGCCTGCCTGAAGATGGGCCGGCCGGCAGGAATCGTAACGTCGGATAGCAAATTCTTTGTACTCCTGGCCCCCTCGCTGGACATCGCCGAATTCGTCGGGCAAACGATTCGCGTCACGGGCAAGCTCAGGAACGGCTCGATCTTGGTAGATAAGCTCGAAGTGAAGAAGGGAATCGGTTGGGCGACGGTCAAGCTCAGCACAATGATGTGACACGGACCGCTCGGGTGGGAAGACGCGGGAGGCGCGCAGAGCCTTCGCGCGATCCTCACCTGTAAGGCTTCGCCGGCCCGTGTGAATCCACGAACCGATCAGAGTCTTCTCGAAAGGCAGCAGACGAGCGTGCGTAAATTGGCGGTGTGGGGAATGACGGTCCTGATCGCATCGGCAGCGGGCGCGTCGCTGTACCAGTGGCTCACCAGGATTCCGACAAACGTCGCCTACGTGACCGAAGAAGACGGGGGCGTATCGGTCATTGATCTGAATCGCTTGGCGGTGGTGAAGCGGGTGCATCCAAGCGATGTGGCGCCGCGAGGACTGGGCCTCACGTTCGACGGAAGATTTTTGGTCACAGCCAACAAAGACTCCGCAGATATGACTGTGTTCGATACTCGCGGGCTCAGACTCGATCTCGTGCGGCGGATTCCGGTGGGCGACAATCCAGAGTTCATCAAAATGTTTCCGACGGGTAGGTGGCTGTTCACCTCCTTCGAGCCGGGCTCTGCGGGCGGGCCGCCACAGGAAACCGCCGCGGGCGAAGAACAGCAAGAGGAGAACGAAAAGCCCTCCGAGATTGTGTCGTTCAGCGTTGCGGACTGGTCACGGGGGCAAGTGTTTACGGCCGGCAAAGAAACCGAAGGCCTGGAATTCTCCGCCGATGGGACTTTGTTGATTGTCGCCAACGAAGCGCAGGACAATATCGGCATCTTCCAGACCGGCACGGGCCAGCTCGTCAAAAGCGTGGATCTGGCGATGTATGGCAGGCGCCCTCGCGGCGTGAAACGATCACCAGACGGAAACTCCTACGCCGTGACGATGGAGGGTTCGAGTACACTGCTTCTGCTGGATCCAGACTTCCACGTGATGAAACGGACGATGACGGCTGCCAAACCCTATGGCGTCGCTTTCGACCGCTCCGGCAGAAGGATTTTTGTAGCCGCAGCCGGGGCGCGAACTCTCCAGGTCTATGGCGCCGACTCACTCCAACTCGTAGCTGAGGCTCCCATCGGGCAGCGTTGCTGGCACTTCACATTCACACCGGACGATCGAAGGCTGTTGCTGGCGTGCGGTCGCTCGAACAATGTCTATGTGATTGATGCGAATTCCTATCAGCCGATCACCGTGATCGGTGGATTTCAGGTCCCCTGGGGTATTCTTACCCACCCGCGTGCCTTCGGCAGCCTCGGCCTTCCCTGATCACCAACTCGGATTGCCGCAGCGGAAGCTGGTGGCGTTAAGTGGGTCACCCTTGCCGTCATAGATGGCGACCTGAGGATAGGGACAAGCCGGATGCGTTTTATCGACAATGCCAGCGACGCGATGAGACGTGATGATTTGGTCCGGGGCGACATCCGTCTCGCGCCATCTTGCAATGATGTCGAGCGCGTCGAATGCGCCGTTGTCGCCCGTGCCGAAGCCGGGGCACATCCCCATTCCCGGTACCATGAAGAGACGAAGGAAATCGCTGGTCTCGCTGGTCCCACCCATTGTCGCCTGGATCGCTTTGTAGTAATCGATCATGCTGCGAGGAGGAATAATCGCTTCATCCCAAGACTGGTAAATCAGCAGCTTGCCACCATGATTCTTAAAAGGCCTTAGATCTGGATTGATCGAGTTTACCGCTGCTCCCACTTTCACGTCCGCCTGCTGCGTGTCGCGAACCACAGCAAAGGTTCGGAAATCCCAGTTGGGATTTTCAAACACGACCGCCTTGAAAAAGCCGGTGCTGATGCTGAGCGGCTCGGGACCTGCTGACATCAAGCCCCAGCCAAGCTCGCTGCCCGGATCAAAGCCGGGATAGATCTGTTGGCCATCGGGAAACTTCGGCCCCGCGTAGATCAGCTTCGCGGTTTCGACCTGCGGTCCAGTGAGGCACGATGGGTAGTCGGCTTTGCCCGGGCAGCGAATCGTTTCTGGATCGAAGTGGCAGCGCGTCGGATCCTCAATCACGTTGTCGCGAACCCCATCGAGGGCGTCGCAGGCATCGAGCGCCGCGCGGTGAATCACAGCATATTTGGCGGGGGGAATATAGCCGGGCGCTTTCACCCCATCTTTAAGCGATACCCAGGTGATGTATTCCGATACGGCCTGAAGGTGGGTGATGTAGTAGGCCGGATCGCCCGCGGCGATGGCGTCGTAATCGGTGGGATATTTCTGCGCTTCAGTCAGCGCCTGGTTGCCACCTTCGTGGCAACTGCTCCAAAACGAAAACTTTTCAGGCTTGCCATAATAGGCGTGGATGAGCACTTTCGCCACCAGTGCCGTTTCATGGACCGCACGGTGCCCCCAGTCAGCCACTTTTTCCGGATGACCCATGGCCCAGGCGTCAGGGGCTTCGCTGATGGCGTTCACGTCCAAGTGGCCTGTGTCGGTGGATGCGGCGGCCGAGCCGCGGGCGACTTCGCGGCTCAAACCAGCGTAGCTAACGGAACCGATGAATCCGGGATTTCCGATGCCGATGTAATTCCCGTTCCAATGCTCGGGGATGGGCAGCCACACTTCAAAGCCAATATGGGAATCTTTGGTAGGGGCGGAAAAACCAGCGACGCGGCAAAAAGGGGTGGAAACCTTCAGACCCGCGGGGGTGCCAAAGCGCCCGCCGGTCGTGGGCACTTCGAAATCGGGCGGCGTGTGGATCGCCGTCGCCATGGTGATCGTAACATTCCGGATCTGAAGTGTCCGGAGACTTTCGCAGGATTGTTGCGCCGACACCTGTGTCGGAGCGAACAGCCATCCAACCAGCAACGCTGGCGCCAAGAATCGAACCGAATCACTCCACACGCGTGCCGTGTTGATCCTCGCCGCGACGATTCGGTCGCGGATTATACACCCCGAACCGGTTGGGGAATTTCTCAAACAACCGTCCCGGTTGAAATGGGCGTATAATGGATGCGGAGAGAAGGGAGCAGGAGGAGATCCCCCAGCGCCTGCTCTGAAATTGCCTCGTTCGCTCGTTGGACGGATGTAAGGATACAAATTTCACGGTACCACGTCTAACGCACTGATACGCCCAAGGCCGACAGAGCCTGATGGTGTCAAGGGAGAAAGACAGCTATGAAGAGCAGTTATTTGCACATTCCTCGCTGGGTGGCGATTCTCGTCCTCGTGACGGCGCTAGTCGGCGGAGGCGTGCTTGCACTACAGTTGAAAGATTGGTCGGGTCACGAAGTTTTCGGTGCGTCGAGCCTTGATCTGAGATTGGCTCGAAACGCAGAGCCCGTACCTCTAGGAAATTTCACGAATGGATTTGCTTCGGTACTGAAACCCGCGCTACCGGCCGTTGTCAATATCCACACATCGAAAGTTGTGAAGCAGCGACAGAGTCAGATGCCGTTTTTCAACGACCCGATGTTTCGACAGTTCTTTGGAGATCAGTTTGGCAACGACACGCCCCGTGCGCAGCGCGAGCACAGCCTCGGCTCGGGTGTCATCGTCACACCGGATGGCACGATTCTCACAAACAACCACGTGATCGATGGTGCGACCGACATTAAAGTCGATTTGAGCGACAAGCGGGAATTTCAGGCCAAGCTCATCGGAACCGATGCCAAGACGGACATCGCCGTTTTGAAGATCAACGCCACCGACCTGCCAACGCTGCCGATCGGCGATTCGTCGAAGCTGCACGTGGGCGATGTGGTTTTCGCCATTGGCGAACCCTATGGCCTGACGAGCACAGCTACCATGGGGATCGTGAGCGCCATGAGTCGAGGCGATCTCGGCATCGAGAACTATGAGGACTTCATTCAGACCGATGCAGCGATCAATCCGGGAAACTCTGGCGGGGCCATGATTGATCTCCACGGCGATTTGATCGGAATTAACACCGCGATTCTGGCCGAGAACGGCGGAGGCAATCAAGGCATCGGTTTTGCCATTCCCATCAACATGGCGCGCTCGGTGATGGACCAGATCGTCTCTCACGGAAAAGTCGTGCGCGGCTATCTGGGTCTGTACCCGCAAGATGTCACGCCGGCTCTGGCAAAGCAGTTCGGCCTGGCTCAACCGTCGGGCGCGTTGGTCGGGGAAGTGGAGCCCGATACGCCGGCGGCGCGCGCGGGCTTAAAGCGAGGTGACGTGATTCTGGCGATAAATGGCCAGTCCGTGACTTCTGCCAACGATCTGCGGCTCCGTGTATCAGAGACGTCCCCGGGGACGACCATCAAGTTGCAGATTTCGCGTGACGGGAAGACCCAGGACGTTAACGTGGCTCTCGGCGAGCTCCCCGAGAAGTCGGAAAAAGCGGGCTCAGAAGAAAATGGGGGTAGCGGTTTGGAGGGAATCGAAGTGCAGCCGCTGACTCCGGACATCGCCGAACAGTTGCAGCTGCCGGCCGGAACGCGCGGTGTGGTGGTCACGGCGGTCGATCCGGCGAGCCCCGCAGCCGCGAGCCTGCAGCGTGGGGATGTCATTCAGGAGGTCAACCATAAGCCTGTAACCAGCATCGAACAGTTCAGGCAAGCTGTATCGGCCGCAGGAAAAGGGTCTGTGTTACTGTTGGTGAACAGCCAGGGCGTAACGCATTATGTTGTGATCGAGTCGCAGTAACTCGATTTTGGAGATGGTACGGAGCGCGATGGCTAGTTACCGCGCTCCGTACACCCTAGCAAGCAGACAGAGAATTTCCGAAGAGCGGTAACAACCAATCGCCCGCGATTGGGTTGATTCGAGCGCGGGATGCCCCATTTGTTGGGTTATCGCTTTCAGCACTGCAGGGGGTAGAATAGTACGCGGGTTCTATATCATCCCAGCCTGTTTTTCTAGTACGAAGATGGGTGCGCTATCTGTGTATGCGCACGATCCCAGCCAACCGAGGGACTCCGGGGTGAAACTCTGATGGTGCTACCAAAGAACCGACCCGTCTTTAAGGAATCGTTGCTTCCCGAAGGGAAACGACGCTGGGGATCATTCGGCATAGGTCTCGGTCTGGAGTGTTTCGCGCTGACCGCACTTCTTTTACTGCCCCTATTTATGCCGCAGAAGTTTGAGGCAGTCCAGCATTACTGGGTCACTCCACTGGAAGCACCGATTATCGAAGCCTGGAAACCGAAGCCTCCGCCAAAGCCGGTTGTTGTCAAAAAAGAGATCCTCAAGCCACCGGAACCACCTAAGCCGGAAGTGGTCGAGGTGCCCAAACCGAAAATTTATAACCCTGTCATTACATCGCCCGTGGTAAAACCGAAGGTGCGCAAGCAACAGACGCCCGACATGAGCGAAGTCGCCAAGGCGTTTCCCGATCCAAACCCGACCATGGGCAGTTCCGCGTTGCCCACGTTGAAAAAGCCGCGAGAATCGGTTCAAACGGGTGGTTTCGGCGATCCCAATGGTATTCCTACCAATGGCAAGACGGACCGAAACCCGAATATCGTACAGCTAGGCGGTTACGACATGCCGACCGGCCCAGGCACCGGCAACGGAACGGGGGGAGCCAAGGGTGCGCGTGGAGTTGTCGCCAGCGCCGGTTTTGGCAATGGTGTCGCGACGGGGAGCCCGGGCGGTGGAGGCCACGGCATCGTGCAGCAGGGGACGTTTGACGTGAAGGCTGCCGATACACCGAAAGTCAAGCAGACAGCCGCGGCGTCTAACACCAAACCGGTCGAGATTCTGTCGGTGCCGAAGCCTGCTTACACGGACGAGGCTCGCGCCAAGAAAATTGAGGGGGATGTGCTGGTGCAGGTTGTTTTCACCGCGTCGGGCCAAGTCGAAGTGCTCCGCGTCGTCCGAGGCTTGGGGTACGGCCTCGATGAGTCCGCTGAAGCAGCGGCGCGTCAGATTCGCTTCCGGCCCGCTCAGCAGGACGGGCAGCCGGTTGATTCTCCCGCCATTGCGCACATCACGTTCGAACTGGCGTACTGAAAGGGGAAGGCAATGGGTGGCACGTGGAAGAAGAACGTCTCAGTGTCGATCCTGCTCGTCGGCGCTCTCGCGGGCATCGTGAGCGCCCAGACAGAGAAGCAGGTCGATCAAACTCAGCCCCAGGCTCAGCCTCAGACCGGCAGTCCATCGGCTCCGGTCACCACCGTCAATCAGGCTATCGATCGTATCATCGCCAGAGAGCACGATCAGAACACCTTGTTTCGACGCTATAACCCGATCGTTGAAACCTACATTCAGGACATGAAACCCGATAAGGAGTTGGGCTCGGTCCCGGTGCGCGACCATTACTTTCTAGGGCAGGCCAACCTCTCTAAGGGCGTGGTCGACAATTCCATGCTGGCCAAGAGCAAGGGCAAGCTGAATGCGCTCAATCCCATTTCGCACATCGCCGGCTTCTTTGAGTCTTCCTATGTGCCCGAGGGTTTTCTCCAGATGATCTATCTGGACACCAGCGGCTTTGACCGCCAGCATTATCAATTCGATTATGTAGGGCGGGAGTTCCTCGGTGAGGTTCGCTGCCTGGTCTTCGACATCCAGCCGCTACCAAAATCCGGTAAGGGTCGCTTCAAGGGCCGCATCTGGGCGGAAGACCAAGCGTTCACCATCGTCCGCTTTAATGGCGTTTACACGCCACTGGCAGGGCTGAACGGTTTCAACCTGCATTTCGACAGCTGGCGCGAGAATGTCCAACCCGGGTTGTGGTTGCCCGCCTTCATCTACAGTCAGGAATCGGATCTGAAGGACTTTATGGGCAATCAGATCCACTTCAAGGCACAGACTCGCCTGTGGGGTTACGATCTGAGCAACGTTGGGCACGAACAAGAATTCAGCCAGCTCACCATCGAATCCGCTGATGCCATTCAGGACCAAAACGCGGCACCGGTGGATCGCTCTCCGATCGAGGCAGAACGCGAATGGCAGCATCAGGCCGAGATCAACGTAATCGACCGGCTCCAGCGGACGGGTTTGCTTGCGCCGCCTAATGAAGTGGACAAGGTGCTTGAGACGGTTGTAAACAATCTGGAAGTCACGAACAATCTCGACGTACAGCCCGAGATTCGCTGCCGAGTGCTGCTCACCACCACTCTCGAATCATTTTCGATCGGCCACACAATTGTGCTGAGCCGCGGCTTGATCGATGTGCTTCCCGATGAAGCGAGCCTCGCCGCTATGCTGGCTCAGGAGCTAGGTCAGATCGTCGTGACCAAGCCCACGACCGATCGGTGGGGCTTCAACGACATGACCAACGTTTCCACCATTGAAGCGTTGAGCCATTTCTCCTTCCGCGACAATCCTGCCGATATCCAAGCGGCGGACCAGAAAGCGGCTGAACTGTTGAAGAACTCCCCTTACAAAGACAAGCTGGGCAACGCCGCCCTGTTTTTGAAGCAACTTCAGACCGAATCGAAGGCGCTCCCAGCGCTCATCAACCCCCGTCTGGGCAATAGCGTGGAACTGGCTTCGTACCTTGCGAGTGCGGGTCCTTCCTTGCAGCCAGATAAAGTGGATCAGATTGCGGCTTTGCCCATTGGAGGCCGCGTAAAACTCGATCCGTGGACCGACAAGGTCGAATTGCTCAAGGCCAAGCCCGTTGCTCTGCTTTCAGCGCGAGAGAAGATGCCTTTCGAGGTCACGCCTTTCATGCCCTATCTGACTCGCTATCAGAAGCCTACAGCAAACGTGACCGCCGATGCTGCGAAGGCGGACATGGCCAAACAGCAAAAGCAATCTCCCGGGCAGCAGTAAGCTGCCCTCCTCGGTGTGACTCTTGGCGGTGAGCCATCCCTCCTCGCTGTTCCTTTTTTGTGTTTGCCGTACCGAGTATGCCGGAGCGCTCTAGGTTAGAATGTTTTGAGGAAAACGGGAAATGATCCATCGCTTCGTCTTTCACAACCATCGCACCCAGGCGGTTGAGGATGTGCGACTGTCACCGGGTCAGTCGGGGTTGCTGTGTGGCTGGGGTCTTTTTACGACCATGCGCATTGTCGAGGGAATCCCATTCGCGTTTGAACGCCACTGGAAGAGACTGGCGCGCGATGCCGAGAAGACCCATTGCCCTTTTCCGTTCGATCCTGAGCGGGTGCGAGCCCAGCTGAACGAGGTTTTAGCGGCCAACGAAGTGCGCGAAGGCTGCGCGCGTATCTATGTCGTTCACAACCAGTTCGGTCCCTGGCGAAGCAGCGAGGCGTTTCCGGAGGCGGATCTTCTGATCTGCTCAGCCGGATTACCGCCGTATCGCGAACCGGCGCGCTTGGCGCTGCGCGAGCAGGGGCGTCATGCGGCCTCCCCGCTTGCCGGAGTCAAGGTAACCTCCTGGCTCAACAACGTGTGGATTCTTTCCGACGCACAACGGGCCGGCTACGACGAAGTCGTTCTGCTCAACGAGCGCGGCGAAGTTGCCGAGTGCACGGCCGCAAATATTTTCTGCGTTCACGGCAGCCAGATCACGACGCCCCCTCTCTCCTCGGGATGTCTGGAAGGCATCACGCGCAGTATTGTGCTGGAAGTTGGCCCTCCCGCCGGCGTGCCGGTTGAGGAAAGCACACTGTACCCAGAAGACCTCTACACGGCCGATGAAGTCCTGATCTCTTCGACCAATCGCGGTGTGATTTCTGTGAGCGAGGTCAACGGCAACAAAATCGCGACGGCGCCGGGCCCTGTGGCACAGAAGTTGGAAAGCGTATTCCGGGAGTATGTTCGCGAATATGTCGAAGCGCACACCGCCGCACCGCGTCAACGTTGAGCAGGGTCGCAATCTAGCGGATGAGCAGGCCGGTGGCCCCGATCAGCAGTCCACCCAGTCCGAGAACCGATCCCAAACCCCAGAAGAAGCGCCTCCGCGTCAGCAGGGTGATTGAGCAAATCACCAGCGCCGCCTCCAGCATCACCTCGCCCAGATCGAAGCGGTTCGCCCGGCGCTGCTCAACCTTCACTTCATCCTGCGCTGTTTGAGCTTCGGCCTCGATATCCTTCTGCTGGTCGGAATAGCGTTCCACTTCCTTCTGATATTTCTCCTTCAACGTCTCAACTTGCTGGGAGTTCTGCAGCGCGAAGACGGACGTTTCGTCGAGGAAAAGCTCGTAGGTGTGTCGCCGGATGTCCTTCGCCTGATAATAGGCCCACTCGTCAGTCGCCTTCGTCTGAAGCAGCAGTTGCTCGGTGTGTGCGCGATGGCCAAGCAGGGACACGGCAGAAACCAACACGGCCAGTATCGCCATGGTCAGGGTGACCGGCACAAGACTCGGATGGTGGACACCCTCCTTAGCTTGTTCGTGCAACTCTCGGATCTCGTCAGGCATTCTGGTTCCTCGCTGAGGCAAGATTTCT
>Ga0187783_10003108_pt1 | contig 12260 bp, 9 predicted proteins | sample 1015_SJ02_MP02_2_FD_132471 | JGI IMG/M metagenome (GOLD analysis project Ga0187783, IMG submission 132471) | Tropical peat soil microbial communities from peatlands in Department of Meta, Colombia - 1015_SJ02_MP02_20_MG | ecosystem: Environmental > Terrestrial > Soil > Wetlands > Peat | place... | reverse complement strand
GCCGTGGTCACCGCCGTGCAGCACGTGCTCGGCCTGGCCATGGGCGTGATGATCTACGCGCTCCTGCGGTACCGGTACCGGCTGCCAGCCTGGGGCGCCACGCTGGCCAGCCTGCCGGTACTGCTTGACGTCTACGTGATCCAGCTAGAGCAGGAGATTCTGGCTGACTCCACGTTCACGTTCCTGTGCGTGACCGCCGTGACGCTGGTGCTGTGGTGGCCCGATGACGAGCGGCCCCGCTGGTCGCTGCCTGCCGCGGCAGCGTTGCTCGGCATCGCGTCGACCTTCTGGCCGGTTGGCCTGCCGCTGCTGGTTGTGCTGCTGGTCTTCATGCTCATCCGCCGGTTCGGCTGGCGCGCGCTGGTGGCAACGGCGGTCGGCGGGGCCATTCCGCTGGCCCTGTACCTGGGCTGGTTTGACTTCCGCTACCACCAGCTCGCGTTCAACGACAGCGACGGAGTCTTCCTGTGGTCGCGGACCATGAGCTTCGCTGAGTGCTCGGTCATCAAGCCGCCAGCCGACCTCAAACCCCTGTGCCCGACGGGCAAGCCGTCGACGCGGCAGGCAGCGCCGTATTACATCTGGGAGACCAAGTCGCCGCTGCTGGCCGTCGGCTCGGGCGGGAGCGATAAGTTCAGCCGGTCGCGGAACGCCCTGGCGCAGAAATTCGCGATCAAGGCAATCGAGGCGCAACCGCTTGCCTATGCCGACGTGGTCCTTCGCGGCTGGCTGCTTACCTTCGACTGGAACAGGCCTGACGTTCCCAGCGCGGCGATGGCATCCAGGTATCAGTTCACTAATGCCACCGAGCTGCAGAACGGGCTGGATGCCGGCACGTCGAAGGCTGCCGCCGCGACAGAGGTCGCCGCCCTGCAGAAGGTTCAGAAGCTGTACACCGACGGCCACACTGGCGACACCAGAGAAGTTCAGCCGTTCGCGGACATCATGATCGATTATCAGAAGTACGCGTTCGTGCGCGGCACAATGCTCGGCGTGCTCATGCTCATGGGCCTTTGCGGCATCGCGTGGAGCTGGCGCGGTGGCGGCTTCCGCAGGCTGCGCGGCTGGGGCGGGCCGGCCTTGTTCCCGTGGCTGGCCGCCCTCACCATGGAGATCGTCCCGCCTGCCACCGCCGACTTCTCACTGCGCTATGTGGTCCCGACGATACCGGTGATCTGCATCACAGCGGCCGTGGCGTTCGCGCGGCCGCCACAGCCGATGGCCCGGCCGGCCGCCGCAGCTGCCGACTCCGGTCAGCAAGCGGTCGCCGCGGTCGCTCCGCAAGCCCCCGGACAAGGCAGTGACCAGGCCGGGAATGCCATGTTGTGACCGGCTGATCGCACTGCGATACCAGCTTCCGGCGATTCGTGGTTTCACACACCCGTTAGAGTCGTCAGTACTATGACCGAGACTGGCCCGCCGCTGCCGCTGCTGTCCCGCTACGCGATCATGGTTGATGTCGGGTATATCTATGCCTCAGCGGGTGAGCTGCTCTTCGGCGCCACGTCCAGGAAGGAATACCGGGTCGACGCCGACAAGCTGATCCAGGCCCTCTCCCGGCACGCGGAAGACCACACCAGGGGTGAACTGCTCCGGGTCTACTGGTATGACGCAGCCAGGGACCGCGTCCCCACCATCGACCAGCGGGTCATCGCCCAGATGCCCTGGGTAAAGCTCCGCCTCGGCAACCTGAACAACCGCGGCCAGCAGAAGGGCGTCGACGCCCAGATCAGGGCTGACATGGAAGCGCTGGCCAGGCACCGGGCCATTACCGACGCGATCCTGGTAGCCGGCGACGAGGACATGGTGCCCGCGGTCGAGGCGGCTCAGGCGTTCGGCGTCCGGGTTCACCTGTGGGGCGTTGAGCCGCCTTATGGCACGAATCAGGCCGAGCGCCTGGTCTGGGAGTCGGACACGGTGGACGTGCTCGAGCGATCCTTTGTCGAGCCTTACTTCAGCCGTCAGCTCCCGCCCGAGCCTGCGGCCGCCGGAGCCGAATCCGGACCGGCCAGGGCCGCGTCCGGGCAAAGCGCCCAGGGAGCACCGTCGCCCGCTCAGGTATTCGGCGACAGGCACGCGTCCCGGCAGTATTCACGGCCGCTGCCGGTAACCCACCTGACTCCGGCCAGGCTCGGTCCAGACCGTGAGCGAGTAGAAGAAGCTGGCGAGCATGTGGCACAGAAGTGGATCCTGACTCGCGGTGAGGACAACATCCGAGACCTGCTACCTGGCCCGATCCTGCCCCCGGTCATTGACAAGGAGCTGCTGGTGGACGCCGAGAAGGAACTCGGGCTGTCGCTGCGCGCCTACCAGGAGGCCAGGGAATGGCTGCGGGACGCGTTCTGGGCCAGGGTGCATCGCCAGTTCGGGCTCGGCATCGGTAAGTCCAAGGGCTAAGCCACATGAGCGCGGATTCAGGGTCGCTGCCGCAGGTACGCCCGTTGCTGTCGGTAACGCGGGGGCAACCAGCGGCGGACGAGCTAGCCGCCATCGTTGTCGTGCTTGCAGCCAGGGCAAGAACGGCCGGCCCGGTGGCCGTCGGCCAGCCTCCGCGCGATCGGTGGTCAGCTAGGGACCGGCTGGTCCGGCAGCCGCTGACTGCAGGGCCCGGCGCCTGGCGAGCAAGTGCGCTGCCCGGCTAGCGCGTAGCAGGTCGGCCGCTGCCGGCCGGCGCCGCCCGACCGCAGACCGGCATTCTCACCTAGACTCCTCACAGTCGGAATGAGGAGACACCGTACGTGCGTAAGGTCCTCATCGCTAACCGGGGCGAAATCGCAGTCCGGATCGCTCGTGCGTGCCGTGACGCCGGGCTGGCCAGCGTGGCCGTTTATGGCGAGGCCGACCTGGACGCACTGCACGTGACGATGGCCGACGAAGCCTACGCGCTCGGTGGTCACAGCGCGGCCGAGAGCTACCTCGACATCGGCAAGCTCCTTCGCGCGGCCGCGGATAGTGGCGCCGACGCAGTGCACCCAGGGTATGGCTTCCTCGCTGAGAACGCCGACTTCGCCAGGGCAGTCATTGCCGCGGGACTGACCTGGATCGGGCCGCCGCCTGCTGCCATCGAGGCGCTCGGCGACAAGGTGCAGGCGCGGCACATTGCCAGGCAGGTCGGTGCGCCACTGGCGCCGGGAACTGACGGCCCAGTCGGCAGCGCAGCCGAGGCAGCCGCCTTCGCGGCCGAGCATGGCCTTCCGATAGCGATTAAGGCAGCCTTCGGCGGGGGCGGGCGCGGCCTCAAGATCGCCAGGACGACAGCGGAAATCGCCGGGCAATTCGAATCCGCGGTCCGGGAGGCAACCGCCGCCTTCGGCCGGGGCGAGTGCTTCGTCGAGCGCTACCTGGACAAGCCGCGGCACGTGGAGACGCAATGCCTGGCCGATGCGCATGGCAACATCGTGATCGTTTCTACCCGCGACTGCTCGCTGCAGCGACGGCACCAGAAGCTAGTGGAGGAGGCACCCGCGCCGTTTCTTACTGCCGGGCAGGACAAGCAGCTGCGCACGGCGTCGGCGGACATCTTGCGTGCGGCCGGATATGTAGGCGCCGGAACGTGCGAGTTCCTCATCGGCCAGGACGGCATGGTGTCGTTCCTGGAAGTCAATACCAGGCTTCAGGTAGAGCATCCGGTGACGGAGGAGGTCAGCGGCATAGACCTGGTGCGCGAGATGTTCAGCATCGCTGACGGTCAGCTGCTGAGCTTCAGTGACCCTGAACTGCGCGGCCACTCCATCGAGTTCCGCATCAACGCCGAGGACCCAGGCCGCGGTTTCTTGCCAGCGCCGGGCACCATCACGGGCTGGCGCCAGCCATCGGGACCAGGCGTGCGGCTCGATGCCGGTTACGCCGCCGGGATGACGGTACCGCAGGCCTTTGACTCGCTCATCGCCAAGCTGATCGTCACCGGGGCAACCAGGCGGCAGGCACTGGAACGCGCCCGCCGGGCGCTGGCTGAGTTCGAGATCGACGGCATGCCGACCGTCCTGCCGTTCCACCGCGCCGTGGTCCGCGACCCGGCTTTCACCGACGAGCCGTTCCGGGTGCACACCCGGTGGATCGAAACCGAGTTCTCCGCCGAGATCCCGCCGTATGCAGGCGGGATCGCCGGACCCGAAGACAGCGAGCCGGGCGGGCGGGAAACAATCACGGTCGAAGTAGGCCGGAAGAGACTTGAGGTCACGGTTCCGGCCGGTTTCGGCGCCCGAGCCGGGTCGGCGCCCGGTACCGTGACACGGCCGAAGACCGGCGGTCGCCGCGGTGGCGCAGGCGGCGGCGCCCCTGGCGGCGACGAGTTGGTCAGCCCCATGCAGGGCACGATCGTCAAGATCGTGGCTGCCGACGGCGAGCAGGTAGCGGCGGGCGACACTATCGTCGTGCTCGAGGCGATGAAAATGGAGCAGCCGCTGACCGCGCACAAGGCCGGCACGGTCACCGGGCTCAGCATCAGCGTCGGCCAGACCGTTCCGGCCGGGGCCGTGATCTGCCAGATCCGCTGATGGCCAGGATTCCCGGCGATCCCAGCGCGGTGGGCTGGCTTCGCTTTGCCGCCGGATTCCGGCTGCCTGCCGAGAATCTGGACTGGGTGCGGCACGAGCTCACCGATGCGGGCTGGCGCGGGCGGACGATACTGCGCCACCTCGCGGTGATCTTCCCGATCTGCGCGCTCGTCGCTGCGCTGCTGCTCACGCTGTCACCGGCGCCCGCCTGGTTCGCCGTCATGATGGTCGCGCTTGTGCTGTCGGGCAGCGTCTTTACTGTCGCTGCGTACGCCGATGACCTTAGGGCGTCGCGGTTGCGCCAGCACGGCCTCGAGGTGCCCGATGACCCGGACCTGGGTCATCCGACGCACTAGCCGCGCGGCAGGCGCCAGGCAGAGCCGATGCCGTACTGCTGGCTCAGTTCCTGCAGCTGCCTGGCCTTGTCGGTGAATTCGGGATCGGACGCCCAACCAGTGACCAGCGGAGCCCTCAGCAGCAGCTTGCGCCCGTTGGCACGGACGACCTTGACCGTGGCGAGGTGCGCCATGCGGTTCGGCGAGACGTCGCGGCTGGTGCCCGAACCCCCGCGCAGGGTGCCGCGCCAGACCCGCGGACCGTCGTAGCTCTCGTCGAGGCGCATGTCGGCAGACCCGAAGCCGCCGATCTCGATGTCGCGGACGTCCTGCCAGGGCACGAAGTGGTTGAAGTAACCGCGGACCTCGATGCCGCGGCCCGTGACCTTCGTCCGGAACCGGCCCCGCCACAAGTAGGTCACGCCGAACGCGGCGGCTAGCGGGCCGGTGATCCAGGCGAGGCCATGGGTCAGCGGGGTCGGGGCCACGACCAGGATGAGTGTGACGACCGCGAGGGTGATGCACCTGATGAGGACCGGACGGCGGAAAGCGGACACGGGCTTGAATTCGACCTCGGCCCGACTTGGTCCGGACGGCATCACGGTCAAGGCGCCTCCCGCTGCCTCGACGTCCGACGAGGACATCCTAGGCGAGCGCCACTGCGGTGCTCAGCCGTCGGCGCGCTCAACAGGCTGCATCAGCCTGCGGGCTGCTTCGGTCACGCTGCCGGAAAGCGACGGGTAAACCGAGAAGGTCTGCGCGAGGTGATCGACGGTGAGCAGGCGCTCTACCGCCAGGGAGACTGCCAGGATCAGCTCGCTGGCCCGCGGCGCCACGATCACGCCGCCGAGTACCGTCCCGCTGCTGCGCTGCGCGATCAGCTTGACGAAGCCGTCCCTGAACCCCTGCATCTTCGCCCTGGCATTAGTGGCCAGCGGCAGCTTTACCACGATGGCGTCCGCGATCTGGCCTGACGCCACCGCCTGCTCGGGCACGCCGACCTTGGCAATCTCCGGCTCGGTAAAGATCGTGGCCGCGACATGACTGAGCCGCAGCGGCTTGACCGCCTCCCCTAGGGCATGCCACATCGCGATCCGGCCTTGCATCGCCGCGACCGACGCCAGCATCAGCACCCCGGTGCAGTCGCCGGCCGCGTACACGCCTGGAGCAGACGTCCGCGACACCTTGTCCACCTGCACGAACCCGTGGTCATCCACCATGATCCCGGCCTCAGCTAGCCCGAGTCCGCGCGTGTTCGGCACCATGCCCACCGTCAGCAGGCAGTGCGTCCCCGCGACCGTGCGGCCATCCAGCAACGTGACGATCACGCCGGTGGAGGTCCTGGTGACCAGTTCGGCGCGGGAATGGCCGAGCACCGTCATGCCGCGGCGGCGGAACACCTCCTCGACGACCATGGCCGCGTCGGCGTCCTCGTGCGGCAGCACCCGGTCACGCGACGAGATCAGCGTGACCTGCGAGCCGAGCGCCTGATACGCGCTCGCGAACTCGGCGCCGGTGACGCCTGAGCCGACTACGATCAGCTGCTCGGGCAGTTCGTCAAGGTCGTACAGCTGCCGCCAGGTCAGGATTCGCTCCCCATCCGGTTCGGCGCCGGCCAGCACGCGAGGCTCGGCACCGGTAGCGACGAGCACGGCATCGGCCTCGATCTCGATGTCACCCGTCGCGACCAGCCGCGGCCCGATAAGGCGGCCAGGGCCGGCGATCACCTTCACGCCCTCCGCCGACAGCCGCGAAGCGACATCCGCCGACTGGGCTCTGGCCAGTGCCCGGACCCTGGCGTACAGGCGAGGCGCATCAAGCAGATCGGCCTCGTTCCCGTCCGAATTAATCCGGATGCCCAGAACTGATGCCTCTTCCAGGCCCGCCATCATGCCGGAGGTCGCAATGAGAGTCTTGGACGGCACGCAGTCGGTCAGCACGCAGGCGCCGCCGAGGCCGTCCCGCTCCACGACCGTCACCTCGGCGCCAAGCTGGGCGGCGACCAGGGCGGCCTCGTATCCTCCGGGTCCGCCACCGATGATCGCGATCTTCGCGCGCGGCTGGCTCACGTTGTCTCATTCTGTCCTATCGGGCCGGGCGAGCCGAATCCGTGCCGTGCCCGGCGGCTGGATGACTGGCAAGCAGGGTTAGCCAGCAGCGCGCTCGACAGGCTCGTACGCTTGTCAAACGTGGCGGTATACGCGGCGTATGGCAGCAATATGGATCCCGCGCAGATGGCGCGGCGCTGCCCGCACTCTCCGCAGCAGGGGACCGGATGGCTCGAGGGCTGGCGGGTGACCTTCGGCGGCGAGGACATCGGCTGGGAGGGCGCGCTCGCCACCGTCGTCGAGGACGAGGGCCGCCGGGTATTCGTCGTGCTGTATGAGGTTTCCGAGGCCGACGAGGAGGAACTAGACCGCTGGGACGGTGCCACCCTCGGCTATTACCGCAAGTCCAAGGTGCGGGTCAGCACGGTCGACGGTGACGTGGTTGCCTGGCTTTACGTGCTGAACGACTACGAGGGCGGCCTGCCATCGGCTCGTTACCTGGGAATCATGGCCGACGCCGCGGAGACCGCTGGGGCTCCGCCCGACTACGTGACCTGGCTGCGCAACCGGCCGTGCACGTCGGTTGGCGGCTAGGGGTTATCGGCGGCAACGTTACCTAGCGAGAATGAGGGCGAGCAGCGCCGCCGCTGGGACGAGCACACATGCCACTGGTAGCCAGGCCCATCTGCTTTCCAGCACGGCATCGGTGCTGCCCTGCTGGTTGGCGGCCACGGACCGCCGTGCGAGCTCGGCTGCCATCAGTTCGACGGCATCGCGCTGGGCCAGTTCGGCTACCTCGGCGGGTGCACGGCCGGTTCCGCGCTGCAGATTCCGGTTGGCCCGCTGCTGTGACCGTATCCGCGACCTGCGACCGGAATACAGCGCCCAGCAGTAGATGGTCTTCTCCTTCCTCGGGACCGGCCGGCTACAGCTAATCTCTACCGAGTCGCCAAGGTAGACACCCGTGACCGCGGCCCAGCGCACCCGGTGATCCCTGAGCGGATTGAGGACGAGGATCGCGTCGTTGTCGGCGATCACACGAGGTCGTAGCGCGCACGCGTACGTCAGGCCAGTGACCGCCAGCAGCCCGGCTGACAGTTCGAGCGAGAAGTAGTCGTGGTCGGGCAGCGCGACCTGGATCAGGCTGAAGGTTGCGAATGCGACCCACACCCAGAAAATGATGAATGGCGTCCCGCGGCGGAACACGGTCCGGCCATCCGCGGTCGATTTCCACGGATTCTTGCTGCCTGGCTGGCCGCCGGGCGGGGGACCGGCGGCGGCGCCGGGCACTTCGCCGGGCGTGGCCTCCGGTCCGGCTACGAAGCCACCCGCGGACTCACTTCCGCGTGCGGATGCCTCATCTTGCTCCGGGAACACGATGTGCCACTCCAGTAGCTCTGACAATGGGCAACGGCGAGACCGCCAGCCGACGACCGCGATCGCCCGGCCCTCACACTGTATGCGCGGCCTGATAGGCCAGCGCCGCCCAGATCCGCGCCGCTGCCGTGATGTACAGGCAGGGGCAGGCCTGACTTAGAGCAGCGCCGCTAACTGCCGCGGCGCTAACTGGCGCCTGCTCGCGGTCGCGCCGGGCACGGCGTCAGGCGCGAGCGCGGCGCCGCCGCACATGGCTGTCAGTGCCGTCGCCGCCATCAGCCGCACCCCGAGCCCAATCGCCCGCTCGTCGACATCGAAGATCGCCTGGTGTATGTCGAAGTCGGCAGCAGATCCTGGCGTCCTCGTGCCCAGCCTGGCCAGCGCGCCCGGAATGGAGTCCAAGTACCACGCGAAGTCCTCGCCGCCGAGGCTCTGCGGTGCCTCGGTGATGGCGTCCGGGCCGAGAACCCGGTCGGCTGCTGCCTCGAGCATGGCGGTGCTGATCGCCTCGTTCACTGTGGGCGGCACATTGCGCTGGTAGCTGATCTCCGGCACCACGCCGTAAGCACTGGCCACCGACTCCAGCAGCGCCTTGACCAGCTCAGGTGCCTCGTGCCAGGCCGAGTCGTCCAGGCACCGCACGGTGCCCTCCACCACTCCATCGTCGGGGATGGCGTTGGCAGCTGATCCTGCGCTCACGCGGCCCCAGACCAGGCTGAGGCTCGACCGCGGGTCCACCCTGCGGGACAGCGCCGCAGGCAGCTCAGTGATGATCTTTCCAAGGGCGAAGACGAGGTCAGCGGTCAGGTGCGGCCTAGCGGTGTGGCCGCCGGGCCCGGTGACCTTCACGGTCAGCTTGTCGCAGGCTGCCGTGATCGGCCCGGTCCTGGTGCCGATCTTGCCGACGTCCAGCCGGGGGTCGCAGTGCAGGGCGAAGATCCGGTCCACCGAGGCGATCCCCCCGGCCGCCATCACGTCGATGGCACCGCCCGGCACCTCCTCGGCCGGCTGGAAGATCAGCCTGACCTTGCCAGGCAGCGCCTTGGCGGCGGCGGCCCTGGCCAGGAAGAGCCCAGTTCCCAGCAAGACGGCGGTGTGCACGTCATGTCCGCACGCGTGACAGGCGCCACGGCTGACCGAGCGGTACGGCACGTCCTTTTCGTCGTTGATCGGCAGCGCGTCGATATCGGCGCGCAACGCCACGACCGGCTCATCGGCCGAGCCGTCGCCGATGTCCACGGTGAGCCCGGTGCCCTTAGGCAGGATGGCTGGCCGCAGGCCAGCGGCCTCCAGCCGGAGCGCGATCCGCCGCGTGGTCCGGTACTCGTGGTAGCCGGTCTCCGGGTGCGCATGCAGGTCGCGCCGGAACTCGATCAGCTCCGGCTCGTGCCCGACGAGGAACGCGTCGAGCTCGCCCTCGAGATCATGCTCAGCCACGCGCTGCCTCCCCGTGAGCAACGAGAGCCTGCTGCTGGGCTGTCGTGGCGACTCCTCTGCGTCGGTCCCGCCCGGCGCTTAGCGGCGTTTCCATCTGAACCTCGAACTCACTCCAGTCCGCTCGCAAGCGTCGCCGAACCAGGGACGATGCCAGCTGCAGCATCGGCTCCCAGGCCCGAGCCCGGTAACATGCCCGCTCCAGAACTGTCACGGCGCCCCCCGCGCCGAGAAGTGTGGCAGCCCGGTTTGCGAATGCACCCGCGTTAGGTACCAGCTCTCGCTGCCGCCAAACCGTGCGCGGATGTTTCGCGAATCCCTCTGCCCGCAACTCACCATCAGCTGCCCGAGAAGATCATCGAGGCGCCTGACTGGCGCCTCACAGCTTCTCGTCAGTCACTTACGAGATTCGCTGTACTGGCCAGTATCGTACCGCTCCGATGCCCGGCCCGCTGAAGTTGCGGAATTGTCGCGCGCCGACCGCATGCGGGCTAGTCGGGCCGGAATCAGTAAACCTCGGGCGGTTTGTAGACACCCCAGACATCGCGCAGCGCGTCGCAGACCTCGCCGATCGTGGCCATTGCCCGCAGCGCCTCGCGCAGCGGGTAGAGCAAGTTGGCCTGGCCGGCGGCAGCCAGCTTGATCTCGCCCAGCCGCCGGCCGACCTCGGCCGAATCTCGCCGGCTTCGCAAGCTGGCCAGCCTGACCGCCTGCTCCTGCTCGATGGCCGGATCAACTCGCAAGGCCTCGTACGGTTCTTCGTCCGCGCTGACGAAGGCGTTAACGCCGACTACCTTCCGCTCGCCAGAATCCACCTCGCGCGCGATCCGGTACGCCGACCGCTCGATCTCGGCTTTCTGGAAGCCTTGCTCGATCGCGGCTACCGCGCCGCCACGCTCGGTCACCTGGTCCATCAACTCGCGCACCCGGGCCTCGATGTCGCTGGTCATCGACTCGATAGCGTACGAGCCTGCCAGCGGATCAACCGTGGCAGTCAGATCCGTCTCCAACGCCAGCACCTGCTGAGTCCGGACAGCGAGCCTCGCCGCCTTCTGCGTCGGCAGCGCGATCGCCTCGTCGTAAGCGTTGGTGTGCAGTGACTGGGTTCCGCCGAGGACGGCGGCGAGCGCCTGCAGCGTCACCCTGGCCAGGTTGACCTCGGGCTGCTGCGCAGTGAGCTGTACTCCGGCGGTCTGGGTATGGAAACGCAGCATCTGCGACCGCGGGTCACGCGCGCCGAACTCGTCCCGCATGATGCGGGCCCATAGCCGGCGGGCCGCCCGGAATTTGGCGACCTCCTCCAGCAGCGTCGTGCGGGCCACGAAGAAGAACGACAAACGCGGCGCGAACTCATCGACGGACAGACCGGACGCTATGGCGGTGCGCACGTACTCGCGCGCATTGGCGAGCGTGAATGCCACCTCCTGAACTGGCGTGGCACCGGCCTCTGCCATGTGATACCCGGAGATCGAGATCATGTTCCAGCGCGGGATCTCGGTCCGGCAGTAGGCAAACGTGTCGGCCACCAGGCGCAGCGACGGCTGTGGCGGATAAATGTAGGTACCCCGCGCGATGTATTCCTTGAGTATGTCGTTCTGGATCGTGCCGGAGATCGCGGCCGGACTGATTCCCTGTTCCTCCGCCACTAGCTGGTAGAGCAGCAGCAGCAGCGCGGCTGGCGCGTTGATGGTCATCGATGTCGACACCTGATCGAGCCGGATCCCGGCAAACAGCAGCCGCATGTCCTCGATCGAGTCGATAGCGACCCCAACCTTGCCGACCTCACCGCTGGCCTGCTCGGCATCTGAGTCGAAGCCCATCTGCGTCGGCAGGTCAAACGCCACAGAAAGGCCGGTCGTGCCGGCGTCGATCAGCTGGTGATAGCGGCGATTGGAGTCCGCGGCGGTGGAGAAGCCGGCGTACTGGCGCATGGTCCAGGGCCGGGTCAGGTACATCGTCGGGTAGACGCCCCTGGTGAACGGGAACTCGCCCGGCTCTCCCAGATCGGTTACGGGATCAACGCCCAGCACGTCCTTCGGGCGGTACACACTCTCGATCGGTGCGCCCGACTCCGACACTCGACTCATAACACAAGGGTACGGCGACCCCAGCTGCCGGGTTCTTGTGAAGTACGCCACGATCCTCTGGCTGCGACGGATTGCCCCGGCCGCACCGGCGCCATCCCAAGGCGCCAACGCCGGCGATCAAAACTTCCGCAAAGTCGGCTCCAGGTCCGTCACACCTAGGCCTTATACGGCCGAATTATGCACGAGCGATAACGTTTCGTGTTGGGAACATCACAAGACGTGATCCAGGTAGCGCAGAAACGGCATAAACTGCACTTCAGCTTGCAAAATCCGCATTCAGTCTCGGACGCCGACGTGTCGGCAGCTCACAGTGCAGACGGAGGAACGCAATGAGGCTTGGCGGCCGACCTGGTACGGCAATCGCCGTCGGTGCCGTCCTTGTCGCGCTGTCCGGCCCGACCGCTCTGGCCCTGTCCGCCGATCATGGCAGTCCGCCGCCCGCGACGCCTGGCACCTCGGCCAGCGCGCAGCAGCCGGGTAACG
>Ga0187783_10003107_pt1 | contig 12262 bp, 11 predicted proteins | sample 1015_SJ02_MP02_2_FD_132471 | JGI IMG/M metagenome (GOLD analysis project Ga0187783, IMG submission 132471) | Tropical peat soil microbial communities from peatlands in Department of Meta, Colombia - 1015_SJ02_MP02_20_MG | ecosystem: Environmental > Terrestrial > Soil > Wetlands > Peat | place... | reverse complement strand
CTCGGCGAGCAGATCACGCAGCGCGGCATCGGCAACGGCACCTCGCTCATCATCATGTCGGGCATCGTCGCGCAGCTGCCGTCGGCCATCGCCGGCACCCTCGAACTCGGCCGCCAGGGCGCGCTGTCCACCGGCCTCATTCTCATCGTGCTGGTGATGGCGGTCGCCGTCATCACCTTCATCGTGTTCATGGAGCGCGCGCAGCGCCGGCTGTTGATTCAATATCCCAAGCGCCAGGTCGGTAACCGCATGTTCGAGGGCCAGTCCTCGCATCTGCCGTTGAAACTCAATACCTCGGGCGTCATCCCGCCGATCTTCGCCTCGTCACTGTTGTTGTTGCCGACCACGATCGCCAATTTTACCGCCGGGCAGGGGCCGGGCTGGCTGACCCTCATCACAACGCAACTCGCCCACGGCCGGCCGCTGTTCCTGGCGCTCTATGTCGGCCTCATCGTCTTCTTCGCGTTCTTCTACACAGCCATCGTGTTCAATCCGACGGAAACCGCCGATAACTTGAAGAAGCACGGCGGCTTCATTCCCGGCATCAGGCCGGGCGAACGCACGGCCGAACATATCGATTACGTGTTGTCGCGGATCACGGTCGTCGGCGCGGCCTATCTCGCTGTCGTCTGCCTGTTCCCCGAGATTTTGATTTCGTACGCGGCGGTGCCGTTCTATTTCGGCGGCACTTCGCTATTGATCGTCGTCAGCGTGACCATGGATACGGTGGCGCAAGTCCAGGGCTACCTGTTGGCGCACCAGTACGAAGGGCTGATCAAGCGGTCGAAACTGAGGGGACGCCGTAGATGAGACTGATCCTGCTCGGCCCGCCGGGGGCTGGCAAGGGAACGCAGGCGCTGCGTCTTGTCGCGAAATACGGAATTGTCCAGCTTTCCACCGGAGACATGCTGCGCGCGGCGGTCAAAGCCGGCACGCCGGTGGGCCTCAAGGCGCAGGAGATCATGGCGCGAGGCGGTCTGTGTCCCGATAGCCTGGTGGTTGACATCGTCGCCCAGCGCATCGACCAGTCGGACGCACGCAAGGGCTTCATCCTTGACGGCTTCCCGCGCACCGTTCCGCAAGCCGAGGCGCTCGATCGCATTCTGGCGGAGCGGGGTCTCTCCCTCGACGCGGTCATCGAGCTACGCGTCGACGAAGACGCGCTGATCAGGCGTATCGAAAGCCGCGTTGCCGAAATGAAGGCCCGCGGTGAGGCGTTGCGCGACGACGACAGCCCGGAAGTGCTGCACAAGCGGCTTGCCGCCTACCGGCAACAGACCGCCCCGCTCATCGCTTATTACGGGCGACAGGGCGTTCTGCGCACGGTCGATGGCATGGCAGCTATTCCCGGGGTGGCGGAGGCCATCGACCGAGCGCTGCCGGCTGAGCCGGCGGCCCCCAGGGTGCTACTGCCCGGCGGCAAGAAGAAAAAGCCAAGAGAAAAGCCCCTGAAATCGCGTCCGGGTAAGGCCAGGAAAGCTGTAGTCTTAGGAATAAAATCAAAGGGCCGAAGCTCGCCAGCTCGCTCCAAGCGGCTGCCGAAGCACACGGCCAAGACCGGCGGGCGTCGGGCAATCGCGAGGCGCGCCAGATGATCTACTTTATACAAGAATTCGCCAGCCGAGGTTGACGAAAGCGCTTGGAATCCATTAATAAGCCTGGAATATCCAGTCGGAGATTTGAAAGCGATGCCAAGCCGCAGCGGCAGGCAGGCGTTGGCTTTTTACGTTTGTGGCCTTCTCAGGTGACATTGGAACGGATCGAGAGCGGCCGGGCGCCACCGACTTGGCGTGGGCGCGCCGCGGCAAGGAGTAACTGACGTGGCTCGCATCGCTGGCGTCAACCTACCGACCAACAAGCGGATCGTGATTGCGCTGCAGTACATCTACGGGATCGGCGGCGCCAAGGCCCACGAAATCCTGCACAAAGTGTCGATGCCCGAATCGCGCCGGGTGTCGCAACTGACCGACCAGGAGGTGCTGCAGCTGCGCGAAGTGATCGATCGCGACTATATCGTCGAGGGCGACCTGCGGCGCGAAGTTGCCATGAATATCAAACGGCTGATGGATCTCGGTTGCTACCGCGGTTTGCGTCACCGCCGTTCTCTCCCGGTGCGCGGCCAGCGCACCCATACCAATGCACGGACCCGCAAGGGTCCGGCCAAGCCGATCGCCGGCAAGAAGAAATAACGCGTGGAACAGCACGATGTGACGGCACCGGAGGCGCCGGTTCCGCTCCGTGAAAGGGTTCAGAATGGGTAAGGAAGCTACGCGCGTCCGCCGACGCGAACGTAAGAACATCGCGTCCGGCGTGGCGCACGTGAACGCCACGTTCAACAACACGATGATCACCATCACCGACGTCCAGGGCAATACCATTGCCTGGTCGTCGGCGGGGACGATGGGTTTCAAAGGCTCGCGCAAATCGACGCCTTATGCGGCGCAAGTCGCCGCCGAGGACGCGGCCAAGAAAGCACAGGAACACGGCATGCGAACTCTCGAAGTCGAAGTCGCGGGCCCTGGTTCGGGGCGGGAGTCGGCGCTGCGCTCGTTGCAGGCGGCCGGCTTCACCATCACCTCCATCCGCGACGTGACTCCGATCCCGCACAACGGCTGCCGCCCGCGTAAGCGGCGCCGGGTATAGGACATCCGGCCGATGGAACAGTTGGAACATCTGCCGCCGCTTGAGCATGAAACCAATTTTGGCCCCACGGAGCGGAGTGGGGCGCGCGAGACGATCGCGCCGCGCAACGCGATGGGTGATAACGTGACGATCCAGAAGAATTGGCAGGAACTGATCAGGCCCAACAAGCTGCAGGTCGGCGTCGGTGCCGATACGCGCCGTTCGGCGACCGTGGTCGCCGAACCGCTGGAACGCGGCTTCGGCGTGACGCTCGGCAATGCGCTGCGGCGCATCTTGCTGTCCTCGCTGCAGGGCGCCGCCGTGCAGTCGGTGCATATCGACGGCGTGCTGCATGAATTTTCCTCGATTGCCGGGGTGCGCGAGGACGTGACCGACATCGTGCTCAACATCAAGGACATCGCCATCAAGATGCAGGGCGAGGGTCCCAAGCGCATGGTGGTGAAGAAGCAGGGTCCCGGAACGGTCACCGCCGCCGATATTCAGACCGTCGGCGATATCGTCGTGCTCAACCCCGAACTGGTGCTGTGCACGCTCGACGAGGGCGCCGAAATCCGCATGGAATTCACGGTCAACACCGGCAAAGGTTACGTGCCGGCCGAGCGCAACAGGCCCGAGGACGCGCCGATCGGATTGATCCCGGTCGACAGCCTGTACTCGCCGGTGCGCAAGGTCTCCTACAAGGTCGAGAATACCCGCGAGGGCCAGATTCTCGATTACGACAAGCTGACGCTGTCGATCGAGACCAACGGCGCGGTGACGCCGGAGGACGCGCTCGCTTACGCCGCGCGCATCCTGCAGGATCAGCTCAACGTGTTCGTCAATTTCGAGGAGCCCAAACGCGAAGCCGCGCACGAGGCGATCCCGGATCTCGCCTTCAATCCGGCCTTCCTCAAGAAGGTCGACGAGCTCGAACTCTCGGTGCGTTCGGCCAATTGCCTGAAGAACGACAACATCGTCTATATCGGCGATCTCGTGCAGAAGACGGAAGCCGAAATGCTGCGCACGCCGAATTTCGGACGCAAGTCCCTTAACGAGATCAAGGAAGTGCTGGTGCAGATGGGGCTGCATCTTGGCATGGAAGTGCCGGGCTGGCCGCCGGAAAACATCGAGGAACTGGCCAAGCGGTTCGAAGATCATTACTAATCAGGGAACGGTAATCAGGAGCCAGCAATCAGAAGAAATTCTGATTACTGATTCCTGACCACTGATGTCTGGAATGCGTCACGCCAAGACCCATCGCAAATTCAACCGCCGCTCGGAACATCGCCGTGCCATGCTGGCGAATCTCGCCGCGGCGCTGATCAAGCACGAACAGATCGTCACCACGTTGCCGAAGGCGAAGGATTTGCGGCCGATCGTCGAAAAGCTGGTCACGCTCGGAAAGCGCGGCGGCCTGCACGCCCGCCGCCAGGCGATCGCGCAGATGCGCGACATCGCCATGGTGAAGAAGCTCTTCGACGTGATCGGCCCGCGCTACAACACCCGCAACGGCGGCTATACCCGCGTGCTCAAGGCCGGATACCGTTACGGCGATTCGGCGCCCGTCGCGGTGATCGAATTCGTCGACCGCGACGTCGAGGCGCGCGGCAAGGATTCCGGGCCGGTTCAGGCACGACCGGCCGAAGCGGAGGCGCCCGCTTCGGGGTAAGATTTGCAAATGGAAGGGCGGCACCGTCGCTCTTCTAAGGCCTCGGTCGGATGCCTATATCCGGGCGCATTGCATCGGGGTTTTTCATGCCGCGTCCGCAGCTTTCCGCCATTGCCGCCTCGGCGCTTGTCGTTGCCGCGATGCTCGCGCAGTCCGCCGGCGCGCAGGAAAGCCAGGTCCAGCGCCAGGTTCCGACTTCGGCGTCCCAATTGCAGCTCTCCTTCGCGCCGATCGTGAAGCGGGTGGCGCCGGCGGTGGTCAACGTCTATGCCCAGCATGTCGTGCAGACCAACAATCCGTTCCTGGCCGATCCGTTTTTTCGGCAGTTCTTCGGCACGGTGCCGCGGCAGCAGGTTGAGCGTTCGCTCGGCTCCGGCGTCATCGTCGATCCGACAGGCCTCGTTGTCACCAACTATCACGTCATCGACGGCGCCAACGAAGTGAGGCTCGCGCTCGCCGACAAGCGTGAATTTCCCGCCGACATCGTGCTCAAGGATCAGCGCAGCGACCTTGCGGTGTTGCGCGTCAAGGGCGCCAAGGAGCGCTTCCCGACGCTGCCATTTGCCAATTCCGACGACCTGCAAGTGGGCGACCTGGTGCTGGCGATCGGCGACCCGTTCGGGGTCGGGCAGACCGTGACCCATGGCATCGTCTCAGCGGTGGCGCGCACCGACGTCGGCATTTCCGATTATCAGTTTTTCATCCAGACCGATGCCGCCATTAATCCGGGCAATTCCGGCGGACCGCTGGTGGACATCAACGGCCGCATGGTCGGCATCAATTCGGCGATCTATTCGCGCTCGGGCGGATCGCAGGGCATCGGCTTCGCCATTCCGGCGAACATGGTGCGGGTGGTGGTCGCCTCGGCGGAGGGCGGCAGCGGTCAAGTGAAGCGGCCGTGGCTCGGCGCCAAGCTTCAGCAGGTGACGCCGGACATTGCCGACAGTCTCGGTTTGCGGCGGCCGAGCGGCGCGCTGGTCGTCAACGTCGCCGCTGACAGCCCGGCCGCGCGCGCCGGCATCAAGACCGGCGACGTCATTGTCAGCGTCGACGGCGTCGAGGTCGCCGATCCGACGTCATTCAATTATCGCTTTGGGACCAAGTCACTCGACGGCACGGCGCAGATCGGCGTGATCCACCAGGGCCGCGAACTGGTGGTGCCCGTTGCCCTGCAAAGCCTGCCGGAGACGCCGCGCGAAGAGGTCGAAATCCGCGCGCGTTCGCCGTTCCAAGGCGCCACGGTGGCCAACCTTTCGCCGGCCCTGGCCGACGAGCTGCGGCTTGATCCGAATACCGAGGGCGTGGTCGTTACCGAGGTCACCGACGGCTCGGAGGCGCAATCGATCGGCTTCCAGAAGGGCGACATCATCGTTTCCGTCAACAATCAGAAAATCGCCAAATCGGCCGACCTCCAGCGCGTTGCGGGCGGCGGCGGCCGCCAGTGGCGCATCACGTTGATCCGCGGCGGCCAGCAGATATCGGTGATGTTTTCCGGATGAGTTCGCGCCCCAAACCGAAGGCTCCAAGCCTGTTCGCCGCGGGCGGGCTTGATCGCGCCGCGCCGCGGCCGCTCGCCGATAAATTGCGCCCGACCAGGCTCGTCGACGTGGTCGGCCAGGATCACCTGCTCGGGCCGGACGGCGCGCTCAGCCGCATGCTCGACACCCACTCGCTGGGCTCGCTGATTTTCTGGGGGCCGCCGGGCACCGGCAAGACCACGGTGGCGCGGCTGCTCGCGCACGCCACCGAACTGTATTTCGAGCAGATTTCAGCGATCTTTTCTGGCGTCGCCGATTTGAAGAAAGTGTTCGATGCGTCACGGCTTCGCCGCGAGACCGGGCAGGGCACGCTGTTGTTCGTCGACGAGATTCACCGCTTCAACCGGGGGCAACAGGACTCCTTCCTGCCGGCCATGGAAGACGGCACCATCGTGCTGGTCGGCGCGACCACCGAAAATCCGTCGTTCGAATTGATCGCGCCGCTCCTCTCGCGCGCCCGCGTGCTGGTGTTCAAGCCGCTCGATGCCACCGCGATCGAAAAACTGCTCCTCCGCGCCGAAACCATCGAAGGCAAAAGGCTGCCGCTCTACGATGAGGCGCGCGCTTCGCTCATTCGCATGTCGGACGGCGACGGCCGCGCCGCGCTCACGCTCGCCGAGGAGGTGTGGCGCGCCGCGCGCGCCGGCGAGACTTTCGATGTCGCCGGCCTGCAACAGGTCGTGCAGCGCCGCGCACCGATCTACGACAAGGCGCAAGACGGCCATTACAATCTGATCAGCGCGCTGCATAAATCGGTGCGCGGCTCGGACGCTGACGCGGCGCTGTATTACCTCTGCCGCATGCTCGATGCCGGCGAGGATCCGCTATATCTGGCGCGGCGCATCGTGCGCATGGCGGTCGAGGATATCGGGCTCGCCGATCCGCAGGCGCTCGTCGTCGCCAATGCCGCCAAGGACGCCTACGACTTCCTCGGCTCGCCCGAAGGCGAGCTTGCGATCGCCGAAGCGGTGATCTATGTCGCCACCGCGCCGAAATCGAACGCGACCTATGTGGCCTTTGGCGAAGCCATGCGCACCGCCAAGGAAGCCGGCTCCTTGCTGCCGCCCAAGCACATCCTCAACGCGCCGACGCGGTTGATGCGATCGGAAGGCTATGGCGCGGGCTACGAGTACGACCACGATAGCGAAGAGGCGTTTTCCGGCCAGGATTATTTCCCCGAAACCCTAAGCCGGAAGAAATTCTACGATCCGCCCGAACGCGGCTTTGAGCGCGAGATCAGGAAGCGGCTGGACTATTGGGCCAAGCTACGGCGCGAGCGGAGCCGGTCTTGAGAGGCCCGCGCGGGCCGCGCCAGCCCGGCGGCGGCCGACAGATCGCCGGGCCGAGGCATCATTATCCCCAATTCCGTCACCCTGAGGTGGCCGTACAGCGGCCCTCGAAGGGCGACGGCCGGGACGTTCGGGTCGCATCCTTCGATGGCCGGCTTCGCCGGCCGCCTCAGGATGACGGGAAGCAACGAGGCACGCCTCCGCCAACAGCGACGGGCGTTCAAAATGTTCCGGTGACCGCCGACGAATCCGGTATGCGCCTCGATCGTTTTTTGGAAGCGCGGTTTCCCGCGCTTCCCCGCTCGCGCATCCAGCGCGTCATCCGCAAGGGCGAAGTCCGCGTCAACGGCAAGCGCACACCGCCGAACAATCGGCTGGAAATCGGGCAGATTGTGCGGATTCCGCCGCTCCGCCTCGACCCGCCGCAGCCGGGCGGCCGCGCCGGCGCGGCCGAGGCGCAGACCCGCGCGTTTCTAAAATCGATCACGCTCTACGAGGACGCCGAGGTTCTGGTGCTCAACAAGCCGATGGGGCTTGCGGTGCAGGGCGGCTCCGGCACGACCCGCCATATCGACGGCATGCTGGAAGCTTATCGCGACGCGCACGGCCAGCGGCCCCGCCTCGTGCACCGACTGGACAAGGACACCGCTGGCTGCCTCCTCGTCGCCAAAACGCGCTTTGCCGCGGCGGCGCTCGCCAAAGCCTTCCGCTCGCGCACAGCGCGTAAAATCTATTGGGCGCTGGTCGCCGGCGTGCCTAAGCCGCGACAGGGCCGCATCTCGACCTTCCTCGCCAAGGACGAGCGCGAAGACGAATCCATCATGCGCATCGCGCGCCACGGCGAGGAGGGTGCGAGCCACGCGGTGACCTATTACGCCGTGGTGGAAACGGCGGGTCCGGCGCTGGCCTGGGTTTCGCTCAAGCCGGTGACGGGCCGCACCCATCAATTGCGCGCGCAAATGGCCCATATCGGCTATCCGATTGTCGGCGATCCAAAATATTTCGCGCGCGAGAATTGGGAGCTGCCGGGCGGCTTGCAGAACAGGCTGCATCTTGTCGCCCGCCGCATCGCGGTGCCGCATCCGCGCGGCGGGGTGGTCGACGTCGCGGCGCCGCTCCCGCCGCATATGCAGCAATCGTGGAATCTGCTCGGGCTGGACGCCAAGCGCTACGATCCGATCGAACAAGCGCTGGCGGATTGATCTGGATCAGGAACGCAGGCCGCGTTGTGTGGTTGACAGGAGAGGCAAAACGGATCCGGCGCGGTCATGGTCGTTCGAGTTCGGCATGTTTATTGTCTGGTGTTGGCATTGATGGCGATGGCGCCCCGCTACGGCGCGGCGCAAGGCTATCCCGGCTATCCCGATACCATCATGGCGCCCGAGCGCGGCAGCGCGGAGCGTCATCGCTCGACGGCGGCGGTGCCGCCGGCCCAAAAGCCCCACGCCAGCCTTTTGGGGCGCGAAAAGTTCGTCGCCAAACTCCATCGCGGCCGCAAGATGTATGCCACGCACGGCTCGTCCGGTTCGGTGTTGCCGACATCGTTGCCGCAGACAGAACTCATTCCCCCGGAAGGCGGCAGCGCGCCGATCACTCATGTCTTGCCGGAGGCACAAGGACCTTCGATCGTTCCCGGCGTGGCTAATCCGGTACCGAACCTGTCGCACGGTCCCGAATCCTTTCAGGATCGCGCCGCGCGCTGCAGCTTCCAGTCTGGCCTCTACAACGTGCCGGGAACGGCGCGCGGTCGATATATCGGCGGCTGCGTGCAGTAGCCGTCAACGCAAGCCGGCGTTGATCTTGTCCAGCGCCGCCGAACCGGGGCACAAATCCTTCTCGCCGAGCGCGTTGAGCGCGGTCTCGACCGTATTGAGATGGCCGTGCAGGTCCTCGGCTTCGGCTTCCACGTAGAGAAGTCCGGTGACGATCTGCCCCTTGGCGGCGTGATGCTGGATGAAGTTCATGGCCGCGAGCCGGTCGTGTACGTCGTATTCGGCATTGAGCTTGCGAAGCGCGAGCGTGGTGCCGTCATGCTGCTGGACATATTCGACGGCGCCGGGCGCGTAGTCGACGTGGATCGGCGGCCGGCCGGTCATGACATCAAGGAAATTGACCGCTTCGTTGTGCTCGCGCACGTAGTCGAAGCTCTTGGTCGAGCCGGGATGATTGTTGAAGGCGACGCACGGCGAAATCACGTCGACGAAAGCGGCGCCTTGGTGCTCGATTGCCGCCTTGATGATGGGGACGAGCTGCTTCTTGTCGCCGGAGAAAGAGCGGGCGACGAAGCTTGCGCCGAGCTGCAGGGCGAGCCCGACCATGTCGATGGCGCTGTCGTTATTGGTGATGCCGCGTTTGGATTTCGAACCGCGATCGGCGGTCGCCGAGAACTGGCCCTTGGTCAGCCCGTAGACGCCGTTGTTCTCGACGATATAGACCATGTCGACGCCGCGGCGCATGCAATGGGCGAATTGCCCAAGCCCGATCGAGGCCGAATCGCCGTCGCCCGACACGCCGAGATAGATCAGGTCGCGGTTGGCGAGATTCGCGCCGGTCAGCACCGACGGCATGCGGCCGTGCACCGAGTTGAAACCGTGCGAATCGCCGAGGAAGTAATCTGGCGTCTTCGACGAGCAGCCGATGCCGGAAATCTTCGCCACGCGGTGCGGTTCGATCGACAGCTCGAAGCAGGCTTCGATGATGGATGCGGTGATGGAATCGTGGCCGCAGCCGGCGCACAGCGTCGAAATCTTGCCTTCGTAGTCGCGGTGGGTGTAGCCGAGCTTGTTTTTCGGCAGTTCCGGATGATGGAATAGCGGTTTGACGACGTAGGTCATGACATCACCTTGCGCAGCGGCGTGATTTTCAAGGCATCGAGATGCTCGCCGACGGCCCGCGCGATGAAGCGCGCGGTGATCGGGGTGCCGTCGTAATGCAGGACGGGGACAAGCCGCACTGGGTCGATGCCGCATTCGTTGACGATGAGCGAACGCAGCTGCGAATCGCGGTTCTGCTCGACCACAAACACGAAATCGTGGTCGGCAATGAAGCTTGTCACGCTGGAATGGAACGGAAAAGCGCGCACCCGCAGGCGGTCGAGATATTGCCCCTTGGCTTCGAGCATCCGGATCGCCTCGTCCATCGCTGGCGAGGTCGAGCCGAAATAGATCACGCCGTATTTGGTCGGCTTTTCAGCGTTGGCCTGTAAGGGGCGCGGCACCAGGTCTTTTGCGGTCTCGAACTTGCGCAACAGCCGCTGCATGTTGTCGGCATAGGCCGGGCCTTCCTCGGTGTAACGCGCATAGCGGTCGCGCGACGTGCCGCGGGTGAAGAACGAACCTTTGGTTGGATGCGTGCCGGGATAAGTGCGGTACGGGATGCCGTCGTCGTCGACGTCGAGATAGCGGCCGAAATCCGCGCCGGCCTCGAGCGCGGTCGCCGTCATCACCTTGCCGCGGTCGTATTTGCGGGCGTTGTCCCAAACGAGCGGCCGGCACAGGCGATGGTTCATGCCGATGTCGAGGTCCATCATCACGAACACCGGGGTCTGTAGCCGGTCGGCGAGGTCGAAGGCTGCGGCGGCGAATTCGAAGGTTTCCGCGGGGTCTTCGGGTAACAACAACACGTGCTTGGTGTCGCCGTGCGAGGCGTAGGCGCAGGAGAGGATGTCGGTCTGCTGCGTGCGCGTCGGCATGCCGGTCGACGGCCCGGCGCGCTGCACGTCGAACACAACCGCGGGAATTTCGGCGAAATAGGCCAAGCCGAGAAATTCCTGCATCAGCGAAATTCCCGGCCCGGAGGTGGCGGTGAAGGCCCGCGCCCCGTTCCAGCCGGCGCCGATCACGATGCCGATAGACGCGAGCTCGTCCTCCGCCTGGACGACGGCGAATTTGTGCTTTTTCGTTGCGGCGTCGATCCGCAGGCGGCCGCAGTGGCGGATGAAGGCTTCCGCCAGCGACGACGATGGCGTGATCGGATACCAGGCGCAGACCGTGGCGCCGCCGTAGACCGCGCCCAACGCCGCGGCCGAATTGCCCTCGATGAAAATGCGGTCGCCGACCGCGTCGGCGCGCTGTAATCGCAAGCCGATCGGATGGTCGAGATTCATCATCACCCAGTCGCGGCCCAGATGCAGCGCGTGCTTGTTGGCGTCGAACAGCTTTTCCTTGCCCTTGTACTGCTCGCCGATGAGCTTCTCGATTTCGCTGACGTCCATGTCGAGCAGCGCCGAAAGCGCGCCGAGATAGATGATGTTCTTGAACAACTGGCGCTGGCGCGGGTCGCTGTATTCGCGATTGCAGATTGCGGTGAGCGGCAGGCCGATGACGGTGATATCGTCGCGGAACCTCGACTTTGGCATCGGCTTGGTCGAATCGTAAAGCAGATATCCACCCGGCTCGATGCCGGCTACGTCTTTGTCCCAGGTCTGCGGGTTCATCGCCACCATCAGGTCAGTGCCGCCGCGCGCGCCGAGATGGCCGGCTTCGCAGATGCGCACTTCGTACCAGGTCGGGAGTCCCTGGATGTTCGAAGGAAAGATGTTGCGCGGGGCGACCGGAATCCCCATGCGCAGCACGGCGCGCGCGAACATTTCATTGGCGCTCGCGGAACCCGAGCCGTTGACGTTGGCGAACCGGACAACGAAGTCGTTTACGCTTTGAATTGGCATGCTTGTTCTGCGTGAGTCATGTCGATCAGGTATTTTTGCATGTCCCAGGCCCCGGTCGGGCAACGCTCGGCGCACAAGCCGCAATGCAGACAGACGTCCTCGTCCTTGACCATGACGCGACCGGTCTTGAGACTGTCGCCGATATAAAGGTCCTGGCTCAGGCTCTTGGCGGGCGCCTGCAGCCGCTTGCGCAACTCGGCCTCGTCGCCGTTCTCGGTAAAGGTGATGCAGTCCATCGGGCAGATGTCGACGCAAGCGTCGCACTCGATGCAGAGCTGGCCGGTGAATACGGTCTGCACGTCGCAATTGAGGCAGCGCTCGGCTTCCTTCAGCGCCAGCTCCACGTCGTAGCCGAGCTCGACTTCGGACTTGATGTCGCGCAGCGACACCACTTTCTCGCGATGCGGCACCCGGTAGCGCTTATCGAGCGTAATCTCGTTGTCGTAGGACCACTCGTGGATGCCCATCTTCTGGCTGG
>Ga0187783_10003106_pt1 | contig 12262 bp, 11 predicted proteins | sample 1015_SJ02_MP02_2_FD_132471 | JGI IMG/M metagenome (GOLD analysis project Ga0187783, IMG submission 132471) | Tropical peat soil microbial communities from peatlands in Department of Meta, Colombia - 1015_SJ02_MP02_20_MG | ecosystem: Environmental > Terrestrial > Soil > Wetlands > Peat | place... | reverse complement strand
GAAACTCGCATAGCGCTCGCTGCAAAAAGCGTCGCGGGCGTCTTCGCGCCGCGAGACCGCGGCGATGCGCATGTCCGCCGCCAGCATGCTGGGAAGATCCTTGCTCGAGTGCACGGCATAGTCGGCGCGGCCTTCGCGCAACGCGCTCTCCAACTCCTTGACGAATACGTTGTTGGTTCCGAGGGCTTCGATCGGTCCGCTCCGAGCGCGATCGCCCGTCGTCGTTATTTGCAGGAAGTTGGTTTCGATGCCGCGCTGCGCGAGCGCCGCCGCAACGCTTCGGCTTTGGACCATTGCCAACGCGCTGCGCCGCGTCGCGCAAACCAGCTTTGCCGGAGCCGCGGTCAGCTCGGCAACCGGGCGCTCTGCGAGCGCCCGGAGAATCGGTGCGCGCTCGTGCGGTGGAAACGTCTCTTTCACGTAGCTTCGCATCCGTGCGAGCGTGCCCATCGCATCGGCATACGGCGCACCGAAGCGCGCGAGCTCTCGAGCGACGCGTCGAGAGAAAGCCGGCGATTTGCCGTTCGAATCGACGCTGATCGTCAGCTCGCCGATTCGGCGCACCGCCGCCATCGTAAAATCGCCCCGCTCCGGATGCGAGGCGTCACACGCAAGCGCGTAGGCGGCGCGCGCGTCGGCCACGATGCGCGCGTTGAGAGCGTCGTCATCCGTTGACGCGATCACCACTGCAGCCGCGGCGAGATCGCTCGGTTCGTATTCGCGTTCCGCATATGCGCCGCCGGCGGCTTCCACGACCGAACGCAAGCGTTCGCCGATTCGTTTTGCTACGACAAAAATAGGAAACCCGGCGGCAACCAGCGATTCGGCCTTTCGTGCCGCGACGGCGCCTCCGCCGACGATTACGGCTCGCCGGCCATTCGGCCGAAGAGAGATTGGAAGCATATGAATGTAAAAAGAGTTCCCCGTCCGGCAGCTAAGGAACCTCTGAAGCAGTCCATGAAAAGCGCCTCGTGACGAGCAGCAACCGGTGAGCAAACCTTGGGGACGACCCGCGCGAGCGGGTTTAATCGGTGCGCTCGCCGCAGCGCTGATCACGCTGCCCGGCTTGTGGGTCGGCACGCTGTGGGATAACAGCGAAACCGCGTATGGTGAGGTCGCGCGCGAGATCTTGCTCACGCACGACTGGATCGTCATGCACCTCAACGGCGTGCCGTATTTTGTTCAGCCGCCGCTCTACTTTTGGCTCGGAGCCGCATTTGCATACTTCCTGGGCCCGACGGCGTTTGCGCTGCGGCTTCCGTCTGCGCTGGCGACGATTGCGCTGGGAGCGGTGACCGGTTATGCCGTCGCGCGTCAGGCGGGCACGCGTCTGGGCATCTACACCGCCGTGATTCTCTCGACGTGCCTCATGCAAGCCGTGATCGGCCGTCTCGCCATTATGGACGCGCTGCTCGACTTAGCGGTTGCGATGACGATCTTTTGGTGGTTTCGTGGGCTTGAGACCGGACGCGATCGCTACGTAATCTATGGATGGCTTGCGGCTGCGGCCGGCTTTTTGGCAAAAGGTTTGGTGGCGCCGGTAGTTGCGCTGCTGGTGATCGTGCCGTTCTATCTTTGGAATCGGCGTTGCGAATCGATGAAGGCGCTCTCGCCGCGCGGCTGGATTGCCGGAGCGCTGCTCTTCATCGCGATCGTGCTACCGTGGCCGCTGGCTCTGTTTTCGCACTACCAGCTGTTTCCGCTCGAAAAACTCATCGGCGAGTACACGATCGCGCGTTATACCAGCGTGATTGAAAATCAATCGGGACCGGTCTGGTACTATCTGCCGGTCGTGATTCTCGGTTTCTTGCCGTGGATAGCGTTTTTTCCGGCGGCCCTCGTTTACGCGGTGCGTCAGCTGCGCGCCGTACCGCCGGAGCCGCAGCGCGCGCGTCTCGTGCGCCTGGCGTTTGCGTGGATCGTCATGCCGCTGCTGTTCTTCAGCTTCGCGCGGACCAAGCTACCGAATTACATCGCGCTCGAGTTTCCGGCGCTTGCGCTGGTGACGGCGCTGTACTTCGACGACGTCGTTCGCAAGGGCGCAACCCGCTCGGCGGTGATTTCGGCGGCGATCGTCCCGGTGACGATCGGCGCCCTCGCGTTTGCGATCGTGGTGTTCACCAGCACCAACCGCCTCACCGCCGAAGTCGCCAATGCCGTGCCGCCGCTGATCGGCATGGCGGCGGCGATCTTTGCCGGATCGCTGTTGACGGCGCTGCTGCTCGTTCGTGCGAAGACGGCCGGCGCGGCACCGTATGCGCTCGCATTGGCGGCGCTCGTCGCGGTCGACGTGGTTGCGGTGCGCGTTCTGCCGCACGCGGAAGCTTTTAAGCCGGTCCCGCGATTGGCCGCGCTCATCGAGCAAGGGCGCAAGCCCGGCGACGTGGTTGCGATTCAAAACGTCTCCGGCGGAAACGCGCTGCTCTTCTACACGCATCCGGTCGTAAGCGTGCTGGCAACGCCGGACGACGGCGACCCGCAGACCGACGGCGTCGATCCGCGCGCGTTCATTTGCGGAGCGCAACGCGCTTGGGTCGTCGTACCGGCTGCATCGACGCCGTCGGATCCGTCGTTCGGGCGCCGGATGCGCGTGGTTGCGGTCGACCGCAAAGCGGCGTTGCTGCTCTACGACGGCCGAGCCTGCCGTTAGAAAAGCGCGATCTTAGGGCATCTCGTCGTCGCCTCAGGCCTCACTTACCATAGTAAACTTCGGCCATCGCCCTTCGACTGCGCGCCTGCGGCGCTCCGCTCAGGATGACAATGAGCTGCGTCTAAATTAGAGCTTTCCCGTTACTTATAGCCCGCGACCTGCGCTTCGGTAACTGCCGAGGCCTTGTTGTTGCCGAGCGATCCGCGAATGAACGTGATCACGTTGGCGACGTCTTTGTTGGAGAGCGTGCCTTTCCACGGCGGCATCTGACCGTTGTACGTCTGACCATTCACGACAATTGAACCGTGCAGTCCGCTCAGCACGATGCCGATGACTTTGTTGGGGTCGCCGGTGACGACCGGGTTGTTAGCCAGCGGCGGGAACGAGCCGGGCAGACCCTGGCCCTGCGCACCGTGACAACTCGCGCAGTTGCTGGAAAAAACGGTCGCGCCGGGGCCGTTCGAGCTCGACGCCGTAGCATTGCCCGCGCTTGATCCGCCGCCGCTGGGAAGCGTTGCGGCCGCGGCTGCGCTCAGCACGTCCGACTCGGGTGGAGAGGCCGGTGCGGAACCTTGTTTGATCATCGTAGTAACTTGCCCAAAGATCGAGAGCCCCACGATTCCGCAGACCACGATCGTCGCCGACCAGAGCAATCCGGCGCGCGCTGCGAAGCTGCGGGTCGTGCTGCGATCGAGCCAGGGCAGCAGCAGAACGACGATCAGGAAAATCGTCGGAACGATGATGGTCGCGATCAGCTCGGTTCCAAGGGTCAAGGGGCCGAGGTGAATTTCCGGCGGCACCAGCGCGAGCAAACCGAACAGCGACAAGAAATACCAGGCCGGGTACGGCACGAAGAACTTCGTTGGATCGGCTTTTGCGTCAAGATATGGCGGCGCGGCGAGCGCAAGGAAGCAGATGATGACGAAGACGATCAGCGAGAAGGCGCCGTCCATAAACATCTGATCCGGCCAGAAGCGTCCGAGTTTTAGCCGGCGCGGATCGTCGGCCACCGGACCGGCCGGGCCGTTGTGGCGGAAGATGGTCAGATGCGCGCCGACCAGCAGCACCAGAAGGGCCGGCATCAGCCACACGTGCAGACCGAAGAATCGATTGATCGTCGCCGTGCCCATCGCGCCGCCGCCCTGCGCGATGTGCTGCAGCATCGGCCCGGCGATCGGTGCTAGTCCCACGATGTTGAGCGACACCTGCGACGCAAAATAGGCATCCATGTCCCACGGCAAGAGATAGCCGGTGAGGCCGAGGACGAGCGTGACGAGCAGCAACAGCACGCCGACGACCCACTGCAGCTCGCGCGGCTTCTTATACGCGCCGAAGATCAGCACTTGCAGCAAATGGAGGAACACCAAGGCGATCATCGCCGAGGCGCCCCAATAGTGCACCGCGAGCAAGAAATGCGTCCAGGGATTGAGATAAATCGCTCGCGTGGATTCCCATGCGGTCGCTGCCGACGGCGCGTAGTAGAACGTCAAAAAGATCCCGGTGACGATCTGCACGATCATCGCAAACAGCGTTGCGCTTCCGAAAACGTACCAGTAGCTCGCCCCTCCCGGAACGTCTTCCGTGAGGAAATCCTTCGTCATCGAGACGAATCCGGTGCGTTGTTCGATCCAGCTCAGCATCGTTTCTACCTCACGCCTGATATGAGACGACGATGCGCGAGGGGGTGTTGGACTGATAGACGATCCAGGTCACCTCGGCCGCACCGCTTTGTTCGCGTAAGGGCAACGGGTCGAGGCCGCGCGGCGCCGGGCCGGCGACGTGCGTTCCGTCGAACGTGTACTGCGAGCCGTGGCAGGGGCACATAAAGCGATTCTGCGCATCGCTCCAGCCGTAGTAGCAGCCGAGATGCGGGCAGATTGGACTGAAGACGACGAAGCCCATGTTGACGACCTCGTAGGGCACGCCGGCTTTCCCGCTCGCGTCGAAGAGATCCGGCCGCGCCGCTTTGAACTTTGCGGGGTCGACTTTGATGCCCCAGCAGTACTCCGGAACGGACTGCTCGGGAAGATATGCGTCGGTGAACTTCAGCGTAAACGTCAGCTTGACGGGCTTGGCCGTCGCCTTTTGCAGCGCGTCGACCTCCTGCGCGGTCAGGGGCGACCAGCTGCCGGCCGACGCGCTTTTCGGCGGCAGCAGCGACCCGACGATCGGGATGGCCAGCACGACGCCGACGATGCCGCCGATACTGAGCGTGGCGTTGGCCATGAACGTACGGCGCGTCACCTCGTCGTTGGTTTGAGACTGGTCGTACGCGCTCAATATCTTGCGCCCGGCGCTTTGTGCGGCGTCAGCATTCGAGTCCGGCAATGTCGTTCTCCACAGAAGCGTGAGGGTACGGGTCGCAGGCACATTTGGCGGTATCCAGCGTCACACCTTGTAGCTATGCAGGCCCGAAATCCAAATGTTCACGCCCAAATAACAGAAGATAATTGAGACGAAGCCGATGACGCTTACCCAATTGGTGCGTAGGCCGCGCCAAGCGTGGCGAGTATGGAGGTGCATGTACGCGAGGTAAATGATCCACGAAAAGAGCGCGGCCGTCTCTTTTGGGTCCCACTGCCAGTACGCGCCCCAGGCTTCTTTCGCCCACATCGCGCCGGTGATGATGCCGATCGAGATCAACGGCAAACCGATAGCTACGGCGCGGTACACTATCACGTCGAGCTGCGGCAGCGACGGCAGCGCGGAAAGCCAGCGCGCCACGGGACTCCCCGCTTGCGCGCCAAAGCTTTGCTCGGCGTAGTATTTTACGAGGTACACGCACGAAAAGACGAATGCCACGAGAAACGCCGCATACGACGAAACCACGATCGGAACGTGAATCTTAGCCCAGTACGATTGGAGCGATGGAACCGGCGGCATCGTGCCTTCGTACCAGGTTACGCCGTAGGCAAGAAAGATTGCCGCGAGCGCGAGTACGAATCCGCCGGCGAACCAAAGATTGTACCGGAAGGCAAAGCCGATGTAGATCGCGACCGACATCGCCGCAAACAGCGAGAGCGATCCGTACAAGTTGAGCAGCGGCCAGATATGCGTCGTCTCGAAACGCACGCCGAGTTGCACGAACTGCGCAACGCACCCGACGATCGCCAGCGGAATGCCGACGTCGCGCAGCCATTGCGCGCGGGAGAAGAAATACGTCAGCAGGGCGAGCGCCCCCAGGGTGTATGCGCACAGCGCAACGGCGACCAGCAGCTCATCGGGCGGCATCTTTTACGTCTCTCCGCTTTTAAGGATACCACCGAGCGCGCTGACGCGCCCTGGAAAAGGTCGTAGCCGGGTAGAAATAGCCGCTTGCTCGGTCCTTAGGCGGATTCGCTTTTCACCGCCGCCATCAGCCGCGCGAACTCGCTCTCGAAAACGTCGTAGCCTTTGACCGTCGTAGCGGCGATGCCGACTTGGCAACGCTGCGGTGAGATCGGGTCGACGCGAACGTACAGGCGCGCCGGCAGAAAATAAAACGCGATCACGAGTCCGGACAGAAGCACGAACGCGCCGATTCCCACCAGCGGCACGCCCGGATCGTTACGGTACTGAAAGCCGCTATAGAGCACGTAGCGCTTGGGGACGAGCCGCCATCCGCCGCCGAGATCGATCGCTCCGCCCAGCGGAACCAGCGCCTCGCCGAGGTCGTTCCCGGCTTGGGATACCGCCACGACAACCGCCGGATCGCTCACGCGAGGATCGGCGGTCGGCATTCCGCTCTGTTTATCGACTGTCGGGGTAAAGCGCTCGTACAACACGCTGCGCTCGGATCCCGGAAGATCGAACGAGTCGCCTTCCAGGAAGACACGGCTCGAAAGATTCGGGTCGGCGCGGCCATCGCGACTGATCAGAAACTGCGTCCCAAAGCCGTAGCTCGACTGATAGTAGAGCGTGCCGTCCACGTCAATCGGGTGATTCACGCGCACGATCATCCGTTTGGGAATGCCGTCGTTTCCGGTCACGGTCACGTGCGAGACGTAGTCGATCGGCTGATACACCATGCCGCTCTTGGTCATGATCGGGTCGATCGTGTAAGCGAACTTGTCGAGTCGCATCAGCATTTTAGTCTGCGCGACCTGTGACGTCTGACCGGTCACCACCGCAAGGTCGCCGGAAAAACCTCGGGCCCAGTACAGCGTCGTGCCGGCCGCTACGATCACGAAGCCGGCGTGCGCGACGAGCACGCCGCGACGCGCCCAGTTATGCTTGTCGGCGAAACTCCACTCGACTCCGCCAAAGAGGCGTTCGCGCATCCGCCAGCCGCGCGCGGTCAGGGAATCGGCAAGGCGCCGGCGCACCGAAGCCGCGTCGCCCTCCGCCTCAAACGTGGCGTGCAGCGGAATCTTCTCGACGCTGACCGGCCGAAGCGGCGGCAGTCGGGCCGGAATGACGCGTTTAAACGTGCACACTGCCAGCGAGAGCAAGATCAATCCGATGATGCCCACGTACCACGGCGAGTGGTAGACGTTGTCGAAGTCGAGGCGCAGGATCGCCCGCGCGATCGGCGCGGCGTAGCTTTGAAAATAAATGCTCGGATCCTGGCCCTGATCGACGATGACGCCTACCAGCGTGAGCGCGCCCCACACGACGAACAGCGAGACGGCGAACAGTACGTTGCCGAACGTCCGGACGAACTCGGCGTAGAACTGTCGCGCGGCCGCGGTCACGTTGTGGTTGCTAACGACCAGCGCCGCTCGAGTGGGACGATCACCCAAATCGAAAGCTCGTAGAGCGCGTACATCGGGATCGCAAGTAATGCCATCGTCAGCGGGTTGCCGTCGGGCGCGGCGATTCCACCCGCAACGAAGAAGCCGAACAGCGCGTGCCGGCGATAATGCATGAGCGAGCGGGCGTTCACGATTCCAAGACGCGCCAGGCCGACTAGCACGATCGGCGTTTGAAAGATCAGCGCGAAGAGTGCCAAGAGCAGGATCACGAAATTGAGCGTTGCCGCCACGCCGAACGTCGGCGTAGCGACCGCGTCGGTGATGTGGAGCAGCGCGGCGACTACGCGCGGAATCACGACGAAATGCGCGAAGGCCAAACCGGCCGCCGCGAGCAGAATCGACGGCACGATGAATGCGTATACCATTCGCCGCGTGCGCGGGTGAATGGCCGGCACGACGAAGAGCCAGAGCTGTTGCAGCAGCAGCGGAAGGCCGATGACGATTCCACCGACGATTGAAAATTTGAACTCGGTGAAGATAACGTCGGCCGGCCCAAACGCGTGCAGCTCGATGCCGCCGAAGTACTCGCGCATCATCCAGCGGATCACGAACTGAGACGGCCAGAAGAGCAGTACCGCGATTGCCCCGACGGTACCCAGCGAGATTAGGAGACGGTTACGGAGCTCCCGCAGGTGCTCCGTAAACGGCATCTCCTTTTGATCCCACGTCGGCTCGTCGGGTGCTCGCGGCCCCTCGACGCCGCTCGGCGTTATGTGGCTTAGGATGACAGCCGCACTCCTATAAGGTCGGCGTTCCGCTCCCGGGCGTGGGCGGCGGTACGGATTCGCCGGAGATCGAGCCCGCTTCGACGTTGTCCATGACGTCGGCATGCTGCGCGGCGGCGCGCTGGCGCGCTTCTTCACGCGCTTTTGCGGCCGCTTCGTCGGCCTCGGCCTGTCCTACCAAAAACTCTTTCTTGGCTTGACCGGCGCTGCGCGCTAGCTTCGGAAGTTTGTCCGCTCCGAAGAGCAGCGCACCGACGATCAGGATACCGATGATGATCGGCGCGTCGATGAGCGCGAGAAGCGGATGTGCGGTCATGATTGAAGGGCCTCCGTCAGTCGTATAAGCTCCTTCTTCGCCGTGCCGCCGGCGATTGGCTCTAACGCGCGCCTGGCGCGCTCCACGAAGCGAGCGATCTCTCCACGCGTGGCGGCTAGGCCGCCGGCGCGCTCGATGCCGTGGACGATTGCCGGAATTGAATCGTTCGCCTGCCCATCGTAGAAACGCCGGACCTGAGCTCGAAATCGGCCGTTGCCGCGAGCCAGCGCGGCAATCAGAGGAAGCGTCGTCTTGCGTTCGGCCAAATCGTTACCGGCGGGCTTCCCGAGCGAGCGTTCGTCGGCGGTGATATCGAGCAGGTCGTCCTTCATCTGAAACGCGATTCCGAAACACTCGCCGAACTCGCGCAGCGCCTCGATCTGCTCGTCGCGGCCCCCACCCATGATGGCTCCGCACCGAGCCGAAGCCGCAAACAGCGAAGCCGTTTTCTTGCGCGCGATCTCGACGTAGGTTTCCAGCGGAAGGTCGAGGTTGCCGAGCGCCTGGAGCTGGATGACTTCGCCATCGCAGATGTCCGCTAGCGTTGCCGAGAGCACGTTGGGCACCGGATGCGGATAGTTCAGCGTGACGTTCTTGAATATCCACGCGAAAAGATAATCGCCCGCCAGGACGCTGACGCGATTCCCGTAATCGACCGCCGTCGCGTTGACGCCGCGTCGCGTGCGCGCGTTATCCACTACGTCATCGTGGATGAGGGTGGCAACGTGGATCAGCTCCATGTAGGCGGCTAGGTAGAGGTGCTCGACGGCTCGCCCCCCGCAAGCCTCTGCGGCCAGCAGCGTCATCCGCGGCCGCAAACGTTTGCCGCCTGCAGCGAGCATTCTTTTGATCGCTTCGGTAATAATCGCGTTGTCGGTCGAGAACGTCGCTGCGAAGAATTCTTCGACCAACGCCTGGAGGTCGTCATGCGTGTCGCGGACGGACTCGACGCTCATGCCTTGGTGCCGAAATGAATGGCGATGGCTCCGCCCATCAGCGCAACGTAGCCCGCATTCGAGTAGCCGGCGCGCGCAAATCGTTGCGCGAGCTCGGCTGCGTTCGGGTGGTGGGTGAGGGAATTGGGCAAGTAGCGGTACGCGGCTTTCGAGCCGCCGACGACGCCGCCGACCAGCGGCACCATTTTGTAAAAGTAGAGGTCGAAGAGCCGCTTGAAGGTTCTGTTCGGAGCTTTGGTGACGTCGAGGCTCACAAAACGCGCGCCCGGCCGAAGCACTCGAAGGATCTCGCGCAGCGTCCCGTCCACGTCGACCACGTTGCGCAACGAAAACCCCATCGTCGCGCCGTCGAAGCTCGAATCTTCAAACGGCAGTGCCATCACGTCGCCTTCCACAAAATGCGCAACGCCGCGCGATTCGCGGCGAGCGCGGCGCTCCGCCCGCTCGAGCATCGGCCGGCAGAAATCGAGTCCGGTGACCTCGAGCGTGCGATCGGCTCGCAGCAGACCAAAAACAAGATCGCCGGTGCCGCAACAGCAGTCGAGGACGCGCCCTCCCGCAGGCGGTGCAAGCAGCCGGATTGCGCGGCGGCGCCAGCGCTCGTCGAGTCCGGCCGTCAGCACCCGGTTTGCCAGATCGTAGCGGGGCGCGATCGACGCGAACATCTCGCGCACGAAGTCCCCCTTCGCGTCGTTGCGGTGTTGCGTCGGAGCCGTACTCATGCTGCCCGCAGGGTTCGACTAGGCGTCCGGTCTCCCCGTCGTGATGGCTGCCGGAGATGGTCGCCTTGAGTTCGACGAGCGAAGTGCTGACGCAACTCGCCACCGGCAGCAGGATCGTTGCCGAAGCGTACACGCTGCACGGTCCGATTCTTCGGGCGCTCGAGACGGCTGCCCGGCGTGGCGCGCACGTCGTCGTTGAATTCGAAGCGAAGCCGTTCGGTAATCCAAGGCTCGCCAAGGAAAACGCGCGACTCGCGCAAGAGCTTCGACGCGCAGGTGCCGACGCCGAGCTGCAAGAGCGGGTCCATGCCAAGGAGATTGTCATCGACGGCGTGCTCTACCTTGACGAAAAGAACTGGCACGCGGGCGACGTCGTTCTGCGCGACGGCGATGCCCACGATGCCGCCAAGATTGCCTCGACGAAGAGCGACGCGCTCGCACGGGAAGCGCAGCTGCTTGCCGCCGCTCGCGCGCGCGATGGAGTCATCGTTGAGAGCGAGTCGTTTGGTTCGGGCAACGCCGTGTATTCGCGGTTGAGGGAGCTCGGCCGAGCCGGCGCATCGCCGCGGTTGCTGGTAAGCGAGCGCGTCTTGCACGGCGATCGGCGCGAGCGCCGCGTTCTCGAGGATCTCCTGCGCGACGGCGTTCGCATCCGGGTGTGCAAGGATTCGGCGAAGTTCGCCGTCGCCGGCGACCGGGTTTGGGTCGGATCGGCGAATGCGTCCTATGCGGGTGGAAAGTGGGATATGACCGACTGGGGCCTGTGCACCGGCAACGCGGCGATCGTCGACACGGTGTGCGCGCGTCTCGATGCGGAGTGGAGTTCGGCAAAACGCTTCACGTCCGAAAGAGCGTGAGGGCGTTTTCGTCGGTAATCGCTGCGAGCTCGTCGCGAGGCATCGCCAGTACCTCGGCCAGCTTTATCGCCGTGTGAGTGACGAACGACGGTTCGTTACGCTTGCCGCGCAACGGAACCGGAGCCAGATACGGGCAGTCGGTTTCGAGCACGAGCGTTGCCGCTCCGGCCGCGCGCACCGCGTCGCGCAGCGGCTGCGCCTTTGGAAACGTGAGGACGCCGCCGATTCCGAGAAACAACCCGAACTCGCCGACGTAGACGCGCGCCTGATCGGCGGTGCCGGTGAAACAATGCACGACGCCGCGCATCCCGGCGTGCCACTCCTCGCGCAGGATAGCCACGAAGTCTTCAAAGGCGTCCCGCTGATGAAAGACGACGGGCAAAGCGGTTTCGCGCGCGAGGCGAAGCTGCGCGCGCAACACCTGCGCTTGGCGCTCGCGCGGACTGTGCTCGTAGTAATAGTCGAGGCCGGTCTCGCCGATCGCCACGACCCCGGGCAGGTTCAAAAGCGGGCGCAAACTGCTCGCCACGTCGCCGGGCGCGTTGCGCGCTTGGTGCGGGTGAATGCCGGCCGCCGCCGCAAGCTCGTAACGCTGCGCGGTTTCGATCGCTCGGATGCTGTCCTCGACATCCTCGCCCACGGTTACCATCGCCGACACGCCGGCCGCTCGGGCGCGGGCGATCACCTCGTCGCGATCGGCGTCAAAGGCGCGGTCGTGTACGTGGCAGTGAGTGTCGATCACGCTTCGTCGAGCTTTGGAAAAAGCGGCGCCGCAGGCGCCGTCTGCGTGATCGGTGCGAGGGCTCCCCACCGCAGCGAATCCGACCAATCCGCTTCGATCTTTCCGGGCGCGCCCAGCTGCTGCCACATCTCGGCGGTGCGTTCCGGCATGAACGGGTGCAGCAGAATCGCAAGCCAGCGCAGGCCTTCGCAGAGATCGTAGAGCACCGTATCGAGCTGCGCGGTTTCGCCACGCTTATGAAGCTCCCAAGGTTTGCGTTCGTCGATCGCGCGATTGAGCGCCGTTACCAGCTCCCAGATGCTCTCCAGGGCTTCACGAAACCGCAGATCGAGGATACGCTCCCGCACGATCGCCGGCAACGGCGCGAAACGTTTGCCCAGCTCGCCGGCCGCGCCTCGCCCGTCGGGGACGATTCCGTCGCGATAACGCTGCAGCATAGCAAGCGTGCGCTGGAGCAGGTTGCCGAGATCGTTGGCCAGATCGCTGTTGCGGCGCGCGACGATTTTCTCTTCAGAGTATGAAAAGTCGTTTCCGAAGGGTGCCTCGCGCAGCAAAAAATAG
>Ga0187783_10003105_pt1 | contig 12262 bp, 13 predicted proteins | sample 1015_SJ02_MP02_2_FD_132471 | JGI IMG/M metagenome (GOLD analysis project Ga0187783, IMG submission 132471) | Tropical peat soil microbial communities from peatlands in Department of Meta, Colombia - 1015_SJ02_MP02_20_MG | ecosystem: Environmental > Terrestrial > Soil > Wetlands > Peat | place... | reverse complement strand
CCCTTCGTCCCTAGCTACACGGTTCCGTCACTTGCCACCAGGCGATCCTGGAGGAACGACCGGGGCAACTACGAGTCTCGCACCTACTGGCATCGGGTAATCGCTTGGGGAAAACTCGCGGCCTTCGCTGGCCAGACGCCGAAACATCGCTTGCATTTGCTTGTGGCTTACACCGGCGCGTTTACAGGGGACCCATCCGGCTTGAACGTCTGGCAACTACCTCTTCCCGGTCTGAACGGTGACTTGAAGGAGAATGAATTCCTTGGGGCGAAAGGGAGCGATACCTACAATAATCACGAGCCGGCCTGCGGCGAGATCATTTTGCGACATTGTGGTGCAGTTGCACTGGACGAAGTAGGCCCCGCTACCCGGAAGCGCTCCCTCTTGAGTGAGGCTTTGCAGGTAGTTCCCAATCGAATTCATAACCTGCCCCCACAGGTACGAATCGTTGGGCTGAAACACGGCCCATTGCAGGCGTTGATGCACCCACTGCGCGATGCGGACGGTCAGACGGCGGCCATTGACATACTGCCACTGGGTATCCTGGGTGGTCGTGCGCGAGCCCCATAACAGGTTCCCTTGCGCCGGAAAGAAGTGGAGCTTGTTGGTCCCGCTGGAGAGTGGAAGATGACTGCCGCCGCTGTAACTACCCGCGCCTTGGGATTGCGCAAATCCTGTGCTGCTTGCCGGCGCTCGCGAAGCCAAACTGAAGAGCTCCGCTATGCCAGTTGATCCACACGGGATGGGATGAGGCAGACTGGTGACCTCTCGGATGTATATACCCGGCGCAAGTGATTCAGGCGAGAGCGGCACGGTTCCACCCAACCGGGATTTCCGCCTTGCCCTCCCAGTTCCACACATTGTACACCCAACCCCCGGCTCTTCCCGCTTTTGAGAAATTCTTCATTCCAATTTCCGGCCGTGCCCACTCCTCCACTTCCCCGTCCCCAAACCGGTGGCCATTTTCGCCGGCTGGCGCATCTGCCGCCTGTTGGAGTCTGCGATCTCCCGAAGGGACTGAATCGAAGCCGCTAGCCGAGTCTATCCATGCGGAGAAGCGAAGCGTCCTGCCGGTGGTAGAACCTCCAGCTTGACCACACCCACTCCCCGGGAGAACGCATTAGCCATGCTGGACGGGATTGCTGTGCCTGTGATCCAGTTTCTCCTTTTTTTCGCTGAAGACGTTGAACGGTGCCTCTTCGAGCCTTTGAACAAAACAAATGCGAAAGCGGTCAGAGAGGAAAATCGGGGCGCGGCGATGGGTCCTAGCAGTGACGGATTGCAGTTCTCCGGGCTGTAAAAACGATGATATAAGGGCACGACGCAGGAGAGTATACTCACCACGATGCGGGACCGCAAAAGGAAAGTCGCTTCGCGAAACGCAGACTCCAAAAGGCAGGAGTCTGCGCCAACCGGCCGTAACCGACACGACATTTAAGTGCGGCCAGGTCGGTCTGGGGTCGTTCGATGAAACCAGAGATTTCACGGACGTTAAGCTTTCATCAAAAGAGGCCGGATGCCGCCCGTGAGCGTATAATGGCATTCGGGGCCGGCCAAAACTGATCGCGGCACATAAAGCTTCGCCAGACCTTTAATGGAGGAGTCACCATGAGTAATGATTTTTCGAGAAGAAGATTTCTGGAAAGCATCGCGATGGGAGGGGCGGCGGGCGCCAGTCTTCCGTTGTGGGCGAGTCTCGCGGAGGCAAGGAACCGGAAATTGCCGCATCGCACGCTGGGCCACACAGGCGCGAAGGTCTCCATCCTGACCTTTGGCTGTGGCAGCAGGTTTCTGATGTATGAGGACGAGACTAAGGCTTTGGAAGTGCTTAACCATGCCATCGATCTGGGCATCACGTATTTGGATACCGCCTATGCTTATGGTGACGGCAAGAGCGAGACCCGCGTGGGAAAGGTCATGGCCACGCGTCGTAAAGAAGTATGGTTGGCGACCAAGATTCCCGACCGCACCCGCGACAGCTTCATGAGCCGCTTGGAGGGCAGCCTGAAGCGCCTGCAAACCGACCACGTCGACCTGTTGCATATTCATGATGTTCGCCACGCCGACGACCTGGCAAAGATTGAAGCCCCGGATGGCGCTCTCAAGGGCTTGATCGAGGCGAAGGAACAGAAAATGACGCGCGCGATTGGCATGACCAGCCACACTGAAGGCGCGATTCTGGCCCAAGCCATTGAGCGGCATCCGCTGGACTGCGTGCAAATGGCGCTCAACCCTTCTGGCACCGGGGAGTTTGAGAAGACTGCCCTAGTCGCAGCCAACAAAAAGGGCCTCGGAGTTATTGCCATGAAGGTTTTTGGCCAGGAATTCCTGATCGGCACGGAAGGTGGGAAGACGGACGTGGATACGCTCCTCCGCTTTGCCATGAGCTTGCCGGTCACCACTGCGGTAACGGGCATGCCAAAGGTTGAAATGCTTGAGCACAACGTGGAACAGGCCCGCAATTTCTCGCCCTTTACCGGCGAGCAAATGGATGAAATCCGCCGCGACATGGCGGGACTGCACGACGAGATGCAGCATCATCTGGTTGGGCACGTCGATGGCCCCACGGACCGCCCGGAGATCTTTTGGGCGTGAGCGGTAAATCGGCTGACCTCCTAATCGACACGCAGGGGGTTGAGAAAGGTGTCAGCTTTTTGGGGGCGGCCACGGTTGCGCGTCGTATTTTCCGACCCGAATTTGCCCACCGTTTGGGACACCCATCTCTCCGAGCCATACGGTCTGCCCCATTTGATCGCGTACCGGATGTTCTCAATTTCTTCCCGCCCTGGCGCGTGGTTCAGCCACTTCCGATAATCCGCTGGTTCGGGCGTCGGCCACGGGCTGAGCAGCCTCTTCTCCTTTTCCGTTCCGTACCTGCGAGCGTAAACGCTCGACCACGGCCAGTCTTACGCCCTCTTGACCAAGGCGGCACGGTTGGCGTTTCGTTCCACGTAGCGAACCAGGGCCAGGAAATCACGGCCGGATTCTACCGGCAGCGACTTATAGCGATCCTGGTAGATGTGCCCATACCCAACGGTCCGCGATTTCGAGTGATAACGCTGCGTGTGCGTCAGGGTGATCCGTTGCATGAACTTCGCGAGATCCCCGTCTGCCCGCGGGTAGAGCACCCTATGCCAATGATTCGGCATCAGGCAATAAGCAAGAATGCGCATGAGGCTGAAGAAAAAAGGTACCCGCACCTTTCCTGCTCCCCTCCCTGCCTGCGACAAAAGGGGTGTCAGCGAGTGGTGAGTAGCCAGCGGAAGAGCCCATCACAGATTCAAGATTCAAAAGGTTACGACAGCCGTGCGATCCCGGGGAAGCCGTCAAAACCCGAATCAAAACTCAAGATTTGAGTGCTGAGCGTCGCTCTTGTGGGGGTGAGGCGAGCCCACCAGATACATGGGAATGTTCGAATCGACCAGAATCACGGATGCGCACCCGATCCGTATCCCAACTCGATCTCCGCCAGCATGTGGTCGATGTCAGCCGTGGGATAATCCCCTCGTGCTGCGGCGCGGATGACCTCGAGCTTCTTGCCGGCCCTGCCCGCCGGCTCACCGCGATGGGCCTGTTCGAGCGCCTGCCGCACCCATTCTGCAATCGACATTTGCCTTGAGCGTGCCGCGCGCTTAACCTCGCGGTATTCGGGGTCCTTGAGGATGACTTGGAGTCGTTTAGCCATAACCTGAGATTATTTGATTCATGACTATGAGTCAACTTTCCATTTTCTGGCGCTGCTTTCACGCTGGCACGGCGAGGTGGGAAAGCCGCCTGCAAGCGGAAGGGCAAATCACAAATTCATATCCCAGACAAAAGCCCGAGGAAGCAAACTCAATGTTTGCCGCAGATTAAGAATACCTTTTTAAATAGGTGCAGCGGGAGTTAGAATTCAGAACCATGTTTCCCTACGATCCCATGATCCTCGCCGCGGTCGAGAGTCCTTCGCAATCCATTTCCAACGTACTCCAAGCCCTCCAGACGATCGACACCCTATGCATAAATGGCGATGGCCTGAAGTGGTTCAACTGGCTTTATCTCCAGGTGACCGAAGCTGTCGAAACACGTGTCTCTTCCGGCGGTTTTGCCAATCCCGCGTGGCTTGCTGAACTTGACGTCCAGTTCGCCCGCCTGTACTTCGTTGCAGTTCAATCGGCATTGTCAAGCGGATCAGCCGCCGGTTGTTGGCAGATTCTGTTTGCACAGCGCAACCAGACGGCGATCGCCCGCATACAGTTCGCCATGGCCGGCATCAACGCTCACATCAATCACGACCTTTCACTGGCGATCGTCTCCACATGTCAGGCAATGTCTACCACACCGCGGCACGATAGCACTCCATACGATGACTATACGGCAGTTAATACTACGCTCGATGGCATCATCCAATCCACAATTCAGACGTTACACGTGCGCCTTCTCGGCGAGGCGCTCCCGGCCGTATCGCACCTGGACGATACACTCGCAGCGTGGAGCATTAGTGCTGCGCGCGAAACCGCATGGAACAATGCCGAATTGCTCTGGCATCTTCGTGATGCGCCTCCACTTTCCGCCACGTTCATGGACTCCCTTGACGGCCTCACAACGGTCGCCGGCAAAGCGCTTTTGGTCCCCGTGCCTTGATCGAGATATCTCCTAAAGACTGGCTGCTCCCTCCCTCGCCAATCCTTCTTTGAGATTTCCTCATCCTTCGCCCCTTTCCCGCCGAAATAAGATGTGATTAATGAAGGCGAGGCCTTCGGGAGAGAGTCGAGACCGGCGCATTAACCAGGTTTTGCCTCTCACTGTATCGCGGGCAGGGCCGAAAAGCTTTTGGCCCTCGGAAAAGGTGAGAAGATGCGAGTGCTCATAGCAGAAGATGACAAGCCGGTGGCCAGTTTCGTACAGAAAGGACTGGAAGCCGAGCAGTACGCCGTGGACATCGCCCAGGACGGCGATGAAGCGCAGTCCATGGTGAGCCAATTTGAATATGACGTGGCAGTCCTTGATTTGACCCTGCCGCGGGTGGATGGATTGGACGTGCTGAAGCACATCCGTGAAACCAAGCCGGCGATGCCCGTCCTCATTCTGACCGGTCGCAACCGCGTAGAAGACCGAGTGAAGGGGTTGGATCTGGGCGCCGACGACTACTTGACCAAACCTTTCTCTTTTACCGAACTCTCGGCGCGCGTACGAGCGCTCTTGCGGCGCGCTACGATGCCCGCCGAGGTCATCCTGCGGGTCGGCGACCTGGAATTGAACCGCGTGGAACGAATCGTCAAGCGTGCGGGAAACGCCATCGAACTTACCCCCAAAGAATTCTCTTTGCTCGAGTATCTGATGCGCAACGTCGGCCATTGTGTGACCCGCGCCATGATTATCGAACACGTCTGGAATCTTTCCTTCGACACGATGACCAATGTTGTGGACGTTTACATCAACTACCTCCGGAAAAAGGTGGATCAGGGCTTCGAGCGCAAACTGATTCACACTATTCGGGGAGTAGGTTATCAAATCGGAGACGAGGCATGAGGGGAACAAGAAGGCGGTATGCAGAAGGCAGTAGGCGGTAAGCAGTGGGCTTAACGCAGAATGCACCGGGCAGAACGCCGTAATCGGATGATCTGGAGATCCGATGATCTAATGATCGGGTGGACAATCTACCGCGCAACGCTTGTGGGGTCGGAAAAATGGAAGACAAGAGTCATATGTTGAGATACCAAAAACCGCTGGAGGAAAGTGGGCTCGAGACAGCACGGAGTCTTTCTTGTTCGCCCGATCGCCCGATCGCCCGGTCACCCGATGAACCGATCTGTTCGCCCGATGATCCGATCACCCTATCCCATGGTTCCCCCAGATGCCGCGAATGCCTCGGAGCAATGGCTCACCGCCTGGCTCAGACCATGACAGCCCTGCGTGGCCACATTGAGCTGGGGCTGATGGGGAAGCGCTCGGCGGCGGATTACCGGTCCGTGCTCGAACAATCGCTACAACTCGCTGATAACATGGCCCAGTTGATTGTTTCGCTGCGCGATTTCGGCGAGTCGAGCGGGCCAGGGGGGGAACCCCAGTGCGTCCTCCTTGAAGCCACAGCCACGGAGGTCCTGGAAGAAATGGAGGGTCTGGCACAATCCCGGGACCTTCATCTGCAACTTCGTGTCGAAGGCGGAGCGAGGGTTTGCGCCAACCCGGAACGCCTTCGCGAAGCGCTCCAGAGTTTACTCGCCTGGATCATCCAAAACTGTGCAGGAGAAGGCGTCATCGCCGTGGAACTTTCGGTGTCGGAGGGAGAGGCTCACGTGTTCCTTTCGCCCCCGCGATTGGACTTGCAGTATCTCCAGATCAAAGTGCTTGAGGATATCACCACCCCGGGCTTGCTCTTTTCTCACGCGTCCAAGAGTGGCACCCTGGGATGGGCTATCAATCAGCGGCATTGGGAAGGGCTCGGAGGGAGACTTGAAATGTTGACTGAGGGCCCGGATGCTGGCTGTGTGCGCGTAAGGCTTCCTCGGGCGTTGGGTCCGGAAGGGACCCAAGTTCATTAGCGGTGGGTGAAACCTAAGGTATTGAGGCGCCCCGTATACCCAACCAACCCCGGAGGGGTTAAGTCATGTCTACCCACACGGAGATTAAGTAAACACTTATGGGGATCACTCCTCGGAGTCGATCGTGGGATCTTATTGGCCCTCCAACCTAGAGGAATCTAATTCTGGATTAATTCTCCGCTAAGAATGCAGTGATAAAAGCAAAAAAGGTACCCACGAGGAAATAATGATCACAAGTGCCCCGAGTGTCGCCCAGAAAACCCCCGTTTCAACCATCATCGCCAGCCCAGATACTTTGCTCCGCAAGCGCGTCTTGCAGCAACTGGCGGCACGCAATTGCTTCGCTGAGGAAGCCTGCGGGGGCGCGGAAGCTCTTGCGTTAATTGAGGAGGGCGCCTGCCGGACGCTGTTGCTCGATCAATTTCTTGCGGACTTGGATGCGCGGGAGTTGGTTGCCCTCATCCACGCACGCCACCCGCAGGTTGAGGTTCTGATGCTTGACTCACAGGCGGGCCACGGAGCCAAAGGGGACGACCCTGGACTGCAATCAGACTCGAATGAAATGTTCCGCTTAATCCAGAACTCCCGCGAGCCGCGCATTCCCGCGGAACTTCCAGACCCGCTGGAGAGGTCTTTGCCACGTTCCCCGGCGTCCAACGGCGACATTGAAGCTTTGCCCGGCATGATGGGCCACAGCCCTTCTTTGCGCCGGGTCTATCGCCTGGCCCGGTTGGTGGCCCCACGGCAAACCACCGTCCTGCTGACGGGCGAGACCGGAACCGGAAAAGAACTGGTGGCGCGGGCCTTGCACATGTTGAGCCCGCGCCGGGAGAATCCGTTTGTGGTCATTAACTGCGCGGCCATCCCCGAGCCTTTGCTGGAGGCCGAGATGTTCGGCTATAACCGCGGGGCGTTCACCGGAGCCTTCCAGTCCCGCATGGGGCGCATTCAAACGGCGCACGGCGGCACCATCCTTCTCGATGAAGTCGGCGACCTTCCTCTCTCCATGCAAGCTAAGTTCCTGCGCTTCTTGCAGGAAGGCGAAGTCCAGCGGCTGGGCAGTTCCGACGCCCTGCGTATCGACGTCCGCGTCATCGCCGCCACCAACGCCGATCTTCCACGACGGGTCAAAGAAGGACAATTCCGCGACGACCTTTATTACCGGCTGGCGGTGTTTCCCATTGAAATTGATCCCTTGCGTCTGCGCCGCGAAGACATTCCGCCCCTGAGCCAGCGCTTCCTGGATATCTTCTCCCAGGAGGCGCACGTGCCTGCCAGGACTTTTTCATCCGCGGCGGCACGAGCTCTCGAACAGTATCCATGGCCTGGGAATGTCCGTGAACTACGGCAGGTCATCGAGCGGGCTTTCATTCTGGCGGAAGAACATCGGGAACTCCGGCCCGAGCATTTCCCTTGGGGAACTTCAGAGCTGTAGCAGGCGCCAAAAGATGAACCACCAAGACACCAAGTCACGAACAAAAGCAACGTTTAGAAAACAGAAGTCGGGGGAAGGCACCTGCTTTCTTCTTTGCTCGTTGATTTTTACTTATTTCTTGGTGTCTTTGTGCCTTAGATGAACCACCAAGACACCAAGTCACGAACAAGAACAACGTTTAGAAAACAGAAGTCGGGGGATGGCACCTGCTTTCTTCTTTGCTCGTTGATTTTTACTCATTTCTTGGTGTCTTTGTGCCTTAGTGGTAACCCTAAGGCGGTTAGAGAAATTTTAGGTCCGTGGCCTAAAGTTGGCCTAGCCCGTGCTTTTAGGGCTTATTGCCATGCAGACTTTGCCCGTTGATCGGCAAGAAAAGCTCGCACCACCCGTCGGTTCCGCGCGCTCGGCGCGGCGCGCTTTGGCGGCCGCCTTCGCTTCCTTTACCCAAACGGCCGGGGCGCTGGAGACCACCTACACGAAGCTACAAGCGGAAGTGGGCCGGCTGCGGCATGAACTCGAGAACAAGAATCGCAGCTTGGCGCACAGCTTGGAAGAGAACCAGCGGATTCGCGCGTACCTGGCCAAAATCCTGGAAGGGCTGCCCTGTGGGGTACTGGTCTTTGACGGTGGGAAGAATTTGCGCATGATTAACCCCGCGGCAAACCGGTTGCTCAATGCCAGCAGCGAAGACGCATCCTCGCCGGAAACTTCTCTACTCTGCCTGCTGGGGCCTTTGCTCGCCGCGCTTCCTAAGGAAGATTTCAGCCACGAACAAGAGTGGGTCGTGGAGGGTTTGCAAGGCGAGCGCACGCTCGGAGTTACCCGCGCCTGCTTCCAGGCGAGAGAATCGGGCGAAGACTCCCTTCTCATCCTGCGCGATCTGACGGAGGCAAAACAACTTGAACGTGAGCTGGAGATTTCCCGACGCTCTCAGGCGCTGGCGGAGGTCGCGACGCTGCTTGCCCATGAGATTCGAAACCCTTTGGGAAGTCTGGAACTTTTTGCCGGCCTCCTTGCGGATGCTCTGATAAATCAAGCGGAGCTGCAACCCTGGATCAATCATATCCAGGCCGGCCTGCGGTCGCTCGCCGCGACGGTGAACAATGTCCTCCATTTTCACAGTCAACCCTCGGCGCAACTTCTTCTCGTGGACCTCCTGCGCATGTTGTCGGAGACCGTAGAATTTCTGCGCCCGCTCGCGGGCCAGAAGAGAATGAAGATCGAGTGGAGGCCGCCGAGGGACAAAGTGCCCATCCTTGCCGATCCTCCGCGGCTCCAGCAGGCATTTTTCAACTTGGCACTTAATGCTTTCCAGGCGATGCAACCCGGCGGGATTTTGTCCGTAAGCGTCAGGTCCAGCGAGGGCGCCGCTTGTCCCACCGTTGCCGTGGCCTTTGCAGATCAGGGCGTGGGCATCCGGGTGGAGAATCTGAAAAAGATTTTTGAGCCAGGATTCAGCTCCCAAAGCGGCAGCCCAGGGTTGGGTTTAGCAGTGACGCGTAAGGTTATCGAGCAACACGGCGGCACGATCTGTGTGGAAAGCCAGGAGGGGCGGGGAACGACTTTTACACTGAGGCTTCCCTTGGCCGGACTATCAAGTGATCGGGTGACCCGATGACCGGGTGATCGGGTGAACAAAAAACATGTCGATCAAAAGTGGTTTTCTGTTCTCCCGATCACCGGATCTCCCGATCACCCGATCGAAAGGTGGAAGGATGAATCAGGTTCTGGTTGTGGACGACGAAGCGGCCATGCGTGCAGCGCTGGAGGCGAATTTCCGCAGACAGGGATGGAAAGTGACGACAGCCGGCGGAACCAGCGAGGCGCTAGCGCATTTCCGTCGGGCGCCTTGCCCGCTGGTGATTACCGACATGCGGATGCCGGATGGCGACGGGTTGCGCGTCATGCAGGGAGTGCGCGCCCTGGCGCCGGAGACCGCAGTGATTTTTCTGACTGCTTTCGCCAATGTGCCGGAGGCCGTAAACGCCATGCGGGAAGGCGCTTGCGATTACCTGGTAAAGCCGATCTCTTTTGAGCAATTAAAGGAATCGGCGGCGCGCGTAATGGGTGCCCGTGCGAGTAGGACGCCAGCGGTGAATAACGGGGATTTTATCGGCAGTTCGACGCTCACCCAACGGCTGCTCGAACGCGCCCGGCAAGTAGCGCGTACCGACGCGGACATCCTCCTGGAAGCCGAGAGCGGCACGGGTAAGGAACTGCTCGCACGGCTGGTTCATCGTTCCAGCCCGCGCAGCCAGCGACCCTTTGTAGCGGTAAATTGCGCGGGGTTTCCCGACACGCTGCTGGAGAGCGAGTTGTTTGGCCATATGCGCGGCGCCTTTACCGGGGCAATGGCCTCCAAGGCCGGGAAATTCGAACTGGCGCACACCGGCACTCTGCTACTCGATGAGATAGGAGAGATGGCTCTGAGCCTTCAACCGAAGCTGCTGCGGGTGTTGCAAGAACGGGAAATCGACCGCTTGGGCGACACGCGCCCGCTGCCCATCGATGTGCGGGTGATTGCCACGACCAACCGCCCCTTGGGAGCGATGGTGGCAGAAGGGAAATTCCGTGCTGACCTGTTCTTCCGGCTCAATGTGATTCCCCTCTCACTTCCGCCCCTGCGAGCACGCCGGGAGGACATTCCGGATTTGGTCAACCACTTTGTGCGCAAATACGCTCCGGCCTCCCGCTCAAGCGTCGTGCGGTTTTCACCGGAACTTCTGGACCGGCTCCAGGCTTACGAATGGCCTGGAAATGTGCGCGAACTGGAAAATTTTGTACGCCGCGCTTTGGTGCTTGCTCCCGGTCCGGTGGTGGGGCTGGAACTTCTTCCCGAGGCCGGCTTTCAGAACGATGACTCCTCTTTGGGGGGAATTGAGCCGGGCCTGACCTTGCGTGAGTTGGAGCGTACTCTTCTGGAAAAAACCCTGGATGCGACCGGAGGCAATCGCACCCGCGCCGCGGGAATGCTCGGCGTCAGCCTGCGCACCGTGCGCAACAACATTCGTGCATTCGGTTTGCCTCCTCGGAGGGCGGCATGAATTGGATTGAAACCCCCACCATGGAACGCGTGGAGCATTACCTGGATCTGGTGACGTTTCGCCACGAACTAATCTCCAGCAATCTGGCGAACGTCGATACACCCGGATATCGCACCCAGGATATTGACTTTGAGGGTGAGATCCGGCGCGCCGAACAACGCTTGGAAGGCGCCCCGGTGTCACCCCATGTGCAGGAAGTGAAGGGGCTGATCGAGCGCCCGGACGGCAACAACGTGAGCTTAGAGCGCGAGACTTTAGCCCTGGCACAAGTACAGCTTCAATACCGCGCTGGCGTGGAATTGCTTCGCAACGAAATTCACATGGTCCAGTCGGCGATCAACGAAGGGAAATAAACCATGAATCTCTTTGGAGTCCTTGATATCAATTCTTCTGCCCTGACCGCCGAGCGCGAGCGTGCAGAAGTGGTGGCCAGCAACCTGGCCAATGTGGAGACCACGAGCACACCCGGCGGCGGCCCTTATAAGAAACAACTGGTGGTGTTTGGGACGGAGCAGCCCGGGCAGGGCAAGTTTGCTCTTACCTTATCGCGGTTCGGCGACCTGCATGCGCAGGGAGTAAAAGTGGAGCAGGTGGTGCAGGATAATGCCCCCCCCATCCGCCGGTACGAGCCCGGCCATCCGGATGCGGACGCCGACGGGTACGTCTCTTTCCCCGACATCAATCCCGTGGAAGAGATGGTCAACTTGATGGGGGCCTCCCAGGCGTATCAGTTAAACGTGTCGGCAGTGCAGGCCACCAAAGCGATGATCTCCGAGACGATTCAAATTCTTACGTAGGAGTTAGGGGAGTCAGGAGCCGAAGCGGGAAGGCAGAACAAACGCGACCTAAAGCGTACGGGGTTTACCGCATCTCTCGAATCCCTTGCCGCTTACTTTAGGTAGCCGGCATATTGCATGGAAATATTCTATCTCCTGACTTCTGTCTTCTGACTCCTGACTGCTGAGGGAGTACGGCTGTGGGCAACCCAATTTCAGGACTACCACAAATCGACTGGGGAAACGTTCAACTGGACGTCCGCCAGCCTTCCAGCGGCCAGTCTGACTTCTTCCAAACGCTGGAAGGAGCCATGGATAAGGTTCAAGAAATGCAATCCGGAGCTGACCAGCAGGTGGCAAGCGTGCTGCAAGGCAACGGCCAGGATCTTCACTCGGCGATGGTGGCGGTGGAAAAAGCGGATCTTACTTTTCAGATGATGATGCAGGTGCGCAACAAGATCGTGCAGGCGTACCAGACAATTT
>Ga0187783_10003104_pt1 | contig 12262 bp, 7 predicted proteins | sample 1015_SJ02_MP02_2_FD_132471 | JGI IMG/M metagenome (GOLD analysis project Ga0187783, IMG submission 132471) | Tropical peat soil microbial communities from peatlands in Department of Meta, Colombia - 1015_SJ02_MP02_20_MG | ecosystem: Environmental > Terrestrial > Soil > Wetlands > Peat | place... | reverse complement strand
GAGTTCGCCGCCGTTGCCGCCCAAATCCGCAGCGTTCTTGAGATCTCCGTTTCGCAGGCGCCCTAGAGCGTGTTGTAGACCAACTCGACAAAGAAATCGGGTGAATTCAGTCCTTTTCCCCAATGCTCGTCAAACCGGGCGCTGGGCTTGGAGGCGAGGATTTCCTTCAGAGAGTGGCCAGCCGCTTTCTGCTCTTTTACGCTGTCGTAAATCTCAGCCAGCATGTCGCGAAACCGGGCCAGCGAGGCTCTGTCGCCCAGTGGACCGTGCCCGGGCACGATCTGAGTCTTGCCGTCGGCAAGCGCGATCAACTTCGTTGCGCCGCCGATCATCCCGTGGACGCTTCCGTTCGTACCTGCGTCAATGAAGGGATAATAGCTATTGAAGAAGACGTCGCCGGCGTGCAGGACGTTGGCCCGCTCGAAATGGACGAAGATGTCGGAATCCGTGTGGGCCGGGGGGATGTGACCGAGACGGATGGTTTCGCCATTGAAATCGAATTCGTCGCTCGTCTGAAAGACCTTCTGAGGCAGTGCGTCGGCTGGACAGGGATCGAAATGCATGCCCAGCGGCACCAGATCGTGAGGCTCTGACAACCGCTTCTTCGTGTTCTCATGTGCCAGAATGATCGCGCCTATCGCTCGAACGCGGCCATTGTTGTCGGTATGATCGAAATGCCAGTGCGTGTTGATCACCTTGTTCAGGGGGGCGTTTCCCAAACCGTCCAGACGCTGCTTTAGCTGGGGCCAGACAGGAGCCACGAAGGTGTCCACCATGAGCTTGCCGTCTGAACCGTTCAAAACCACGACGTTGCCGCCTGGGCCGGAAAGCAACGTTAGATTGTCGGTAAGACGCGCGGTCTCCATGGGTACAGCGGCCATCCTGGCGCGGGACGCGGCCACGGCGTCCAGGGTGGGGTTCGCCTGCTGCGCAGCCTCGAGCATCTCGCGGGGCGTGGCGGCTGCCAGCAGTGCTCCTGCTACGAGCCTGCCCGAGTTTTCTAGCCATTCGCGCCGCGTCATTTCAAGAGAATCCTCGGTTTCGCGCCGACCTCTCCTTCGCCGGGAATTTATCATAGCGCGCAGAACTCCGTCCACGGATCGGACTTGCACAACCGTTCTGCACAATCGCGAATTGATCTTGATTTAGGCAAGCTAGGACGCTACGATCACGCTGCCTTACACTCCCAGAAGAAAAAGGGTGTATTTTGTCGGGCTCGCTTCCGCTACCTTGCAACGCCATCCGCATTCCTTTAGAGCGCATTCCATACCGTCGGTGGGCAGTTCTCGGACCGGTCCAGGCGGCAACCTGAACCATGTCGCCGGATACGGACGACCCAAGAAGCGAAATCGCGACGGCGGCACGCGCCTTTAGCCGGCTCGGCTTCGTCCACGCTTTCGGTCACGTCAGTGTGCGCCTGGAGCAATCGCTTCTGATTACGCCCACCCGACCCCCGTTGGCGATCCAGAGCCCCACGGACGTAATGGAGGTGAATCTCCAGGGCGATGTGACCAGGGGCGATGCGGCGGCAAGGCCGATCGAGATATTCCTGCACATCGGGATTTACAAAGCGCGCGCTGATGTCAGAGCCATCTGCCGTACCCACGCGCCTTTTGCTTCCACCTGGCCTGAGAATGGCAAAGTGCCGCCGGTTCAGCACGGCTTTGGTGGGATCGTCGGAGCCGTAGCCGCCTGCGAAGTGTACGATCTCGTTTACACCGCGGACCTCGGAGCGCGCGCGGCCGAGCGACTCGGCGCCGCCGATGCTTTGCTTCTTCGCGGCAACGGCGTGCTTACCGTCGGTCGTGCGCTGGGTGAAGCGGCTGCGCGGATGTGGAGCTTGGAGGAGCGCTTTGCGCAGGCAAGGCGTCAAGGCGCGCATTGGGAGGCTTTCAGCTCTGACGATCTAGCGGCGCGATCGCGCTGGTATCCAGCGGAAGCCGAGCGCATCTGGACCTGGCTCAAGCATTTGGGATCGAGCGATTCCGCTCGTGGGGGCACACGTTGAGACCCGCTGCACCACGCTCTCCGAACGAGCTGCCGACGACGCGCGCGGGTGCTGACCGATCATGGTCGCCAGTTGAGGCAGTTTCGGCTTCGATTTCGCGAAGACAGTTCACGAAGAGCGCGTTTGCGGTTATGGGAAGCGGCGCAATCGCCGCCATGGCGAGCGGGTTGGCCCCTGCCACGGGGGCCTTAGAAAAGTTCAATTTCCAGTCGATCTGGCTGAATGATCCGGAGTTCATCGGCTACATGATCGCCATCGACAACGGATATTATGCCGCTCAAGGGTTGAGCGTGAACTATATGCCCGGCGGCCCCGACGTCATTCCCGAGGCCGCTCTGCTTTCGGGCAAGGCCGACATCTCGCTCACCAATCTGACCGGGAGCGTCAAGGCCTGGGAAAAAGGCGCGCCACTGAGGATCATCGGCACGCAGTACCAGAAAAGCCCGATCGGCGTGATCAGTCTCGAGAAAGCCAACATCAACGGACCGAAGGATCTGGTTGGCAAGACGGTGGCCTGCCCACCACTCAGTCTCGCCACGTTTCAGGCTGTGCTTAAGGTCGCCGGCGTCGCTCGGGACCAGGTGCGGGTTGTACCCTTCACCTTCGATCCCACGCCGCTGGTGAGGGGCGATATCGATGCGGTCGTCGAATTCGTGACCGAGCTACCGTTTCTGATTGAACAGAAAGGTGGCAAGAAAACCAGCTACTTTCTATTCTGGGATGTCGGCCTCCCTCTTTTCATTGATCTCGTGACCGTGACGTCAGACACGCTCAAAGCCAAGCGCTCCCAGCTTGTCAAGTTCCTGCGCGCGAGCCGTCAAGGGTGGATGGAAAACAACGCCGATCCGACAAAATACCCAGCCAAGTATGCGGACACGTGGTTTAAGGGCAACGGCATCTCGCTAGCCGCAGAAAACTTCTACAACAGAACCCAAATTTCGCTGATGAGTAACCCGAAGGGCCTGTTTACCATCGATGCCGCGGCCATCGACTCGAGTCTCGCAGCGCTTGAACACGTGGGCCTCACGGGGTCCAAGGAAATGTTCGACCTTACGCTGCTGGCGGAGTTGTGAGAAGGTGGCCGACGGGAGTCTGAGCATCCGGCACTGGCGCGGAATGATCAGCGAAAGGATCAAGGCTTGTTTGCCCCCTAGGATTGAAACTCCGCCATCCGAGTTCCGCTCCGTGTTGACACGCGTGGCTCGTGCGTGTGTTTTGTTGCTTGTTTTTTCCTTCTTCGTTTCCTGCAGCCGGCCGAAGCCACTCGACGACTCGAGGTTGCGGAGCGCGGATCAAGAAATAGGGAACTGGCTCTTGTACGGACGAACCTACGACGACCATCGGTTCAGTCCGCTGAACCAGATCAACGAACGGACGGTGGCAAAGTTAGGGCTGGCCTGGAGCAGAGAACTGGACACGACGCGCGGTCTGGAAGCCACTCCGCTTGTCGAGGACGGCGTCCTCTACGCCACGGGTGCCTGGAGCGTGGTGTACGCCATCGACGCAAAGACAGGAGAAGTCCGCTGGAGCTACGATCCAAAAGTGTCTCGCGAGCGCGCGTATTTCGTCTGCTGCGATGCTGTGAATCGTGGTGTGGCACTCTACCGCGGCAAGGTGTACGTGGGAGCGCTGGACGGCCGTTTGATCGCGCTCGACGAGCGTTCTGGCGCTCCGGTGTGGAGTGTAGCCGCCGTTGACGGCACCAAGGCATCCACGATCACCGCAGCTCCCCGCATCGCGAGAGGACTGGTGCTTATAGGCAATTCCGGCGGAGAGTATGGCGTGCGCGGTTTCCTCTCCGCGTTTGACGCCGAAACGGGGAAGATGGCCTGGCGCTCCTACACCGTGCCTGGCAATCCCCTGCAGGGTTTCGAGTCGAAAGCCATGGCAACGGCAGCCAAGACCTGGGCGAATGGATGGTGGAAGACCGGCGGCGGCGGTGCACCTTGGGAAGGCGTCGTCTACGACCCCGCACTGGACTTGCTGTATTTTGGAACGGGCAATGCCACGGCGTGGTACCGCGCACTCCGCGGCAATGGGGACGATCTCTATACAGCTTCAATCTTGGCCGTGCACGCAAGCAACGGAGATCTGGCCTGGTATTTCCAAACCACGCCGGGGGACAGCTGGGACTACGATGCGACGCAACCGCTGATTCAGGCTGACCTTACCATCGGTGGCCGCATGCGCAAGGTGATCATGCAGGCGAACAAGAACGGTTTCTTCTACGTTCTTGATCGCGAAACTGGGGAATTCCTGTCGGGCACGCCGTTCGTCAGCGGCGTCACCTGGGCCAAAGGCCTCGACGCCAAAACCGGGCGCCCCGCCGAAGCGCCGGGTGCCTATGCGGGTCTTAAGCCCGTCCTTGTCTCGCCCAGCCAGGACGGAGCCCACAACTGGAACCCGATGGCGTTCAGTCCGCTGACGGGTCTGGTCTATTTGCCCGCGAAGGAGGGCACGGAGACCGTACACGCACCCGATCCGAGATGGAAATATGACCCTAACCGCGCCAATTTAGGTATTGACGGATGGTATGACGGTCCGCTCAATGCAAAGTTGGCTGCCTTACCTCCGCCGACTGGAGAACTGCTCGCCTGGGATCCCGTCGCCGCGCGGGCGGCGTGGCGGGAGAGGTATCCGGTTGCCGATGGCGGAGGCGTTCTGGCGACGAGCGGCAATTTGGTCTTTCAGGGCCGGGCGGACGGCATCTTCGCGGCCTATCGTGCCACCGACGGCAAGCAACTGTGGACCTTCGACGCCGGCACCGGCATCATGGCCCCGCCGGTGACCTACCTGATCGATGGTGTGCAGTATGTGTCGCTGTTGGCGGGTTGGGGCGGAGGCGCCGGATTGTTCAATGCTCCGGGAGCCGGTCGAGTTAAACCAGGCTATGGGCGGATTTTAACTTTCACACTTGGCAGCAATGCGGCCCTGGAACGCACACCTTACGGTTATAAAAATCCTCCTGCCCCGGTCTTCGCCGTCCAAGCTTCGCCGCAGATCGTGCGTGAAGGAGGCCTCCTTTTCAACGCACAGTGCGCGCGATGTCACGGAATGAATGCCGTAGCGGGTCCGTTGCCCGACCTCCGCTATGCAAGCAGGGAAACCATGGAGAGAATCGAAGAGATTGTCCTGGGCGGGAGCCTCGCGTCAGCCGGAATGCCTTCGTTCGCGGAAATCCTCAATCCCGGGCAGGTCAAGGCGATAAAGGCCTACATCATCTCCCGCGCTCTTGAATCGGCTACCTCAGTCGAGAGCCGACGCCAGCAATGAAAGCTCTGCCGGCGGGGGCCCTGCCCATCCTCCATTCAATTCTCAAAAGCATCGAAATCTTGGATGTCGCCTCGAACTGCGAATGCCGCCCTAGTTAGAACGTCAGGCCCATCGAAAACTGGATTTGCCGCGCGCTGCCGATCGTCTTGGTGACCTGCCCCAATCCACCAGGGCAGTTATAGAAATTCCCTGTCGTATTGGGTCCAGCCCCATTGTCGGTGGCAGCACACAGCGCCGGGCCGGGTACCGGATTGATCGCGGATTGTTGGGGGTACTGGCTGAAGGCCAGGTTCTGAGTCACGTTGACGATCGGGAGGTCAAAGCTCGGATGATTGGTCAGGTTGAAGACATCCATGCTGAATCGCAGCGCAAAGCGGTCCGACAGTTGGGTCATCTTCACAAGGGAAATGTCGGCACGCCTCTGCCACGACTGGCGGAAGATGTTCCGTTGCCCGGTCGTAAAATTGGTTTCAAACGTATCGCCCGGTGGAATGGCCCCGTTCAGTGCCCCCGGCGCAAGCAGCGGTACCGTGAAGCAGGATGCCTTTAGAGCGGGATATCCAGGAACTTCGCCGATGTAGCCGGTAAGCGCGTTCTTCGGCGTGCAGCCGTTGGCAAAATCCAACGGGACGATGGGATTGGTGACTCCGTCGTAGATACTGTAGTAGATGCTACCCACAGCTCCTGAATAGTCAACAATGCTGTAAGGCTGGCCGCTTTGAAGGACGATGACGCCCTGCACAGCCCAGCCGTTCGCTGCCATCCCTTCCCAAGAACGGGCAGCAAAAGGCTTCGGAAACTGGTAGAGATAATTGATCGCGAAAATGTTGGTGCGGTCAAAGTCCGATGGACCGTAACCGGAATGAACGTCTAGTGGGTTATTACCGGTGTAGAACAGGCCCATGGCGCTCTGCTCGTCCAGCGACTTAGAGTAGGTGTAGGAGACTCCTCCCTGGATCCCGTGGCTGAGTCTTTTTTCCAGATGCGCCACCAAAGCGTTGTAGTTAGAAGTCCCCTCGGCGGTATACAGCTCAGACTCGGCCGCATAGCCGATGTACGGGACGCGCAGGTCAACATTGCCACCTTCGGGCGTAACCAGCATGGGCTGTCCGTTCGGCAAGTTGATCGCGCAATTATTCGCGTAGGCACTGTAATCGGCGCAGGTCGCGCTCTGCACGGTATAGCCGTACGTATAGGACTGAGCAAACGGTGAAGCGGCGGGGTTGGCGCAAACGGCGGCCGTACCACACAAAGGATTCGAGGGTGACGCTACGTTGGGCTGATTGAAGGGGATCGGAATGACCTGATGACGGCCCTGGCCATTGAGATACCCGATATCGACTGCCAAGTCGTTGCGGGGCTGCCACTGAATGTCCAGTGACGTGTTCATCGAATAGGGAAGCGTATTGTTCCGCTTGTAGGCACCCAGATAGAAGGGTGTGGCACCGTTCACCAGAGCGCCCGCGTTCGGCAAGATGATGGTAGCCGGATTCCCGGAAGGTTCGACGGAGGCGTAGTCGACCGCGTTACCCCACGGATTTTCAAGCGTGGGACACCCTGACATGCATGTATATACGCTGCCATTGGCCGCACAGGCAGCCGTAACGGAACAAGATAGGGCGGCCACGAAGGGTTGTTGCTGGTTGATTCCGAACGGCCCGCCCGTCACGATGTTCTGCGTAAAAGCGGGGGAGAAGTAGGCGAAAAGTTCGCCGCGATCGTAGTACATGCCCCAGCCCGCGCGGACAACGATCTTGCTGTTGAACTTCTTTGGGCTCCAGGCAACGCCGATGCGCGGCGCCAGACCCCACTGGCGCCCTGTCAGAGTCGAGCTAGTCACTCCGGGTGTTGCGGCTTCCGCATTATTTCCTGCGACAATCAAACCGTTTGAAACAATCGTGTCCGACGTTGGGTTATAGGAGTATCTGGCGGGATCGAAATTAACAAAATGGCCGTACTTCTCTGTCAAGCCGCGGTTGTCATCTAAGCGCAAACCCAGCGTCACGTTTAGATTGGACCTTAGCTGAAACTTATCCTGGACGTAGGTACCCCACTCATTGGCGCGCCAGTAGCGGTTGGGGTTTCCAACCAGCAGTGTCGTCACATTGTAGAAGTAGTTCGGCACGAGCACGCCACCGACGAAGCTGGTAAAGTCCGATGCCGCAATCATGCCGATTTCGTTCCTCCTGTCGCGTGTATTGAGCTGTGTATAGGAGTAGCTACCGCCGAACGTAATCGTGTGCTTACCATGTGTCCAGATCGCGTTGGCGGAAGGATTGTATCGGTTTTGGAAAACGCCGGTATACGCGCCTTGGTACTGGCCCGTGGCTCCAATTTCCATCGCGTTCGGGTAGGAAAGCGTGAAGGGGAGCGGATTGGCGAACACCATGCTCATGCCGGGGAACAGATTGGAGCCGAAGGTGTTGATGGTACAGTCTGCAGCCGAAGCGGGCTGCCCGGCCTGCGCCGTCAGAGATTCGCAGGCAGACGCAAACTGAGTCGGGGTAAAGGGCTGGCCGATGGTGCTGTAGGCTTTCTCCCGTATAAACCCGAATGTCTCAGTGACGCTCAGATTCGGTTTTAGAATCTGCGTACCGCTGAGCGATACCACCTGACTTCCGGCGTCGAGCTTCTGTGGGAAGCCCGCGTACATCGAAAACGCGTAGGGGGCGATGGTCGGGTCGTGCTGATAGTAGTACTTGGCGTAAAAGGATTTCGTGGGCGTCGGGTTCCAGTCCAGATTGGCAACACCCTGATACCCATGAAAGACAGCCGTTCCGGGAACTTCGGCGTTCTCCGGAAATGCTGTTACCAGGGAGTATGCATTGGGAAGCGAGGGATTTGCGATGACCTGTGATACGAGAGAGTTCGGATTTGCCGACGGAATCAGGTATTGGCCGTTCGGGAACTTGTAGTTGAATAGGGTATAAGCGATCGGATTGATGTCGTTGGCTCCGCCCGGAACCGGAGACGTAGCCGTACCAATGACAGGAAGGATAGTAGGGTCGCCGTACGCGGCGGCGGCGTTTGCGGCATTGGCCAACCCCAACGGCGATCGATCATCGGTAAGGGTTGTTGGCACAACCGCGCGGGAGATGCCGATCTCGGCGTCCGAAGAGTAGGTGTACTGGTAGCCGATGAATGCAAAGAGTTTATTCTTGATAATCGGCGTGCCGAATGTGCCGCCGGCGACAACCCGGTGCAGCCCTGGGTTCTTTTCATCCTGGGGGATATTGGGGTCTTGTTTGTAGAAGTACGGGGCGGCATTGATCCAGTTGGTCCCCCGGTGCACGTATAAACTACCGTGCATGTCGTTTGTGCCGGATGCAGTGCTCATGTCGATGTGTGCGCCGCTGGTCGAGCCTTGTTGAGCATCGTACATCGCCGTGTTCACACGAAGTTCTGTGATCGTTTCCGGAGCCGGCGTCGGGATGGATTCGCCGATGGCGAGATAAACCGAAGCGGTGCTCTGCTCTGGAAGGGCACTGAGTTCCAGCGGGTTGGCGTTACCGGTGTTATTGACAATGCGGGCAGACAGCACCTGGCTCGTACTCTTGCCATTGAAGAGGTTTCTCGCATCCACCCCATTGAGCAGGTAGGTGTTGCTGGTGTCGCGCTCGCCGTTGGCCCAGACAGGTGCGTTCCCCAAGCCGGCGTTTGCTCCGGTTCCACCGGGAAGCTCTGCGCTGACACCGGGAGAGAGAATAGCCAACCCTGTGAAGGAGCCGGTCGGTAGGGGCACGGCGTCAATTTCTACTTTATCCATGACGTATCCGTTGGTCGTATCCACCGCGTTTAGCAACGGCGTTTCCTGCACCGTGATCGTTTCACTGACGTTGCCCAATTTAAGCTCTGCGTTCACGGTTGCGGTGCGGTTCGCCTGCACCGGGATGGACGGAATCGTCTGTGTCTGAAAACCCGGCTGCGTAAAGGTCAGCGTGTAAGAGGCGATGGGCAGGTCCACAAAAAGGTAGGTACCGCTGGAATTGGTTTTCTGCGTGCGGCTGAGCTTGGTCTCATCGCTGACCAACGACACGGTCGCGTCTACGACTACAGCGCCAGAGCTGTCGGTAACCGTACCGGTGATCGCTCCGAGTGTTTGCTGCGCGCGAGCGTTTGGCGTGAAGGCGACTGAAAACAGCAAAACTAGCAACCATTCGGGATGCAATTTGCGCAGTTTCATCTTTTTCCCCTCCGAGGTCGAAAACCAAGACTTACGCAACCCATCTGAGGGTATTTGTCTGTGGTTCCTCCCTCTCTTTCTTCTCTTAGCGGTCTCGGGCAATCATCGGTGCGTGTGAACGTACGCCAAAGTCTGAGGATTGCAAAGCAGAAAGTTTCAATCACCGCCATCAGTTATTTCGATCCAGATTTTGTATGCCCAAGCCGCCAATTCCCCGTGCAGCCGCCCTTTTGGCCCGGGCGACGGAGCCGATGAACTGGTCTATCAGTGACTTCCAGCATGTCGAGTTACTTCAGCTTGCATTTCAGCCCTCAGGGGACATAATGGCCCGGTTTTTGCCGCCGGGGGTCGTTTCTCGGGCGGGGGGAAGGGTCGACCGACCTGCTTCGAGGCGCGCTCGGCGACAATCGATCGAGCTACCATGGGACGCGATCGAAACCCTCCAGCAAGGAGGAAACCCGTGCAGCCGTCGCTGACCGCTCGTGATGTGCAAGAGGCCGTCGAAGAGCGGATTAGCAAGGGCCTTTATGCGCTCGGCCAACGCCTGCCGCCGGTGCGGTCGATCGCCGCCGAATTGGGAACAAGCCCCTCGACGGTGAGTCGTGCCATCCAAGACATGATCCGCAACGGTTGGCTGCAGGTGCAGGAACGTCAGTTCGTACGGGTTGGGAACCAACTCCCCCAGAAGTCGGTTCGCCAGGCCGAGATCCAGCGGGCCATTCGGTCGATCGCGCACAAGTGGAGACTGTGGGGCGGCGATGAACAGCAGCTGCTCGGGGACATTCGGCAAATCGTTGCCGAAGTCTTCGACGCCGAAGGACAGTTCGTTTTTACGGAATGTAATGTAGGCGACCTAAATCATCTGGGTGCACAGCTCTCCAGTGCGCTTCCGAGCCTTTCCCTTGGACGCAGTTTGATCAGCGATCTCGACGTTCCGCGTCTGCGGCAAAACAAGTCGGTGATCCTGGTCCCCTACTACCACTATGCCGAGGTGAAGGAAATCGTTGGAGAGGACCTCTCGATCGTGCCCGTTCACACCTCGCCGAGCGCCGAGACGCTCGACGAGCTGCTGACGATTCAGCCCGGATCGAAGGTCCTGATCGTAGGTCACAACCGGCGGTCGGTAACTCGTCTGTCTGGAATTGTGCGGGACTATGTACAGGCACGAATCAACAGCATCACCGAAGAGGAAAGCGACAAGCTCGCCAGGCTGGCCCCGCTGGTGGACGTTGTCTTCGCGGTCTGGTCAGCGGCCGAGCGAGCGGCGGCCGTGCCTGGTGTGAAGCGTGTTGTTGTCGTCCGCTTCGCTTTGGAAACCTCGCTGGGCGCCAGGCTCAAACTGAGGGCAGCTGAAGACGCGGAAAAACCCCTCTAGCCTTGTCGTAGGCAGGCGGCGCAGCACGCCGAGGTGCTCGCTGTTGGCAGACCGACGAGGGAACCACGCAGGGCACCGGTGATCACGTCGATCTCGGCGATGCGCATCGCGAGCGGCGGATCGATGGCCAGGCGCCCGACTGTGTCCACGCCGGTGAGGACGCCGCGTTCGCACATGCTGCGGCGGATTTGCGTGGCTCGAAGCGGCGGGGCGAGTGCGATGCGGACGGAAAATCCTCTCCCCTCGACGCCCTCTATCTGCGGAAAGCTCACGCGCATCGACGTCAGGCGCGCCATCAAGTAGTTCGCAAGGTGGCGTCCCTGTTCTAGCAACCCCTCGCGTTCGACCGCGGCGATTGCCGCCCCAACTCGCTCTAAAGCCGTGGGCGTGGCGCCCTCGGCGTCTTCTACCCAGGCGGAGGGAGACTTCCCGTCCGTTCGAGCCCGCCTGCTCAAGGCTCCGGGCACGAAGCGCTGGACGAAGCGGGTGTGTGCCAGCACTGCGCCAAACGGCGAGCCGAGGGCAAGAGCGTCACCGACGACGATCAGATCGGGGGCGCGACTCCAGGCGCTACTGGCGAGCCAGCGACCGGTGCGGCCAAGCGTCTCGTTCTCCTGCACCACCAGGAGATCGACGCGCGGTGCGGGTTCTCCTCCGAGGGCGTTTATCTGAGCTACGCTGGCACTGTGACCCGCCGCTAATCGGCCCAAGCGTGCCGCAGCATCGGCCGCAGCGCCGAAGCTTTGGGCCGTCGCGAGGCACAGGTAGTGAGGCGCAAGCGACGACAGCATGCGCTTCACGGCTGGCTCGTCGGTTGCGGACGTCGGCGGCGAGTCATGGCCGAGTAGGGAAGTTGCCGGTGAGGCCACGGCATCCAGATAGAGTAGTCCCGTCGAAAGCTGGACGGTACAGCGGCGCGCATCAACGGGATTCACCTCCGGCCCCGTCAGACCTGCGCCGATTTCTGCTGCGTGCCTCGCCCAGTGGGAGGGGATGGACAACGATAGCTCGCGATGACAGGCTTGCGCTCGGCTTTGCGCCTGTTGTAGTGTCCGAGACAAGAAACAGAATAGGTTTCTGTCGATCTGTGTGTCAATGGAGGTTGCGGTGGCGGAGCGTCTTGATCTGGTGATCAAGAACGGAACCCTGGTTCTGGGAGATGGGAGCTACAGAATGGCGGTCGGGGTGCGGAACGGCAAGGTCGCCGTTTTAGGGCCCGAGGAATTCCTGCCCCCCGCCAACGAGGAAATTGACGCCCGCGGTCTGCATGTGTTGCCAGGCATCGTTGACAGCGAAGCCCACCCGGGATGCTATGTCCCGTTTCGATACGACATGACCACCGAGTCGCGCGCCGCCGCTTGTGCCGGCATCACCAGTTGGGGTATTCAGGCACCTTCGACGCGCTTGGGCACAGAACCCTTTC
>Ga0187783_10003103_pt1 | contig 12267 bp, 6 predicted proteins | sample 1015_SJ02_MP02_2_FD_132471 | JGI IMG/M metagenome (GOLD analysis project Ga0187783, IMG submission 132471) | Tropical peat soil microbial communities from peatlands in Department of Meta, Colombia - 1015_SJ02_MP02_20_MG | ecosystem: Environmental > Terrestrial > Soil > Wetlands > Peat | place... | reverse complement strand
GCTTTCCAACAGCCTCGATCATCAAGGTGCTGATCATGACGACGGCATACGCCATGGAGGAGATCAGGCCCGGCACGCTTACGCGGCGGATAACGTTTCATGGCGGCGATCTGATCGGCGGCTCGGACTTCATGGATCGAGCCGCTAACGGTCAACGCTTCACCGTGCGCGAGCTCATCGTTCCGATGATTCAACTCAGCGACAATAGCGCCGCGAATCTCTTGATCGAGCACTTCGGCCCGGCAACGATCAACGCAGTCGGCCGGCGCGCCGGAATGACTCAAACCCGCCTCGCGCGCAGGTTCATGGATTTCGCCGCCATCGTACACCACAACGACAACGTTTCGACGCCCGCCGATATGGCGAGGCTGCTCTACCTCATCGAACAAGGCGCGCGCGAAGGCGTGGGAACGATCGTGTCGGCGCAGCACTGCCGCGAGATGGTCGCGATCATGCTCGGCCAAACCGATCGCGATGGCATCCCGGCCGCACTTCCGAGAGGAACGGCGGTGGCCAACAAGACGGGCGAGGTTCAAGGTACGCTCAACGACGTGGCGATCGTTGAACCGTACGGCGACCTGCCGTTCATTCTCGCCATCATGACCGCGGAAGCCTACGATTATTCGGCCGCATACGCGGCAATTCACGCGGTTACGCGGGCCGCCTATGCAGTGGCCGCAAGGGCATCGGTTTAAGGCCGGGCGCAGCGCGGGAGAATCTCGATGGTCGCCATCGATGAACGTTCTCCGCCTCAGTATCCCACCGGTGCCTCGCTTCGCCCAAACCGCGCGAACGGCGTTTTCGCTGTTTGCCGGCTTTCACCGGCTTCCGAAGCAAGATGAGGAGAACCTGGTCTTCGCCGAATCTCTTTGCCGAGGCCGGGCGCGGCTTTGCCATCATGCAGCGCTGCACCGATTTTCTCGATGTCGCGAGCGAGCGGGGGAACGGGACGGTCGTAACCTTCGGCCGTTATCGCCGCGACGGTCAGGAGCTGGCGCCGGCTTCGTAAAAAGATTGCCGGATGAAGTTGCCGGCTTTGTTTTGCCTCCTCCTTCTCGGTGCTGCCGGCTCGAGTGGATCGTTGCCGGCGCTGACGCCCTACCCGCCGATTGCGGCAATGGTCGGCGCCGTTGCAGCCGATCGGCTGAAGGCTTCCGTCGATCAGCTGGTTGCATTCGGAACCCGCAACGATTTTTCGGAACGCGCCTCGACGCGCGACCACGGCGTTTTTGCCGCACGCGACTGGATACTGCGCCAATTTCAAAGTATCGCCGCCGGCGCAGACGGGCGAATGACGGTCAAACTCGACACCTATCTCCAGCCCAAGACCGTCAAGACGCCGCGCGCGGTGCTCGAATCGAGCGTCCTCGCGACGCTGCGCGGCGGCGAGCCCGGACGCGTCTACGTGATGTCGAGTCACTTCGACGATTGCGACGGGCGCTGCACCGACGGCGCGGGGGTCGCACCGGGCGCCGACGACAACGCATCGAGCGTCGCCGCCGTCCTCGAAGCGGCGCGAGTGATGGCAAGCACGCGCTTTCGCGGCACGATTATCTTTGCGTGCTTTGATGGCGAAGAGCTGGGATTATGGGGCTCCAATCATTATGCGCACGAGCTGGCAGCGAGCCGAGTCCCGGTTTTGGCCGTTTTGAACAACGACATCATCGGAAACTCCGCCGGCGGCGACGGGCGCTCGGAACCCAACGTCATCCGAGTCTTCAGCCAAGCACTTCCAAGCGGTACCGACGTCGAGCAGGTCAATCTGGTCGGCTCTGAAAACGATTCGCCCTCGCGTGAGCTTTCGCGCTTCATCGCCGAGGTCGTCCCGGTGTACGTTCCCGGCTTTGAGGTTCGGCAGATCTTTCGGTCGGACCGCTTCATGCGCGGCGGCGATCAACAATCGTTCCAAGCGGTCGGCTATTCCGCTGCGGTGCGCTTCGTCGAAGCCCGTGAGAACTTCACCCACCAACACCAAGACGTGCGGGTCCAAAACGGCGTCCAATACGGCGACCTTCCTCAGTATATCGACGCCGGTTACTTACAGCGGGCCACTGCGGCCAACGTAGCGTCACTAGCGACGCTCGCGCTCGGCCCCGGAGCGCCCGGCGCCGTGCAAATGGTCCTACGGCACTTGGGTTACGACTCCGCGCTTCGCTGGAGACCGGCCGTGGACGCTGTTTCATACGAGATACTTTGGCGCGCGACCGACGCTCCGCAATGGGAGGAATCGCGAAACGTCGGAAACGTCACCGAGGCGACCGTCCCGATCTCGAAAGACGATTACATCCTGGGCGTGCGCAGCGTCGATGCCAATGGTCTGCGCAGTCCCGTCGTATATCCGCTCGCCGTTCGGGAGTAACCCTGTTGTTGCGCGGCAGGACGTTCGGTGGGCCAGATTGCGCGCAGCAACGCCTTGAAGCGCGAGCGCGACGCAATCGGCTCGAACCACGGCAGGCTGCGAAGCATCAGCAGGGCCGGCTCTCGGCGCGACAAGGCGCGCTCGAGATGCTCGAGCGCTTCTTCGAGGCGTCCCAAGCCGACGGCGACGGTGGCGAGGTTGAATCCGACGATGTATTCGGTCCGAGCCATCTCGCGCAAGCTGCCGTAAATGCTTTCGGCGCGCTCGGTATCGCCGCATTCGGCATAGGCGCGCGCCAGCAGGGGTAACCGAAGCGCCAGGTCCTCGGCGCGATCCTGCGGCAAGAGGATGAGATCGGCCAGCGCCTCGGCGGGTTGTCGATTTAGGAGAAAGGCCTGAGCGCGGTGGCGCCGCGCGATCGAAAAATCGGGTCCATTTTCGATGAGGTTGGAAAAGGAGTCGATGGCGCGCCGGTACTCGCCGGTGTGGAGGAACATTCGTGCGAGAAAAAGCTGCAGCACGGGCGAGGACGGCTCGACCAGCAGCGCGCGCTGCATTTCGCGCAAGGGCTTGTCGCTAGATCCTTTGCACATGTAAAACCAGGCGGCATTGATGTAGACGGAGATCGACTTGCGGTTCAGGCGTATCGCGGTTTCGATCTCACGCTCCGCTTCGATCCAGTTCCAATCGCAAAAGAGCAGGATGTTTCCAAACGTGGCACGCGCTTCGGCCGACGACGGATCCAGCTCGAGCGCGCGCACGATGGCCGCCTTCGCCTTTGGAAACGTGTAGGATGGCGGAGCGTACCAATACTCGGCCAGCAGCGCGTGCGCGCGGGCCAAACCAATCAGCGCCGGGACGTGGTCCTTCTCGAGTCGCAATGCCGCTTCGAACTGCTCGGCGGCCGCGGTAAGCGCGCTTGCGGTGCGTTTTTCCAGCAGATACGAGCCGCGCCAGTAGTGGTGGAGCGCTTCGGGCGATCCGTGGAGCAATCCATCGGCAGCGTCGTCGCTGGAATCCGAAACGTCCGGCGCCGGACCGGGCGGAACGACCGTAACCGGCGCGACAAAGCGATAACCTTTGCCGCGTACCGTCACGACGTACGCTCGGTCTTTGGCACGCTCGTCGAGCAATTGCCGCAACATATACATGTGCTGCGCGAGATTTCCGTCGCTTACGGTCGTTTCGGGCCAAACGTGCGATGCGATCGTCTCTTTATCGATGACGTTACCGTTGGCATGAATCAGCAGAGTGAGAAGCTGCGACAGACGCTCCGGCAGCGGAATGACCGACCCTCCGTGCCAAAGCACTCCCCGCACCGGGTCGAAGCGGAACGAGCCGAACGCGTAGATCGGCGAACGTTCGCGCGGTCCCCCGTTCTCCGGCTGACGGTTCATCATCAACTCTCAAATGTTTGATGACCGCTTCTTGTGACTTTCGCGGCCGCGGAAAAGCGACGGCGATCATTCGGGGGATACAGGGACGCAGCTTTGAAGCGCTGTCGAGAAGCGGGGCGCGCAGGCGTTCGTGTGCCTCGATTCGCGAGTGTCCGGTTAGCGCTGCCAGCGCGAGTGCCAGCATATCGCCAACCGGTTCCGCCGCCCTTTCGGCGTAATGGCCGAACGCGCAATCGCCAGCAGCGACGGCGGCGATCGCCTCTTCGAGGGCCGGCGAGCATGCCCCAAGCCGAATCGATGCGTGCAAGAGCGCGGCTACGAAGGCACAAACCGCGTCGCGCTGCCGGACGCTGTCGCTGCGCAACTGCGGGACGATGAGGGAGAGGCGACGGTACAGCGCGGCGATCAGCAGAGCATCGATCGGAGCGTCGTCGCCGAAGGCGGGGGCGAGAAAAAGGCTCGGCGCCAGCGTCCAATCCTGCAAGCGCAACAATCGCGCAACGGCGATCGCGCGCCAGCGCCGCATCGCGACCGCATCGTCACGGGCCAGGGCCGCCGCGTGAAGCACGGCCGCAGCGCGCGCGGCCGGTCTCGCGTAACCGTTGGCTACTGCTTGCCTCCACAGCAACGAAGCCAAGGCAATGGCTTCAGAGACAAGACCCACTCGCACCAGATGCCCGGCGCGCTCGGCTTCAATCGTCACGAGCGAACCTGAGTTTTGGAAGTGCCTCGAAATATCAGCGGGGTACCGCCAGGACCGGCCACTGCGCAGCCGCACCTGCGCAATCAGCGTATGCCCGGCGTAGTACTCGCGATCGCCGGGTTTTGTCATGGCCAGAGCCGCGCGCGCTTGCCTTTCGGCGGTTTCGGGATCTTCCTCGAGCAGCGCGAGTTTCGCGTGGGCCAGGTGGCGATGCAACGGAGAAAGCTCCCTAACGTGCTCCAGCGCCTCTAGCGTATTGCCGAGTCGCAGATTCGCATCGGCGACGATCGCCCGAGCGGCGCATCGTTCTTGACCGGTCCCGGCCACTCGAAGCATGTTGCGTCCGATGCAACGCATCTCTAAGAGGTTGCCGCGTTCGTCGGCGAGGCGCGCCGCGCGAAGCTCTTGGTTGAAGCGGCTTCTCCCATCGGACTGCTGCGACGAGGCGTAAAGCGCGGCCGACGGCATGGCGGACACGACACTAGCGTAGTACGGCAGCCACAGTCGTGCTTCAAGCAATTACAAGAAAGCTGCGAGCATAACAGCGTTATTCTTTTGATGCTTTTTGAACTGTTGAAGAACGTTGATGCGAAAGTCTGCGCGGCGTTACTTTCGTCAATGATTCTCAAAAGGGCGCATAGCGGTGCGCTGTTAACGCGAAGTCAAGCGCTTCAAAATGAAGCGTAATCGTAAGCTACCACGAGAGGAACTACCCGACCATGAAACAGCGACGACCGCTCCGTTGCGCGAGCGTAGCCGTTTTTGTTCTGGCGACTTTCCTTTTCCAGGAAACATGGGCACTGGCAGGAGTCACCGGAAACATCGCCGGCACAGTCCGCGATACTACCGGAGCGCCTCTTGCGGGCGTGCGATTGCAGGCGGTTTCCGCATCGCAAACGGCCACGGCGGTGACCGATTCGACCGGGCATTTCGTCCTGCTCTCGCTTGCCCCCGATACCTACACGCTCAGTCTTGTCAAGAATGGTTATCAAAACGTTGCGTTCTCGGGCGTCAGCGTCTTCGCCGATCAAACGCAACAGGTCGCCTATACCATGCAGAAGGCGCTGCGCACGATCGCTCACGTGACGTCCGCGGCGGGCTCCTCGCTCGTGAAATCGGGCGTAGGCGGCGATTTGTATAGCGTCAATGCCGCACAGGCGTCCGCTGCTTCGGCGCTGGGCGGAGGAGGCAACCTCAACAACGCCTACTCGGCGATGGCCTCGGTCCCCGGGGTTCAGACGTCACAAGGCGGCATGGGTTGGGACTTCAACGCCGCTTACGTGCGCGGCCAAAACTCGTACTATACCGGTTACGAATACGACGGTATTCCCGTCAACCGCGCATTCGACAACTACAATTCCTCCACCGAATCGGTCTTAGGTCTGCAGGAACTGCAGGTTTATACCGGCGGTGGTCCGTCGTCGGTCGCGTCGTCCGGTACCGCCGGCTTCATCAACCAGGTCATCAAGACCGGTACCTTCCCGGGCTTCGCAACCGCGAACTTGGGAATCGGGACGCCGACCTTTTATCATCAGGCACAGGTAGAAATCGGCGGCGCGACGCCGGACCGCACCTTTAGCTATTACGTTGGTCTCCTGGGCTACAACCAGACCTATCATTTCTTCAATAACAGCAACGGCGCCGGTTACATGGTCCCGGGCGGGATCTTCTCCGGCCCGACGCTCGGCACGGGCACGGGCTACGGCTTCGGCAGCTATCAGCTGCTTGGCATGAGCTACATGTGCCTGGTCGGCACCTGCCAAGGCGTTAGGCCGACCTGTCCGCTGCTTTCAGCAGGCTTCAGTAACTTCACCAATCCCGCGCAGGGCTGCTGGCAGTATTACAGCGGCCTCTCCGGCGGCCCGGACGCGATCAGCGATCGCGAGGACGTGATCAACCTGCACATGGGCATTCCCAAGACCAACGGGCTTCGGGATGACGTGCAGCTGATGTGGAGTGCATCGGCACTCAACAACTACGGCAACAGCAGCCCGACCGACATGGGCCCCGGCAACGGCCAGTTCGTCTACTCGCAGTACGGCACACTCTATCACGCGCCGGTCTGCGGTCCCGACACGATCGGGCCCGGACTGACGGTCTACGGCTGCAACAACCCGGGCTACTACGGCGCCTACTACTGCGGCATCTCGTCGAATCCGTACGCGAACTGCGGACAGATCGCCGCGCTACAGCACGTGTACGTCTGCGGCTCGGCCTCAACCGGACCGGTCGGCTGTTCGTACACCTACGTGCCCTATGCGGACAATATCGCCTATAACACGCTGTTCGGCACCCCGATCGGAACTTACAACTATGCGACGAAGACGTCGTCGATCACCGCACCCGGCGTGTATATGGCTCCCGGCACGCCGCCGCACGCCTTCGGCGGCCCCATCCCGATCAACGACGACAGCATCAACGTCAACCAAAACGACACCGGCATCACCAAGCTGCAGTACACGTATGCGCTGAGCCAGTCGGCCTATCTGCGCGCCTACGGCTACACCTTCTACTCCGACTGGTTACTGACCGATCCGATGTTCGGCTCCTGCGACGAGCTCTGTCCGGGCTTCCCGGCAGCTGCCCAGTATCAACTCATCACGCACACCTCGGGCGGCGCGCTGGACTTCCAGGATCAGATCAACGATCAGAACCTCATTACGCTTGACGGCAACTACACGACGGCCGGCGTGATCCGCTTCAATAACTACTCGGCCTATGCGGGATGCTCGCCGGGCGGCTTTTCCTTTCCCAATGCCTGCTCGCCGATCGGCTACATGTCGGGTTCTCCGGGCCACTATACGTGCTACTCTCCGACCACCGGTATATCGCAAATCTGTCTGGATGCACCAAGCTATTACAACCCGAGTCTCTCGGGAACGACGACGTCGGGCAAACCGTACAACTGTGCCGTTGCGTCGGCGCCCCAATGCTTCGTAACGCCGACTTGGACGAGCGTAGCGGCCTCGGGTCCAACCGGTTTCGCTCCGGCGGGAACGGCTGCGGCGCTCGCCGGGGCGACCTGGGATAGCTTATGGAGCGGAAACGCGAACGGATCGTACAACTCGGTGCGGCCCCGCTTCACTAATGCCTCACTTCAGGACCAGTTTCGTCCGAACGATAGGTTCCTGATCAACGCGGCCATCCGTTACGACAACTTCACCTACGATCTGCCCGACTCGCTGACGACGGCGGATGCGTTTTATGCCGCCATGACCGCGAACTACACCTGCGTCTACGCAGCAACGAATCAAGTCCTTACCGAGGCGTTGCCGCCGGGCGTTCCGCCGCCGGCACCGGCGCAGTATATCGACGGGAATTGCGATCAAGCAGCCGCAGCGATCCATCCGAGCGGTCCGCATACCGGGTGGGTGCATCCCAACGGTACCGTGCAGAACGGCATCACGGCCCCGAACTTCAGCCCATCTTCACCGGGCTCGTACACGCTCAATTACTGGGAGCCGCGTATCTCGGGAACGTGGACCGTCAATCCGAACAACGTCATCCGGCTCTCGGCGGGACGCTACGTGCAGCCGCCGATCTCAGCGTCGGTTCAGTACTTGAGCGCCTCGGGCGACGATCGTGCGGTTTGGAACAACACGATGAACCTCGGATTCTACTCGCCCTTCCATCCGATTCCGGGCATCTCGTCGGGTCAGTACGATCTCTCCTGGGAGAACCACCTCAAGGGAACGGACATGAGCTTCAAGCTGACGCCGTTCTACACGTGGGTGACCAACTGGCAGCAGCAGACCTTCATCGGTGCCGGCTTCGTGACGCAAGTTCCGGTCGGCGTAAACCGCAATGAAGGCGTCGAGTTCCAGTTCAACAAGGGCGACTTCAGCCGCAACGGCCTCTCGGGTCTCATTGCGGTGACCTATACCGATTCGAAGATCCAGTTCCAGAACGTCGGGCTCAGCACCGGCGGCGTCGTTCCCAACACGACGATCGCTTTGAATCAGGCGATCGCGCAATACAACGCCCTAACGAAAGGCGGGGGCGGAGCCGCATGCTACCAGCAGCAGACGGAAGGAACCCCCGGCATCCCCGTGTCGTGTTCGGCCAAGCCGCTGAAGTGCGGCGGCACACCGACAGCACCGGTCTACTGCGATGCGATCGAAAATCCGTACTACAACTCGCCCGAGCAGGGGTTGCTCAGCCCAGGTGCGTGGTATAACCCGTACTCGTTGGCGATCGCCCCGAACCTCAACGGTAGCGTGGAAAGCTACATCTCACCATGGACAAGCGCGCTGATACTCAACTGGCGCCACGACAAGCTGGCGATCACGCCGAGCTTCAACTTCCAGAGCGGCGGTTTTTACGGCAGTCCGCTCGATACGGAAGGGCTCGATCCGCGCGCCTGCGTCGGCAACTCGTTAGAGACCGGCATCACGAAGGTCTCGCCGAAGACCAACCCGCTGCAGTGTAACTACCTTTCGATTACCTCGCCCGGATACGGTCCGTTCACGTATCTCTACATCCCTGACCCGCAAACCGGCACCTTTCTGTTCGACAACTACGAGCAGCCGAGCTCGATCGTTGCAAATCTCCAGATCACCTACGACGTGAGCCCGCGCGTGAGGTTGACGATTCTGGGAGCGAACCTCTTCCACGAGTGCTTCGGCGGCACGTCGGCACCATGGACCGCCGCGTTCCCACCGGGCGGCGTTGTCTGCGGTTACACGCCCGCGGGCGGCTCGCTCAACAGCACCCTCTATCCGGCCAACTTCTACAACGGCACCGGCTACAACGACTACGCAGCCAACAAGGCGACGACGCCTTATGCCTATCAGCAGAGCTATACGCCGGCCAATACCAACAACGACGCGATCGGCGGTGGCGTGCCGCCGATCAACGTCTACTTCAACGCGCAGATAAAGATCTAGGAATCACCGCGAGTGGTTCACCGCGGGCGGCTTCGGCCAAACGAAGCCGCCCGTTCCGTTCTGCCAACCCGCGCCGGCAACGATTCCGCGATCGCGGCAAGCGTTTCGTCTACGTCGTCTTCGGTGTGAGCCGTCGAGACAAACATCACTTCATTTTGAGAGGGCGGCAGCAAGATGCCGCGTTCGAGCATCGCGGCGTAGTAGCTTGCATAGGCCCGCGCGTCGGCGGCTTGGGCGTCGTCGTAGTTCCGGGTTGCGCGACCGGGACGAAACTTGAAGTCGACGACGGATTCCCACTGCACGACCGCATACGGCAGATCCCGTCTCGCAAGAATCGTTCTAATACCGCCGGCAAGCCGCTTGGCGATTCGGTCCATCTCGGCGTAATACTCCGGATGCTCCTCGAGCAGATCGAGAACGCGATGCGCCATTCCAACGCAAAACGGATTGCCGCCATGCGTACCGCCGGTGAAGACGTCGCCGTCGGGGGCAAGCATTGACATGACGTCGGCGCGGCCGCCGAAGGCAGCGATTGGAGTGCCGCCGCCCATGATCTTCCCCAGCGCGGTCAGATCGGGAAGAGTTCCCATCCGGCCTTGCGCGCCGCGCAAGCCGAAGCGCAGCCAGGTGATGACCTCGTCGAAGATCAGCAAAGCTCCCCAGCGGCGCGCGCGTTTTTGCAACCCATCGAGAAAACCGGCGTCCGGCGGAACAAAACCCATGTTGAGGCCGATCGGCTCGACGACGATCGCAGCAATCTGGTCTTCAATGCCGGACGTATGCTCTTCGACTGAAGCCAAATCGTTGTAACGCGCGACGACGGCGTCGCGCCGAACTCCGTCCGGAATTCCGGCGGCTCTTGCCTCCGCCGATGCGCCGGCGGCGAGCAACGCAAGATCGAAGTGGCCGTGATAGTTGCCCGCGAACTTCAGCACGCGCGAGCGCTTGGTGAAGGCGCGCGCAACGCGGATCGCGCTCATCATGGCCTCGGTGCCGCTGGTTACGAAGCGGATGCGCTCCATGGACGGCAGATGACCGCGGATTCGCTCAGCGAGAGCGACCTCTTCGGCATGAGTGCAGCCCCACACGAAACCGCTTCGCGCCAGCGCATCCAGTCCGGCAGTCAGGGCCGGATGCGTATGGCCGAAGAGCAGTGGACCGTATGCCATGATGTAATCGACGTAGCGACGGCCCTCGTCGTCGTAGGCGTAGGCGCCGCGCGCCGAGGATTGAACGAACATCGGCGCCTCGACGCTCCAGCCGGAACGCACCGGCGAGTCGCATCCCCCGGCGAGGACGCTCCGAGCACGCTCGATAAGATGCATACGCAGACGCGATTCGAAGGTTAAACGGAGAAGCCATGCCCCAGCTTCAGATCGAAATCTCTCCGCAAACGAACATTAGGGAGCTCGTCGCACAGCTTCCGATTGCGGCTGCGGTCATGAACGCGTTTGGACTCGGATGCAGCGGCTGCGGCGTCAGCCGTTACGAGACGATCGAACAGGGCGCGCGGGCGCATGGGCTACGGATCGAACCGATCCTGGCCGCGCTCGAGCAGGCGCGACGGACCGGCAGCGTTCCGGCCATTCGCGAAGAGGACCGCCGGCCGGCACGCCGGGCACCGGGCGCTTTCAGCGGCCGGGCAAAGATCGCGCACGTAATTCCCATCATGTCGGGAAAGGGCGGAGTCGGCAAGTCGCTGGTCACGGCGTTGCTTGCGATCGGGCTGCGCCGCCGTCACTCATCCATCGGGATTCTCGACGCCGATATCACCGGTCCGTCGATTCCCAAACTCTTCGGTTTGCACGAGCCCCTGTCGATTACGCCGGACCCCGTGAAGCAGACGCCGCAGGGCCAGCCGCAACCGCTGATCGCGCCGGCGGTTTCACGCAGCGCGATCGAAATCGTCAGCTCGAATCTTCTTTCGGAAGACGAAGATACCGCGATGATTTGGCGCGGTCCGATCGTCGCCGGCGTGATACGCCAATTTTACGAGCAAGTAACCTGGAGCGAATTGGATTACTTGCTCGTCGATCTTCCGCCGGGCACCTCCGACGCTCCGCTGACGGTTCTTCAGTCGCTCTCGATCGACGGCGTGATCCTCGTGACGACGCCGCAGGCGCTCGCGACCATGGTCGTCCGCAAAGCGGCGAATTTGGTGCATCAACTCAAACGGCCGATTCTCGGCATCGTCGAGAACATGTCGTACTTCGTTGCTCCCGACAGCGGGATTCAATACGACATCTACGGACCGTCGCACGCGCAGCGCGTCGCCGAGCTCGCGCGAGCGCCCGTGCTCGCACGGATTCCAATCGATCCGGTAAAGGCTCGGCTAGCCGACGACGGCAAGATCGAAGAGCTGGACGACCCGATCTGCGACGTGCTTGCCGAACGCCTGCTCGCCGCAATCGAGGCGAACCCGAAACCAAAGCAGACCATCTCGATCATCTAGGCGGTACGGCCGATGGGGTATAAATGAATGGCGCGCAAGTACTCGTCGAAAAAAGTTACCGAGCACGACCGATGAGCCTGCGACGCGTACTGGTCGGCATCGGCAGCGGTATTGCCGCGGGTTACGCGGTCGCACGAGCCTTCGAAGCGATGCGGGAATGGCGCACCCCGTCGCCCGCCGTTAAAAAAGACGCGGCGGCGTACGCCCGGATCCGCCGTTCGCTCGAAGTCGTCGACACGGCGCGCTCGACGGTCGGCTTTTTGGCTTTCACGAACGGGCCGTTCGCATACGCGCTCGACCGCGTCACGCGCCGCGCTCCGGTTTGGTTGCGTCCGGCGCTTTTCTTTGGACCGCTTTCGTTTTGTTCGGCCGCCGCCGGCCTGCCGGCTTCCTTTATCCAAGAATACACCGTTGAACGGCGCTTTGGTTTGAGCGACCAGGCGCGCGGAAGCTGGCTGGGAGAGTATCTG
>Ga0187783_10003102_pt1 | contig 12267 bp, 9 predicted proteins | sample 1015_SJ02_MP02_2_FD_132471 | JGI IMG/M metagenome (GOLD analysis project Ga0187783, IMG submission 132471) | Tropical peat soil microbial communities from peatlands in Department of Meta, Colombia - 1015_SJ02_MP02_20_MG | ecosystem: Environmental > Terrestrial > Soil > Wetlands > Peat | place... | reverse complement strand
GGCCCGCCCGCAATGTTCCGTATGCGGCCACAAGAAACTGCGGGATCCCCGCCGTGCGCCGGAGCCGATCGAGCTTGGTGCCAGCGGCAAGCTCATCATGACGAGCGGCGGATACCGGAGCGTTTCGTCCCGCGCCACTGTCGCACGGTTCCGCAAGCACGTGAGCCCGCTTACCGGCGTGGTCTCGCGGCTCGAACGAATCGAAGCCGACCTGCCGTTGAATACCAACTATTTCGCCGCGCACAATTTCTCGGCGCCCGCGCGGTCGGTCAATCAGCTCCGGGCCGGACTGGGAGGCGGGAGCTTCGGCAAGGGCAGCACAGCCGAGCAGGGCGAAGCCAGTGCGCTCATGGAGGCGATCGAGCGTTATTCCGGGATTTTTCAGGGCGACGAAATCCGAGTGACACGGCGATTCACGGATTTTCCGTCAGGCGAGGCCATTCTTCCGAACGATGTCCTGCTCTATAGCGACGCGCAATACGCGCGACAGCAGGCGTCGACATGTGGCGGTGGGGACGAGTCGCCGCCGGCTCCGGCCCCCTTCGACCCGTCTGCCAAGATCGAATGGTCGCCGGTGTGGTCACTCCGAGAAGAGCGCTTCAGGTACCTTCCGACCGGGCTTCTGTACTTTTTCTACGGGCCGGGTTTCCAGGCGGATTCCAACGGCTGTGCCGCCGGCAACACGGTCGGGGAAGCTATCGTGCAGGGATTCCTCGAACTCGTGGAACGGGACGCCTATGCGATCTGGTGGTACAACCGCCTGCAGCGCCGGGAAGTTGATCTCAGCCAGTTTGATGATTCTTACATCCGCGATCTACAAAGCCAGCTTGCCGAATCCGGACGCCGGCTTTGGGTGCTCGATGTCACCAGCGATCTTGGGATTCCGACCTATGTCGCCATCACGCACTGGACACAGAACGGGGCGGAAAACATCGAGTTCGGTTCGGGCGCGCATTTTGACGCCCGCATCGCGTTGCTGCGCGCATTGACCGAATTGAACCAGTTCCTTGCTCTCGGTCTGATGGGGGGTGGGACCGGCGAGAAATCGAGCCTGGACGGCACCACGCCGCTGCGCCTGGAAAACTATCCCTATCTGACGCCCAGTGGCCAGCCGCCGATTCGGCTGAGTTCCGACTCGAAGTTTGGCCGTCTCGACGTGCGTGAGCAGGTGAACGCCTGCGTGCGCATCGCCAGCCAGCAGGGCCTCGATTTTCTCGTGCTCGATCAGACGCGTCCCGACATTGAGGTTCCGGTGGTGAGAGTGATCGTTCCGGGACTGCGGCATTTCTATCGCCGCTTCGCCCCCGGACGGCTTTATGATGTTCCGACAAAGCTCGGACTGCGAGACCGACCATTGTCGGAGGACGAACTCAATCCTATTCATCCCCATACCTGAGGTTCACCGCTGACTTGCATGCTTCCGGAATCAAGAAAGCGCGACGAACGCTGCTGACAACCGTTTCCGCCCGGCTCAGCCGTCCGGTAAAGCTCGAACTCCGCCCGGACGGCAAAATCGTCGCGTCCTTTGAGGAGCATTCGGTCAGCCTGGGAACATTCAGCAGCGGTGTGGCGGATCGTGTCCGCGACCTGCACGCGGGTCTGCCACTCGCCTCGTTTGCGTCCGGACGCCGACGCATCGACCAAGAGCTTGACCTGTTGCTCCGGCGGTTAGCCCGCCACGGTCTCCTGGAGTACCGCGTCGGGTGCTCCCAAAATGACGACGAGGAGCAGGTCATCATCGAACCGCAAATGGCCAATTACTGGCCGCGGGAGTCGCAGCTTGGAGACGCCGACGTTGTCGTCCTGTCGCGGTTTGCTTACATGCGGCGGCGCGGCAACGAGATGGTTCTGGAATCGCCGCGCTCCGGCGCATTATTTAAAATTTGCGATCCGAAGGTTGCGACCATTATCGCCATGCTTGCGGAACCGCAAAAAATCAAACAGCTGCGGCGTCAGGACGGCTTTCCCGGGATCGGGCTTCTCGCTCTGCTGGCGGATTGCCAAATCCTTTTCAAGATTAATGCTGCCGGCGACAGTGGCCGCCGGCCAACCGAAGGCGACGGCGACCTCGTTCTTTGGGACTTTCATGACCTGGTGTTCCACACGCGCGCGACGGCAGGGCGACAGGCCAATCCGCTGGGTGGTCTTTATCGATATGCGGACCTCACGCCTCCGTTGCCCGCTGTGCGGCCCGGCTGGCCCGGAAAAAGCATCGATCTCAGCAAATTCTCAGCCGCTCTCGCCCAGACGAACTCACCAATTGCTAAGCTCTTACGTAAGCGTCATTCGACACGCATTTTTGATGACCAACATCCGATCACGCTCACGGAGCTTTCGCAGTTTCTCGACACCACGGCGCGGGTCCTGTCGACATCAAAGACCGGTGGCGATCTCAATCACGATGGCCCGGCGGTCGAGTATGCCGTCAGGCCATATCCATCGGCAGGTTCAAGCTACGAACTCGAACTCTATCTTGCAGTCGATAAATGTGAAGGCCTTGCCCGGGGATTCTATCATTACGATGCCGGCGGACACGCGCTGGTGCCGATCGACGCCCACCCGCATGAGTTGGAAGCGTTGTTCGGAGAATCGAAATTTGCGATGGGGGTATCCGCGTCCCCGCAAATCCTGATCACGATCACGGCACGGTTTGGCAGGGTTTCATGGAAGTACAGCTCGATCGCATATGCACTCATTCTCAAGGACGTCGGCGTCTTGACCCAGACGTTCTACATGGCGGCGACTGACATGGGGCTCGGCGGATGCGCGACAGGGATCGCAAATATCGATCTGTTCGCGAAGATGACCGGGATCGAATTCCACGTCGAAGGCCCTGTAGGGCAATTTGCGATTGGTCGTGAGTCGAGCGCCTTTGACAGCCACTCGTGAACTGGCTCGCCAGATAGAAATGACGCGATGTGGCGCGGGAGCTTGCCAGATTATTGTCGTGCGCGACTTCCCATCAATGTCCAACTCGATTTTCTGATGCATTGAATGTTCCGCACTGGTCATCTTGGCCCGTAACAACGCACCGCCGCCAATAGCAGTCTGCTTTCGAATGCGGAAGAACTGGGCGGTGGAGGGCCTTTTTTCTGCCATAACGCCGCGCGGCGTCCGTCGATCGAGGTTCTGCACCGACCGACAGCTTTGGCTTCCTTCGCTATTATCGGGGGTAAGGGCAGCGTACATGTTTCGGGGGTCGACGATGCCTCGGACCAATCTCCAAGAACGGACGAGGCATGATAGTTGATTGAGTCATGATCCAGTCGGTCAAAAAAAGCAACCATACTACTTCGTCGCCCAGGTTTAACTTTTACATAATATTTTTCGAGATTTATGAGTTATTTCGCAAACAAGGTGAATAAGTAAGGAAGGCGGCTTACAGTGCGCTTTGCGGAGCGTACGAAGGATACCTTGAACGCTGAACCAATTGCTTCAAGCATGGAGGAACTCACGGTGCTACGTGCGAAACAAGCGGCAAAGCGGAGGGCTGCCAAGAAAACTGTACCGGTGTTGGGGGCGGCCGGGTTATCGCTGGCACTGGCGGGGGCCGCCGGCGCGACGACGAGTGATCCGGCAACACATGTGCGGCCGGGGTCGACCACTACGCCAAATCACGAAATTATCGTTGGCGATGAGGAAATCTCCGACGTCAGTCTAGCCACGTTCTATGTTTCCGATATGGAAAACCCCAGAACAAGCAAGGCAGGCGTGCAGCTTGCCGGAGGCTGCCTTGGCTGCCGGGGTTGCGGCTGGGGCTGCCGGGGTTGCGGGAGCTGCCGCAGTTGCGGCTGGAGCTGCCGAGGTTGCTCGTCCTGGTCCTGCTCCTGTTCGTCCTGGTCCTGCTCATGCTCGTGTTGGTCTTGCTCTTGCTCTTGCTCTTGCTCCTGTTCGTGCTCTTGCTCCTGTTCGTGCTGCTGCTGCGGGTGCTAGATCGTAAGCACCATCCGGTGACGCCGGCAGACGTCGGTCATCTGTAGTTGGTGTGACAGGTTTGACCCAGTTGGTTCACGTCTTGTGCGGTTCTGCCAGGATTTCATGGGCGGCTGTATGTTGAATTGTCGGCGGCGCGACAACCTGATCAGGAAAGCTGGCATGCGACCCGGATGCCAAAACTCTCGCAGCTTGCTTGTACGTTTTGCACCAGCGGTCCGGATTCGCAGCACAAGCTGATTTCATGATACGCAACCACGGGAGCAGCCCGATGCTGCCCAACGGCAAGGACGTTCCGCAGTTCTCTCCGAATTTTAATGTCTACCTGCTACCGCCTGACGCCGTGTGCCTCTATTCCGAGGACAGGAAGTTCTTTCTCCACGGCGAACTCTACTGTGCGCTTGCGTCGGCAATTGGAAAGGGAGGACACAGCTGTCGGGGGCTCGTTCGCGAGCTGGGGCGGGATTTTCCATCGGACAAGATTGAAGAAGCACTGAAGCGACTGTTCGACCGCCGGTACGTTGTCCCGGCATCGCACGGCTCGGCCGGCGCCATGGCAGCTTATTGGGCAAGCCTTGGCTTAGCGCCCGAAATCGCTGAGAGAAATCTCCAGAAATGTCGTGTGCGCATTCAGTCGATCAACGTGCAGGGCGAAGCGGAACTTGGTACCGCACTGAGAGAGCTGGGCGTTCGCGTGGCGGAACGTTCTCCCGCCCTGACCGTCACGATGGTGAACGACTATCTTGAAACGTCGCTGGCCGACTTGAACCAGCAACATTTGTCGAAGCAAACGCCCTGGCTGCTCGTTCAGCCCTCGGGGATCTTTCCCCTCGTGGGACCGATCTTCAGCCCGGGCAAGAGCGCCTGTTGGACCTGTCTTGCCGATCGCATGAAGCGGAACCGGGAGGTCCGAGCGCTGCTCGATCGCGAGGATGCCCGCTGCGTCGCCGTATCGCCTCTGGCTTGGCGCCCGCTCGGACAGGCCGGCATGCAGCTCGCCGCCGTAGAGATCGCGAAAGCAGTCGCCACCGAGTTCCGCACGGAATTGAGCGATCACGTCATCAGCCTCGATCTGTCGGGCGCGACGACCGCGAAGCATTACGTGGCGGTCCGTCCGCAATGTCCGGTTTGCGGACTCAAAAAATTTCGGAATCCCCGGCGAGCGCCGACGCCGATCGAGCTTCGCGCCAGTGGCAAGCTCGTCATGACGAGCGGCGGATACCGGAGCGTCTCGTCGCGCGCAACTGTCGCGCGGTTCCGAAAGCATGTAAGCCCGCTCACCGGCGTGGTTTCGCGGCTCGAACGAATCGAAGCTGACCTGCCCTCGAACACTAACTATTTTGCCGTGCACAATTTTTCGCCGCCCGCCCGTACGGTCAATCAGCTCAGGGCAGGACTGAGGGGTGGGAGCTTCGGCAAAGGCAGCACGGCCGAGCAGGGCAAAGCCAGCGCGCTCATGGAGGCGATCGAACGTTACTCGGGGATTTTCCAGGGCGACGAAATCCGAGTGACGCGGCGTTTCACGGATTTTCCGTCAGGCGAGGCCATCCTTCCGAACGACGTCCTTCTCTTCAGCGACGCCCAGTATGAGCGACGCCATGCGCCGGGGCCACATGCTGACCATTCACACGTGGCCCCGCCGCCGTTCGACCCGTCAGCCAAAATAGAGTGGTCGCCAGTCTGGTCTCTTCGCGACGAACGCTTCAAATACCTTCCGACTGGGCTTTTGTATTTTTTCTACGGGAACGGATACCACGCGGACTCCAACGGCTGCGCAGCCGGCAATACGCTCGAGGAAGCCATCGTCCAGGGCTTCCTTGAGCTGGCGGAGCGGGACGCATATGCGATCTGGTGGTACAACCGCCTGCAGCGCCGGGAAGTGGATCTAGAGCAGTTCGACGACTCCTATATCCGCGATCTGCAACCCCAGTTTGCCGAATCCGGACGCAGGCTTTGGGTGCTCGATGTCGCAAGCGATCTTGCGATTCCGACGTTTGTGGCCATAACGCACTGGATCCAGAATGGTAAGGAAAATATCGAGTTCAGTGCCGGCGCGCATTTTGACGCCCGCGTCGCGCTGCTGCGGGCATTGACCGAACTTAACCAATTCCTGTCCATCGGCCTGATGGGGGGCGGCACCGGCGAGAAATCGAGCCTTGACGGATCTACGCCATTCCGCCTGCAGGACCATCCGTATTTGACGCCAAGCGACCTTCCGGTGGCCCAATTGAGTTCCGACTCGAAGTTTGGCCGTCTTGACGTGCGTGAGCAGGTGAGAGCTTGCGTGCGCGTCGCCGGGCAGCGGGGCCTCGATTTCCTCGTGCTCGATCAGACGCGCCCCGACATCGACGTCCCGGTGGCGAGAGTGATCGTTCCGGGAATGCGGCATTTCTATCGCCGCTTGGCGCCCGGACGCCTCTATGATGTCCCGACAAAGCTCGGACTACGAGACCGACCGCTACCGGAGGATGAACTCAATCCCATTCGTCCACCGACTTGAGGTTCACCACCGGCTTGCGTGCTCCCGGAATCAAGAAGGCGGATCGTTCGCCCCGCAACAGGAGGAGCCCGATAATCAGTGGAAGGCGGCAGCCTTCGCGCGGTGGCACGAGCCGGATGAATCGAGAAGTTCACGTCCGGATCTTTGAGCGGCTCGGGGTGAAATTCCCCGGGCCGACTCGGCAACCGGCGACCTGGCCCTAGCCGCAGGCCAGCGAATTGGCGTATATTTTCTATCCTCTAGAGCTGCCCGCGGGATATGCCGAGTTTCCGCAAGTCCATGGCAGCGATACTGCCTGCGGCGGGCGCGCTATCGCAAATCAATTGTAATCGGTCCACTGCCTCCCGCATCGCGGAAGATTACCGAGCTCGCGGAAGAAACACGATGCAAATTCCCCGTCGAGAATTCCTGCAACTCGCAGCGAGCGCTGCTGCCTTGCCGACTTGGCCACGCGTCGCCGCGGCGGTCGATTATCCGACCCGGCCGGTGCGCGTGCTCATAGGCTTTGCGCCCGGAGGCGCGCCGGACATCTTGGTACGCCTGATCGGACAATGGTTGTCCGATCACTTTGCCCAGCCCTTCATCGTGGAGAATAGGCCCGGCGGCAGCGGTAGTCTTGCCACTGAAGCCGCCATCAGGGCGACCCCAGACGGCTATACGCTCGTGCTGGTGGCGCTGACAGACGCGGTCAACGCAACGCTCTACGAAAACCTCAATTTCAACTTTGCCCGCGACCTCGCCCCGGTCGCAGGGCTCGCTCGCGATCCCGATGTGATTGTTGTCAATCCGGCGTTCCCAGCCAAGACCGCTGCCGAATTCATCAGCTATGCCAAGGCTAATCCGGGCAAGCTCAACATGGCCTCCCCTGGCGTTGGCACATCGCCACACATAGCAGGTGAGCTGTTCAAGTTCATGGCCGGGGTCGACATGACGCATGTCGCGTATCGCAGCTCGGCCCCGGCGATTACCGATCTGCTTGGTGGTCAGGTGCAGGTTTATTTCGCGCCCATTTCCGCGTGCATCGAGTATGTCAGGGCCGGCAGGCTGCAGGCGCTGGCGGTGACGACGCGGACGCGCGCCGCCGCGTTGCCGGATGTCCCTCCTTTAGGTGATTTCGTACCAGGCTACGAGATGAGCGCGTGGTATGGAATCGGCGCACCCAAAAAGACGCCCGCCGAAATCATCGACAGGCTCAATAACGAGATCAATGCAGGTCTTGGCGATCCCGGTATGACCGCGCGACTTGCTGCGCTCGGTTCAACGGCATTTCCTGTCTCGCCTGCCGACTTTGGCAAATTTATCGCAGATGAAACCGAGAAGTGGGCCAAGGTGATACAATTCGCGCGGATCAAGCCCAACTGAGGCGCTCGTAACTGAGCCGCATTGGCGCAATAGGGGACGTGCAATCGCAGATCAATGTGATTCTGACCGGCCGAGCGCGGCTCACTCCTTATGAAACGTTGTCAGCTTGGGCGGCGGGTCGGAAAAGCCAAGCTCCGCCCAACGCGCCGCCACCCCCTCGTAGACCGCGCGACGCAAAAATGTCGGCTCCGGAAACCGCGTCAAATGGCGGTGCGGCTTGCAGGCATCGATGAGCGCCTTCGAGCCGTATGGCCGGCGCTCCATCTCGAATTGGCTCGGGTCGAGGCCGGTCGACCAAGTCTTGCGGATGATGTCGATGTCCTCAGCGGGATGGCAGCGCGTCGACAGCGCCCACAGCACATCGTTCATATCGGTTGGATCAACATCGGCATCCACTGCGATGATCCATTTGGTGTAGTAGGCGGCGGCAGGACATTGCGCGGCAAGCGACAGGACTTGGGATACGTGGCCGGCATATTGCTGCCGCAGCGACACGACCACGATACCCCACCCTGACGCCGCGGCCGGATGGGCGTAGGCGCCGACCACACCCGGTACGCCGATGCGCTCCAGGTCGTCGAGGATGCGCGCCGAGCGCATGATGGCGTAGTAGGCTCCGATCTCGCAGGACGGGTACTTCGCCATCAGGGCTGCGGTCAAGATCGGCGATTGACGCATATGGAGTGCCGTTACGTCGATCACCGGCTGCGGCGAGCGCTCGCGGCCGTAATAGCCGGTGAATTCGCCGAGCGGTCCCTCCGGCAACACGTCGCCTTCGCGCAAAGTGCCTTCGATCACAAGCTCGGCCCGCGCCGGGATCGGCAGGCTGACGTTTTCGGCATCGGTCAATTCGATGCCGCGGCCCATCATGCCGCCGGCGATATCGATCTCCGACTCCTTGGCCCCGAAGACTTGCGCCGCCAGCATGAACAGTACCGGATCGATGCCATAAGCGACCACCACCTCGCACGGCTTGCCCTTCCTCCACCACGCTTCGCGATCGAGGAGGCCGTGCTTGCCGGGCGAGCAATATAGGCCGACGCGACGCGGGCCATGCAGCATTTGACGATAGCAGCCGACGTTGATGCGGCCGGTGTCGGGTGAGGCAGTGAGCGTGATGTCGCCAGTGCCGATATAACGCCCGCCGTCGCCGGGCCAGAATTTCGGCGACGGAAACCGGGTGAGATCGATGTCGTGGCCGCGCAGCACGATCTCATTGACCGGGGCTTCGACCTTCGACACGCGCACCGGCGCGACGCGGCGGTTCATGATGCTGCGTGTCTGGGCGATCATTTCAGCGATCGAAAGGTTCGGCTCGAGACCGACCGCGAGCGCATAGCGTTCTTTGCTCGCGCCGAGCATGTTGGCAAGCACGCTTGATCCAGATTTATCGCCGGCGATGGTCTCGAACAGCAACGCTGGAGCTCGTTCGCAGCGCGTTGCCATGTAGGTGATGGCGGTAAGCTCCTCATCGGCATTCACCGGCTTGTTGATCCGTTGAAGCTCGCCTTTCTGCTCGATCTGCGCGATCCATTCGCGCAGGTCGCGCCAGTGCACTGGCAGCGCATGCGCGGTAGGCGGCGGAGAGAGGAGTTCGGCGATACGGTGTTCCATGATTATTTTCCGTGACTAGCGAATGTAGCACCTTACCGAAAGTGTTCGGTGATCGCACTCGCGCGATCACGGCTTTGCCCGATTCGACTTCCGCTCATGGAATGGTCCGGCCGTGCTCTTGCCCCACCGGCGAGTAATGCTCGGATGGGGCGAGTGTCAAACGAGGACAACTGCGCCTTCGTCCCAACCTGCGTGAGCGTGGCACCGTGCTCGGGACCTTCAAGGCGTGGCCCGCAAACGGTGGAGCATGAACAAAAGCAACTGTGCCGGCCAGCCTTGACGGTCCCCGTGCGCGATGCCCTACGCAACGTGCAGGCCGGGACGAAGGAACGGGCCTCACGAACAAAGGAACTGCACCAATTCGGGCGAGAGCGGAAGTAGCCAGCGCGCGTTGTACCGAACAAGCAGACAACAGCAGTCTGCCCCATGAAGAGGCGGCACCGGGAAATCGAATTCGCGATTGCTCAGTTGGATGCTGCGGATGCCGTGATGCTTTGATGGCATCTCAATTCCTGGTCACGAAACAAATTCCGCCGGCAGTTTTGAGCTGTTTGCACAGCTCGTCAGCCTCGTACCCTGACTCGAAGGGACCGATTTCAACCGCATAAATCACACCACGCTGGCCCTCATCCCTCCGTCGAATCACCAGCTCGTGCCCTTTAAGCACTGCATATTTCGATTTCAGGGCCCGGAATGCCGATTGCGCCTCGGCCTCGCTCTTCGGCGCCGAGAGCTGAACAAAGAACCCGCCTCCTTCGGTAACGCGCGGCTTCGCGGCTGGCGGAGCTGGCACAGTCGCCGGAATGGCCGCCGCAATCTGCGGCGCCAGCGCGCGCGGCGCTGCCGGCGCGCTTGGCAGCGGTGATACTTGGCGATCTGGGAGCAAGCGGGCGGCTTGGTCGCTTCCATCGGTAACCGTGCGAAGCTGCGTCCGCTCGGCCGATGACGGTTGCTGCAATGCTCGTGCCTTCCTCTGTTGCACCAGCGACTGATCGGCAGGCCCCACAGGGGCTGGATTCTCTGTCGGCAAAGGTCGCGACAACGTCGGTGCAGGCAATTGCGTCAGTGGATCGTCCAGCGAAAGAGTGGTCAACCGGTCGGCCGACCGGTTGACCAGGAGCGGATAAATGCCGGGAGTTAAAACGGCGACCAACAGGACGGTGGCGAACGTGCCCAAAAAGATGCGGCGTCGCGACGGCACGACAAGCCATTCCGCCAGTATCGCAAGTGAAGCGCGGGAAAAGGCGGCAGGCTGACGTCGCGAGAAGGCCCGAACTGAAGCCGCCCCAAGCGCCGCTGGCTGCACAGGGAAGAGCGCCATTGCTGCGCCCCGATTGACCCCACCACCATCATGACCTGACACGGCAGGAAGCGCGATCGAGTCAAACTGGGCCGCCAAGAACGCCGGATCTCCGAAATCCTCGGCAACTTCGGCGAGCAGCTGATCGCGGGGGGCGTTCAACATATCGTCAATCTTGAAGTCCGCGATGTTAAGCGCTTCGTCGCTTTCACGCTTCGGGTCCGCGGCTCGCGGTCTGCTATTGCTCATGGCACATCTTTTCAAGGCGCCGTCTCATCTTAGTACGTTTGGTCTCATAGTCCTTTTGGGCAAGTCCGCTCAGTGCCCGGAGCTCCTCTCCCTTTGCGCCCTCCAGCATTGCCACGAAGATCTTTTGGGCGATTGGATCGTCGTCGAAGAGGGCGAGCATTTTCTGTGCGTCGATCCGGGCCGCGGCACAGTCATTGACGTAGCCAATTTCGTCGATGCGCACTGCGTGGTCCTGGCGTTCAGGCGGCCAATCCGACGCGATGCTTCGCATGACGCCTCGCAGGAAGACCACTATCGGCAGATTCCTCGGCCACGCTCTTTTGCCCTCAAGAACGCGAGCAAAGGCTTCTTGAATCAAATCTTCGTATCCGCAGCTCGTTTTCCAAGCATATGCCTTTGCGATCTTGACTAGCAACGTCTTCTGCTCGGTGCTCAGGTATCTGATTGCCTGAGACACTTCAGCTGGGGTGTAGGTCTCAGCCGAAGCTGGGGTGCAGGCCTCAGCCGATAGCTCCACCTGTAGCGACACCTCTTCCCCCTCCTATGGCGCTGCAGTAGGAGCAATCCCTCCTATGGCGCTGCTTTGGGACCAATCCGGACATGCCATATTAAAAATATTTCGTCGTGACCCGATGTCCGGGAACCGACGTCTCTACCGCCTTTGTCGGCACGAGGGGCCCACGAGGAAGATAATTGCATTGATGGCCCCGGCCTATCGCTCGATATCGGTATTGATAAATCGTCAATTGGGGAACTGGCCCGTGTTGATTCAGCTTTTCCGGTCCATATGGTCGGACGCACGCCACCTCCAGATCATCGCGCTCACAAGCCTTTTGGCGATCAATTTCGCCGTGATCGATTTTGGCGCGAGTATAGCGGCGAGCGCAATCACCGTCGCGACCAGTATGCTCACTCAGGTTGTTTGCTCCCGACTGGCGAAAATCCGGCTTGACTTGCGTTCGCCCCTGATCACCGGATTGTCACTCAGCCTTTTATTGCGCGCCGAAGAGCCGTGGATGCACGCCGTCGCCAGTGTGATCGCCATTTCATCGAAATTTCTGCTGCGGATCGATAGTAAGCACGTTTTCAACCCTGCGGGTCTCGCCATCGTCGTCCTGCTGTTATCTTCGTCCGGAGTGTGGATCTCGCCTGGCCAATGGGGCGCGAGCCTTTGGTTCGCAGCGCTGCTTGGCTTTTTCGCCATCGTGGTCCTGCACGCGGCCCGCCGCACCGACATTGCGATCTATTTTTTCCTGAGCCACGCCGCGCTTCTCTTCGCCCGTGCTGATTGGCTCGGCGATCCGTGGGC
>Ga0187783_10003101_pt1 | contig 12269 bp, 9 predicted proteins | sample 1015_SJ02_MP02_2_FD_132471 | JGI IMG/M metagenome (GOLD analysis project Ga0187783, IMG submission 132471) | Tropical peat soil microbial communities from peatlands in Department of Meta, Colombia - 1015_SJ02_MP02_20_MG | ecosystem: Environmental > Terrestrial > Soil > Wetlands > Peat | place... | reverse complement strand
TTGGACGAATTGCACCTGTGCCCGGTCGACCTGCCGCACTGGATGGCCGACTCGGCCGGGAACGGCGTCGAGGTCGTCGCCGTCATCCACTCCACCGGGCAGCTCAAAGACAAGTACGGCGAGGCCGGTTACGAAACGGTCTGGTCGACCGCCGGGACGAAAATCTTCCTGCCCGGCATCCACGACGCCCGCACGCTCAACGACATTTCCCTGCTGTGCGGCACCTTGCCCGGCCAGGAAGCCGGCGGCCGGTACCCGGTCGCCCCGGTCGAATTCCTGGCCCGGCTGCCTGACTGGCGGGCGCTGGTGGTCCGGATGAACCTGTTCCCGGCGGTCGTCAAATTCCGGCCCGCCTGGCGGCGTCCCGCCGTCCGCCTCGGCCGCGCCCCCGCCATGCCGTACCTGCGGCCTGCCGACGCCCCGCTGGCGATAAGCCCGGACCGGCCCGCGACCGTGCCGGGTAACGGCCACGGCCCCGTCCACGACACCCGCCCGATACCGTGGCCCGCCGACCCGGCCGCGGCTGACAGTGAGCCAGCCTGACCCGCTGGCGGCGCTCACCCAGACCGTCGCCGCACTGGCCGAACAGCTGGCCACCCACCGTGGCCAGCTGTCGGCACTGTCGAGGTACACCCACGACAGCCACGACGAGCTGACCGGCCGGTTCGAGGAACTAGCCCGCACCGTTACCGAAGCGCTCGACAGCGCCTCCCCCCGCGGCCCCGCCGCACCCCGCTGGGACAACCTCGACCGGGACGCCTACGGCCGACAGCTCGCGTGGCTCCGCCAGTGGGTGACCCGGATCCTCATCCCCGGCTACGTAACAGGCGGCGCCTACCACCTGGCCGACTGCTGGGACCAGCATCCGCACGCCGTGGTGGAACTCGGCACCCTCGCCGCGCAATGGCGCCGCGCCTACGACCGCAAACGCCCCGACCTGCCCCTCGCGCTCGAATGGCATGACCGGTGGCTGCCCGGCGCCATGCGCCGCATCGCTGACGCCACCCGCAACTGCACGACGCGCCACCGCCCCGCGTAAAGCGGCGGTTTCCTACACCAGGCTTACACTGGCGCTATGCCGCTCACCGCGCCAACGGCCAAGACCCTGGCGGCAGCCTCGCTGATCCGCGCCGGGCTCTGCGACGACCCCGACGCCGGCGTGCTCATCATGCAGCAGAACAGCAGCGACACCGGGCAGCTGCAGGAGCTGCTGATCGCCGCCACCGCCCTGTCGGTGCGCGTGCTGCTGTCGGCCAACGGGTACGACGTGGACAAGGCCCTGGCCGTCATCGACCAGTGGATCGGACAGTACGCCAAGGCAGACGCGGAGACCCACCGATGACCAGCCCGCAGCGGCCCGACCAGGCCACGCTGATGACGATGGCATATGGATACATCCACGCATGGCTCGCCGAGGACTACTGGACGATCGCGCGGATCGTCGCGGCCATGCAGGACTCCGGGGCAACCATGGAGCAGGTCGCGGAGACGTTCAGCCTGGCTGGGGCCGCGCTCCTGACCGATACAGTCGGCGGCAGCTCGGTCCGAGCCGCGCAACTGGTCGCCAGCCGGATCATTGAGACGGCGGGACGGCAGGCCAGAACCCGGGCTGCCTAAGCGCACCCGTGGCCTCAGCCAAGTTCTCGGCCAGGTCTACCCGTCCTGATAGCTTCGTGGCCGCAGAAGCGGCCGCGCTCCGGTACTGATGGGAGACGTCTATTCGAAAGCGAAGCTCCTGTCGCTACTTGTGACGACCTGCTTACGCAGCCCGTAACGTTCGCTCTTTGCGCGCTAGCGACGGCCAGGATAGGTCACGCGTCGTACGGTATCGGGCACAGTAAGGAGCTTGGAATGAGGCGTCTGTACTACCGCGACAGCTATGGCCGGGTGCGTCGTGATCATCAGGCTGAACGGGCCGGCTCAGGCGGTTCGGTGATACCCGCGAAGGTCGCCGTGCTCGTGCTCGTGGTGCTGGCCGTGTTCGTCGTGTTCGCGTCCCTGGGGCACTGACCAGGCGCAGCGCCCCTGGCACGCCACAGACAGCAGCCAGTCACCGGCCGGATTGTCAGTGAGGGAGCTGGACACCGTGAGCAGCGACGACGCGGAGAACGCGGAAGACCTGGAGCGCTTCATCCTGATGCGCGCCAAGGATACGTTCGACGGCCAGGAGCGCGTGTTCTTGCGGGCGGCCTATGACCTTCATATTCGCGCCACAGCGCACTCCGCCCGCTGCGGCCATCCAGGGTTCGTACCCGATGAGTATCTGAACGGCCTGCGCATGGAGACCACGATCGCGGCGGCTGATTTGTGTGTCCTCGGCACCTGGGAGCGGGTCGACGGCGGCTATCGGGTACTGGACTGGGAGGCGGTCGAGGTATGCCTGGACAAGGTACGGGAGGACAAGGGCGAGGACGCGCGTGCTGTGACCTGGGAACAGGAACGGGAGGCCTTCATCCGGGCTCAGCTGGTCCCGGCGATGGTAGTAGCCCCGCCGTGCGCGGTCTGCAGAATCCCGTCAGCCCGCATCGAGCTTGTGGCGCCCGGGCACTTTCCCGCCGAATGGGAGCAATGGCCAGATGCCGTAAGGGATGCCATCGTACGGCGACGCGGGCCAAGTAAGTGGTACCTGGTGTTCAAGGGCGTGGCTGCCGGCAACGGCTACGGCGACCCTATCGACACAAGCAAGGCCGGACGAATCGCCCGCGCGTTCCGGTCTCCGCTGCGCTTCGCCCAGGTGCACACGGCCGGGTTCTACGATGACGCGGGGTTCTGCCAGGACTGCGACGCTCCTTACTGCTACCAGCACTGGCACGTGTCTGAGTCTGGGTACGGCCGCTGTCCCCGCGGCCACGGCAAAAGCCTTGATCCGCACTGGTCGCCGTGAGCCACTCAACCACTCGATTTACCAGACTGGTGATCTCCTCGGTGTGAACAAGTGGCCGGGTGGTCGATGTCAGTCATCAGCGCAGATCGGGGGCCTGTGCAGGTCGTATCAGGTCGGTGCTGGCCGGAGAGGTTGCTGTACTTCTCCGCTGTACCGATGCCTCTTTTCTGCATGCCTCTTGCTGTTGCCGGTGAGCCGTATCCGTGGCGGCAATCTCGGTTGGGCCGCGCACGTTGCAGTGTCAAGCGTCAAGTCGAACATCACTCGTTTTGTTGGTCAAGATTAGTGCAGGTATCCGATAATTATGCTTCGAACTGCTGGTTTTCAGCCTGGTACGTCAGCGTCCAGCTCAAGACCTGTGCATCCTGTGTAAGCTTCGCTGGTGTTTTCTGGCATGCCGACGACGATCTATGTCCTTCACAACCCGTGAGATGCGAACACCGAAGAAGGGCTCATGGTCGATGCGGGAACCGTATATCCTGTCACGCGGTGCGTTCTGCTCCGGAGGGGGGTCGGTGGTTTCGCAGATGAGCCCTTGGGCGGCGGCTCTATGGGGCTTCATGGGAGCAGCCTCTATTGAGGCCTGGGATCTCTACGGCGCCATTCACCGGGTTAAGGGGTTCCCATGGAAATGCGAAGGTGAAGTGGCTCTTGGGCCTTACCTCGTATCGGTGTTGCTGCGGGTTCTGCTGGGAGTAGGCATGGCGGCCGCATTTGTTGCTTCTGGCCAGGCGGACGGGCCGGTAGGTGCCGTAGCTATCGGCATCGCCGCGCCAAAACTTCTGGAACAGCTAGCGCGGCGGGCCATCTCGCAGACGGCAACCGATGCTGATGCCCGCCAGCTGGGCCCGGCTCGCGCACGCGCGGCAGTTAAAGAAGGCAGCCGTGCGCCATAACTCGTTCCTCGGTCAGGTGCTCACGGCTGTCGCCCGGTCCACCCCGGCCACGAACCCTGTCCGCGACCTTACGGCCGACACTAAGACTGGGCGCCCCGCTTCCCAGCTCCTGACAGCCATTGCCCGCACCACCACCCCCGCATTCACTCCCAGCAGCAAAGAGACTTTAGACACTAGGCTGGGGGAATCCTGGCAGTTCAGACCGACGAGCAGCATGCCATCGCACGTCACTGCCGATCCTGGGAGTTTTGACGACCTCATAGAGCTCGGCCCGCGGATCCCATCAGCGCGTCAGCCTAGGTCCTACCGTCAGGCGCTGGTTGTAGCCCTAGCCGGTTTGGCCATTCCGGTAATCGTCGCTGCGACCCTTATCGTCAGAGTAGCCTTTCAACCCAGGCCTGCTCCATTCCTGGATCCTGCAGCCCCGGCGTCCGGCGTACCGCCCAGCCAATCGCCGAGCGCGCTGATGACCACGCTCATACGGACGGACCAGAGCGCCGACGCCAAAGGGCTACTGCCGTCCTCCACCTGCCTGCAGCAGGGCTCGGACCAGGTGACCTGCTACAGCCCGGCCATCGGCATCACCGGCGTTGCCTTCGAGACCTTCCCGAGCCTAAACGCCCTGTACAACGCGTACATGGCCGAGGTCGCGCCGCTAAACTCCGGCCAGTTCAAGGAGAACTTCAGCGACTGCGGATTGCACATCACCTACGGCGAGGTCGCCTGGAATCTGTCCCAGCACACCAAGAGCTATACCGTCGACCAGATGGCTAGGGGCGGGCTCTCCAGCGATAAGGCCGCAGGCAGGGTATTCTGCACCTACACCCAGGGGTACGAGTACATCGTCTGGACCCAGAATGACGGCCACCTCATGGGCGTGGTGGCAGGCCCGGCGCACGAGTATGTGTGGAACTGGTGGGTGCCCGTTCACCGTAATATCATCTTCGTCACCTCCAAGCCCGACCCGTACACCGCCCAGACCATCGCCTACAACATGATGGCCAGCTTCGGCTTTAACCCGTCGACCTATTTCGGCTGTCTGATAGACCTCTGGAACAGGCAAAGCGGCTGGCGGTACGACGCGGAGGACCCGAGCGGTGCGTACGGCATCCCGCAGGCGCTGCCGGGGAGCAAGATGGCCAGCGCTGGGCCAGACTGGCAGACGAATCCGGCCACTCAGATCAGGTGGGGCCTGGGCTACATCAAGGACCTATACGGCAACCCGTGCAATGCGTGGGCTTTCGACGAGGGCCACGGATATTACTGATGCCGACCGAGTTCGGCCGCCATGTTGCTGCCGTGGTGCGGGCTGGTCAGACATGCGCATTTTCATTCAACTGCGATCCGCGTAGTTGCCCGAATGCGACGGCTGCGGTTCGGTTTACTGACGACGCGGGCCTGCACTGGCAGATCAACCATGACCTGCATCTTGCCGAGCTGGACAAGCGCACTGACTGGTGACATCGCTGGGTTCGCCCGCGCTAGGGGCGCTGCCAACGCAGGACAAGCGCACCGGCGGCCACCTGCTGGTCTGGTCTTGTCACAAAGCATGATCATGCGGTGACCAGGGCGCATTGCCCATCTGACACAGGTTCATCATGGTTCTGGCATGCTGGTCGCCGTGGAGGTTCCGCAGGCGGTGCTGGACCAGGTGTCCAGCGAGCTCCAGGCATACGTCTACATGCTGATAGATCCTGAGTCCGGAGTCCCCTTTTATGTGGGTAAGGGGCAAGGTCTGCGGCACGCCGCTCACCTCGCCGAGGCGCTGGTTCCCATAGGTGACGAAGCGGCCAAGGAACGTTCGCGGAAGCTCGCGAAGATTGACGACATCCTGGCCAGAGGTCTTAGGCCCGAGGTCTGGATCCTGCGATACGGACTGACGCTGGCCGAGTACACGGCGGTCGAGGCGGCGTCAATCGATCTCCTCATGTCCCTCCCTCTTCGTCCCCTCCGGGAAGGCGACATACGCCCCCTGGGGTGCCGGGACCAGCTAACGAATGCGCGACGCGAGGACGCTCGTGGGCATGGTGTCACGCTCTTGCAGACGCTCATCCATGATTACGCCGCCCCAGGTTTGACCACCAATCACCCGCTTCTCCTGATCACCTTGAACGGGTGGCATGAGTACCCGGACGGCGAAGTGATCGCAGGCGGCCGGGTGCGCTATTTCTCTGGCTGGAAGCCAGAGTGGCTGGCGTCATCGGTGCCCGGGAAAGCCTACGACCAGATCGGCGAGTCCGCCTCGGCCTGGTGGAGAGTCGATCCCCGGGTCGTGGACCGTGGCGGCATTGAGCATGTCGCCGCGGTGCACCGCGGCGTCACCAGGGCGCTGTTCAAGATCGAGCCGGGTTCTTGGGAGACCAAGGTCTTTGACTTGCACAAGAGCGGTCGCGAGATCAGACTGGCAGCGTTCTGGTTTCAGGCCCTAGCGTCAGGGCCGCTGTTCGATGAGGTCATCGGCCCGCACGGTCACCGAGTTCCACCCCGCGCACAGGGAACACAGAACCCTCTCCACTACTGGCCACACCACCCGCACAAGACGTTAGCTGCGCCTTAGAGACGAGTGTTTCCTTTACCTGGCTTGATTGGCTAGCCATTCGATCGCTTCACGGGCTGTTCTGACATGCGCAATCAGGGCGTCATCGGCAAGTTCAGCACCACCACTGTGTGCCACCTGGTTACGATCTCGAAATAGTCTTTCCAGTCGTTTATAAAGATCCTTGTTTTCTTCGCGAAGCGATTTTCCAGAGACAGCTTTGCACCCTTTATCGAAGAGAGATGCTGCTGCCATGCTCACATCACGCGGATTGGCAAGCGCCAATTCTACGAGGGGTTGCTGGTCAGGGCTCGCGACGTTTCTCATGTAACGTTTTACTGCAATTTCACAGGCGATTGCGGCCATAAGCAAGGCGTGCCGAAGGTTACGCCACTCTGACCGAAATGCGAGAAACTGCGCATCTGATAGGAAGATCCGTTCTAGAGGCGGGTCGGCCCCTTTCATTATTTCTCCGATTATTCTAGACGCCGTTTCGCCAGAAAGGGCAATCTTAGCGGCATCCCTGATGAGGGACGCGTGGGGGCCGGGATAACCGATTGGGAGGACATTACCGGCTTCGTCCAAAAGCTGGCTTCGCCAGACAAGCTGGCAAGGATCGCCATTGAGGCCAGTCCACCATTGACCGTTTGCCGCTCGCGCCCAAGTCAAGAACTTCCCCAGCACGGAAACTGCGAGTTCGTGAAATTCGCCGATAGCTTTAAATGCAACCGAGATCGCCGAATTACGTCGCTCCTCATTGGTTCGATCAAAATCGGCTGCAAGGATATCACCTGGCCCCCGGACCGTAACTCTTAGAATGAAAACGCCCACAGCCATCGGGGAGTCAGTCTGGCCGGCGTAGGTCTTGATGGCCATTTCAGGGGTAGGCGAATGGCTGAGATCGAAATCGTAAGGAGAAGATGGAAGATGAATTGTGCATACAGTATCGTCGTCAATCTGGACAGGGAGAGTGTTACCGCGAAGGTCGGCATTGATCCAGAGCTGGTTTACTGAAAAATGAAATACCGCTGTCAACGACATATTCCCACCCGTACAGAAGCGACTCGGACGGAGTGAACGACGCTAAACGAACCCCAGGTCAGCGCCGAACCACAGCGTGGAATTGTTATTCTCAAATCATTGACGCCAGTTAGAAGCCGGACATGGACAAGGGTTCGCCTCGATAGCCTAGAGTAGGCCGGAGGGGCCACTGTGCTCACCCCCATTTCCAAGTCACCAGGCAATCATGCCCCCGCTAGGCGCCGTTTCGCCACAGTTAGCACCGCGAGTTAGTAGATTTCCAGTCTGGCTCAGACTTACCTCAGTGCACATACCGGGCGCCGGGCGATCCCCGCCCTGGCTCGAGCGCGGGCGCGTCGGGTCAAGTACGTCCCAGTTGATGGCGCTGAGCCGTACTTCAAGGACTGCCGTTCGACGAAGCCCAGTTCAGGGCTGTCATGGCGCTACAGCGCCCTGTCCCTGCGGTGTGGGCCGTCATTCCTCGCACATTCGCTATATCAAGGTCAGGGACCTGATTCCTGGATCGCATCGTTCTTGAGCGTATCGAAACGGGCGAGAAGTCCAGCGATAACCTCGGTGTCCTACGACTCGAGCTCCATTTCGTGGGACGGAACGCTACCCTGCCACTCGCGAACATCAACCTCGGGTTCGGCCTCCCGCTGTGCCTCAGCCTGCGTGCGGGCATAGTAGTCGTCCGCTTCGGCGCGGTGCTCGGCGTCGGCGTTGATCCGGGCGGCCGCGTCCGCGGCCTTAGCCTGCAGAGCGTCGAGCCGGGCGCTACGCTGCGCGTCCTCGTCCGGTTCCGGCTCGGCCGTCGGCTCCGGTGCTGCTCGGCTTACTTCCTCTACCTCGGCCTGGTCCTCCGCCTCGGGCGCCTCCGGCCATGGCGCCTCATCCGCAGCCTCCGCCTGAACGTAGGGCTGCGGGACCTGCCGCGGTGGCCACGGCTCACCCACCTCGAGCGCGGCCTGGCGCTGACGGCCGATGGCCCGGTCCACGGCCTCGATGTTGGCCTCAAACGTCCGCCACCAGTCCAGCAGGTCTGGGGTCTCCGCCTCCCGGCGCCCTAGCTCAGCGCGGGCCTTGCCCGCCGCGTCCCGCTTGGCGGAGGTCGCGGCCGACCACCGCTCGTAGGCGGCCATCCTCGGCTCCAATGCCGCCTCGGTCTCGGCGTGCATGTTGGCCAGGTTCTCCGCGCCGCGCGCTTCGCCGTCGGCCTGCCGGGATTGGGCGTCGGCGTGCTGCGCCCACGCGTTGGCCTTGGCCTGCGCTGCGGCTCGCAGCTGGGCGGACACGTCCGGCGGCGCCGCGGCCATCGCCCGTTCCCCCTCCGCGACCGTCGCCTCGAGCTGGGCTCGGGACAGGCCGCGCAGGTACTCGACTTCGTCGCGGATCTCCAACGCCCGCATCGTTGCTTTTCGCCACATCTCCAGTTCCGGGTTTCCCTCGTGCGGTTCCGGCGAGATGCCGACTTCCGGGTCGGTGATTCCGGCCGCCTCCCGGTACCCGGCAGCGATCCCGGCGCGCCGCTCGTAGTCCGCCCGCAATGCCGGTGATGCGTCCGGGGCGAGCACCCCCAGCCGTTTGGCTAGCCAGGGCTGGGTCTGCGCGGCGTGCCGCTGCCCGAGTTCGCGGGTCCGGGCGTCTAGGCCCTCGGCCAGTTCGCGGGCCATCTGCGGTGCCCCGGGCGGGGTCCGCTGCGCCCATGTCGCGTCATGCTGCGCGTCCAGGCCCAGCCCGGCCAGCCGGGAATGCAATACCGACGACACCGACCGGGCCCCGTCGAGAGAGTCGGCGGTCACCCGGTCGATCAGCTCGCCGAGGTCGTGGCCGGCCAGCTGCGCCTCCCGCATCCGCATGTGGAACGCCTTGCGGGAATGCTCTCGTTCGTACCGCCACGCCTGGTCGGGGGTCAGCCGGGCCATCACCCGCCGGTCGATTTCCGGGTATAGCGATTCGCGCATTGCCACCGACCACAGGTGCAGCACGTGCCCGGACCCGCCGGCCCAGTCCTGGGCGACGCGCATCTGCTCGGTGGCCGACAGTTGCTCCGCGTCCCGTTCCATCACGGCGTTGAGCACCGATTCGACGGTGGCCTGCTCGTAGGCCGGTTTGTCGGGCGGCGCGGTGTTTCCGGTCTCGACGTGCGCGTGGTTTTCTTCCCGGCCACGGGTCATGCCCACGCCGAGGGACCGGCGGGACATGGTGTGCGTCACTACCGAATGCGAGACGTCGACGGTGCGGCCCTGGGAGACGTGCACGTTCCCGGCATAGTCCAGTTCGGCGTTGGCGGTGACGTAGCCGAAGGGCACCGGGAACGGCGCCGACCAGGTGTCCGGCCCGATGCGCCGCTGCGCGGTCAGGTGCTCGTCTCCGATCGCGGTGACTCGCAGCGTGTCCCGGTTGGTCAGGCGGCGGCCGTCCGCGTCGATGTGCGCGTTCAGCCGGGCCCGGATCAGGTCGCCTTCACCGGCGAAGTTCCCGTCGGACAGCTCGATCTCCCCTGGCTGCACCCGGCCCATCGCCACCAGCCGGGCCTGCACCCGGCGGGCCAGGTCGGACGCCTCGGCCGACGACCCGGCCAGCAGCAGCGCGTCGCGGCCGCGGAGCAGGTCGGACAGGTACGCGCGGGCGGCAGCGTCGAAGATTGTCTCGTGGTCGGCGCCGTGGATCCGGCCGCGCCGGTCGTAGATGGCGTGGACGCCGATGTCGCCCTTGAGCAGCCGCACCGACGCCTCGGCCTCCCACTGATGCCGGAACCGCAGTACTTCGGCCATTTCCGGGCCACCGAGCTCGGTGACCAGCAGGGAAAAGATCCCGCCGGCCTCGACCGCGCCGAGCTGCCGGGTGTCGCCTACCGGGTGCAGCTGCGCCCCGGCGGCGCGGGCGGCTTGCTGGAGCAGGGCGAAATCGGCGGTGGACACCTGGGTGGCCTCGTCGACGACCAGCACGTCCCCCGGGTTGACCTTGACCGGGTGGCGCAGCTCATCGCTGTCTTTCACCTTGCCGAGGAATTGGGCGATGTTGTACGACTCGACCAGGCCCTCGTTGGACAAGACATACGCAGCGTTCGTGGAGGTGGTCAGGCCGATCACCCGGCCACCGGTGAACCGGGTCCACAGCCGGGAGAACACCGCCATCGTGTGCGACTTCCCCGACCCGGCGGCCGCGTTGAGCGGGATCGTCATCGTGTCAGCGGTCAGCATCGCGACGACCGCGTCGGCTTGCGCCGCGGTCAGGTCGGTGTCGGCGACGGCGGCTTTCGCGTCGGCCACGTTCACCCGCTGCCTGACCTTGACTTTCGCCTGGTTGACGATGTGCTCTTCGAGGTCAAGGTGATCCAGGGTGCACCACAGCTCCTGGCCGGGCGGCCGGTACACGCTCACCCCGTCCGACGCCCGGACACCCAACGCGTCGACGTTGGTGATATCCGGGGCGGCGCCGATCTGCACCACCCCGGTCCCGCATCGGCCCGAGGTGGCCAGATGGGCGACCTCGGTCACATCAGAACCGCTGACCCCGGCTCCGAGCGCACGGTGGACCTCAAACCGCAACTCGGCCATGCCCCACGCGGAGTGGTGCTTTTGGACCTCGGCGACAGCGATGCGCGCCGCCCGCCGCTTGGCCGCATCGTCCAGCAGCCGGCCTGGCACCGGCCCCGGCAGGTCCGCACCGTCCGGTGCACCGCCCGGTGCATGGTCGCGTGCGAACTGCTCGGCCTGCTCGTGCACCGCGGACAATGCTTGCATCTCCGCCGCGGTGGTCTGCTGCTCCCATGCGGCCAGCCGTTCGGCCGCGGTGAGCTCCTTCATGCCGACCTGCCCGCCGACGGTGCGGCGTGCTTCGGCTTTGGTGCGGCGGGTGTTCTGCCCGGCCTGCTGGTGCAGCAGCCACAGCGTCCGCTGCGACGCCGGTTTGCCGTGCACCCGCTCGTACTCGGCGGCCAGCTCCGCCAGCTCCGGCCCGATCGCCACGCTGCGCGAGGAGAACCGCTTCATTACCGCCGGGTCGACCCCGCCGACCTCGCAGCCGTTACCATCCTCCCGCGGGACCATGACCAGGCCCATCGCCCGCAGCCTGGCCTCCAGGAACCGGTCGGGAACCGGTGCCACACCCAGCCGGGACCCCGGCCCCTGGGAGTACAGCGACCGGCCGAACAGGGTCCGCCACTTATCATCGGCGCCGTCGGCGCGCTGCGTCCGGTTCCAGACTGCCAGGTGCACGTGCAGCTGCGGGTCGCCGTCGCGGGACAGGTGGTGCAAGAACAGCGACGTGGTCACGCCGTCGCCGTCCCGCCACTCTCCCGTCGTCGAGGAATGGTAGCCGGTGCGGGTGTAGCACGCGTGCGTCTCCATCCAGTCGACCGCATCGCGTGCAGCATCCATCAGTGCACGCTCGATCTCATCGGCCCGTGCATCGTAGGTGTCCGCTTCGCCGTCCGCACCGCGGACACGGGCCTGCATCGCCGCCACCCGGTACGAGGCGTGCAGCACCGACACCGACTTGACCGCGGAAACGGTCAGGTCGAAATACGGCACCGACTTCGGCGCGGCCTTGGCCCGCTCCCGGGACCGGACCTCCTGCATTTCTACCGACGACGCGAACGGGCGCGCCCGCGCGTGCATCTTGACGGCCTTGTCCGCGGCCGCCAGCTCCCCGCCCTGCCTGCGCCGCTTGGCCAGCACCTCACCGTCCGGCCCGATGTTGTCCATAAACAGCCGGTCGATGACCTGCGGGTCCACCTCGCCGGCCAGGCCCAGCCTGGTGGCGCCCTTGCCGTACCACTGTCCCGGCGGCTCGTCCGCCTTCGTGTAGTACGCCATCGCGCCGGCGCAGCCGCCTAGCCCGCCATGGTTGGTGAAATACCGGACGTCATGCCCGGAGCGGAGCGACACTATCGTCGTCATCAGGGGCCCGGCCCTCTCCGACACGC
>Ga0187783_10003100_pt1 | contig 12279 bp, 10 predicted proteins | sample 1015_SJ02_MP02_2_FD_132471 | JGI IMG/M metagenome (GOLD analysis project Ga0187783, IMG submission 132471) | Tropical peat soil microbial communities from peatlands in Department of Meta, Colombia - 1015_SJ02_MP02_20_MG | ecosystem: Environmental > Terrestrial > Soil > Wetlands > Peat | place... | reverse complement strand
CAGCCTGACGAGCTGGGCAACCTCCGATGACTCGCCGGTGGCCGATCGTGTCGGCGCTTGCGGCATCGGCTCCTCCTCGCCTCGTGCGCGGCTTCTGCCGTGGGGCACGCGATAACCCTACTGGGGCCTGATCGACTTCCCGGCGGGCCGGCAGCCGCGAACCTGGCTGGTGTCGCGTGCGTAACGCGGCCGCTTTGCTGGCTGGTCTCTTACGCTGTGCTCGTGGCAACGCTGACGCTCCTATTTACCGACATCGAGGGAGCGACGGCGCTGCTTCAGCGGCTCGGCGAGAGCGCCTACGAGCAGACCCTGGCCGATCATCATGCGCTGATCAGGTCGGCGCTGACCCGTCATGACGGCCGCGAGGTCGATAACGCCGGCGACGGTTTCTTCGCGGTGTTCTCCTCGCCGCTCGACTGCGTTGCCGCGGTCCTGGAAATACAGCACGCGCTGCAGGCCGAGAGCTCGCCGGGCGCGGAGCGCGTGCGGGTACGGATGGGCCTGCACACCGGCGACGCATCAGCACAACCAGATGTCGGATTCGTCGGCCTGGATGTCCATCGCGCTGCGCGGATCGCTGCCGTTGCGCACGGGGGCCAGGTCGTGCTGTCGGAGACGGCGGCCTTGCTGGTCAGGGATGCACTGCCGGCCAGCTCGACATTGACGGACCTGGGTGTGCACCGGCTCAAGGACCTAGGCCGGCCGGAGCGAATCTTCCAGCTTGGCGCGCCTGGGCTGCGGGCAGACTTCCCTCCGCTCCGGTCGCTAGGTAATCCGGCACTGCTCAACAATCTGCCTGCGCAGCTGGCACCGTTTATCGGCCGGGATCGTGAGCTGGCTGAGGTGCGAGCGCTACTGGACACCTCACGGCTGGTGACGCTGACCGGGGCTGGCGGGGCCGGGAAGACGCGGCTGGGCCTGCAGGCGGCCGCGGAATTGCTGGATGGGTCAGGAGATGGGGTTTGGCTGGTCGAGTTGGCAGCGGTCACCGGCGATGACGCCGTCGCCGCCGCGGTCTGCACGGCCTTGCGGATCAGCGCGCAGCCGGGCCGGCTCCCGGGGCAGGCGCTGGCTGATGCACTGAGCCTGCAGAGCACGCTGATCGTGCTGGATAACTGCGAACACCTGATCCGCGGCTGCGCGAAGGTGGCTAACGCGCTGATGCAAGATTGCCCTCGGGTGCACCTGCTGGCCACCAGCCGGGAGCCGCTGGGCATCAGCGGCGAGACCATCTACCGGGTACCGCCGCTGTCGCTACCTGGGCCGGAGGCCGACGACGAGTCCGGCCAGCCGGAGTCCTTTGACGCTGTGGCGTTGTTCGCCGCCAGGGCCAGGGCGCAGGGGATCGACCTCGTCGTTGATCAGCAGACAGGCCCTCTGGTGGTATCGGTGTGCCGGCGACTGGACGGACTGCCGCTGGCTATCGAGCTGGCAGCGGCACGGCTTCGATCGCTGTCGCTGAGCGAGCTGCATGACCGGCTGGATCACCGGTTCCGGCTGCTCACCGGGGGTAGCCGGACGGCGCTGGAACGGCAGCAAACGTTGTCGGCGGCAGTTGGCTGGTCGTACTCGTTGCTGACCGGTCCGGAGCGGGCATTGCTGCGGCGATTGTCGGTGTTCGCTGACGGGTTCACCGTAGCGGCCGCCGAGGCGGTGTGCGGGTTTGGCGATATTGACGTCCTGGACGTCGTCGACCTGCTGGGCTCGCTGGTGGACAAGAGCCTGGTCCTGGCCGAGCATTCAGGCAGCAGGCTGCGGTACCGGCTGCTTGAGACAATACGCCAGTTCGCCGCCGAGCAGCTCGCCGTGACATCACCCGAGGGCGAGGCCGCGGCTGTCGGCGCGGCGCACTGTGCCCACTTCCTGGCACTGGCCGAAGCCGCCGCTCCGCACCTGACGGGGCCCGACCAAGTCAGCTGGGCCACGCAGCTGGACATCGACAGGGCCAACTTGCGGCGCGCTGGCGCGCATGCGGCCAGCCAGGCCGACGGGACCGCGCTGGTGCTGCGCTTCGGCGTCGCGCTGGAGCGGTTCTGGCCGGTGCACAGCCGGGAAGAGGAAACCGCCGCGGCAGCGCTGCTCTTGCCCGTGCTCGAGCGCCCGGACGCCGACGCCGATGACAGGCTTTTCGCCGCCGCGCTGATAACCGGTTCGGAACTCTGCTTGGCTGTTGATGCGCCCAGCAGGGGCCTGCGGTTTGCCGGGCAAGCGGTGCAAGTGGCGCGGCGGCTTAACGACGACCGGCTGACCATCAAATCTCTTGGCCGGGCAGCTGTGGCCTACTGGAAATCAGGTCAGGCAGAAGCAGGACGTCCGTTCGGACTCGAGGCTGTCGAGCGGGCCCGGCAGTTGGGCGACGACGTCCTGCTGGCCGAGAGTCTGCTGGCTTACCTGGGGACTGGCCCTGTTGCCCACGATGACCAGGAACAAGAACTGTACGCAGAGGTTATCGCCTGCACACAGCGATCAGGCGACCTGGTCATGACGATGACAGCGCACAACAACGCAGGGTTAGTAGCACTGCTGCTAGGCCACATCCGGGCCGCGCGAGCCCATCTTGACGAGGCGGTGCGGGTGATGCAGGCGCTTCCTGGCGACCAGGACCCGCTGCTCATCGTCAACCGCGCCTGGGTGCTGATGGAGCAGCAGGACCCGGCCGCACCGTCCGCGTTCGAGGCAGGGCTGCGAATGAGCCGCCGGAGCGGACGTCGGCTACCCATGGCCTATGCCATCCTAGGCCTGGCTTGCCTCGAAGCTGATATCGCGAACTGGGAAAAAGCAGCTGAATTGCACGGCGCTGCTGAGGCTCTTCTGCACCAGCCCTGGACCCTCATCCCCGATGCTAGACGCGGCGAAAGCCTTGATAAGGTGCGTTCGGCCATCGGCGATGAGCGGTTCGACCAGGCCTTCAGCCAGGGCATGGCCCGCACCGTCGCGCAGGCAATTGACCTGGCTTTGAGCCGGTGAAGTCCGCTGCCGCGAGTTGGCTCGGCACCAGCTCGGCCCGGCCGGCCGGGGAGCGCGGGGGGCATGGCGCCTGACTTCCGCGTTCCCGCATAGGGTTGGTGCCTTAGCAGCGAGAACAGGTAAGCCAGCGGAGAGCGATGACCGACCCCGAACTCAGCCAGCGGCTGGAGGAGATAGCTGGCCAGCCAAACGGCGGCGCGGCCGCCGCCCGGAGGCTGGGCCGTTGGCTCGCGGCCGACCAGCCCTTCGTCAACGGAGCCGAACTCCGCCGGTACGCGGCGAAGGCACCGGCAGCCCTGATCGTCGACTCGTTCCGGAGTGACATCCCGTTCGGCACCGGCGGACGACGCGGCCGGGTGGGCATCGGGCCGAACCGGATCAATCCGCGCACGCTTGCGCTGACCGTCGCCGGGCACTGCGAGTTCCTGCGCCAGGTAGCCGGGCGGTCCAGCCTGTCCGTTGTCGTCGCGAACGACACCAGGGTCTTCACCGATATCAACGGGACGTACCCGTTCATGGGCCACGACTGGCCGCTGCTTGGCACGAGCTCCCGCAGCCTGGCTCGGCTGGCCTGCCAGATCTACGCCGTGTACGGAGTCGAAACCTGCATGACCGCGCCGCAGGATCGCGACGGGTACATGCCCACGCCGGAACTGTCGTTCGCGATCCGCGAGCTCGGCGCGGCGGGCGGCCTGAACGTGTCGGCGTCCCACAATCACCCGGACGACAACGGTTTCAAGGTCTACACCCCTACCGGCGGCCAGTACTGCCCGCCGGACGACGAAACGCTGGCCAGGTCGGTTGAGCAGGTTGAGCTGGACCCGGCGATCGAGCGGCTGCTAGCCAGGCACTCTGAGGCCGCCGCGGACATCCCCGCGGACGTGCACAAGAAGTACGTCAGCATGTACGTCAGCCGCGACGCCGAGATCTGTGCCTCGTCGGCGGCGCTCCGGGCCGAGGTTCCGGTCGTCTACACGCCGCTGTGCGGGACCGGGCTGGCCTCGGTGGGGGAGACGCTCACCGAAGCCGGCTATCAGCTGCATGTGCCGCGCGAGCAGTACCCGGACGGCTCGTTCGCGCCGATCCCGTTGCGCTCGCCGAACCCGGAGATTCCCGGTGTCACCGATCCGGCGATCGAGTCCGCTGCGTCCGTCGGCGCCGAGCTCGTGCTGTCCACCGACCCGGATGCGGACCGGCTCGGCGTCGAGGTACGGCTAGCCGACGGCTCCTGGCGGCACCTGACCGGGAATCAGATCGGCGCGATTATCGCCTACTTCCTGGTGGCCGACCCGGCCGGGCCGCGCCTGCGCGGGCCGCTGATCACGACGGTGGCGACCAGCCGGATACTCCGCACCATCGCGGCACTCGGGTCCGGCGTCGAGGTGACCGACGACCTGATGATCGGGTTCAAGTTCATCGGACAGCTCCTCGATAACCTCGAGCAGGCGGCAGCTGCCCCTGCCGATCTCGTGCTGGCTGCCGAGGAGAGCCACGGGTATCTCACCACTACCGACTTGCGCGACAAGGACGCCGCGTCAGGCGCCTACGTCATCGCCCACCTGCACGCGCTCATGCGACAGGCCGGCCGGACGTTGTGGGACTACCTGATGGATGTGTACACCGCGACCGGGGTCCACATCGAACAGGGCAGGTCGTTGGTGCTGCTCGGCGCCGATGGCGCCGAGACGATCAAGGCGGTGATGCTGTCGCTGCGAGAGCGGCCGCTGGAGTTCCTCGGCAGCGAGCCGGTCACGGTGCGCCGCGACTTCCTCATCGACGGCGCCGATGGCCCGCTCACCGCCGGCGAGCGCGCGTCCCGCGACGTACTGGAGCTGACCAGCGAGCACTACCGCATCGTGATCAGGCCGTCTGGCACCGAGGCGAAGCTGAAGTACTACTTCGACTACCGCGAGCCCGCCACTGGCCGCCACGCAGCGGAGCGGTACGCGGCGCTCGAGCCAGTTGTCAAGGCCGACTGCTCGGCCGTCTACGCTGACCTGGCCAGCAGGGCAGGCTACGAGTTGTCGGAGGCCGCGCTGGAGCTGCCCGATGTCATGCCGGTGCCGGATAAGGCTCGCGGGTTAGCGGACGGGCGCTGATGGATCGCAGAGCTGGACAGCCGGCCACCGACGCCGATCTGGTGGACGTGCCTGCGCTGGTGACCGCCTATTTCAGCGAGCATCCCGACCCGACCGCGCCATCGCAGCAGGTCAGCTTCGGCACATCCGGCCACCGTGGCAGCGCGCTGCGGCTGTCCTTCAACAGCGATCACATCGCCGCTGCCACCCAGGCGATCTGCGAGTATCGGTCCGGCGCGAGGATCACCGGGCCGCTGTTCCTCGGCCGCGACACGCACGCGCTGTCCGAGCCCGCGCTGGTTACCGCGCTGGAGGTGCTGGCGGCCAACGACGTGCAGATCCTGATCGACAGCCGGGACGGCTACACGCCGACACCGGCTGTGTCGCGTGCCATCCTGGCGCACAACGAGGGCCGCACCGACAGCCTGGCCGACGGAATCGTGGTGACGCCGTCACACAACCCGCCGGAAGACGGCGGGTTCAAGTACAACCCGCCCGACGGCGGGCCCGCCGGGACGACTATCACCGCGGGCATCCAGGACCGCGCCAACAAGCTGCTGGCCGATGGCCTGCATGAGGTGCGCCGGATGCCGCTGGCTCGGGCGCGAGCGGCAGCTGGCCGGTTCGACTTCCTCGGCGAGTACGTGGCGGCACTGCCGTCTGTGATCGACGTGGAAGCCATCAGGGCGGCCAGGGTCAGGATCGGCGCCGATCCGCTTGGCGGTGCCAGCGTGGCGTACTGGGCTGAGATCGCTGAGCGATACGAGCTCGAGCTGACGGTGGTGAATCCGGTAGTTGATCCGACGTTCCGGTTCATGACGCTGGACTGGGATGGCCGGATCCGGATGGATTGCTCGTCTCCGCAGGCGATGGCGTCGCTGATCCAGCGCCGCACCGACTTCGCTGTGGCGACCGGCAATGATACCGACGCTGATCGGCATGGCATCGTCACGCCAGACGCGGGGCTGATGAACCCGAACCACTTCCTGGCGGCCGCTATCGACTACCTGTTCCGGCACCGTGACGGCTGGCCTGCCGGCTCAGCCGTCGGCAAAACCATGGTCAGCTCATCGATGATCGACAGGGTGGCCGAGGACTGCGGGCGGCGGCTACTCGAAGTGCCGGTCGGCTTCAAGTGGTTCGTGCCAGGCCTGGTGGACGGCAGCGTCGGATTCGGCGGGGAGGAAAGCGCCGGCGCCTCCTTCCTGCGCCGGGACGGCCGGGTGTGGACCACCGACAAGGACGGCATCATCCTCGACCTGCTGGCCGCTGAGATCATCGCGGTGACCGGCAGCACGCCGAGCGCCCGCTACCGTTCGCTGGCCGAGCGGCTCGGCGACCCTGCCTACGAACGGATCGACGCTCCGGCCAGCAGGGAGCAAAAGGCAGTGCTCGGCCGGCTCGCGCCGGATCAGGTCGGCGCTGCCGAGCTGGCAGGCGAGCCGGTGCTGGCCCGGCTGACGACCGCGCCGGGAAACGGCGAGCCGCTGGGCGGGATCAAGGTCGTCACCGAGTCCGGCTGGTTCGCTGCCCGGCCTTCGGGCACGGAGGATGTCTACAAGCTGTATGCCGAGTCGTTCCGCGGGCCCGGTCACCTGGCCCGGATCCAGTCAGAGGCGCAGCAGATCCTCGCTGACGTGCTGAGCTGACGTGACGGAAGGCAGGGCGCACGGAGGCAACGGTGAGCGCTCGGCTCGCAGCCTTGGTGGTAAACGTCAGCCGCGTGCGGGACGTCAGGCGGTTGCAAGGCAGCTGCGAACGTGCTGCGGCGGCCAGCGGCTGGGAGGCGCCGCTGGTGTTGCGTACGACCGCTGATGACCCCGGTGCTAGTGCCGCACGCCGCGCGATACAGGCTGGCGCCAGCCTTGTCTTCGCTGTCGGCGGCGACGGAACGGTAGGAGCGTGCGCCGAGGCACTGACCGGGACTGGCGTGCCCCTCGCCATCGTGCCGGCCGGGTCGGCCAACCTGACCGCGCATGCGCTGCGCATACCCAAGCCCCTAGCCGCCGCACTCGAGATCGGCTTCCGCGGCCGGGACCGGCAGATCGACCTGGCCGCTGCAGACGGCGTGGTGTTCGCCGCCATGGCAGGCATCGGCCTGGACGCGGCCGTTGTCGGCGCGACGCCGGCCGCGGCGAAGAAGCTGGCGGGCTGGCCTGCCTATGCCGCGGCCGCTGCCTGGCACCTGCACCGGCGGCCGGCTACCTTCACGGTGCGGCTCGATGATCAGGAACCGCTGACCAGGACGGCAAGGTCAGTAGCAGTCGGGAACTCCGGCTCGCTGCCAGGCGGGTTCCTGATTATGCCCGATGCGCGGCTGGACGACGGCATGCTCGACGTGGCGATCCTGGCGCCGTCGGGACCCCTCGGCTGGGCTGCGGTCGGCTACCGAGTCATCTCCCGTAGCCGCCTCGACGACCTGCAGCTGGAACGGCACCGGGCTCGCCGGGTCGAGATTCGCGCCGATGCCGAGCTGCCGCGCCAGGTAGACGGCGAGCAGATCGCAGCGGCCCGGTCGCTGACGGTGGCGGTGCGGCCGGCTGCGCTTGTGGTGCGCGTGCCCGGCTAGCAGGGTCCGGCTTCGTCCTGCGCGATGTGCCGAGCAGGCAGTGCATACGAGAGCACTGCCAGTGGCTGCGGCCGGGACCGCGGGCTACCGCGTTCCGGTCCTGATCTTCTTGGTGAGCCGAACGTCTTCCTCGAGGTAACCAAGCGCCGCGTAGCAGGCACGAGCCGCGTGGTTGGCCATTCCCGTCTCCAGCGTCAGATGGTCGAGGCCGCGCCCCGCGCCCCAGTCTTCGGCCGCCTGCATCAGCGCGCGGGCGATGCCGCGGCGCTCCTGGCCAGCCGCGGTGACCAGCTCGCCGACGTAGGCGTCGACCTGCCCGGTGAAGTGCGTCCGCTCGGCTGCCGCCACGACGCCGACCACCTGGTTGCCATCGACGGCGACCCAGACGGCCCGGTCGGGCTGGTCGGCGGTGTCGGCGGCATCCTGGATCCAGCCGTGCACGGCCGCCAGCCAGGCCTCGCGGTCTCGCCACGGCGGCATGCCTGCCACGAGTCGCGGCGCGAGCGCCATGATGGCGTCCCGGTCGGCTGGAGCGTATCTACGGATTTGGATCGGATTGGGCTGCGGCACAGATTGAGACTAGCCGAGGAAGGAGAGCAGGACCTGGCGGTCCGGATTGTCCACGTTGAGGTCGATCAAGGCGACAGACTGCCACGTGCCGAGGGCGAGCCGGCCGCCAATCACCGGGATGGTCGCGTACGGCGGGATGAACGCGGGCAGCACGTGCGATCGGCCGTGACCGCGCGAGCCGTGCGCGTGCCGCCACCGGTCATCGGCCGGCAGCAGCCCGGACAGCGCGGACAGCAGGTCGTCGTCGCTGCCCGCGCCCAGTTCGAGCAGCGCGACGCCCGCGGTCGCGTGCGGCACGAACACGTGCAGCAGCCCGTCGCCGCCGTCGGCGGACTCGCGCGCGAACCGCTCGCACTGGCTGGTGATGTCCTGCACCGCCGGGCTTCGGCCGGTGTGCACGTTGACAGTGGTGCTCTTCATCGCATCAGGTTCGCAGGTAGGAGGCCCCGTTCAGGTCAAGTATCGCGCCGCTGGCCCACTCCGCTTCGGGCGAGGCGAGGTAGCAGACCGCGGCGGCGATCTCCTCCGGCCTGGCTACCCGGCCGAACGGGCTCTGCGCCCTGATCTCGGCGCCGCGCTCGCCGCGCAGATGCGCAGCCGCCATGTCCGTCTGCACGAAACCGGGTGCGACCGCGGCCACGGTGATGTTGTAGGGGGCAAGTGCGACGGCGAGCGACTGTCCCATCGCGTTCAGCCCGGCCTTGCTCGCGCCGTAGGCGGGCTGCCCAGGTTCGCCGCGGAACGCGCCGCGAGACGACACGTTCACGATCCTGCCGCCGCCTGCCGGGATCATGTGCTGCACCGCGCACCAGGTCACGTTCGCGGCGCCGATCAGGTTGAGCCCGATCGTGGACTGCCAGACCTCCTGCCAGTGCTCGTAGGAGACCTCGCTGATCTGGTGTGCTGCCCGGCCGTAGCTGGCCGCGTTGTTCACCAGCACGTCGAGGCCGCCCAGTTGCTCGGCGGCCGAGTCGACCATGGCCCGCACCGCGTCCGCGTCCGAGATATCGGCCTGTACCACGACGTGCCCGGTGCCGGGCAGGCCAGCCAGGACCTCGGCGGCCAGCCCGGCCGAGTCACGGTAATGGATCGCGACCGTAGCGCCGGCCGCGGCGAAGGCCTGCGCGACGGCCCGGCCGATGCCGCGGGACGACCCGGTTACCAAAATCCTGCGACTAGTCATCAGCCGACCTTAACGGTCACAGGCTCGCGCCGGGCCGGATGCCCGCGCTGCGGGCACCGCGCCGGATCGCCCCGCCACGCAGGGCTGGCGACCGGCAGAATGTCACGCATGACGCAGAGTTCCGTTCCGGCCGGGCCGGCCGGGCCGGCCAGCGCCGATCAGGCAGGCAACCACGCCGCCCGTCCGGTGCGTGATATGGCCGACGCTTACGTGCAGCAGGCGGCCAGGCTTGACCCGCTGATCGCCACTACTCTCGGGCTCCCGTTCGGCCAGGATGAACTGCCAGATTTCTCGCCCGCCGGGCAGCATGCCATCGACGACCTGCAGCGGGCCACCTTGGCCCGGCTGACCGAGCTGGAGCAGTCGGCCGGGGCGGGAGGCTTCGCCGATGCCGACGAGCGGCGGTGCGCGCGGCTACTGCGCGAGCGACTGCAGAGCGACCTGGCGGTCAGCGGGAGTGGCGAGCAGCTGCGGTTGGTCTCGAATCTTATCGGCCCGCCGCAGCGGGTCCGCGGCACGTTCTTGCTGATGCCCGCCGCGACGGCCGATGACTGGGCCGTCATCTGCAGCCGGATCGGACGGGTACCCGCCGCCCTGGCCAGTTATCGGCAGTCGCTCGCCGAAGGCGCCCGGCGCGGGCTGTGCGCGGCCGCGCGGCAGGTAGAGACCGTTGCCGGGCAGCTAGCAGCCTGGCTGTCGACCGGCGCAGGGCGCGGGTGGTTCACCGATTTCGCCGCCTCCTGGCCGGCCGACGGCCCGCCGTCGCTGCGCGCTGACCTGGACGCATCATCGGCGGCCGCGGACGTCGCGGTCGCGGCGCTGCGCGACTGGCTGCTCGGCGACTACCTGCCAGCGACGGCGGGCACGCCGGACGGGGTAGGGGCGGAGCGCTACCACCTCGGCGCTCGCCGCTGGAACGGGGCCAACCTCGACCTTGCCGAGGCCTATGACTGGGGCTGGTCGCAGTTCCGGCAGATCCGGGCGGAGATGAACACCGAGGCAGAGCGGATCCTGCCGGAGTCGTCGCCGTCACAGGCCATGGCCTACCTCGATGAGCACAGCGAGGCGATCGAGGGCGTCGAGCAGATTCGCTTGCGGTTGCAGGAGCTGATGGACGAGGCGATGGCGAGCCTGGCCGGCCCGCACTTCGACCTCGCCGACCCGATCAAGGTGGTCGAAGCCCGGATCGCGCCGCCCGGCAGTGCCGCGGCTCCGTACTACACCGGGCCGTCGCAGGACTTCTCCCGGCCGGGCCGTACCTGGCTGCCGACGCTGGGCCGGACCAGGTTCCCGCTGTGGAACCTGATCAGCACCTGGTACCACGAGGGCGTGCCCGGCCATCACCTGCAGATTGCCCAGTGGCGCTACCTGGCCGCGCGGCTCTCGCTGTATCAGACCAGCCTCGGCGGGGTCAGCGCGTGCTCCGAAGGCTGGGCGCTCTATGCCGAGCGGCTGATGGACGAGCTCGGGTTCCTGGCGGCACCGGGCGCCCGGATGGGCTACCTGGATGCGCAGCTGATGCGAGCGATCCGGGTGATCGTCGATATCGGCATGCACCTGGAGCTCCCGGTGGCTCCCGACTGGGCGCCTGGCGCCGGCCAACGATGGACGCCTGAGCTGGCGCTCGACTTCTTGCTGGCGCACTGCGGTCGCGAGCGCGACTTCCTGGACAGCGAGATCGTCCGCTACCTCGGCGTGCCTGGCCAGGCGATCAGCTACAAGCTGGGCGAGCGGGCCTGGCTGGCCGGCCGTGCGGCGGCCAGGGCTGCCCGCGGCGATGGCTTCAACCTCAAGTCGTGGCATATGGCGGCGCTATCGCTCGGCTCGCTTGGCCTGGATGACCTAGCCGAAGAGCTGGCGCAGCTCTAACGCGGCGAGCTAGCCGGTCAGCGCGCCACGTCACGTGCGCGGTTGCGCAGGTCGTCGCGGATGAGGTTGCCGAGGCGGCGGGTCTCGCGGTGGTCGATCAGCGCGCCGGCCGCGGCTCCGGCAAGCAGCGGCACGAGCGCCACCGCGCTCTGGCTGGCCTTGGCGACCAGCCGCCGCTCCAGCTTGCGCCGCAGTGGCGAGCCGACAGCCAGGGCGAGGCCGCCGCTGGTGATGCGCACGCCGCGGCGCTCGGCCCAGGATCCGACGTAGGCGGTCATCCGCTGAGCCGCGGTGCCGGGCGCTGGCATGCCGTAGACCTCGTGCAGCTCGGCGATGAGCTTCAGCTCGATGGCGACCAGGGCCAGCGTCTCCACACCGATCTCCACCGGCGCCGAGGGGATCAGCGGCAGCGCCGCGGCGACGCCCACAGCCACCCCGACGCCGGCCGAGGCTCGGGCGGCACCGTGAATCAGGGTGTCCGCTAGCTGGTCAGCATCCAGGCCTGGGTGCTGCGACTGCAGCGTGCTGATGCCGCGGATGGGCACCTTCGGCGCCATCTGCAGCACCTGCGCGGTCAGCCACTGGCCGCTCACCCGGACGCCGCGCCAGGTGGCCGAGCCGCCGGCCTGCACGCCCTTCCTGGCTAGGTCGCTGCCTGCCTGGAGGCGGCGAGCGGCGGCATGACGGCCCAAGTGCACCTGCCTGGTCGCGGCCTCGCGGACCGGCCGCACCCGCCTGGCCGCGGCATCACGGCGCGAGTGGAAGCCGCGCCGTGTCGCCCGGCCGCTTCGGCTGGCGAGTTCGGGCACCTGCCTGGCGAGCCGCTGCCGCAGCGACGGACTCTCGGCCTCGCTGAGCTCACCGGCGAGTTCCGCGATCTGCTCTGGCAGCGGCTGCCCGTCGGACTGACCCGCACTGCCAGGTGATGATGGGGCTGAGCTCATATGTAGTGGCTACCCGCCAGCTGGCCGATTATGACTGAATTAGTACGTTGACCATCCGGCTAGGTCTAGCCGGTCTGATGCTCAAGCGCGCGCCGGGTG
>Ga0187783_10003099_pt1 | contig 12283 bp, 13 predicted proteins | sample 1015_SJ02_MP02_2_FD_132471 | JGI IMG/M metagenome (GOLD analysis project Ga0187783, IMG submission 132471) | Tropical peat soil microbial communities from peatlands in Department of Meta, Colombia - 1015_SJ02_MP02_20_MG | ecosystem: Environmental > Terrestrial > Soil > Wetlands > Peat | place... | reverse complement strand
TTCTCGATCACTTTCGAAATCCTCGCAACTCGGGCGATCTTCCCGATGCCACCGCAACGGTAGAAGTCACGAATCCCGTCTGCGGGGATATTCTGCGGCTTGCGGTTCGCGTCGAAAAGGGCCGCATCGTCGCCGCACGCTTCCGCGCCCAGGGATGCGTTGCTTCCATTGCCTCAAGTTCGGTTCTGACGAGTCTGCTTGCCGGCAAATCGACAATCGAAGCGCGGGGTATCACGCCCGAAGACATCTCCGATGCGCTCGGAGGCCTACCTCCTGCCACGTTTCACGCGGCCCAGCTTTGCGCGGACGCCGTCGCAGCCCTGGTGCGAACGATTTCCTGAGCCGCTCTAGCCCTTTCGTCGCTCCATCTGTTTCAGGTCTTCTAAATCGTTGAGATTCAAGAGCACGCCTTCCTCCTCGGTTGCCATCTCGACGATGTCGTGCGCATGCGCCCAAACAACTTGTCGGGCGCCCACGGCGGGTGAGGCTTGGAGCAATTCATCATAGAGCGTCGATCGAAAAATTACAGGATGGCCGCGGCGTCCGCGAAACAGGGGCGCCGCGATCGCCTTCCCGCTGGTGTCGAATGCTTCGATCAGCGCGGCGACGACTGCCTCGGAGATGATCGGGTGATCCACCGGGCAGAGAATCAATCCCTCCGTGCGATCGGCCGGAAGGCTTCGAATCGCCGCCTGGACCGACGAAAGCTGTCCCTTTTGCCACTCCGCATTCACGACAACGTTCGCCCGGTGGCCACGGAGACGCCGCCGAATTTCTTCGACGTGCGCGCCCAAAACGACCAAAGTGATTTCCACCCGGGGATGTTCTGTCACCTCGAGCAGATGTTCGAGGAAGGTAGCTCCCCGGTAGGGGAGCAGCGCCTTGGGTGAGCCCATGCGCCGCGATTCGCCTCCGGAGAGGATGGCCGCGGCGAGTGGCTTTGGGTGGGCGACCGCGGGTGGCATCGACGAATTAGTCGGGGCGGACGCTGGCGGCTTGCGATCGCCGGAGCGACTTGTGCGGCAAATTCTGCGCGCTCCGGCGCGCCGCGATCAGCTCGGCCGTAATACTGACGGCGATTTCTTCGGGTGAAAGCGCGCCGATATCCAGTCCGACCGGAGCGTGTACACGCTCGAACTCCTCGGCCGAGTAACCTTCCTTTTCAAGCGCCTTATACACCGACAGCACTTTGCGCTTGCTGCCGATCATGCCGATGTAGCGTGCCGGAGTCCGCACGGCCCAGGCCAGCACGCGCATGTCGTCTTTGTGGCCCCGCGTCACAATCAGCACATAGCTCGACAGGTTGGGCTTGATTTTCGCGAAGGCGTCTTCAAACGTCGTATAGAGTTCGCCCGCCATCGGAAACCGCTCTGCGTTTGCAAACTGGTGCCGATCGTCGGCAACGGCAACGGCGAACCCCGCGGCGTGGGCCGCGCGCGCGACTCCCAGCGAAACGTGGCCGCCGCCGAAGATATACAGGATGGGTTGGGGCAGGATTGGTTCGACGAACACCTCGAGCGAACCGCCGCAAATCAGTCCCGCGTCGTAGGCGGCCTCATGGTTCAAATTGAATGTCATCTTGCGAGGCTGCTCGGCGCGCATCACTTCTTTCGCCGTCGCCCAGACCTCCGCCTCGACACACCCGCCGCCAATCGTGCCGGCAATCGAGCCATCTTCGCGCACGAGCATCCGCGAGCTCTCGTAGCTCGGAATCGAGCCGTTCGTGTGAACGATCGTCGCCAGCGCGCCTCTCTGGCCGGCTCTTCGCATCCGCACAATTTCTTCGAACAAATCCATCGCTTTTCCTGAGCGTACGTCGGCGGCCTGGCCCTGTCAATTCATTGTGCCTGTGCCAACGCATTGACAAACACCGCCGCCCAGGGAGCCCGTCGGCCCCGTTTCGCTGTCTGGACACCACCGGATCGCGATGCTACCGTAGCGCGCTCATCGCTGCGGAGGCTTCATGAAGGCTGTCGTTATCACCGAACACGGCGGTCCGGAGGTTCTGCGCTACACCGATTTTCCCAAACCATCCATTGGCCCACACGATGTCCTGGTTCGAGTCCGCGCTTGCGCGCTCAATCATCTCGACCTCTGGATTCGCCGCGGACTTCCCGGACGCCCCGTTACGTTCCCGCACATTCTCGGCAGTGACATCTCGGGCGAAGTCTTTGAAGTGGGCGCGAACGTGAAAAACGCACACGTCGGCGATAGAGTACTTCTAGCCCCGGGCATTTCCTGTGGGGAGTGCGAGCGCTGCGTCGCCGGCCGTGACAATTTCTGCAAAGACTACGTCCTATTCGGCTCGAGCGTCCACGGCGGCTACGCCGAATTTGTGAAGTCGCCCGCCGCGAACCTGATCCCCCTTCCGGCGAGCCTCAGCTTTGAACAAGCCGCAGCGGTCCCGCTGGTTTTCCTCACGGCTTGGCACATGCTCTTTAATCGCGCCCAGCTAAAGCCCGCCGAAACGGTGCTGGTGATCGCCGCAGGCAGTGGCGTCGGCAGCGCGGCTGTGCAGATCGCGAAGGTGACCGGTGCACGCGTGATCGCCACGGCCGGTTCTGAGCCGAAGGTCGCCAAGGCGAAGGAGCTCGGGGCGGACGACGCCCTGTTGCACGTTGGCGAGTTTGCGCGCGAGGTGAAACGCCTCACGAATGGCCGCGGGGTGGATATCGTTTTCGAGCACGTCGGCGCAGCCACCTGGGATCAGAGTGTGTATAGCTTGGCGCATGGCGGCCGGTTGGTCACCTGCGGCGCGACGACCGGTTTCGAGAGCAAAATCAACATCGGCTATCTTTTCGCCCGCCAGCTTTCGATTCTGGGCTCTTTCATGGGACCCAAGTCCGACTTATTTGCAGTGCTCGAACTGTTCAAGCGCGGCTTGCTGAAGCCTGTGATTGACTCTGTGAGGGGGCTCGAACAAGCCGCCGAAGCCCACCGCCACCTTGAAAATCGCGAGCAGTTCGGCAAAGTCGTCTTGCGGATTCCGTGACGCTTCGGTTGACTCATGGTCGGCAATCGGTTTGACTGAGAGCTTCACGACGTGAGGGGGCTGTCTTTCGGGCTAAACCCATGCGGCGCGAAACCACCAGCGTCTCCCAAGAGGACTACCTCAAGGCCATCTGGGAAATCGTTCAGGAGGAGCAGGTCCCCATCAGCGCGCGACTTGCCGAGGACCTCGGCGTCACTCCACCCGCCGTTACCGCCGCACTTAAGCGCATGGCGCGTGCAGGCTACCTTCGTGTGCAGCGTGACGGACGCATTCAGCTGACAGCCAAAGGGAAGGGAACAGCCCAGCATTTGGTCCTTCGCCATCGGCTCGCCGAAAAACTTCTCACTGAAATTATCGGTCTGGCATGGTCGCGCGCACACGAAGAAGCGGAACGCCTCGAGCACGGCATCTCGCCGGAAGTCGCGCGTCTGTTGCTTGCGCGTTTCGGGCGGGACAGTCGTTGCCCGCATGGCGTGCCGCTCTTTGGTGGGATGTCGCGCCTTCGCCGCAAACACGGGGCGGTGCGGCTGTCCGAAGCGCGGGTCGGCCACGCCTATGAAGTTTTGCGCGTGTATGAAAAGGATCCCGCGTTCCTTGAATTTCTCGAGCAACGCAGGTTGCGTCCAGCAGCCCGTGTACGGGTTCTTGGTCGTCAGTATGACCAGACCATGTCGTTGACCGTGGTCGGACACGGTCAGGCGCGCATCCACCTCGGTAAGCCCGCCACCGAACGCGTCTGGGTTCGCCGCCTGCCGTGACGGTCGGGCCCGCAGCGGTCTTCCTCGGTGCAGTTAGCGCCGGCGGTCGTGGTACGCTGGCGCGCGGATGTTCAACGCCATGCACTATTACTGGATCGCGGCCAAGGGCTACCGCCTGCGGCCATGGAAGTCGCCTTATCTGCAGTGGCGCCTAGAAACGTTCTTCGGTCAGGATGCCGCCGACCTTGACGCCGGCAAGTTCTTTCATCTGCTGTGGCGCGAACGCGATCGCGTGGAGCATTTTCTCGATTGGGTCGCGCAGCGTAAAGCGGAGCAGCGGGAGGCGAAGTGAGTGGTGCGCGAATCGGCGAATCCGAGTCATAATCTCGGTTGAACTCGAACGGGGGGTGCCACCATGCGAAAATCGACAAAGGATTCCGTGAATCGTCGGGATTTTCTTCGTACCGCCGCGGCAGGCACAGCCGCTTTCGTCGCCCATCCGGCCGTCGCCAAGGCGCCAGTGTCCGAGTCTCTCCATGCCACCTCGGCTCCTCCGCTACTGAAAGCAGGGACCGCGGATATGGCTTCGAGCATCGAAGTGCTCACAGTGGATCGCCCCGGCTCCGATTTCATGGTCGACGTCCTCAAGTCGCTTTCGTTTGAGTACGTGTGTGCAAATCCGGGGAACTCGTTCCGCAGCCTGCACGAGTCGCTGATCAACTACGGCGGCAACCAAGCGCCCGAGTTCATTACGTGCTGTCATGAGGAATCGTCTGTCGGCATGGGACACGGTTATGCCAAGATTGAGGGCAGACCGCTGCTCGTCTGTGTGCACGGCACGGTTGGCTTGCAGCATGCGTCGATGGCGATCTACGACGCTTTTTGCGACCGCGTTCCCGTTTACATCATCCTCGGAAATTTCTCCGACGCCGCTCTGCGTTTCGGCCAAGTCGATTGGACTCACAGCGCCCAGGATCCAGCGGCGATGGTGCGGGACTATGTGAAGTGGGACGATAATCCCATCTCGCTGGAGGCTTTCGCTGAATCGGCCGTGCGCGCTTACAAAATTGCCACGACGCCTCCCACCATGCCGGTCGCTCTGGTCGCAGGCCATGCGCAGCAAGAGCATCCCGTTCCGGAGGGCACCCAACTCGCTGTGCCGAAGCTGACGATGACGTCGCCGCCCGCGGGCGATTCCGGTGCCGTTTTGGAGGCAGCTCGTCTGCTCGTGGCGGCGGAGAATCCCGTCCTGGTAACCGACCGCGTCGCACGGACTCCCGCAGGCCTTGCGGCGATGATCGAACTGGCCGAAACGTTGCAGGCTCCGGTGATCGACCGCAACGGTCGGATGAATTTCCCAACCCGCCATCCTCTCAATCTGACTGAGCACGCCGGCGCCACGGTTGCTGCCGCCGACGTCGTTGCCGGACTGGAGTTGACTGATTTTTGGAGCGTTGTGAATTCGGTGCACGGGCAGGTATATCCGGAATCGCATCGCGTGACCAAGCCCGGCACCAAGCTGATTAGCATCACGGCCAACGATCTCTACCTCAAGAGCAACTACCAGGATTTCCAGCGGTACGCGCCCGTCGATCTGGCGATTGCGGCCGATGCTGAAGCGACGCTGCCGTCGTTGATTGAAGCCGTGAAGCGCCAAACCAGCGACGATCGCAAGCGTGCCTTGCGAGACCGCGGCGCCAACGTCGCTGCGGTCCATCAGCAGGCCATGCAGGCGCAGCGCGACGCCGCGACGTCGGGCTGGGACGGCAGCCCGATCAGCACGGCGCGCCTGTCCATGGAGCTTTGGGCGCAAATCAAGAACGAGGACTGGTCGCTGGTTTCCAATTGTCAATTTGTCAGCCGCTGGCCCCTACGCCTGTGGGATTTTCAGAAGCATTATCACTACATCGGCGCCGAGGGTGGCTACGGCGTGGGCTACGGCGCTCCCGCTTCCGTCGGTGCAGCGCTGGCAAACCGCAAACATGGACGCCTGACCGTCAGCATCCAGAATGACGGTGATCTCATGTTTGCGCCCGGCGTGTTGTGGACAGCCGCCCATCACCGTATCCCGCTTCTGATCATCATGCACAACAACCGTGCCTACCACCAGGAGCTGATGCAAATCCAAGCGATGGCCAGCCAGCACAACCGCGGCATCACGAACACAAGCATCGGTAGCGTGCTGGTCGACCCGCCGATCGATTACGCGAAGCTGGCGCAGAGCATGGGTGTGCACGGCGAGGGGCCAATTGGCGATCCCAAAGATCTAGCGCCTGCGATCGCGCGCGCCATCGAGGTCGTTAAGCGCGGAGATCCGGCGCTCGTCGATGTACTCACGCAGCCTCGTTAGCGGTTCCCAGGAGATGCCTGTGCGCCATCAGAAGGTGCTGGCCATTGGAGTTAGCTTGCTACTGGGGTCTTGTTGCGCTCAGGCGCAAGCGCCCGCGGCGAAGTCGGAAGGTTCCGTTGCGAAAAACGTCGAGAGCGGCAGGCGCATGTTCACGAACGCAGGCTGCGGGGCCTGTCACGGAACCCAGGGCCAGGGGACCTCGCTCGCACCGGCCATCGCCCCACCCCCGCGAGAGCTCCCGGCCCTGATCGCATACGCCCGCCAGCCGACGGGCAGGATGCCTGCCGTTCCTGTGGCGACGGCGTCGGATCAGGATCTTGCCGACATCTATGCGTTTCTGAAGTCGGTCGCGCCGCCAAGTTCGTTGGCCGAAGAACTCAAAGGAAACGCCGAGAACGGCAAAAGACTTTTTCTGGCGTACGGCTGCTACGAATGCCATGGACGCCAAGGTGCAGGCGCTGCCATCGCGCCTCGCATCGGGCCACCCGCGCTGAGTCTGGCGGGAGTGCTTCGCTACGTGCGTGCGCCGACGGGCCAGATGCCACCCTACACGGCCAAGGTCGTTTCGGATCAGGATCTTGCCGATATCTATGCGTTTCTGAAGACCTTCCCGGTGCCGCCGCCGGCTAGCAGCATTCCACTGCTGAATCCGTAGTGTTGTCGAGGCTCGCGATGGCTAGCGGGATTCGGTTGCTATTCTGCGTTGCATCTCATGCTCGAAATCCGGGAAATAGCGGCCAATGACGGTGAGATCGAATCGCGCGAGGATCGATTCCTTCGGTTCATTTTCAAGCAGGAACTCGAAGGAACGTCGGATTACTTCTCCAGGCTCAATGGTCCCCCCTGCCAGACGCTCGTAGTCCGCTCTCTTTAAAGTGACGCGATGAGATGTAGAGCCCTGGCCTTCGGTCACGCGGACCTGAAATTCCTCCTCTCCGATTTTTTTAACCTCGATTCTCGAGTTCATTTTTTCAACCTGTCCTTATGCAAGACGCTTACCCGCTCTCTGCGCGAGTAGCCTAACAGCGACGAGGGGCGTGTCAAGACGAAAGAGCCGAACGAAAGCTCAACTGCTGGCCAGGCTGTAGATCAGAATGGCGAGGACGACCAGGGTAGTGGAGACGTAGAGCCCGTCGCGCTCGATCGCGAACTCGACCACCGAAAATGCGACGCGCGCAATGGGCGTCGCGATGAGCAGGAGCAGGCCGAGCTGAATCAGGCCAGGGCCATGGCCGGAACAGGCAGCCCGCCAGATATCTTGGGCGTACCGAATATCGGTTGGCTCACCCTGAAAAACTCCGTAGGGAGGGGCTGGACCGCGATGCTGCACCAAGTAGAGGATACCGCCCACAAGTACGACCGTAGCCGACAGAATCACGCCGGCGCGGAGCAGGTGGCTGAGGAGGATGGCGAAGTGCGTATTGGGCGATTCCGTTGCGTCGGTCATTGCTAGAACCTCCAGCCCTCGCCAGGATGCTAGATCCTTCCCCCGATGCCTTTCGCGATCATTTCGACGGCGATTGTGGCGATTGCGACGCCAAAGACGATGCGCAGCGTACGCACTTTCGCGCCAGGCAGAATCCGCGCGCCGAGCAGTGCCCCCGCAGCTACGCCAAGCATGACCGGCATAGCCAATCCCGGATCGACGTATCCGTGGTGCAGGTAGATTCCCGCGCTGGCCGCGGCTGTTACTCCGATCATGAAATTGCTTGTGGTGGTGGAAACCTTGAACGGGATGTGCATGACGCGATCCATAGCCAGCACTTTCACCGCCCCCGAGCCAATTCCGAGCAAGCCGGAAAGCACGCCCGCGACGTACATCAGGCCGAAGCCGGCGGGCACATTGCGGACGTAATAGTCCGAGTGGCCCCCGGAAGTCGGGTAGCTGCCGTCGAGCTTCAGAAGACCAGCCAGAGAGTCCGGTCGCTGGCCGCCCGAAACTTCTCCCTCGGGGCGGATCGATGTCCATGCCGAATACAGCAGGACCAGGCCGAATAGGATGGCAATCGCCCCGGCGGGCATGCGCGTCACGAGATAAGCGCCCGACAGGGCGCCGAGGGTGGTCGCTACTTCCAGGAACATGCCAACACGCATGTTCGAATAGCCTTCGCGGAGATAGGCCGCAGCGGCACCGGAAGAAGTAGCAATGACGGACACGAGCGAGGCACCGACCGCGTAGCGAATGTCCACATGGAACAGCAGCGTTAGGAAGGGAACGATCACGACTCCACCCCCCAGTCCGGTCAGCGAACCAAGCAGTCCGGCGAAGAGCGATCCGAGGCCGACCAGAAGGGTGAACTCGAGCGTGGTGGCGTGCACATTTCAGGCTAACAGCCGCGGCGAAGGTGTCAAGCGTCGGGAAGCGCGCCGACGTAGGGTCCTGACGGAAGGAAACGGAGAGCGCAAGCCGACAGATGGTTCGCTTCGAGCTAGGCGTATAATGAGGGTAGCGGCGCGTCCATGCGCACCCAAGAACGTATTGCGGATATCGCCTCTTACCACGAAGCACGGTGGTGGGAAGCTGAGTCGAACAGCAAGGTCCACTGCTATCTGTGCCCGCGGCACTGCCATATCGGCGAGGGCCAAGCCGGCTTCTGCTTCATCCGTGCGAATCAGGGAGGGAAACTTTACAGCCTCGGCTACGGTCATCCGGCTGCTGTGCAAATCGATCCGATCGAGAAAAAACCCCTCAACCATTTCCTGCCGGGCACCCGGGTGTTTTCGATGGGCACGGCGGGCTGCAACATGGGCTGCTTCTTCTGCCAGAACTGGGATATTTCCAAATCGCGGGCCGATCAAGTGCGGGCGGTCGATCTTCGGCCGCAAGAGGTGGTTGCCCTGGCCGTGCGCAACGGCTGCCCGTCGATTGCCTTTACCTACAACGAGCCGACGATCTGGGGTGAGTACGTCATCGACATTTGCCACGCGGCGAAAGAGCGCGGCCTTAGAACCGTTATGGTGTCGAACGGCTATATCACTCATGAAGCGTTTCACGACATCTACGACCATATCGATGCAGCCAACATCGACCTCAAAGCGTTCACCGAAAATTTCTACGGGCGAATCACGCTCACGCATCTAAAGCCGGTGCTCGAAACGCTTCTGTGGCTCAAGAAAGAAACGGATGTGTGGTTCGAGATAACGAATCTGATGATTCCCACGCTGAACGACGCCCCTTCTGAAACTCACGCTCTTGCCGAATGGGTGCTGGAGCATCTCGGACCGGACGTTCCGTTGCACTTCACGGCGTTTCATCCAGATTTCAAATTGCGAGACAAACCGCGGACGCCGCCAGAGACCTTGCACGCCGCGCGGGCCACGGCGCTCGAAGTGGGGCTGCACTACGTGTACGAAGGAAATATCCACAGTGGTGGCGCGCATACGTTTTGCCCGTCCTGCGGCAGGATGCTGATCAGACGGTCGTGGCATGACGTGCTGGAAAATAAGCTCGAGAACGGTTGCTGTCCGAATTGCGGGTTGGCGATTCCCGGGCGCTGGACGAATTCGGTTCGGCCAGCGAGCCAACGCGACCGCCGACAGGACGCCATCATCGAAGAGGGCCATGGAGAGCTAAATCTCTGATGGCGCCGACCCTCACAGCCGCGGCCCGGTTTCTCATCGAGCAGAACTACGAGGCCTACACACGCGAGCAGCATGCCGTGTGGGCGGAGTTAGTGCGCCGGCGGCGCCCACAGATCGACCGGTATGCGTGCCGCGCGTATCTGGAAGGGTACGAGATTCTTGGGCTGAAGGACGACGAGCTACCGAATCTGCAAGCGGTCACGGCGCGGTTGAAGCCTCGTACCGGATGGAGCACGACGCCGGTGAGCGGCTTCCTGCCGAGCGACGCGTTTTTTGAAATGCTCGATGCGCGAATGTTTCCGACAACGACGTGGATTCGCAGCCGTGACTCGCTCGAATATACTCCCGAGCCGGACATTTTCCATGATGTCTTCGGCCATGTGCCCATGCACACGCATCCGGTGTTTGCCAACTTCCTGCAGCATTATGGAAACGTCTGCGCGAAAATCAAAGACGCCGAGACGCTGGAACGGCTGGGCCGGCTCTTCTGGTACACGGTCGAGTTTGGGCTGATTCGCGAAGACGGAGAGGTGAAGATTTACGGCAGCGGCGTCATCAGCTCGCACGGTGAGTCGACCAATGTTATCGCGGGCGGCTGCCAGGTCCGCGACTTCTCTCTGGAGGAAGTGCTCGCGACGCCGGTCAAGGTGGACCAGATCCACTCCCTTCTGTTTGCCATCGACAGCTTTGATGAGATTTACGAAGCGATGCATGAAGCCGAAAAGCGCGTGCTGGCCCATTTCTAGCGCACGGGCGGGCTGGCGGCGCCCCTGTTAAAACACCATAAAGCAATTGACAGCGAAAAAGGCGCGTGTTAGTCACGCTGTCGCGCGATTTTGCGGACGTTATTTTTGGGAGAACCGCGGCACATGCGTTTACTGCTGCCACCCAGGGTCACGGAAAAGAGCTTTCAGAAAGCGCTGGACGCGTTTACCTCCGTCGTCGGCAAGCAGTGGGTGCTCGCGACCGATCAGGACCGCGAAACATTCATGGATCTCTACGCGGCGGGCGATGCGGACGCGCACGTGCCCAGCGCGGCGGTGGGGCCGCAATCGGTCGAAGAGGTACAAGCGATTGTTCGCATCGCCAATGAATACAAAGTTCCGCTCTGGCCCATCTCGCGCGGAAAGAATCTGGGCTATGGCGCGGCGGCTCCGTGTCTCACCGGGACCGTGGTCCTCGACCTCGGGCGCATGAACCGGATCCTAGAGGTGAACGAGCGTTTCGGCTATTGCCTGATCGAGCCCGGGGTTGGCTTTTTCGATCTGTTCGATTACTTACGGGCCAACAACATCAAGCTGTGGATGTCGGTACCCGCCAATGCTTGGGGCAGTGTCGTGGGTAACGCGCTCGAGCGGGGCTATGGCTACACGCCGTATGGAGAAAACACACGCAATATCTGCGGGCTGGAGGTGGTGTTGCCGAACGGCGATCTGGTTCGCACCGGTACAGGCGCCATGGCGAACAGCACGTCGTGGCAGCTTTTCAAGTATGGCTATGGTCCGTCCTGGGACCAGCTATTTGTGCAATCAAACTTCGGAATCGTGACGAAGATGGGGATGTGGCTGATGCCCGAGCCGGAAGCGACCCTCGGCTTGAACATTCAGCTGCCCCATCCGGATGATGTGGGCTGGGCGGTGGATGAGTTGGCGCCATTGCGAATGAGAGGCGTCATCGAGCAGAGTCCCAGCATCGGCAACTCCCTGCGCTTTGTGGCGACCCGGACGCAGCGCAGTGAGTGGTACACGGGCGAGGGCGCCCTACCAGACCATGTCTTGATGGAGATCTTGCAGAAGAATGGACTCGGCTGGTGGACGATCAATCTGCGCCTGTACGGCTACGAGGAAGTGAATGAAGTGCACGCGCGGATCATCCAACAGGCGTTTCGGAGACACACCCAGCAGGAGATTCAAGTCGTCAAGTGGCATCGGGGCGATCCGATCGAGGATTCCGGCGCCGGTGTTCCCAGCACGCAAGCCCTGCAGATCATCAACTGGCGCGGCGGCCGCGGCGGGCACATTGGATTTTCGCCAGTGCTTCCGGCCACAAGCGAGCACGTGCTGAAGCAGTTTCACAGCACAAAGAGAAGATATGAGGAGATTGGAGTCGATTACTACGGATCGTTCACACTATTCGAGCGGTATACCACAAATGTCAACATGATGGTCTATGACCGCGACGATCGGGAAATGACCTCCAAGGTGCGGGCGTTGTTTAAGGTATTGATCGCCGATGCGGCGAAGGAAGGCTATTCGGAATATCGGACCCATCTGTCCTACATGGACGACGTCGCGCGGACTTTCGATTTTAACAATCACGCCTTGCGTCGGCTCAATGAAGCTGTGAAAGACACGTTGGATCCCAACGGAATTTTGGCGCCAGGCAAGCAGGGCATCTGGCCACGCGCCCTGCGGACAGATCGAGCGTGAGACAAACCTCTACGTCTCGGTGCCGCGGCCGATGGGCCAAACTGGCGCTGCTGTCCGCATCGGTAACATGGCTCGGGGTGGTGCGAGTTTCGGCCCGCCCAAAAGACGATTTGGCACAGCAAATCCAACAAGGGAAGAAGCTATTTGAGCAGCGCTGCGGGTTTTGCCATCTTGCCGGGGGAACGGGAACGATCATGCTGGCCCGGCGTCTGGGGAAGGAACGCACGCTGCT
>Ga0187783_10003098_pt1 | contig 12286 bp, 14 predicted proteins | sample 1015_SJ02_MP02_2_FD_132471 | JGI IMG/M metagenome (GOLD analysis project Ga0187783, IMG submission 132471) | Tropical peat soil microbial communities from peatlands in Department of Meta, Colombia - 1015_SJ02_MP02_20_MG | ecosystem: Environmental > Terrestrial > Soil > Wetlands > Peat | place... | reverse complement strand
TAAGGTTTCTGCGATTGGGCGTTACTCTCCTATCAGTCGCTCACACTCTTCTGCCGCCCTGCGCGCCGACGGGGACGGCCATTGAAGCTGTCGTCGGCTGCTCGGCATCGGCGCATGCGTTCTGTGGCGACAGGACTTCCAGACGCACCACTGGACCGTGCTAACCGATCCAGAAGGGAACGAGTAACGTCCTCTCTTGCTGCCGGGCGGGGATGTTAACCGTTGCTTCATGTTTCCATCCATGAGCAGCTCAGGCGGAGCGGATCCGGCTGGGCTGGACCAGATCGGACCCGCCTCGCTAGCCGGAGGAATCAGCCGCTTCGGCGACCGCCTTGATCCTTTCCAGGGTGACGCGCATACCGTTGAGGTTGGTGCGCCCCCGCGCCCGCCCGGCAAGCTTCCAGTACAGGCGGGTGGCCAGCATGTCGGGCAGCTCAAACGATTCGGTGACGTCGGTGCCCGCGGCACGAGGGCAGAACTCATAGCGCCACGTATTGACCGTCTTACCTCCCGGTCCGGCCACGGAGAACGCGAACTCGCGTCCCGGATCACTGGCGATCACGGTGCACGTTGTCCAGTACACAGGACCCCGGCCGTTGCGCCGGACATGACCGCGGAAGCGCGCCCCGGCGCCGCGCTCGCCCGCGCCGAGCAGCCACTCCGCCTCGAAGGTCTCCGGGCTGAACTCCCCGATGCGGGTTACGTCAGTCACCAGATCCCACAGCAGGCCGGTCGGCGCTGCGATATAGACAGTCACCGAGCCGCGCACGAGCCGAGGATAGGACACAACCCAAGACTCCCGCTATTGCCGCTACCGGTGCGCATAAGTTTTCCTGTGGCAACCTGCTTAGTTGCGTTACCGTCTGGCCTGGAGGCCGCGGAGCTGGCCCGCCGACCGCGGAGGGGTGGTACGTCGGAATGTCAATCGAGACAGACATTGTGGACGCGCAGATCGAGGCCTACCGGGCCAGGGACGTCGAGCGATTCTTGTCCAATTACGCAGACGACGCGTCTGTGGTGATGTTCGACGGCGCCGTGATGTTCGGCAGCAAGGAGGCCATGCGCGAGCAGTACGGCAAGCTGTTCGCCGATAGTCCGGACCTGCAGGTCACGATCGCCGCACGGATAACGGCCGGGGAGTTCGTCGTCGACGAAGAACACCTTTCCGGCTTTCACTTCGGTGACATGCCGGCGGAGATGACGGCCGTTGCTATCTACCGCATCACCGACAGAAAGATCGCGAAGCTGATGATCCTGAGCTGACCGGCGCCCCGCGGAGAGGTCACGCAGGGACTCGGCCGCCCACAGCATCCGCGATGCTTGGGGCAGCACTTTCGCCGAGCGGCCAACGCACTGTCATCAGCGTGAGTCGGTCTGCGTCAAGCTTTCGGCCGGGTTGCGGTTACGGTCACCCCTGGATACGCCACTACCGTTGCCTATGAACGTCCTCCTGCTGTGTGGGACACCAAGCCCGAAGCGCATCAGGAGGACGTTCCTACGTCACCAACGGACACGCAGAACGTCCTTCTATGCCGCTCTTGGCGCGGCTTACTTGCCGGATTTGCCCCGCGGCCCGTTGGGCGGGGCTCGCCCCGCTACCAGGCGTAATTCTCCGGGGCTGGCCGGTAGCCGGGGAAGATGCTGTCGAGGCGTTCGAGCACCTTGTCATCGAGCTTGAGCGACACCGCGCGCTGTGCATCCTCGAGCTGCCCGGCGGTACGCGGGCCGATGATCGGGCCGGTGACACCGTCCTGGTGCAGCAGCCAGGCCAGCGCGACACTGCCCGGCTCCTCGCCGATCTCATCGCACAGGCTCTCGTATGCCTCGATCTGCTCGCGGCTGCGCTCGACGGTCTCCTGCGCCCGGCCCGACAATCGGCGGCGCCCTTCGCGCTCCTTCTTGAGCACTCCGCCGAGCAGGCCGCCGTGAAGCGGAGACCACGGGATGACGCCGACGCCATAGGAGATCGCCGCGGGCAGCACCTCAAGCTCAATGTCGCGAGTCATCAAGTTGTAAATGGACTGCTCGCTGACCAGGCCGAAGAAGTCACGTGCCGCCGCGGCATCGTTGGCCTGCGCGATATGCCAGCCCGCGAAGTTAGACGATCCCGCATACAGGATTTTTCCCTGAGCGACCAGGACCTCCATCGCCTGCCAGATCTCATCCCACGGCGTGTCCCTGTCGACGTGATGCATCTGATACAGGTCGATGTAGTCGGTCCGCAGGCGCCGCAGCGAGGCGTCGCATGCGCGACGGATGTTCAGCGCGGAAAGCTTGTCCTCATTGGGCCAGTCACCCATTGCCCCGTACAGCTTGGTAGCCAGCACAGTGCGCTCGCGGCGCCCGCCGCCAGAGGCGAACCAGTCGCCGATGATTTCTTCGGTCCAGCCCGGATGTGACTGGTCATTGTTCGCGACCTGCCCAGGCGGGCTGAACGCGCCGCCGTACCGGTTTGCGGTGTCGAAGAAGTTGATGCCAAGGTCATGCGCCTGATCCATGATCGCGTGCGCGTCCCCGGGCGGGGTCAGGGGGCCGAAGTTCATCGTGCCCAGGCACAGGCGGCTGACGCGGAGACCGGAACGACCAAGATGGGCATAGTCCATGCCGCCAGCCTTTCATGCCCGCGCCTCACCTGCGCGCCGGGCTCAGCGTGCGCGGCAGGCGATCCCAGCTGCTACGGAGCGTCCCTGCATGACTACTCATCACCGCCCCGAGAGGCAGACGCACTATCTCGCCGCGTCTAGTGCCCGGGCGATGGCTCTTGGGATAGCACTCGTAGTTCGAGGTCGGTCGCGACTGGTGTCCAGGAGTTACCGATGGGGCGTGAACGACGTTGAGCAGTTTCCGGTCCGGTTGCCCTTTAGCACCGAGACCGACACGGTCACCTTGTAGCCGGGGGTGGCGCCGCTGATGTAGTAGGGGATGGTGGCGTTGCCCTTGCTTCCCGCTGTCCTGTGGTGCCTGGTCTTGGTCGTCTTGTAGTGAGCGACCGTGGTTACGTGCGCACGAGCCGCAGTATGCACGCGCACGTCCGTGGTCGTGTAATCCGCTGGGTGCGCATTGCTCATTGTGGCCCTGCACGGAAGGCGCGCCGCACCCGGCGCAGCGACGGCTATGCTGCCGCTAAGCAATGCGGCTGTGATGGCCGCCGCTGAAGCGGCGGTGACGGCGACACGCACGGACTGCGTTCGAAGTGTTCCCATGCCCGTAACCAATCTCCTTTTAAGAATCAAAGGCCAGCCGATGTTACGCGTCATGGAACTCAGCTAGCCGCAACAGCGGACACGGCAGTCGTTCAGCGCTGGCAAAAGAAAGACGCCAGGATTGCTCTGCCGGATGACAGCTCTGGCTATCGCTGCCTCTACCGATTGCGGCACTTCGCGGCTGCTTCTGGAGTACGGTGCGCCACCGGGCAACTGCCGTGCCGGTATACCGGAGCCCGCCCGGCACGCCGGGCCTTGGTTTTCTTTCTCCGTCCAGACCGCAGCGAAGTCGCCGCGGCCCGTTCCACGCTGTAGATCGCATTGTCGAGTGGGTGCATCGCACGCTCAGCCCTTTTTACGACCTTGGGCGTAGCGGCCCGTTTCACTGTGCGCACCGGGTGCATAGCCCGGCGGACGCTTCTAGGCACGAGCAACCTGGACAAGAACCCCATCCTGGCCCTCCTTCTGAGGATGGCTGCAAGGTCGCGCCATCGCTCAGTAAGCAGGACGCCCGAGCGAACACATCCGTTCACGCTCGGCACGAGACAGCCGCAAGTCAATCGGGAAACCATCGCGCGTTCATGCCGCCGACAGGGCGATCGAAGGAAGCGCGCTTCTGTTCAGCTCCACAGGCCCTGGTGCCAACGTCCAGTCCCCCCGATGTCCTCTCCATTGCATCGAGCAACGGCACACGGTCATCACAGAGCGTGGTCGAGCGGTTGAACGGCGGCGCGCGCTTACCCGCCGTTCGGCACAATCGGGTGTACCTCGATGATCATGATCTAACACATGCAGATTAGGCCGTTCTGCCGCGCAGATCCCGTCAGTAGCCGATGAGCGGATCGTTCCCTCGCCCGAGGGAACCTGATGTTTGGAGCAGCAGTAAAGCGATCGGAAAGTCCCGTTGATCCAGGGCCCCTCGTTCGCGGTGCGAGCGGGGCATTATCGTTTCTGACTGCTCGCGGCGAACACAGGGCCTTCGATCTAGTTAGTTGAAAGCGCGTATAAACCCAGGCTGAAGTCGAGCATCGCTAGACCGATCTAGCTGGCCTTCAAGAGAAATACAGTACGTGGCGAACGCTGCCGTGCTGGCCGTCATAGAAATTCCTCAGTACCAGCAACCGACGGCGCATGCGTACGTCCAGCGTCACCCTGACCGCCGCATGGTCCTCAATGAACTGCTCGCCGTGCTCAGCTCAGTGCCGCACCGTCCATCCTCTAGCCGCAGTCAGGGTTCGATGCGCGGGGGCGGCCAGAGCTCAGACCGCTCGAGGACGAGCGCCTGCTGAAGCGTCAGTTTTTCGTGGGTGGCTGATTCTGCCGGAGAGTGAGAGCTTCGTGTAAGGAGATTCTAACTTAGCGGCCATGGTGTTGATACTGCTCGTATGCTATGTTTCGGCCAATCTACTGGCCTGATTTGCTGGTGAGAGTCACAAGAGGGGGGCATGATTCATTCGTACACAGGTCAGGCGATTTGTTATAGATATCATCGGGGATTGGCGATCCAAGGGGAGATGTCAAAGATGGGAAACAACCCTAAGGGAAGAGGCGGGACCTCCGAACCTGAGCGTGCTATAACCAGAGAAATTCTCACGACCATAGCCGAGTCTCAAGAGAAAAGGGCGACGACTGCGTCTGACCCGAAGGATAGGGAAGAAGCTGGAAGGCTGGCCCGGGTCGCCAGGAAGAATCTTCGCGATTTGAAGTAGTCTTAATTCAACCGGCCCGACCTGTTCTTGGCGGTGCCAAACGGTCGGTGAGTGCTTCGCTGCGTAGGCCTACTGACCACCGGAGACGGCCGCGTGCAGTACGCGCGCGTGCCGAGACATGCAAAAAATGTATCGGTCCGGCCAGTGTTCTCGATGCCATCCTTACTCTTGTAAGTCAGATGCTCCTGGACTTGCCGAAGCATATGTGCTTCGAGAACGATTAAGATCTCGGGCCCGACTACTGACCGAGGGGCATTATGAGGCTCGAGGACATCAGGCCCTCATTATCCGAGGTCGCCGCTGCAGCTCTCGATGAGGCAGCACGAGATCATGTTCACGACCGGGCGGTTGACACCCGGGACGTGATGGTGGCTTTGATGATGATCGACCAGAACGCCGAGTGGGAGCGGCTCTGGCTTGAATTCACCATCCCTGAAGCGCTAATGATCGCGGCCGTGCGTGATCCGCGTCCGGATTCGAGCGAGACCTGGCTGGGCCAGCCTGTCACAGGTACTTGCGCCTTGGCCGTCAGGGCCGCTTTGGCCCTGGCGGACGGGAGTGAATTGCTTCCAGTCTCCGCTGGGATCCTGGCGCTGTGCATGGTCGGCCAGGCCGGTACAGCTGCATCGCAGGCGATTCTTGGTGTGGACCGGACCCGGTACCCCTTACTGCTCTCCCTGGTTCAAGAAGCGGTGATCGGAGGCGGGTGGGCTGATGTCGAGTCTGTGCTCGCGTATTCGTTCAGCTTCGCGGCCGCGGGTACGGGATCTCAGTCGACGCCCGATGACTCGGACCCTACGCCAGGCGATCAGCTAAGAGGACAGGACAAGCAGCGGATGCTGGCCGAGCTCCTCGCTGAACTGGAGCAACTGGACGAGGCCACCGACCATCTTCGGGTGATCGCCGTTTGCGAAGCGATAGTGACCCTTGTCCCACGGGCGGAGAATCCCCAAGGCTGGGCCGGGATGATGCTGATGATCGCAGGGGCCTTGGTGCGCAATCCGGCACATGATCCCGCGAGCGACATCCGGAGAGCCATCGGCTGCTGTGAGGCGGCGCAGGAGATATTCGACCAGGGCAGTATGCCACAGCAGTGGGCCATGGTGCAGGACCTCATGGGTACAGCCTATTGTCAATGGGCCGATGGCAACCGGGATGACAATATCGAGCGGGCGACAGAGTGCTATGAACGGGCGCTGATCGTTGAGCCGATTCTTCCCCCTGATTTCCTAGCCGAGGTACACAACAATCTCGGTGCGGCCCTTCTGGACCGTATGCACGGAAGCCAGGCGGACAACGTCGAATCTGCCATTGCGAACTTGCAGGCCGCGCTGGCCTACTATAAAGACGCCGGAGCGTTGTATGAGCCCACGCTGCGCAGCGCATGGGCACGAGCTCAGGACAACCTCGGCCGCGCCTACGCAGCTCGCCTGCACGGTAACCCCGCCAGCAACGTCCGCAATGCGCTCGGATGCTTTGACCAGGCGCTTACCGTCCGTACGCGCGAGGAATTCCCAGCCGACTTCGCGGTCACTAGCGCGAACATCGCCGCAGTTCTGGCAGATAGATCACCGGACCGTGCCGAAGGGATCGAGGAGGCCATACGCCGTCTTGAGGCAGCGCTCCTGGCCCTCCAAGAGTGGCCCCGCGAGCAATGGCCGCCGAACTGGGGGCTGCTCGTGCATCGGCTCTCGGGGACCTACGCCAGCCGGCTTATCGGTGACCCTGCTGCTAACGCCAGGCACGCCATTGAATTCCTCAAATTCATCCGACCCGTGCTATTCGCCAGTTCTACGAGCACAAACCGTCCCGACATTCGCCGGGTCGACGAGGCACATGTCCTGGTCGCGCTCGGAAACGCATACGCCAGCCCGGGGTTACGCAATGCACCGGAATACAGCGACCACCTCGAACAGGGAATCAGGTACCTGACCCAGGCTCTAGCGCTGTACGACCGCGAAAGCATGCCCCTCCACTGGGCCAGAGCACAGAACAGCCTCGGCACAGCCTACGCCGACCGGGTAGTCGGCAACCGCACAAGCAACCTGAGGCAGGCCATCGGCTGCTTCGAAGACACGCTGGCCGTCTACACATCAGACGCCGCCCCGGTCGACCGGGCGGCCGGGCTGCATAACCTCGGTGCCGCCTTCGCTGACCTGGCCGCTGCGGTCTCCGATCCGGTCGAGCGCACGCTCAGTATGTCCCGGTCGATTGACTGCTATACCGCCGCGCTAGAGGTGATCCGCGTCCACGGTGACCAGGCCCGCCGCCTCACTACGAGTTGGGAACTCGGTAAGGCGTGCGCTGATTGTGGTCGCTGGGACAAGGCATCAAACGCCTACCTGGAGGCGATCGAGATCGCGGAGGCCTTCTACGCTGCGTCCATACTTCAGGAGGAAAAGGAAGCCGAACTGGCTCACATCTTCGGTCTATATCAAGATGCCGCGTATGCGCTGTCTCATTCCGGACAGCTCAAGAAGGCAGTCAGCGCTCTTGAGCAAGGCCGTTCGCGTGGGCTGAGCGAGTCGCTAGCGCGCGACCACGCCGACCTAAGCGAACTAGAGCAAGAGGATCCCGCACTAGCCGCCGCCTACCATCAAGCAGCTGCTCGCGTCAGGGAACTCCAACGCCAGCAACGACAGCTGTCCAGCACGTCCGGCCAACCGCAAGCGGATCTGATGGGACCGGCTACAGCTGTCCGGCCGGCCACTACATCCGGGGTGCGGGAGGCCGTGCAGGCAGCCCAGCATGAGCTCAATCTCGCCATCCAGCAGATTCAGGCCCGCTTTCCCCAGCTACTCGCCAACCCAGGCTGGCCAGAGATCTGCGAGGCACTAACTGGTGGGCAGCCCCTTGCCTACCTCGCTGTCACCCACCACGGCGGTCTGGTCCTGCTCATGCAGCCGAAGCCCGATGCGGAATGCCCTCCCACCCTGGAAGAGGACGTGACCGTCCAGGCCCTCTTCAGAGATGACAACGGAGAACTGCTGCGCCGGCTCGACGGGCTGCTCGTGACCTTCGACGATCACGACAAGGTGATCGGTGGGTTCCTGCCCGGCCAGAGGCGGCAAGATGCTGCCTGGCTATCGGGCGCAATAGAGCAGCTGATGCCACTCCTCGGGGAACAGCTGATCGCCCCGCTCGCCGTAGAGCTTCGGGCATCCGGCGCGACTAGAGTGACGTTCCTGGCCGGACCGCCGCTCGGGCTCCTGCCCTTGCACGCGGCAACATGGCATAAAGATGGCCTGCTACAGGGGCTACTCAACGAGTTCGACGTCAGCTATGCGCCTGCGGCGAGAGTGCTTGGTATGGCACAGACCGCCGCGCGAGCGCGCTCCGCCCTTGACCCGACCCTGACCGCGGTAGCTGACCCGCCGCGCAATGACCTTCCACCACTGCCGTTCGCCAGAGCAGAAGTCAGCGCCGCCGGCGAGTTCTTCGCCGCAGACAGGCGTGAGATGGTGGACCCCCGGCAAGCCACGCCAGACGCAATCCATCGCGCAGGAGCCAGGGCAAAATACGTCCACTTGGCCTGCCATGGCGAATTCAACCTCGACGATCCTCCTCAATCTCGATTCTTCCTGGCCGAAGGGACCGAGCTGACCTTGGGTGATATTATGAGCACCCGACCATTCCCTTCAGCCCGGCTGGTCGTGATGTCCGCGTGCCAGACAGCTATCACTGATATCCATCGGCTGCCCGATGAAGCCATCGGCTTTCCGGCCGGCATCATGCAAAGCGGAGTTCCGGGTGTGATTGGCACCCTCTGGCCGGTCGACGACCTTGCATGCGCCCTTCTCATGACATGCTTCTACGAGTACCACCTGCACGGTTGCCCCAGTCGCGGCGCAGTCCGACTGTCTCCACCAGTCGCGCTCAACCAAGCTCAGCGATGGCTCCGCCAAGCGACAAGCCGCGAGATACTGACCTACTGCCGGGAGCATGCAGCACTGAGCAGTGCCCTCCCTCTGAGCGGCAGCCAGACCTGGCTATCACAAAAGGAGCCAGGCGCACGACCATTCGAGCACCCCCTCTTCTGGGCACCGTTCGTCTACGTCGGCACGTGAAGAACGCTACGAACACGAAATGGCTGTCGGCGGCTGAATACTGGCTCTGGCGTGGCACCGAATTTTGACCCCTGTCCGGAAGATCCCGGCTCGAGCCGAGCCAGAGAGCGGAAGGGTGCTCTCAGCGGAGGACTGGGCACAGAGATCCGCCGGCCAAGGGGTGCGCATGTGGCTGAGGCGGGGATCTATCCTGGCCGCGTGCTTGACTTGAGCAGCCTGGACCTGGACGAGATCGCCACTACGCTGGCCGGCCACCCAGACTCAGACCTGCCATGAGCTTCGCGGATGCGCCCGAGCGCCCGGCTTTGCCGAAAAGAGTACGTTGCGGGCCCGTTAACTTATGCACTGCCTGTATGTCGATGACGATGGCGGCAATCGTGAATTCAGTCTTGTCGCTCGTATTGATCGCGCGGAACGCAGATTCGGAGCGGGCTTGCGGCTGAAACTATGACTTGTCCCTCCGACTGACGTGCGTATATGCATCTGGAGCGCGTATGGACTCACCGAGGGCACATCTCCGCATGATAATCCTGCACCGACGGCGGCGACCAGGTCGGGTAGACGATTTATTCTTGCATGAAATCCTATGGCTTAGGCCGAGAGTCATGGTCCGCGAACGCCGCTACCAGAAAATCTGCCACAACCCGGATATCGACATCATCGCTCACAGTCAGATGCACCCGCCGGCGTCCGCGCTTTGCGCTAAGTTCGATCGAGCCACCAGATCGCGCGCATCGGTCGCGAACCCACGCGGCAAACGCTCCGATGGAGTCGGGTGCCTGAAGCAGTGTGACCAATGCAGCAGAATCCATACCGACCGTCACGACCGCGTCGAGGATAGGCCCTCGGAATACCGGCAGAGGGAGCGCCAGCCCTTCGCGTTCCAGTTCGCGCACGGCATCCGCGGGGACGGCGACGATCACTGTTCCAGCCCTAGCTTCCATACGCATCAGTATCTCCGTTGCGCGGCACTCAAGTCCCGCCTCAGTAAAGCCCGTAGTCCGACGCTGCCCACTGTGCCGCATCAGGGCTGGCTGCCAGCTGAACTAGAGCAGACTTGTCGATCAGCCAGTCGGTCACCGCTATGCCTGCGACACGACAGCGGGGTCGTCTATATCGGAGAACAATTCGGCGAACCGGGCCAGATCCTGCATGGTCACAGTTGCGCCGGCCGATACGGCGTCCTGCGCCAGCCGGCGCCGGACATACTCACTGCGCGACCGGTCCAGGCGGCTCGCGCGCGCGTCGACGGCGTCAATAACCCTCGCTTTCAAGCCGACGGATCTCCCCGGAAATTTCGGCCGTTCTGTAAGAAGGGTCGATGCGTTGCGCGGCTTTCAGATTAGCGAGCTTATCCTGCTCATTTCGACGAGTCTCGGCCTTGTAGCGAGCCCGGTCCGGATCGCTCAGCGTGCCAGCTCTGGACTTTGAGCTTGACCACAGGTCAAGCTCATGCTGTCGGTCGAAGATCTCTCTCAGGTTTTGATCGACCTTCCGCATGCGAGGATCCGAGTGTTCTCCCCTGGCCATTGCTTCCCCCTCGCGCTTCTCCTGCCGTTCCGCAGCAGTAGGCTGCTCTAACGGCATAGCAGACCCATAATGCTCACCATAAACCGACCACTCGCCTGGATGAAGCGGAGCGATGGTTGGCGATCCGAAATTCGGAGGCTAGTCTCGGTCCTCCGGCCGTGGCCACACCCGTGATGGCGGAGCCGCCATATCGGGATCCACAATCCCGTGACGTTCCGTGAGTTGCTTGCTCAGAATACGCTTCTCGATAGTCGCACGCCTGGCCACTTCTGGATCTTTCGACTGCTGCAGGTCACGTATGTCCCGCCACTTCTCGAGATCCTCTTCTCTAGTGCCCACCCCAGGACTCCCCTCTTCCCACTATGGAACGGCATCATTAGGTGCGGTGATCGTCTTCGCCTCCGCCAAGATGCCTGTAAAGAGTCTTCCATATCGATCGTCGAACGTAAATGGTCGGATTTGGACGGCTCGCCGAGGCTTTGCGACCGCCCTCGTAGGGTAAGAAGGAGCCGATCAACGCTCACGCACAACAGGAAGATCAATTACCACCCGCCGCTCTCATAGGCAGCTCAGGCCGGGCCGTAAACTGGTATAAATATGCATCCGCAGCCAGTCTGGCGAACGTCCGGATCTGCCGCGTTGATGACGATATGGCCATCATTTTGCGACCAGAACCGGTGGCCAGCGGCGTCCAGTTAAGCGGCCGGATTTCAAGGAACCATGCCTTAAGGGCAGCTTCGGGTCACCGTGCCGCGATCGGACCTTGAAGCACTCTCATGATGCGACAGCACATAGCAAGGCCGGACGGAGCGCTGGTTACTTCGCATGCCGATCGGAGGGACTCCCGCTGACAGCCATGTCCTTGATCACGGGATTCATCTGCTGCCGGATCTCCCCTGGGAGCCTCGCCGGGCCCAGCGCCACAGCTGTCCAATGGAAAGGACGGCGAGCAGTGCGGAACCAAGCAGGACCAGCGCCACGCCGATGCTGCCGAGACCAATCGCGACCAGGGAGCTTGGCGAGCTGTCTGATGATGAGTGATCAGCGACGAGAAAGGCGATCAGCATGCTGGCCACGATGCATATGCCACCGCCAGCAGCCAGGCCAGTGCCCAGGCGCGCTGTCCGTGATCGTCTCGGGCGCTGCGGGTCGCTGCTCATATGTCCTGCCGTAATAATTACAGGCGGCTGAGCGCAGGCTTGTTCGGACACCGCGATCCACTGCGAACCAGGCAGATCGGTCGATCAGTCGTCCTCATGTGCCGCTGATCTGTGCCGCCGATGGGCGGCTGTTTACAGTCCCTGGTTCTCGACCCGGAGGAGATCCTGTTCGGCCAGCAGCTTGTCGAGGCGGGCTTGATCGACCCGGCTGACGATGGCGGCTTCCTCCTGCCGGTCGCGGATGCATTTGGCCAGCGTGAAGGATGAGGTCACGACGTACAGAAGGCCGAGGGCCAGGAAAGCGCGGACCCATCGTGAGTCGTGCAGATAGCCAATGCCGATAGTCGTGACCGTGAGGGAAAGAGCGAACGAAATTGCTGACTGCGCAAAGAAGGGAACGGTGGTCCGGGGCCGCAGTGGAGTGTTCATGGTTTCATTCTCGGTTGCGCGCGGACCCGGCGCCTGAGTACGGATACTCATTCTCTGCTGAGCTGATCAGCCTGTTCTCCGGAGGCTCATCAGCCAACGCCGCCAGCTAGAGCGGCCGCTCGGCAACGCACCCTCATTTGCCGCGCCGAGAGTGAATCGCGAGTTGGGGTACGGGCCAGCGAGCGCGC
>Ga0187783_10003097_pt1 | contig 12286 bp, 8 predicted proteins | sample 1015_SJ02_MP02_2_FD_132471 | JGI IMG/M metagenome (GOLD analysis project Ga0187783, IMG submission 132471) | Tropical peat soil microbial communities from peatlands in Department of Meta, Colombia - 1015_SJ02_MP02_20_MG | ecosystem: Environmental > Terrestrial > Soil > Wetlands > Peat | place... | reverse complement strand
GGGGACGGCGCCCATCACCGCGATCTCGGCCCCGGGCCACGCGAACACCTTGGTGGCGCCGAGCGCGCGCGAGTTCATGGCGATGTAGGCGCCGCCGATCGCCTTGCGGGTCACCAGCGTCACCCGCGGCACGACCGCCTCGGTGAACGCGTGCAGCAGCTTGGCGCCGCGGCGGACCACGCCGTCCCACTCCTGGCCGACGCCCGGCAGATAGCCCGGCACGTCCACCAGCACCACCAGCGGGACGCCGAAGGCGTCGCACATCCGGACGAACCTGGCTGCCTTCTCCGCCGAAGTCGAGTCCAGGCAGCCGCCGAGGCGCAGCGGGTTGTTGGCGATGACGCCAACCGTGCGGCCGCCCAGCCTGCCGAGGGTGGTGACGATGTTCGGTGCCCAGCGCGGATGCAGCTCGACGCCCGGCTCGTCCAGCAGCCCGCCGATCAGCGGGTGCACGTCGTAGGCGCGGCGGGGCGAATCCGGCAGCAGCGCGGCCAGATCTGTGTCGGGCAGCGCCACGTCGTCGGCGGTGACCTGGCGGCCCAGCAGCTGCACCAGATCCCTGGCCTTCGCCATGGCCTCCGCATCGGTGGCGGTCACCACGTGCACGACGCCGGACCGGCGACTGTGCGGCTCGGGGCCGCCGAGCCGCTCCATGTCCACGTCCTCACCGGTGACGCTGCGGACCACGTCTGGACCGGTGACGAAGATGCGGCCCTGCTCCGACAGGATGACAAGGTCAGTGAGCGCGGGACCGTAGGCGGCGCCGCCCGCGGCCGCCCCGAGCACCACCGAGATCTGCGGCACCTTGCCCGACGCCCTGGTCATTGCGGCGAACACGGTGCCGACCCCGTGCAGGCTCTCGACGCCTTCCAGGATTCGGGCGCCGCCGGAGTGCCACAGGCCGATGATGGGCGCGCCCGTCTGCACCGCGTGCTCGTAGGCGGCAACGATGAGCTTGCAGCCGGCGGAGCCCATGGCGCCGCCCTGGATTCGCGGATCGCTGGCAAAGGCGACCGCGCCTACGCCGCCGATGCTGCCGGTGCCGGCCAGCGTGCCGCTGTCGTCAGCGGGCTGCAGCAGTTCTAGCGAACCAGCGTCGAAGAGCGCTTCGAGCCGGGACTGCGGGTCGCGTGCAGGCTGGGCGTAGGCCGCGCCGGCCGGAACGGCCGGCGAAGCCGGAACGGGCCGGGTAGCTGCCGGACCGGCGAGGCGAGTTACCCCGTTCCCCTCGGTGCCGAGCGGGCGCGCAGCGGGTGGAGTTTGCAGCATCGTCACGTCAGTCTCCTTTGGGGGCACGGGCACGGCTGGCAACGCGTCACGCTTCGGTGAAGGCGAGCGCCACGTTGGCGCCGCCGAAGCCGAACGAGTTGTTGAGCACGGCCATGGGCCGGTCACCGCGAGGCTTGAGCTCCTGCGCCGACGTCGAGATGGTCAGCCCGGCGTCGTCGTCCGGATCCTCGAGGTTCAGCGTCGGCGGGGCCATGTGGTCGCGGAGCGCCAGGATCGCCGCGACCGACTCGACCGCACCGGCGCCGCCCAGCAGGTGGCCGGTCATCGACTTGGTGGCCGACACCACGACTCTCGGCGCGGCGTCGCCGAGCGCCGAGGCGATCGCCTGCGCCTCGACGACGTCCCCGGCCGGAGTCGAGGTCGCGTGCGCGTTGACGTGCGTGACCTGGATGGGATCGATCCCGGCGTCAGCGAGCACCCGGCTGATGACCAGCTTGAGGCCAATCCCTTCCGGCTCGGGCTGAGCGATGTGATGGGCGTCCGAGGAGTAGCCCACGCCGGCCGCGACGGCGTGCACGTGTGCACCCCGAGCGGCGGCGTGCTCCTGCGACTCCAGCACGACCATGCCCGCGCCCTCGCCGAGAACGAAGCCATCTCGTCCCTTGTCGAACGGCCTGGACGCTCGCTCCGGCTCGTCGTTGCGGGTCGACAGCGCCCGCATCGCGGCGAAGGCGGCGATGTTCAGCGGGATAATCGCCGCTTCGGTCCCGCCGGCCAGCACCACGTCAGCCCGGCCGGACCTGATCATCTCCAGCCCGTAGCCGATCGCCTCGGCCCCGGACGCGCACGCGCTCACGGTGGTGTGCACGCCCGCTCTGGCACCAAGCTCGATGGCGATCCAGCCGGCCGCCCCGTTCGGCATCAGCATGGGCACCGTGAACGGGGACAGCCGCGACCAGCCCTTCTCCTTGAGCGTGTCGTAGGCCGACAGGGTCGAGGCGACGCCGCCGATACCGCTGGACACGACCACGCCGAGCCGCTCCGGATCGACGGACGGCGAACCGGCGTGGGCCCACGCCTCCCGCGCGGCCACGAGGGCGAACTGCTCGCAGCGATCGAGGCGGCGCGCCTGCACCCGGTCGATCAGCGTGGCGGGGTCGGCCGCCGCCCACCCCGCGATCCGGGCCGGCAACTCCGCCGCCCAGTCCTGCGTCAGCTTGACGACGCCGCTGCGGCCGGCCAGCAGCGACTCCCAGGTGCTGTCGACGTCGGTCCCGACCGGCGTGATCACGCCGAGCCCGGTGACGACGACTCGTGTCCGCTCGCTACCCACTATTGGTTCGCTCCTCGCCCAGTCGGCGACTACTGCGTCAGGCCGACACCTCGGCGCGCCGGACGTAGTTGATGACGTCCTGCACCGTCTTGAGGTCCTTGAGCTGGTCGTCAGGGATCTCGACACCGAACTTGTCCTGCGCCGCGACCGCGATTTCCACCATCGACAGCGAGTCGATGTCGAGGTCGTCGACGAACGTCTTGTCGGGCGTCACCTGGTCGGCGGGAACCCCGGCGACCTCGTCGATGATCTCGCCCAGACCCGCCAGGATCTCCTGCTCCGTCATGGCCATGATGATTGCGCTCCTTCTGCCGTACTGCTTCGGGGTGATGGATGCTCCCGGACCGGGAGCGAGGTCAGGGTACCTTGATCACCTGCGCGGCGTAGCACATGCCTGCGCCGAATCCGACCAGCAGTGCGTACTGGCCGGACTGGACCTCGCCGCGCTCGATCATGCGCGACAGCGCCAGCGGGATCGACGCCGACGACGTGTTGCCGGCGGTGATGATGTCGGTCGCCACGATCGCCTGCGGCGCGCCCACCTTGCGGGCAATGGCCTCGATGATCCGCAGGTTCGCCTGGTGCGGGATGAACGCGGCCAGCTCGCCTGGCGCCACGCCTGCCTTCTCGCAGGCAGCAATGGCGAGCGGGGCAAGCGCCGTGGTGGCCCAGCGGAATACCGCCTGGCCCTCCTGGAAGATGAACGCGTTCCGGTCCTTGATGTAGATCTTGTCCGCCAGGTCGCCGTCGCTGCCCCACAGCACGGGACCGATGCCGGGCGCGTCCGCCGCGTCGGCGACCGGGCCGACGACCGCGGCACCGGCTCCGTCGGCAAAGATGATGCACGTCGAGCGGTCGGTCCAGTCGACCCACTGGGACAGCTTCTCGGCGCCGATGACCAGGACGTTGCGGGCGGTGCCGGCGCGGACGGCGTCCGCCGCGTTCGCCAGCGCGTAGCAGAAGCCCGCGCACGCCGCGTTCATGTCGTAGGCGCCGGGTGCGACGATGCCGAGCCGCCTGGCCACGGTGGCAGCCGTGTTCGGGATCTGCACCTCGGGCGTGCAGGTGGCGACGATCAGCAGGTCGATGTCGGCGGGCGACAGGCCGCTGCCGGCGAGTGCCTTGCCGCCGGCCTGCACGGCCATGTCGGCGACGGTCTCGTCCGGGCCCGCGATGCGCCGGCTGGCGATGCCCACCCGGGAGCGGATCCACTCGTCACTGGTGTCCACGGTCTGCGCGAGCTCGTCGTTGGTGACCACCCGTGCGGGCTGGTAGCCGCCGAAGGCGAGCACGCGCGCGCCCGCCTGGCCTTCGGTCAGTCGCATCGGTGCTCCCTTTCGCCCGTTCGCTGGCATGGATCTGCTCGCATGGATCTAAGCGCGCTTACTCGGCTGTGGTGGGCAGCAGCCGGAGAAGAGGTTGTCCCGCGCTGACCGGGTCACGGTCCTCGACCAGCCACTCCATGACCGTGGCGGGGAACGGCGTCGTTATCGCCTGATCGCCCCCGCGTATTTCTACCCGTCCGAGGTCGGTGTCCTGGCCCACCTGGGTGCCGGGCCCGACACTGTCCGCGTCGCCGTCCGGGGCACGGAAGACACCAGCCGCAGGGGCCACGATCAGCCGCCACTCCGGTGCGTGGTGGTCACGGTGACTGTCGGCGTGCTCGGCCAGCAGCGCGCGGGCGGCGTCGAGGTCATCCGGCGTCTTGAGCGCGACCAGCTGGACGCCACGCAGCGCCCGCTTAGCGAGCCCGGTCAGCGTGCCGGCCGGCGGCAGCTCAATCAGCGCGGTCACCCCGAGCGACTCCATCGTCTGCATGCACAGGTCCCACCGCACGGGCGCGCTGACCTGGTTGATGATCCGGTCCAGCCAGTCGGGTCCGGACTTGACCACGGCGCCGTCCCGATTCGACAGCAGCGGCCGGACCGGGTCGCGGGCTTGCAGGTCGGCCGCGGCCGCGGCGAGCGCGTCGACGGCCGGCGCCATGTGATGAGTGTGGAACGCTCCGGCCACCGAGAGCGGTCGCAACCTGGCCCCGGCCGGCGGGTCTGCGGCGAACGCCGCCAGTTGCGCCAGCGTCCCGGCCGCCACGATCTGGCCCGCGGCGTTCACGTTCGCCGCCGTCAGCCCGTGCGCCTCGATCGTGGCCAGCACGGCGGCCTGGTCACCGCCGAGTACGGCAGTCATTCCGGTCTGCTCGGTGGCCGCCGCGGCGGCCATGCCGCGAGCGCGGACCCCGATCAGCCGCATGGCGTCTTCTGGTGTGATCACCTCCGCGAGGACGCCCGCGGCCAGCTCACCGACGCTGTGCCCGGCCACGCCCACCGACTGGCGGCTGACCGGGTGGGCTCCGCTGACTACCTCGTCGATTGCGGCGGCGATGGCGGCCGCGACTAGTAGCGGCTGGGCGACCGCGGTGTCCCTGATCTCGTCGGCGTCAGCAACCGTCCCGGCCCGGATGAGGTCGCAGCCCGCGAGGTCGGACCAGCTTGCGAGCCGGTCGGCAAAACCTGGCAGCTCGAGCCATCCAGACAGGAAACCCGGCGTCTGAGCACCCTGGCCGGGAGCCGCGAGGAAGAGCATTGTCATAGCCTGCACTGTAGAAGTCCGCCATACCCATGCCGAACTGAACGAACTTTAGGCCAGGAAGCGTGTAGGAATCCTACAAGTCATGTTCCCTTGTGCGCGAGTCGGCCAAGGATGACGGCGGTCCACAGGGTGAACCCGCCCCGGCCGTCGCCAGGGATGATGCCGGTGAGCTCGGTGACCCGGCGCAGCCGGTAGCGCACCGTGTTCGGGTGCACGAACAGCAGCCGGGCGGTGGCCTCCAGCGAGTTGCCCTGCTCCAGGTAGGTCATCACCGTGTCGAGCAGCGAGGTGCCACCGCGGAGCAGCGGCTCATAGACGTCCCCGATCAGCGCCGCCCGGGCCGAGGGATCGCCGTCTAGGGCTCGCTCCGGCAGCAGGTCACTGGCGAGCACCGGCCGCGGCGCTTCGGGCCAGCCGTCGGCCGCGCGCAGCCCGGCGAGTGCCTCGTCAGCCGAGCCGACGGCGGACTGCAGGTCGGCCGCCGGGGGGCCCACCACGACGGGGCCGGGGCCAAAGTGCCCGGCGAAGTGCTCGGCCGCGGCGAGCGGGTCGGCACTGCCGCCGACGACCAGAACCAGCCGGCTGCCGTGCACGCCCGCCAGGAGGTCGAGCCGGGCACGACGGGCGACCATGCGGAACTCGTCGATGAGACTCTCCGCGTCAGTGCCGTCCGAGGCACCGTCCCCGGTGGTTCCGACTATCACCGTCACCGGGCTGAACGACCAGTTCAGCGCCGAAGCCCAGGACTGCAGGCCCTCGTCGACCTCGCCGCGCACGAGCGACTCCACGACCAGTGCCTCGAGCCGTGCGTCCCAGGCGCCGCGCGCTTCGGCCGTCCGCGCGTAGAACTTGGCGGTGCCGAACGCGATCTCCCTGGTGTAGCGCAGCACCGCCTCGCGTAGTTCCGCCTCGCCGCCCGGCACGGCCAGCTCGTCCACTTGCGCCTCGACGACATCCACGATCACGCGGACCATGTCGACGGCCTGCTGCAGCGTGACCGCCCTGGCGAGTTCGCGGGGCGCGGTGCCGAACACCTCGCCCGCGACAGCCGGCCTATTCCGCTCGGGATGCTTGACCCAGTCGACGAAGGCCGCCACGCCAGCCTGGGCCACCAGCCCGAGCCAGGATCGGTGCTCGGCGGACATTGCCCGGAACCAGGGCAGCCGCCGGTCCATCGACTGCACGGCCGCGGTGCCCAGCGCACCCGTCGACGCCTCGAGACGGGTAATCGTCTCGGCCCGCACGCGCCCGCGCAGGCGGGCCGGTGCACCGTGAGGTCGTGCCGCCATGCCCTCAGCGTGCCATGTCCGGCGAAGTGGCGCTGACGGCCTCCGCGCTCGGGCCGACCTGCCGGGTGCCGAGGAGGGCCGCGGCAAAGTCTGGCCAGCGGAGCCACGTGATCAGGATGACCAGTGCCAGCACGACAGCTGACCCGGCCGTCGTCCAGCCGACGCCGATGGCGTCGGCGAGCGGCCCCTGCAGCAGAGCGCCAATCGGATAGCTGACACCGAGGGCCACCTGGAAGAAGCTGAGGACCCGGCCGCGGTAGGCCGGCGGAGCAGCAAGCTGCACCACGGTGGACAGGCCGGACAGTACGCCCAGGTACACCAGGCCGACGGCGAAGAGCGCCGCGATGGCCCACCAGCGAGACGGCGCGGCTCCGTAGCACGCGAGCGCGACCGGCAGCAGCGCCAGGCTCCAGCCGAGCAGCCGGCCGCGCCCGATCCGGGCCGCGAGTGGGGCAAGGAGGAGCGCCCCAGCCACGGCGCCGAGTCCCTGCGCGGTCGTGAGCTGCGAGGTCGCCGCCGCGACGGCCGTGGGCCCGCCAGCCGCGAGCCGCAGGGCCATGGCCGGCACCAGCGCGATGAACGGGGCAGCCACCAATGCGACGACGCCTATCGCGATGATGGCAGCGCGGCAGGAGGGCTGTGTGCGGGTGGCAGCCAGTCCCTCGCGCAGCGCGGCGAGCACGGGTCCGGATCGGCCTGGCGGCGGTGACAGCCGGACGAAGAGCACCGCCACGACGACGGCCAGGAACGACACCGCGTTGGCCGCGAAACTGGCGCCGAAGCCGAACGCGGCGATCGTCGCCCCCGCGAGGGCAGGCCCGACGATCCGGCCGGCGTTCCACTGGGCGGAGTTCAGCGAACTCGCCGCCAGGAACTGAGAGCGGGGCACGAGGTCAGGCAGGATCGCCTGGCTGAACGGGCCGATCAGAGCGGACGCGCAGCCCTGCAGGGTGACAAGTCCCAGCAGCCCCAGCGGAGCGTCGTGACCAGCTGAGACCAGCGCGGCCAGGGCCGCCGCCACCAGCGCCTCGGCCAGGTTGCCGGCCGCGATCAGCGGCCGGCGCGGCAGCCGGTCGGCCAGCGCGCCGCCGAGCGGTGACAGCACGCCGATCGGCAGGAACGCCCCGGCTGCCACCAGCACGGCCCAGCTGGCCTCGCCGGTCTTGGACACCACCAGCGCGCCGATCGCGACCGTCTGCATCCAGGTCCCGACGTTGGAGACCAGGCTGGCGGTCCACAAGATCGCGAAGTTCCGATGGCGCAGCGGCGCGAGCGCCGCGGTCCCGTGCCCCGTCAAAGCGGCATGAGTCTGTTGGCGGGCTGCGTCATTGGCCCACCCTAGCCTCGTAGCTTAGCCAGCGACCGGGCCCTCGCCGGCCGGCAGTTCGAGCCGTGCGCCGAGCGCGCGGGCCAGCGCGACGGCCTCGTGCACGTGCGCGGCCCGCAGGCCGTCGCGCTCGATGGCTTCAACGCGATGGCGGGGCACTCCCGATCGGACGGCGACTTCGTCGACAGTCATGTGCCGCTCAGCGCGCAGCCTGCCGAACGACGTCGTCGCGGCGAGCGCGTCGGCGCGGCGGAGAATGCTGCCGTCGTCGGCCGGGAAGAACTGCGCGACGAATTCGTCCGGATCGGCCAGCACGACCTCCGCGATGTCGGTAGGCCAGCCCTCGTCGCGGATCTCGGTCAGCAGGTCGCCCGCGAGCGTGATCGCCTGGGCGCCGTGCTGGCTGACGGCCTCGGGTCCCTCCAGCACGGCCAGCAGCGTCACGGTGTCCGCGGGCTCCTTTCCGAAGAGGACCCTGATGTCCGACCCCAGCGGGTCGGCTCGCAGCTCCAGCAAGCCGGCAACCGGCTCGGGGTTGCGCGGCGGTGCCGGTGGTGGCGGTTCTGGCCGGTCAGCTCCGGCCGGTCGGCCGACTCCAGTCTGGTGGGTCGGGTGGCGGATCACGACCGTCCGTGTTCCCGGCCAACGCAGCGCGAGAAGTCGTTCTTCAGCCGACCGCAAGTCCTCGAGGCGCTGGGCGAGGTCAGGGTCGGGCTGGCCGCCCGCCGCCTCGATCGCTTCGGCGATCCGCAGGCTGGCCTCCGCTGCCGTATAGCTGGCCTTCGCGGTGTCACTGGCGGTCCGGAATGTGTTGACTTCAACCCGCAGGCGCTGGCTGAGCTGTGCCAGAGCGTCCTCGTGCAGTCGGGCAGCCGCCAGCCTTTCAGCGAGGGTAGCGAGAACCGCCGGTTCGGCTCCAGCGCTCTGCTGAGCGCTGAGCGCCAGCTCGGCGGCTCGGCGTGCGTTTGTGGCCTGGGCGACCTGCTGCCGGAGGAGCTGGAGCTGCTCCAGCCGCAGCTGATACACGTAGTCGGCGACTTCCCGCGGGTCATCCTTGACCGGCTCTCGCCGGCGCCCAGGCTGATCGACTAAAGCCAGTCCGGCCAGCTCGGCGGACCGCAGGACGGCCACCAGGGCGGCGCTCACCTCGGCGGCCGTCGCCGGCTCGGATACGGCCAGCTCAGCGAGCCAGTCGCGAAGCTCGGCGGTCATCCGGAGCCGACGACCCATCGTGGGCTACAGGGCGTCGCTCACGTCGAGGTCGAGCCCGTACCGGCTGATGGCCTGGCTCACCACTTCGGGCTTGACCTCGCCGAGGCGGGCGAGCTGCGTGAGCACGGCGACCGTGATGGATTGCGCGTCGACATGGAAGAACCGCCGGGCCGCCGGACGGGTGTCGGAGAATCCCCACCCGTCGGTGCCGAGCGAGGTAAACGGCGCCGGCACCCACCGGGCAATCTGGTCCGGAACCGCCTTCATCCAGTCGCTCACCGCAACCACCGGGCCTGGGTGTCCCTCTAGCGCCCGAGTCAGATACGGCACCCGGTGCTCAGCGTCCGGCCCGAACATGTTCCACTCGTCGACCTGCAGCGCCTCGCGACGCAGCTCCGTCCAGCTGGTCGCGGACCACGCTGCTGCCTGCACGCCCCAGTCCTCGGCCAGGAGACGCTGCGCCTCCAGCGCCCACCGCAGCGCCACTCCGGAGGCGAGGATCTGCGCCTGCGGGTGCTCGCCGGTGGTCGATGCGCCGTTGGCGCCCGGCTCCGGCGCGGTCGAGTAGCGGTACAGGCCGCGCAGGATCGCGTGTTCGAGCGCGGCCCGGCCACCTTCGTAGTCGGCCGGCTCGGCGGGCTGTACGTACGGCTCGTTGTAGACGGTCAGGTAGTAGAAGATGTCCTCGCCGTTCGGGTGCTCGTCCGCTTCTGAGTACATCCGGCGCAGCGCGTCCTTCACGATGTAGGCGAGCTCGTAGGCCCACGCGGCGTCGTAGCTCACGCAGGCCGGGTTGGTCGAGGCGAGCAGCACCGAGTGACCGTCGTTGTGCTGGAGTCCCTCGCCGGTCAGCGTGGTGCGGCCCGCCGTGGCGCCGAGCAGGAAGCCGCGGCCCATCTGGTCACCCATGGCCCACATCTCGTCGCCGGTGCGCTGGAAGCCGAACATCGAGTAGAAGATGTAGACCGGGATCATGTGGGCAGCGTGGGTGGCGTACGCGCTGCCGGCCGCGATCGCAGACGCCATCGCGCCGGCCTCGCTGATCCCCTCGTGCAGGATCTGGCCGCTAGCGGATTCCTTGTAGGACAGCAGCAGGTTGCGGTCCACGGCCTCGTAGGTCTGCCCGTGCGGGTCGTAGATCTTGGCGGTCGGGAACAGCGAGTCCATGCCGAAGGTCCGGGCCTCGTCCGGGATGATCGGTACGAACCTGGCGCCGATCTCGGAGTCCTTCATGAGGTCCTTGAGCAGCCGGACGAACGCCATAGTGGTGGCCACCGACTGCTTGCCCGAGCCGCGGCGCAATTCGTCGTAGACCGAGTCCGCCGGCAGGACCAGCGGCCTGGCCCGCACGATCCGGCGCGGCAGGTAACCGCCCAGGGCTGCGCGCCGCTCCTTCATGTACTGGATCTCGTCAGACTGCTCGCCGGGGTGGTAGTAGGGCGGCAGTTCGGCCTCTAGGGCCTTGTCCGGGATCTCCAGATAAAGCCGGTCGCGGAATTCCTTGAGCTCGGCGACCGTGAGCTTCTTCATCTGGTGGGTGGCGTTACGGGCTTCGAAGTCCGGGCCGAGCGTCCAGCCCTTGATCGTGTGCGCGAGTATCACGGTCGGCTGGCCGACGTGCTCGGTAGACGCCTTGAACGCGGCGTAGACCTTGCGGTAGTCGTGGCCGCCGCGGGACAGGTTGCGGATCTCGTCGTCGGACATGTGCTCGACCATCGCCCGTAGCCGCGGGTCGCCGCCGAAGAAGTTCTCCCTCGTGTACGCGCCGTCCTCGACCGCGTAGGTCTGGAACTGCCCGTCCGGGGTGGTGTTCATCTTGTTGACCAGCACGCCGTCCGTGTCCTTGGCCAGCAGCGGGTCCCAGTCCCGGCCCCAGATCACCTTGATCACGTTCCAGCCGGCCCCGCGGAAGGTCGCCTCGAGCTCCTGGATGATCTTGCCGTTGCCCCGGACCGGGCCATCGAGGCGCTGCAGGTTGCAGTTGATCACGAAGGTCAGGTTGTCGAGCTCCTCGCGGGCGGCCAGGCTGATCGCGCCACGGGACTCCGGCTCGTCCATTTCCCCGTCGCCAAGGAAGCACCAGACGTGCGACCGGCTCGTGTCCTTGATCTGCCGGGCCAGCAGGTACCGGTTGAACCGGGCCTGGTGAACGGCGTTGATCGCGGACAGGCCCATGGAAACAGTCGGGAACTCCCAGAAGTCGGGCATCAGCCGCGGGTGGGGATACGACGGCAGCCCGCCGCCGGGGTGCGACAGCTCCTGCCGGAACCCGTTGAGCTGCTGCTCGGTCAGCCTGCCCTCGAGGAACGCGCGCGCGTAGATGCCGGGCGCTGCGTGCCCCTGGAAGAACACCTGGTCGCCCGATTCACCGTGGTCCTTGCCGCGGAAGAAATGGTTGAAGCCGACCTCATAGAGGCTGGCGGCAGAGGCATAGGTGGCGATGTGGCCGCCCACGCCCAGTCCCGGCCGGTTGGCGCGGCTGACCATGACGGCCGCATTCCACCGGATATAGGCACGGATCCGGCGCTCGACGTACTCGTCGCCGGGGAACCAGGGCTCGCCCTCGGGCGGGATCGTGTTGATGTAGTCGGTGCTGCGCAGGCCGGGGACGCCGACCTGCTGCGAGCGGGCCCGCTCCAGCAGCCGCAGCATGACGTATCGCGCCCGGGTGCGACCCTGTGTCCGGACAATGTCGTCGAAGGACTCCAGCCACTCCCTGGTTTCCTCCGGATCGATGTCCGGCAGCTGGGTCGGCAGTCCATCGCTGATGATCGAAAAGCGCTGACGTCCGGAGGCCACGGGTGTCTTCCTCGCAATCGGGCCGGTGCGGCCGCGTCGAAGGCGTGCTGTCTGCTCCAATCCTCGTACGCGCCGCCGGAGAGCGCATCTCTGCCCTGCGGTAGGGATTTACTCGCCAGTAACCGTGCGGACGCGGCGAGGTGGCTTCTCCCGCTATTTTCGCCTATCACGCATAGCGCCTTGCCCAGGCGTGGCGGCCGCCCAGCCGGCTGGCACTGCTGGACTCGGGGCACCGGCTGGGGTCGGCGCCGGTGTGCGGCCTAATTGTGACTTGCGTACCGCGCCGACCCAGTGTGAACTGTGCGATCAGGAGCAGCGACGACGCTGCGGCTGTGTAGACGACCCGAGGCTGGGCAGGTTGCAAGTTCGAGGGTTCTCCCAGTACAGCCGCGGCGGAAAGGACCAGGAGGACTTCAGTGAGCGCGACCGCGGGCCAGGCGCAGGACCAGCGCGACCTGGCTGAGCGGCTTGGCGTCAAGCCAGGCCACGTGGTGCAGGAGATCGGTT
>Ga0187783_10003096_pt1 | contig 12292 bp, 21 predicted proteins | sample 1015_SJ02_MP02_2_FD_132471 | JGI IMG/M metagenome (GOLD analysis project Ga0187783, IMG submission 132471) | Tropical peat soil microbial communities from peatlands in Department of Meta, Colombia - 1015_SJ02_MP02_20_MG | ecosystem: Environmental > Terrestrial > Soil > Wetlands > Peat | place... | reverse complement strand
GAGGCTCGGCTCGCCGGAGCTGCGGCCTTCCTTGTCCAGCGTCGATCCGTCGCCGAAATTAGCGCCGGCGCAGAAGGATTTGCCCTGCGCAGCCCAGACCACGGCGCGGCATTCGGCGTCCTCGTCGAGCGCTTCGAGGGCGCTCGCAATCTCCTTGATCAGCGCAATGTCGAAAAAATTGTGCGGCGCGCGGCGGATCTCGATCAACGCCACATGCCCGGCTTTCTGGACGGCAATATCCTTGAACGAACCCATGCGTTTTCCCGCGCGTTATGCCGATGGTTGCTCGCTGCCACGACTCAGCGGCTCTTCAAAGAGGCCACCATCGATCAGATCTTCGTCCTCCAAGCATGATGCAAGCATGATGCAAGAGAAAGCAAATCACAGCGTTCTGGCGACTCGGAAGCCGATGGCATTGTGGCGCATGTCGGTTCCGAGCACGATCCGTTGCGCCGACCGGAGGAACCGAGGATCGTGGTTCCAGGAACCGCCACGTAGAAAGGGAGTAGTCCGGGCATCCCCTATCCACGCTGATCAATCATTCGGCGCCCCATCATAATTCGGGCGCCATACGTCCTCCACTGATCCGATTTTCAGATCGATAGCCTCACGCCGTAGCGCAGCGAGTGCAAATTTGTGGACTGCTTCAACAGCCAAGTGGAATTGGCTGTCGGTCTCCAAGCTTTCGTTTTGCGCGGCCAAGCCAGGGTGTGCCAATTTGACCATGCCATCAAATTCCTTCCGCGAGGCCGGCTCGGCCTTAAGGGTCCCAATCTTTACCAGATTGTTGAGCTCTTGCTTGCCTGTGGCCGAAGGTCCTTCTCAGAACCAATAATAAAGATCTTGGGAGAGTGGCTGATTTTATTGAACACAGATCCTTTTACGGAAGTCTTGCGTTGCCAATCCTTCGGCGAAAGAAACAGGGGACGTACCTTGCGTCGAAGCTTGCTTCCGACGGTTTGAGCCGCAGTATAAAGATCGGAGTAGTTCAGGTCGTCTCCGATCACCATGAGGTCGATGTCGCTATTGGCCGTGTCGGCTCCCTTCGCTACGGATCCGTACACGAAAGCACTGTTGATTGTGTGGGCATATGGTTCGAAGGACTTCTTTCCGTCAGCCCGAACGTCTTTTCAACGAGCCCTCGCAACTCTTCGAAGATTGGCGCCGATTGGTTCGCTCGGTAGTGCTTTTGGTTACCGATTCGTTCGACCGTCACGAGTCCGCTTTTCTCCAGCTACGATAATTCGCGGCCGACCGCGCCCCAACGGCAGAGCCGAGGCTTCGCACGATTTCCGAGGTGTAGAAGCTGCGCTCGGGGTGACTGAAAATGAGCGCTAGGACGCGCTGCTGCACTTTCGAGAACAGTGCGTTGGACAGATTGACGGTGTGGCTAGCCAGCTTCCTCCTCAGATTGGGAAATATAGACCCAAATTGGGTTGGTCAACGAACGGAAAGCAAGGGTGCAAGTTTCAACGAGCTATGCGCCACCGGCGCCAGCGCACGACCAGCGCGCGCCCTGACGCGGGGGTAGCTGGCTAAACGGCAACCTATGACCGTCCGTCGAAAAGCAACGCTGTCGCGAACGCCATCTCGGCGCTCGACCGATTGACCTTGGACTGTCGATTATCTCGCGGCGTTATTGCTCACGACTTGTCCGTGGCCCGAGATGTCGCTTTCCGCGGTCTTCTCCGTTGTCGATTCGGTCGACCGGAACTTGGTTTTGCGCGTCTTGCCTTCGCCTCAGCTGCAAGCTTGGCCCTAACACGCTCCGCCGATGGGAGACGCCAAGTTGACGGTTGAGGAAATGTCGGACACAAGGCCTTCGGGCTCCCGAGAGCGCTCTCTAAAAAGCGGGTTGCCCGCATCCAGGCGGCGCTTCTCGCGGACAAGGTAATCCCGGAACTGCGAGGCCACCCCGTGCTTCAGAGTGAACGCCAGATCCGGGAAGGCATTGCACCTCGCCCAAATATCGGCGATGCGCCTCGCAACAGACTGGTCTCCGAACGGCGAGTGAAGCGCGACGGACGACAGGTACTCGATGAAGTGCGGCAGACTACGTAGGTAGATGAAGCCGCTCGGCGTAATCTTGATAAGCTCAGAGTCTTTCGGCGCGCTCACGTATTCGGGCTCGACTCGACAAGCCGATATGAATGAGGAGTCGATCAGTTTTTAGCGTGCTGTCCACGGCGCAGATGTTGGCCTTGTCTATCACAGCGGGCACGCGATGCAACTCGGCGGCAGAAACTATCTATGACTGCCGATGCCGGTCTCCGCGATGAAACGGATATGCGCCGTCTGGTGCGTGTCGATGACGTCGTCGCCGATCTGAAGCAGGCCAAAACCTCAGCATCCTCATGCTTGACGCCTGTCGCGACAATCAACCGGCGAGGAATTGAGTCGCTCAATCGAGGCCAGCCGTGGGCTCACGGTCGATGCCGGTCTCGCAAGGATTATCCGCCCAGTGGCAACAAGAATGAGCCCCACGGGGCGACGGGGCTCGGAAGGAGCACACGTTAAAATACACTCGCCGCTCGGGACAGGGGAATGCGGGGGCTGGGACTCCGAGCCCGTCATCGCACCCTCGCGTCGCAAGCAGCGATCGCGTGTTGAAAATCAGCCGAAAATGCATAAGTTGCTGAAGGCTGAGCGAAGAGCCTCGTCGAGATCAGGATGGCCGACAAACAAAGCGAAGCCGACAAGGCGCAGGCTGTGAAGGAATACCGCGAAGCACAGGACGCAGCGATTCGGCGGATCGCAACGCTTCGGGCGGCGCGCCTCGCGCGAGATGCTGGCGCATCTCCGACAAAGACCAAAAGCAAGAAGCCGATCCCCAAATGAACTCGCTGCCCTCCACTATCGAGAGGCCCGAGTTCAAAGGCGATCGGTTCTCGCCTAAAGGTCCATTTTTGTCCTGCCGAGGTTCGTGCAGACGTCGGCGCGACTGGATCAGGCGACGCGCAGATTGTCCGCCGAGGACTTTCCGGTGCGTCTATCCGCCACGAGGTCGAAAGAAACCTTCTGTCCCTCTTTAAGGGAACTCAAGCCGGCGCGCTCGACTGCACTGATATGAACAAAGACGTCCTTGCTGCCGTCATCCGGCTGAATGAAGCCAAACCCCTTTTGGATGTTGAACCACTTTACCGTGCCCTTACTCATTGAGATGTCCTTTCGCTGGAGATGCACGCGCAGACGCCGCCGCGCGAGGCCCGCGCGCTTTGTCCCTATTTGTTCGATTTGGGAGAAGTGTCTGAAACGTGCGCGCCTATGATTTCAGGCGAAGCGGCCCCAGTCTTTCGGCCAAGTATCGATCAAACCCATATGGACCCGGAGTGAGCACCAGTCAAGTAGCCGAGTTTGACCGTATGTTGTCAGGTAACGCGTTCCAGTTCGGTCTCCTTGGCAACACGTTCGTGCGGCTCATCCGCGCTCTTTACGCGATACAGCCGTTCGTCGCCCTCGGCCGGAAGCAGGTGCGTAATTTTGTATACGCCGCCCCATCCGGGTTGGCGTCTGAGGCCTCTGACGCCGAACGTATACTTGACCGATTGGCCGACCTTGAACCGATGTTCGCTCAAATGGCCCTCCGTGTTGCATTTAATTATGATGTCGGACTGTACCACGAAATCGAAGCTCGCACCGCCGATCTTCGGACCCGGGAATACCTCACTCCCTGAGGAGGTCGAGGTCCTGATGCCCGCGGTGAAGGCCAATCGACAGGCCACCATGGATCCTGGTCACCTATCGACACGGTTTGCACGAGGCCGAGCTCGTCGACCTGAGCTGGTCACAGGTCGACTTGGATAATGCGCGGCTGCGTGTGCGACGCCTCAGGAACGGCGTGCCAAGCGTCCATCCCTTGAGGGGCGACGAGTTGCGGGCGCTCCGGAACCTCAAGCGTGAGGCCAAGAGCAGAGAACACGTGTTCGTCACCAAACGTCGCTCGCCGTTCTCAACAAAGGGTTGCCAGCTTGATCGAGCGTGCTGGGAAAGCAGCCGGCTTCAAGTTTGTCAGCGCCGATCTGATTTTGGACCAAAACCACCGATTTCAATTTGCTTTGCAGCGCGTGCCGACTTCGTGGATTTGACGTCATGACATTGCGTCAGAGTTGGCACCTGCAATCTCATCGCGAGTGCAGCGCCCGTCTCTGCGTTGTCATAGGTGCCCCGCAGGAGGGGACGCGATGGCCGGTGCGGAACGTCGCAAATGCAAGATGTTGTCACAAGTTATTTCGCCCTGACCCACGCAACCGGCATCATCAGAGATACTGCGCGGCACCGCGCTGTCGCGCGGCGAGCGAAGCCGCCAGCCAGGCCCGCTGGCTCGCTGCGCCCAAGAACCGGGACTATTTCCGCGACCCGGTGCATGTCGCCCGGGTCAGGGAGTGGCGATCGCGCAATTCCGGCTACTGGCGCAAGCGGCGGCCGACCCCCGTTGCGTTACAAGATCTCTCATTGGAGCAAGGTGTTGATTCTACTAACAAAAAGGCCAGTTTCGCGGGCCCAGCGTGACAAGAGAGCTTAGCGGCGCAACCCGTGTTCTGATTGGCTTGATCGCGCATCTTGCGGGGACACTGTTACAAGAAGAAATAGCGCGCACCGTTTGCTACGGCTGGGTCAAGACATTCTCGCTCCATCCGCGGCTCGGGCCATGACCGAGGCTGACAGCGGGCGACGGTCATGATCGATTACGAGACATTCTGTAAGATCCACGATTGCCACCATCGCCAAGGCCTGACGATTGCGCAGACCGCTCGCTCCCTCGGGCTTCATCGCAGCACGGTCGCAACCTGATCGGTACGTGCGCGCTTCACGCGGCGGCGCAGCCAGCCGCGTCCCAGCAAGCTTGATCCGTTCAAGCCGAGCATCACGCGCTTGCTCGACACCCAATCCTACAGCACACAGCAGATTTTTCAGCGACTCCGCGAGGAAGGTTATCGCGGTGGCATCAGTATCCTGCGCGATTACGTCAGCCGCGTTCGACCGCCTCGGCGCCCCGTCTATCTGAAGCTGCATTTCGCTCCCGGCGAGTGCGCCCAGGTCGACTGGGGCTCCTACGGAAGCATCGCTGCCGGGCTTTTGCCTCCCGCATGTACTCCCCGAAGCGACGGAGAGAGATAGCCTTAAGGCGAGACTCGCTATCGAGTTTCGCGGTGGGCGTATCCGTTGGAACGAGATACGCTTCTCCGTCGAGAGTGCCGCCATGACCCGCAAACCAAGGAAGCAGCCGCGCCGTCCAGATACAAGAAGTTCTTGAGCGCTGCATCCAACTCGGCGGATGTAAGATCCTTTTTCAGGGTCATCTGAAATCCCTGCGCGGTTAGGCCCTTCGCAACCTCCTCAGCGTCCTTAATGCCGTTGGAGAGTTGCGGGCAACTGCTTCCATCGTGGCGATCCATGCCGATCACGAGACCTTGGATTTCTTGTACAGCTTGACTTGACCTTTTGGTCATTTGGCGCGTCCGTGCTCTCCAGCGCCTTGAGCCAGATATCGAGGACGCCAATTCCAGTTTGTGCGAATGTCGCGGCCGATCGAAACCAGCAGCGCCGTCGCCAAAACAGTGATCGGCAATCGCATGGCTCCACCTCCAGGTCAGCCAGTTTGACAGCGCCGGATCGCGATCGCAACGGCAGCCTGTGCTTTCGCATCAATAGTAATAAAGGGGATGGGTCGCGCCGCATGCCGATACAGTACAACTGGCGTTGCCGGAGACGAACTGTTTATTCGAACGCCTCGAGTTCGCACAGCCAATTTACAACGGTTCTTTGCTCATGGACGCGTTGGAGCTGCCGCATGCTCATTGCAGACTTTATTCGCGCTTGGATGGCGCGTCGTATCGTGAACAAGACGAGCACGTACGTACTCGATGAGGTTCGCGCGACAGGGGGCACAGTCCATGCGACGAATCGTGTCAGCAAGCTCTTTGGTCAGCAGCGCCACCTGTCGTTCGACACTTTCCACGATGTCGTCTCGCGTTGGATCAGAAGGATCGATGTCGGCCATCGCGTTTGCTCCGTCAGAACGGGCACTCGTCCCAGTTGCCGAAAGTCTCACGTTGATCGACGTCCTTGGCTTGCCACACGCTCAAGATCACCTGTGCCGCCTGTTCGAGCCAAATGACGTCACCAGCGGAGTAGTTGAACCACTCTCTGAGATCTTCAATCACCCTATCGAGGATCTGCTCGTCAGTGAGATCGCCATTTGTGCCATAGACGTTTTCATCGAGGTGAAGCGGAATTGAATCGATCCGCTGTCCGCTGAGACGACCAAGTTTTTGATAGTCCGTCATGCTGCTGATCCTCAATGCGGTGCTATGCTTGTTGAATTCGGCTTTCGACGCGGTGGCGATGTGGTCCGTTGAAGCAGCCGTCGCGCTTCATCTCCGCGACGGATTCATCCGCGAACTGGCGGGCGCCGCTGCAAACGACTTCCTCGTGTCTCGCCTTAATCTTCGACCCAACGATTGAGTCTCGGATCGCTGGGATGACGACCTCGGGTCCTAGCACGAGATTGTCGATTCCAGGCACTTGACGAACGGCTTCCATGAAAGCAGGCGCTGGTGTGATGTCCATTTTTATCGTCCTCTCCTGCCCTTCACACTTGGTTTCGGGTCAATCCCGCTTGTGATTTTAGTAGCCCCTGTCACAAGCTGTCACAAGATAAAAACATAAATGAATACAGCGTCTTATCTTGTGACGTGACTTTGTGACGGGCTGTGACCAGGACAATGGGGTGTATTGACTGCGTTTGACGCGCTTGACCTCCTCGGCTCTTCTCATTGTCAGATTTTTTTCTGAGAAGAGAGGGGTGTGCCGCAAGATAAAGTTTTTCATCTCTTTGCTCGGCACAAAGTGGTTCGCTGCGGCTTCGCTGTGCACCCTTTCGCTTTCCGTAAGAGATAGCTCAGGGTCATCGAAGTTATCTAAGACTAGCTCGTTTCTCCCGTCGCCGCGCAAGACGTGCTCGATCTCGTGCCATAGGTCGAACCAGAACCGACCAATCTGATCTCCCTTTAGCGGGAGACCGATTATTGGAGAACGTCTCTGGTCAATCCGATAACAAACCCCTGGATGTTTGAACCGGGAATTGGTCCGACATCAATGAGCCGAACACCGCACTCTGACAGAATGCGAGGAACATGCCTCAGTTCCTCTAAGTCAAGCATGAGCCGCTCTAGATCGGGGATTGCGGCCCGCGGTTTCTGTTCCGAATATCTGGCTGTCTTGAGTGCAGCGGCCAACTGCTGAACGCGGAACAACCATGCCCATTGAATCGGAGACAATTTCACTCCATAGTCTCTGCGCGCTGCATGCGGAAAGTGAATTTGCTCGTCGATCGATCGGAGGCCAAAATACTTGAGCACGTGGCGCTCAGTTTCCTCGTAAAACACTGTCGTCTTAATCCAGCTGCCCTTAATCATCTCGCGAACGGGAACCGCCAGGCCACCGTGGGCGCGTGCCTAAACTTAAATTCATAAATTCAGCTATTCGGTCCTGCTGAATGCACTTGTCAGCAAACAACCCATTATCTCAGGGCCGAGCGAGACTCACATCCTGCATACCTTCAGCCAAAACAATGGAGATCTAAAATGAAAACCATGATCGCAGCTTTCGCGCTGCTCTCGCTCGCCGCTGGCCCGGTGTTCGCGCAGAGTTACGTTCCGCCGCAACGCGGCTACTTCGGGCTCAGCCCGAACAGTCCGGCAATCACCGGCGGCGGCAGCTTAGGCCATAATCGGATTCAACAAGAACTCGGCAACTAGGCTGATCCTTTGCCCATGGTTGCTAGATGCGGGAGTCCCGTTGCAGGGCATTTAGTTGGGGTTCCGTAGAGAATAACGCGAGCTTGAGTCGCGGTATCTAGGACGTCCGCGGCGGTTGGCGTCAGGGATCGATTTCTCCATCGCCCCCTGATGCGGCTGGAGCCGCCGGGTCTTCCCCTCCCGGCGGCTCGCTCTATGACCCTATCACTCCGGTCTGCAGACTACTCGCCGGCGGCGTCGCTCTTTGGTCAGCGTGGCGTTTGATGACGTTTGGCGGGCAACGTGTCGCTGTTAGCGCTTGCGCTAGGAAACGGCGTTGGCGTGACCCTCGCCGTGATCGGTTGCCCGACGCGGTGGAATTCTCTCTGTCGTGAGTTAAGGCGTTCCCTCTGCGCTGCCTGCGCAAATGAGCCCCAGGCTGTCCCGCCCGGGGCTCACATCTACTGGTGTCTGATGCGACCTTGGCCGCGTCGCGCTTCCAGGAGGCAAGAAGCACGATTGCCAGACAAAAGGCAGCATTGACGCCAAAGACCGCGGCCATCTTCCAGTCTGCGACCACGACGAGCGCATACACCACCAGGCACGGCCTGCGGGCGGCTGACCTCGTCGATCTCCGCTGGAGCCAAGTCGATCTGGACAACGCACACCCGCACCTGCGGCGGGTCAAGAAAGGGGTCCCGCGCGTGCACCCGCTCAGGGACGACGAGATGCGAGCCTCTCCGAAGGCTCAAGCGCGAGAACAACAACACCGAATATGTTTGTCTCGGAGCGTGGGTCGCCCTTTACGCACGGTGTGCTGGATGTTCTTGTGCCCGTCATTGGCAAAGCCGGCCGTCGCTACACGGAGATGTCGCCAATGCGCTTCAAGGATTTTTGGCGGGATTGATTATGCCGAAGCTGATGGCGAGATCCAGCGCTCAGGGCTGGGGGAGCAGCATCATGGTCGTGTCGCGGTGGCTTGGCGATTCTTCCGCGCGAACTCAATCATTGCATCGACTTCGTTGTGAGTGAAGTATTCCCATGCCTGCAGCTCGGCATTGGGTCCGCGGCGCGGGTAACTCTCCGAGTTACGGTAGTTGTCCCGCGGCCTTGGCACGCGGTTTTGCCATGAGAATATCCCCCTCCGGAGCGGTAAGTGTCCGGACAATGCGCAAGACAGTGAGCAAGCAAACAAAAGCCCCGTGGGGCTGAGGGGCGCCGGGGCACAGCCCGCCCGCTAACGTCGCCGAACAGCGATGCTGCAGTATGGCTTCGCCGTCGTTCAATCTCATCAGCCTGGAACCGGAGCACCTTCGCTGCGGCCAAGGTCGCCTCGCCCGGCCGCATTGCGTCAAAGAGCCCTGCCAGATCTCAATCTCGAAACAAATTGAGTTGAATGTCTTCGCTCCATCTTTACGCCTCCGCTGATTTGCGGTTGCTGCAGTACGCAACTGGCGCGACTATAGCCGACGTGGTTGACCGGACTATTTGTCCTGCAAGATTGAGAGGACGCTATGACAAGCAAGCTTCTCACTGTGGCCTGCCTACTGCTTGGCTTGCTAGTTTCGACGAACGTGGCGTGGTCCGCCAGGTGGTCCAGGGGAGAGTGCATAAACGCCGTTCACCAAACACTGGGATCTTATAGCACCAACAGAGGCATCAGCACGAATAGAGACGCCGTGAGGCGATGTATGAGGTACGGTCCAGGTGCAATTTACTAACCCCTACAGCTCCACATCTCTGTTTGCTTTGAAATCAGCAAGGGTACGGCGCGGCCTCAGCCGATGCATGACGTGTTAGTTCTCCAAGGCGCGGATCTCCTCGTCGGTCCGCGCAAGACATTAACTGCTTGCATGGAAGAGCTTGTGTCATGCTGTCTACGAGGTCGTCGTGTTTTCCTTTCGGAAAGACTGCCGCGTCGGAAATCATCAGATCAGTCCAATCCTTCACTGCGGGTATACCAATCCTCGAGTGAACGTCGCCTGTACCGCCAGCGCCCAAGCAACGTTGTCACTCTTCACCGACAAAGCTGCACCGCATAAGGTCGTCGCCCAAATCGTTTTAGCAACTCCCACGCCGCGCTGATGCCGGACGCCTTCGCCTCGATCAAGAGTTTGTGGACCTTGTATCGATCAGAACAAAAATACGCATGTATTCCGTCAGGCCCGATGGTGTTGGGTGGGCTGGCGCAAAAGCGACCGACCATATTTCCAATTACTCCTCGCTCAGAGGCCATCGAATAAGATTGCGACCAGCCGAGAACGCCAAATGCTTGTGCACTCAAGGAAATGACGCTCGCCACTTTCAACGTGCACGAGCAGACCGTTACAACCAAGCCGATCAAGAAGTGGCCAGTGTCGAAGCGGGTGAACAGCTCGCGCGCACCAGACGATGATCCGAGCCTGGTCGAATATAGAGGATGCCCGCCCTGCGCGCACCGGGAGCGCGGCTTGATCCGTTGCCCCCGTCACCCCTTGACGACGTCGTAGAACTGGCACACTACGCAGCGGAAAAGCTTGAAGCGAGGCTTGTCGCCGAGGACCGTCGCCAATGTCATTGCCTCACCGCATTGTTTGCAATGAAGCACCTCGACAACGCAGCTCGACTTGGGACCGCATGCGGGTGGTTCGGACCCACTGTCACCATCACTCGTCAACGGAAGACTCCCGTCGCACTGTGATGTCACGGAGTATCAATTTACATAGCCCAGCCGAAGCCGCGGTTCCGTATTCCGTCGGTCTGACGCAAAAGAAACAACGGCCACGAAAACAAAATCAGGGATGGTCACGCCCCCACTCCCTTTGTCGACATCGATAACGCGAGTAAATTTAATTTATTGTCTTGTCAACACGCAGAAGACGTCTAGTTATCCAATTTGGACAGGTTCCTAAGGGCTTGTCTTCCCACTGCTCGCGCTTCCAGGGCAACAAAGCGCGTCGGCTCTGTTCAGTCCGAACAGGCGCCATCTTCTGATAGCGTTGCCGTGCGGCGAGCGCTTGCGCAGCGCGAATCATTCCGCAACGCTACGGCGAACGATTCCCCTCCGTGAATCCCACTCGATGTATTCTTTCTGATCGTGGCGATTTTGACTCAGTGGGCAATCTTGACCCAGTTATTTACGGACGGGCCCTAAGCACTCCGTATTATGATTACTCATCGTCTAAAGTCAGGGCGAGACATGGCCAGGACAATAAAGCCTTCCAATAGATATTCACCCACACGACCCCATTGCTTCCTCACGACTTGCCCTCCTTTTGAGAGCGAGCCGCCCCAAGTCTTCAACTAAGGACGCAACCTTAACGATGATCTCAACACCTATGTAACGCGTGTGGCACATCATGTACTGGCTGCTTCATTCATGGGAGGGCGATCCCAATGCATACTAGGTCAGTGCTCAACGCAGTCATCTTATGGAAGCAGCGCTACGCTATGGGCGAACTTATCATTCGGCTCATGGAGGGGTTCCGGGACGACTACATGCCAAGAATGAGGATCTGCGAAGCCTTTGAGCTGTTGGTCGTCCTAGAAAAGCTGGTCGACCTACATGAGGTCCATCGCCTGGGGACCGCGAGCGCGATCTCTCGGTCGACCGATCTCCCTCGCACAACGGTGCACCGCAGGCTGCGCCATCTCAATAAGCTGGGCGCCGTCGAAAGGCGTGGCTCAGGCTTCTTGTTGGTGCCGGCGTTCCTGAACAGTCCCTTGATGTTGGAGGGCTTTAAGCAGCGTGTCCACCGGGTGGTGCGTGCGCCACAGAAGCTGAAGGCTGCCTAAAGCCGCTGTCGCCGCTCGATGCCGACCTCTGCCAGCGCCGAGAGGGGGCGGCTAGTTGGGATCTACTCGGTGATGTTGCCGCGCAGGAAAGCTGAAATAAAAATGAGCAATCGCATTGCACATCCCCTTAGACAGCTAAAGTGTGCCTGCAGCAAAGCTGCGGTCGCAACGGTATCCAGTGTCTGAGAGCGAGACTACTAGGCAGTGTAGATGATTGCCAACAGGATCGCGACGGACACGATTGTTGCGGTGAGGACCAAGATACGACGCCACGCAGCCATATCAGATCTCAGGCTTGCGAGCGAATAGTCCATTCTTGTCCTGGCCTGGGCCGCCGGGCCAAGCGACTCCACTTGGCGCTTCTTCGGGTTGATGGAGTGTCATCGACCATTTGGAGCCATCAGCCAACTCGGTTGTCGCGGCACTCGGGGCCGCACGGACAATCGTCGCCTCAGCCATCGTCCGGTTTGGCAGCGGTCCGAGCATGATACGCGCCGTGCCTCCTGTCGCCACGACGGTAACCTCGGCCCGGCTGCCTTCTGCGTCGGGGCTTTCGAACAAAAGCAGCGAAGCGCCGATCCCGACATTCGCAAACAACGTTTCACCCGCCCACTTCATGAGGAATCTCCAATCGCATTACTCGTCCGCGCGGTCCGAGGCTTGCAGTATCGATGCGCCGAGCGCGCAGGAGGCCGGCAGGCATCTTGCGTCGGAGGGAAAACGCAGCAACTGCAAATCCGCGACGGCGTAAAGATAGAGCGAAGGTGCTCAGCTCAATT
>Ga0187783_10003095_pt1 | contig 12293 bp, 12 predicted proteins | sample 1015_SJ02_MP02_2_FD_132471 | JGI IMG/M metagenome (GOLD analysis project Ga0187783, IMG submission 132471) | Tropical peat soil microbial communities from peatlands in Department of Meta, Colombia - 1015_SJ02_MP02_20_MG | ecosystem: Environmental > Terrestrial > Soil > Wetlands > Peat | place... | reverse complement strand
GTATTGACGGAGGATTCCATCTCGCCCCAGGCGCCTTCGGAGAGACCGAACCGCACGCGCTGGCGCGTTCTGCCCTCGCGGCCGACGACCTGGCCGACGCGCTCGAGCTGGCCGGCGATCCGCTCATTGGCGGCGACGATCTCGTTGAAGGTATCGGCGACCTTGCCCATGATGCCGACGCGGTCGCCGGCCATGCGCACCGAGAAATCGCCGACCCGCATCGCCTGCAGCGCGTGCAGCAATTCGCGCAGTTCGCCGGATTCGCTCTCGCCGAGTTCCGGTACCGGCCCCGATCCTTGCGCCCTCGACGTCGAAGAATCGACCGCGGACCCGTTGGCGCTCGCGGCGCCGACTACATCAGACATGGAGATCTCCGAAAACCGGCATCAGGCGCGGCGTCAACGGCGCAACGCTCGGAACTGGCGGTGGGGAAGACATGGCCTAGGAAGACGTGGCCCAGGGAGGCGGTGCCTCGAAACGACGCCGCAATGGCTGGCGCTGGCGGCCCCATACCGACCACCCCGCCCACCGCTCCGGACGTTAATTTCCCCCTCACGGGACTCCTCCTAAGCCGTAAGCCGAACGCGACGAAATCGCGAAGGTTCCGACCGGAATCGCCTTCGGTTTAAAAATAATTACGACGGCTCCGGGAGCTTATCGACGCGAGCCGATCGAGCCGTCACGGGTTCCACGAGCGGATCGGCGCGGTGGGATCAAGATCTTGAGGAATTATCTTGCAATATCAGTATGTTAACTTTTAGGGGCGATCAATCGCCGCCGACGCGTGCTTGACTCGATCAACTCAGATTTGCGGCTCGGCCGCGCCGCGCCGCCGGCAGGCCGCGATCAACGTATTCCGCAGGAGGCAGGCAATGGTCATCGGGCCGACGCCGCCCGGCACCGGCGTGATCGCGGCGGCAACGCCCTGCGCCTCGGCAAAAGCCACGTCGCCGACCGCCTTCGATGTCCCATCCGGGCCGGCAACGCGGTTAAACCCGACGTCGATGACGACCGCCCCCGGCTTGATCCACCCGCCGCGCACCAATTCCGGCTGCCCGACGGCCGCGACCAGCACATCGGCGCGGCGCACCAACGCGGGAAGATCCTGGCTTGCCGAGTGCGCGATCGTCACCGTGCAGTTCTCGGCCAGGAGGAGCGCCGCCATCGGCTTGCCGACGATGTTTGAGCGCCCGAGCACGACCGCCTCGGCGCCGGAGAGATCGGGCAACGTCTCCTTCAGCAGCAGCAGGCAGCCATAGGGCGTGCAGGGAATGAGCGCCCGCGCGCGGCCGCCGCTCCCGAGGAGACCGACATTATGGGGGTGGAAACCGTCGACGTCCTTTGCGGGGTCGACCGCGTCGATGACGCGTTGCGGGTCAATGTGCCGCGGCAGCGGCAATTGCACCAGGATGCCGTCGACTCGCTCGTCGGCGTTGAGGTCCCCGATCAGCGCCAGCAGCGCGGCTTCGCTGGTCGCCTCCGGGAGCTTGTGCTGAAAGCTTTGGATGCCCGCTGCGGTCGCGGCCTTGCCTTTGCTGCCGATATAGCTTCGGCTCGCCGGGTTGTCGCCGACAAGCACCGCGGCAAGCCCGGGAACGAAGCCCGGCCCGGCCTTGAGCGCGGCGGTCGCCATCGTGACGTCAGCCACCAGGCGGGCGGCGCGCGCCTTGCCGTCGGTGAGCTTGGTGAGGAGCATGCTGCAAACCTGAGGACAGCGAACTGGCCCGGCGGCCGCTTCAAGCTTTAAGTTTCCACCGGCAAAGCTTGTCGGCTATTGCGGGCCCGGCTTGCTCTTTCGCACGCCGCGGATGATCCCGGTGATGAGCGGAATAAGGACAAGGGGCAGCGAGATCTGATCTCTGAGGCCGGAGAACTCCGCCTCGATGCCGTCGATCGTCGCCTGGCGCAGCTCGAGCGCCGCTCTGAGTTCGGCACTCGACTTTGCCGTCACCGCGACCGCGCCGACGGCGATCGCAATCACGAAGTCGCCGGCTGCCATGGCCGCCGCCGCCCATACCGGCCCCCACAAAGATCGCAACCAAAAGAACGCCGCAACGTTGAGCATGCATAGTCCGAACAGCGCGACCAGCCCGGCCAGCAGCAAAAGAATCGAGCGGCGCGCGAGGAGGCGCAGCCGCGCCTCGGCGATTCCCGACTGCACACGCGTCAGGACGCGGATATGGCGAATGAGGCGTTGCAAGAGAAATCGTCCTCTATCGATGGAAAATGCGCCCGATCAGGATGCCGAGGATGAACGCGCCGACGACGCTGGCGAGCCCATGATTGGCGATGACTTTTTCCGCTTCATCGGCCAAAGCCGAAATTTCGTGGCCGAGCGTGTGCAGCTGCTCGTTGAGATCGGCGGCGCCGGATTCGGACGCGGCCGCTTCATCGGCGTCGCCGAGCGCATCCGTCGCCGTTTGCTCGGCGCGCATGGCGGCAATCTCGCGGCGCAGCGCTTCCAGCTCAGCGCGCAGATCGGCTTCGGCCATGTTGCAACGCCCTCGACCTGATTGTCTTTACTATCCGAACTGAGCGACCACCCGCAACTCGTATCCGGCGCCCAACCTTGACGGCGCGTCGACGGTTTCGCTCAAATCCGCACCAAGCTTTCCCGCTCAAGGCCGCGGTGGCGATCCGCAGATCACGTCGACGGCGCCAGCGACGAGCGCTTCGAGTTCCTTGCGGGATACCCCGGCGCGCGAGCGCACTGCGATCGTATGCAAGGTCGCGGTCGCGACTCGCGCCAGCGCCACGGGCTCGGCGCTCGCCGCGATCTCGCCGCGTTCGCGCGCCTTGCGGATGAGGCCGGTCAGGAAAGCATCGGTCGCGCCGAAGCTCTCGGCCAGGAAGGCGCGCACCCCGGGATCGGTCGTCGCCTGCGCCGGCGCCGTCGAGATCGAGTAGCAGCCGCGCGCGTCGTCCCCGCTCGACAGATAAATGTCGAGCGCGGCGTCATAATAGCGCTTGAGAAACACCCGCAGCGGCGGATTGTCGTCGAGGAGCCGAAGGGTCCCGGCGCGAGATTGCTCGCGATAGCGGGCGAGTGTCTTGAGATAAAGGTCGCGCTTGTCGCCGAAGGCGGCATAGAGGCTCGGCCGGTTCATGCCGGTGGCGGCGGCAAGATCGTCGAGCGAGGCCGCCGCATAACCCTTTTTCCAGAATACCTTGGCGGCGGCGCCGAGCGCCCGCTCCGGATCATATTGGCGCGGCCGGCCGCGCGGCCGGGCTTCGGTCGGCTTTGATCTTTTTTGTACCATTCCGCAAAAAAATCCTTGACTCCCACCTATTTTATGCGAGATGGTACAGAAATCAACCAGGGAGACCGGTTATGGAGCTTTATTTTTCGCCGATGGCTTGCTCGCTGGCGAGCCGGATCGCGCTCTACGAGGCGGGCGGCGAGGCCCGCTTCATCGAGGTCGATCCCAAGACCAAACGCACCCTCGGCGGCGCCGACTATCTCAAAATCTATCCGCTCGGGCTGGTGCCGCTCCTTCGCCTCGACGATGGCTCGCTGCTCAGCGAAAACGCGGCGATCCTGCAATACATCGCCGGCCGCTATCCGCAGGCCGGCCTCGCGCCCGGCGACGACATCGGCCGGGCTCACCTGCAGCAATGGCTGTGCTTCATCGGCACCGAATTGCACAAGGCGCTGTTCATCCCGCTGTTCGATCAAAAGGCGCCGGAGGGGACGCGGCAGCACGCGCTCAACAAATCCGCCTCGCGCCTGAAGTTTCTCGACGACCACCTCAGCGGTCGCGAATTCCTGCTCGACCGGTTCAGCGTCGCCGACACCTATCTCTGCACGATCCTGAACTGGACGGCGCCGACGCGGCTTGATCTCGCGCCGTGGCCGGCGGTCAAGGCGTATCACGAGCGGCTGCGTGCGCGCCCCGGCGTCGCCAGAGCGTTCCAGGAAGAGATGGCGCTCTACCAGGCCGAGCTGGCGCGACATAAAGCTGCGTGATCGCACGAGAACACGCCATGCCAGTCGCAACCGACCTGATCGACCGTTACGTCGCGGTCTGGAACGAGCCGGATCGCGACATGCGCCGGCGCCGGATCGAATCGGTTTGGGCGCCGGACGGTACCACCTGCTATCGCTTGCTCGACGCGCGCGGATATGAAGCGATTGAAGCGCGCGTCGCCGGCTCCTGGGAGCGCTGGCTGCGCGAAAGCAAATACATTTTCCGCGCGGTGCGGACGGCTTCCCACCACCGCGCGGTCAAGTTTGACTTCGCCATGGTTGCGACCGCCGACGGCAAAATCGAGGCGCAGGGCCTGTGCTACCTGCTGTTGGACGATAACGACCGGATTGCTCACGACTATCAATTCAATCCCACGATCGACGAGGCCGCCGATCTCGCCAAGACATATCTGGCGCCGTGGAACGAGCCGGACGCCGGCCGGCAGCGAGGTTCGCTCGCCGCGCTTTGGGCGCCAGACTGCGCGTATTTCGACGCGCAGACGGAAACGCGCGGCCTCGAACAGCTTGTGGCGAAGGCGGCGGCCATGCAGCACGGTCTTGCCGCGCGCGATCAGATCCTCGCGCCCGCGGAGCGGTCGCAGCGCCATCACGGCGTGGCGCATATCGGCTGGCACATTGCGCCCGCCGATGGGGGCGGCAATGCCGGCGCGGGTTCGACCTTGCTGATCATGGACGAGGATGGGCGAGCCGCAGCGGGTTATCAGTTCGATGCGAACGCGCCGTAGCTGACCTCAACCGGCCGCTTGCGGAAATCGCGCCGCGGTCGGCTCGAGCGGCAAAGCGAGCGCGTTGGCGTGGAGCGAGACGGTGCGATAGAAGCCGACAAGCGCGATGATTTCGAGGATCTGCTCGAGCGTGAAATGCCGCATAAGCCTCGCCCACAGCGCGTCCGACAGCGTCCGCGTCGCATCGAGCTCGTCGCACACCGCAAGCAGCACCGCTTCGTCCTCCGTCCATCCGGCCTCGCCGCCAAGCACAGTCGCCGCGATCTGCCGCGGCGTGAGTTTCGCCTTGGCGGCAAAAATCGCGACATGCACGCCCCATTCGTATTCGCAGCGGTTGAGCGCGCAGGTGCGGTCGATCACGATCTCACGCTGCCGCAGCGTGAGGAGGCCGCGATCGAGCAGGCCGCCGGCGCGGAAGCGCTGATAGATGCGGGCGTTGACGGCGAGGGTGCGGAACAGCACGAGCGGCGGCACGCCCGGCGGCATGATGGCGTCGAATGCAGCCTGGATTTCCGGCGCGTAGGGCGGATCGAGCGGGGCGATGCGAGCCATAGGCACCCCTCCTTGCGATGCTAATTATTGTAGCATCGCGCACCGTCTCGCGCTACTCAATTTGTAGCGAGCCGCGAATACGCTGATGCGCGCCGGCGGCTTATGCCACCGCGCCCGCCGCGGCCCGCCCGGCGGCGCGGCCGGAGAAGATGCAGCCGCCGAGGAAGGTCCCCTCGAGCGCGGCGTAGCCGTGGACGCCGCCGCCGCCGAACCCGGCCGCCTCGCCGGCGGCATAAAGCCCCGGCACCGGCTTGCCGTCGGCGCCGATGACCCGGCTGTCGAGGTCGGTCTGCAGCCCGCCCAAAGTCTTGCGGGTCAGGATATTGAGGCGGACCGCGATCAGCGGCCCAGCGGCGGGATCGAGGAGCTTATGCGGACGCGCGGTGCGGATGAGCCGGTCGCCGAGATAGCTGCGGGCGGCACGAATGGCGGCGATCTGCATGTCCTTGCCGTAGGGATTGTCGAGCTGGCGGTCGCGCGCGGCGATCTCGCGTTCGACGCGCTCGATGGTCAGCAACGGCTCGCCGCCGGCGAGCGCGTTCATTCGCTTGACCAGCGCCGCCAGATCGCGCTCGACGATGAAATCCTCGCCCTTGTCCATGAAGGCTTGCACCGGGGCGGAAACGCCTTTGCCGGCGCGGCTCAAGACCTGCCGCCAGCTCTTGCCGGTCAGGTCGGGGTTCTGCTCCGAGCCCGAGAGCGCGAATTCCTTCTCGATGATCCGCTTGGTCAGGATGAACCAGGAATAGTCGCAGCCGGTGTGCATGAGGTGACGGAGCGTAGCGAGCGTGTCGAAGCCCGGGTAGAGCGGCACCGGCAGGCGGTTGCCGCGGGCGTCGAGCCAGAGCGAGGACGGACCGGGAAGGATGCGAATGGCGTGATCGGTCCAGATCGGATTCCAGTTCTTGATCCCCTCGACATAGTGCCACATGCGGTCGCGATTGATGATCGTGCCGCCGGCGGCCTCGGTGATCGCCAGCATGCGGCCGTCGACGTGATCGGGGACGCCGGTGATCATCCGCCGCGGCGGCGGACCAAGGCGCTGCGGCCAGTTCTGCCGCACCAGGTCGTGATTGCCGCCGATGCCGCCGGCGGCGACGATCACGGCCTGGGCTTTGAGCGCGAATGATCCGGCGACCTGGCGCGAGCTTTTGCGGCCGCGCTCGACGCCCGACGGTTCAAGAATGTCGCCGCGCACGCCGTCGACGGTCGCGCCCGATTTGGTCACCTCGTTGACGCGGTGGCGGAACTTGAAGCGCACGAGCCCCTGCCGTTCGGCTTCGCGCACGCGCGCGACGAACGGCGCGATCACTCCCGGCCCGGTCCCCCAGGTGACATGGAACCGCGGCACGGAATTGCCGTGGCCGGTGGCGTTGCCGCCGCCGCGCTCCGCCCAGCCGACCACCGGAAAGAAACGGATGCCGCGCGCGTGAAGCCATGACCGCTTCTCGCCGGCGGCGAAGGCGACGTATGCCTCCGCCCAGCGCCGCGGCCAGAAATCCTCGTCGCGATCGAACGCCGCCGTGCCCATCCAATCTTCGAGCGCGAGCGCATGCGAATCGCGGATGCCCAGGCGCCGCTGCTCCGGCGAATCGACCAGAAAGATGCCGCCGAACGACCAGAACGCCTGGCCGCCGAGCGATTGCTCGGGCTCCTGGTCGAGAACGATGATCTTCTTGCCAGCATCCGCCAGTTCCGCCGCTGCGACCAGCCCGGACAAGCCGGCCCCGACGATGATTAGGTCGGCGTCGTCGGCCATGATTCCCTCCCGCATCGCACATTACGGCGCCATCGCGGTGGCCCGCCGGCAACTCCACCAGATCGTTGCGCCCAGATCAAAATTTCGTCCGCAACTTCAAGACAGTACCCGTAAAAATCACAAGTACCACCGTCGCCGGCCCTGATGCATAATGATGCATCAGCAGATTCAACTTGTCTGCTGGCGCCGTCTCTTATGGGGACGTCGGCAAGGGGGCGTGCGACTCGGAGGGGCCGATCGGGATGGGCAGCCCACCATTGCGCCGAAAGCAGGCGAGAAAACCCATGCTGACGGCCCGAGAGGTCGAGGTGCTGCGGTGGGTGGCGAATGGCAGGTCCGCGTCGGAGATTGGCGGCATTCTTCACATCACCAAGCGAACCGTCGACGAGCACGTCCATGCGGCGGTGCGCAAGCTCGGCGCTCTCAATCGCACCCACGCCGTGGCGCTCGCGCTGCGTGACAGTATCATCAAGCTTTGAACAATGCCGCCTGCCAACAGTCGCACCTTGAGACGCCAGCATCAGTCGCGTTGTCTCTTCGCTGAGCCTGCCGCCACCAGGAATATCGGCACCGAGATGAGCTGCGCGGCGACCACGAACAGGACCAGCGCGAGCCGCGAATAGTCATAGAGTAGTCCGGTCACCGTGCTGCCAAGGAGCCAGCCGACGCCATAGCCGGTATAAAACAGGCCGAAGGCCAGGTTGCGCTTTCCGTCCGGCAGCACGCCGGCGATGATCGCTTTGAGAAACGTGTCCTGAACTGCATAGCCCACTCCCCACAGCGGCATCGCGATCAGCGCCGTCGCAAAGCTTCCGGCGAAGATGAGCGGAGCAAACAGCGACGACAGCACGACCGCGACGACGACGACCGGCGTTCCGAGGCGGTCGTAGAGCCTGCCGAGCACGAGGCTGGCGAGGACGCCGCAGCCGGTGGCGAAGGCGAGGAAAACCGGAGACCAGGCCCTGACGACGAGCCCGGTGCTGGTCAGGTAGTAGGCGATCAGCTCATAACTCATCAGCCCGGCGGCGAAGCAGGCCGCCGCCGCCATGTAGAGCCAGTACGGGCGCGCAAACCTCGTTTGTGTCGTGGTGCGGCCTTGCTCCAGGTCGGACGGCAGCGGAAAGCCGATCCGAGCCACCGCGAGCGACGCGAGCGTCAGCAGCGAGGACAGCAAAAGCAACGCGTAGGCGGTCTGATAGCTTCCCTTCACCAACAGCACCCCGGCTACCAGCAAAGGTCCGATCGTGGCGCCGGTCTCATCGAGCGCGGTATTGACGGCATAGACCCATCCCCTTCCCAGCCGGCCGGTGGTGTAGGAGAGCATCGATTCGACGGTCGGCTTGCGGATGGCGCGGCCGATGCGTTCAGCGAGCACCAGCGCGGCGGCGAGCTGCCAATTGCCGGCAAGCGCCATCGCCGGGACCGCGAGCAAATTGATCGCATAGCCGATGAAGGTGATGAGCCAATGCCGTCCGGTCTTGTCGGCGACGTATCCGGCGACCGAGCGCAGGCTGTAGCCGAGGAACTCGCCGGTGCCGGCAATGATGGCGATGGCGGTCGCGCTCGCTCCGAGCGTGCCGAGAAACGGGCCATTGATGCTGCCGCCGCCCTCGTAGGTCATGTCGGCGAACAGATTGACGACGCCGAGCGTCGCCACAAAGCGGAACGCCGGTGAATCGAAGGCCGCGGCGGCTTTCGGCATTGGCACGCGATCAACCTCCCGGGTTTTCAACCGCCGGCCCGACGGGCTAGGCAGCATGGACCGGCCGGCTGCTCAAGCCCGATTCACCATGCAAACTCTGCAGAGTTTTTTCCGGCGTCGCCTGCCACTCGCTCGACTACCCGCCCCTGAATGCGCCGTTCCTGAGCCGTCAGGGCTGGGAGAGCGAAGTGACCAAGATGATCAAGGTTTTCGGAGCGCCGATCCAACCTGCCGACGCCAAAATCATCGTCGACTATCTCACCGCCAATTATGGCGGCGGCTGATCGCTCTCGTCGGGCTACTCGGAGAGCGACCGCTGGCGCGGCGTCTGCGGCATCGCGCCCGCAATCGACAGGATGAAGCGCTCCATCGCCTTGGCGAAACCTTCCTCTTCGTTGGAGTCGGTCACGCGCTCGGCCTGACCCTGCACCTCGGCGCTGGCATTGCCCATGGCGATGCTAAGCCCGCTGTTGCGAAACATCAGCACGTCGTTTGGCATATCGCCGATGGTCGCGATCTCCTCAACCGGAACGGCGAGCCACTTTGCCAGTGTCGTCACCACGGTTCCCTTGTTGGCGTCCGGATGCGTCACGTCGAGATAATAAGGCTGCGACCGCGCCGCCGACGCTTTGGCGCCGAGCGCTTCCTGGACGTCCTTTTCACAGCGCGCGACCAGATCATAATCGTCGCTGATGCCGACGATCTTGACCGCGTTGTCGAGCACTGTGGTCAGATCGTCGACGACGGTCGGAGCGAATTTGACGGTCCATTGCTCGCGCGCGACGTGCGGCGCCTCGAGGTTGCGGACGAACCAGTCATTGCCGCAATAGACCCACGCGTCCATGCCGTGCTGGAGAATGACCTCGACCGCCCGCCGCGCCGCGTCACCGGCAAGGACGTGCTGCTCCAGGATGGTCATGTCCGGCTTGACGAAGATGCCGCCGTTGAATCCGGCGATCGGCGTTCGCAGCGCCAACGGCTCGATCAACATTGCCATACCGCGCGGCGGACGGCCGCTGGTGATGGCGAAAGCGATGCCGGCGCCGTGCAAGGCCCGCACCGCGGCGGCCGCACGCGGCGTCAACACCTTCTCGCCGGTGACCAGCGTGCCGTCGACATCGGCGACGACGAGCGAGATCTTCAGACGGTCGTGTGCAGGTGCTGTCATGCGCGATCCTCGGCCTCCGCGACCCTGTCCACATCGGCGGCGAGGCGCCGCCGAGCATCAACACCTTGCCGGCACGCGGCGGATCGCCATCGAATCCGGCTCGCCCGAGAGGCGACTCGCTGCAGCAACCCGACCGCCGGGGTCAAGGTTCCAGACGCTTCAGTTTTGGGCACGAGCCGCGGCGCGCTATAGGACGCCCCTGGGTTGAGGTCCATAATCGTTTCGTTAGCATGGACAATATCACGCAGACGAATGAATATGGCGGCGGGGTCGGCGCCGACGGGCGGTTTCTCTCCGACCCAGCACGTATCGTTCCAAAAAGACCTCGATAGCGCCGAATACACCGAATCGTTGCGAGCCGATCCGGGCTCCTCACCGTGTGATGCCAAGTCGCGGAGAAGTCGACCATGAGGGATCTGCTGTTTACTGGTGTCGGGTGGACCGACCTCGCGCTTACCCTGAACCGGATCGCGGTCGGGGCATTCTTCATGTTGTCGGGATATCACAAGCTGTTCGACGCAGAGCGGCATCGTACATTCGTCGACGAGCTCAAGGGGCTCGGCGTTCCAGCACTGGGCTTCAATCAATGGTGGGTGCCGTTGGTCGAGTTCACCGCCGGCGGCGGCGTCCTGATCGGGCTGTTGGCGCCACTCGCCGCGCTTGGCCTGCTTGTCATCATCCTCGTCGCCATCGCTACATCGGGGCGGCAGCGAATCGCACTCTACAAGCCGATCGATGAAGGGGATCGCATCGATGATTGGCTGTATTTACCCGAGACGCTCTATGCCTTTATGTTGATCGTCGTCATCTCGGCCGGCGCCGGGCCGTACAGCCTCGACGCCCTGATCCTGGGTCTGATGAATAAGCACGTCGCGTGACGCCGCGTCCTCAGCGGCTATCTTCTTCCGATGCCTTAGCTTCTTTCAATGCCGCAGCAGGCTGACAAACCGCCGTCGTCATGAGTGGTCCGCCGTGATTGTCACGTCATTTCCGAGACCGGTGCGCGTTATCGAGCACACGTTGATACCGTTGAAAGACGGCACCACGCTGGCGGCTCGCATCTGGCTGCCGGAGGACGCCGAGCAGAATCCGGTTCCTGCGATCCTGGAGTATCTTCCGTACCGCAAGCGCGACGGGACTTACGAACGCGACGCGCTGACTCATCCCTATCTCGCAGGTCACGGCTACGCGGGCGTCCGCGTCGATATCCGCGGTAGCGGCGAATCGGCGGGCTTGCTGTTCGACGAGTACGCCAAGCAGGAACAAGACGATGGCGTCGAGCTGATCGCTTGGCTCGCGGCGCAGCCGTGGTGCAACGGCGCCGTCGGAATGATGGGAATCTCCTGGGGCGGGTTCAACGGACTTCAGATCGCGGCGCGCCGCCCTCCGGCACTCAAAGCCATCGTAACTATTTGTTCGACCGACGATCGATACGCCGACGACGCGCACTACATGGGCGGCACGTTTCTGACCAAAGCAGGACTTGAGTGGGCGTTTTTCTTTTTCAGCTTGATGTGCCTGCCGCCCGATCCGGCGCTGGTCGGCGACGGCTGGCGAGCGACGTGGCTGGAGCGCCTGCAGAACATACCGCTGTTCCAGGAAAATTGGTTCCGGCACCAGCGACGCGACGCGTATTGGAAGCACGGATCGGTATGCGAGGACTACGCAGCGATCCAATGCCCGGTCTATGCGGTCGGCGGTTGGACCGATGGCTATAAGAATGCGATCCCGCGCCTGCTCGAGCACCTGAAGGTGCCCTGCAAGGGCCTCATCGGGCCATGGGCGCACGCCTATCCGCACTTTGCGCTTCCCGGACCCCAGATCGGATTCCTCCAGGAAATCCTGCGCTGGTGGGATCATTGGCTGAAGGGCATCGATACCGGTGTGATGGACGAACCGACGTTGCGCGCGTGGATGACGGAAAGCGTGAAACCGGCAACCCACCACGACACATTGCCAGGCCGGTGGATCGCTGAGCCTTCGTGGCCGTCGCCAGGAATAAAGCTCCGGCGTTTGTTCTTGACCGATGCAGGGCTGCGTGAAGCGAGCGCAGCCTTGACCGCTCGCGCCGTATGTTCGCCGCAGACGGTCGGCAAGCATGCAGGCGAATGGGTTCCATTCGGCCGTGGACATGATCAGGCCGGCGATCAGCAAGAAGACGATGCCCGCTCCTTGGTTTTCGAGACGACGCCACTCGAGGCGCCGATCGAGATCCTCGGCGCTCCGATCGTCACGCTCGATGTCGCGTCCGATCGGCCGACAGCGAATCTGGTCGTTCGGTTATGCGATGTGCACCCGTCCGGTGAATCGCTGCGTGTCAGCTATGGCGTGCTCAACCTCACGCATCGCGAGAGCCACGAACGGCTCGCTCCGCTGGCGACGAGTGAACGCTACCGCGT
>Ga0187783_10003094_pt1 | contig 12294 bp, 8 predicted proteins | sample 1015_SJ02_MP02_2_FD_132471 | JGI IMG/M metagenome (GOLD analysis project Ga0187783, IMG submission 132471) | Tropical peat soil microbial communities from peatlands in Department of Meta, Colombia - 1015_SJ02_MP02_20_MG | ecosystem: Environmental > Terrestrial > Soil > Wetlands > Peat | place... | reverse complement strand
GGTGCCGTCGAACCGGAGCCCGCGGACTCCCTGTTCGACCCGCGGTCGGTGTCTGCGATAGGCCGTCAGGTGACCAGGCTGCACGAGTGGGCGGCGACCACCGGCACGGGCGACCGCGACGAGCTGATCCCCGGCGTGGACGACCGGGCGTGGCGGCAGGTGTCGGTCAACGCGCGCGAGTGCATCGGCGCGCAGAAGTGCCCGTTCGGGTCCCGGTGTTTCGCCGAGCAGGCCAGGGATGCGGCCGCCGAGGCCGACATCGTTGTGACCAACCACGCTTTGCTCGCCATCGATGCCATGGAGAACTTCATCGTGCTGCCCGAGCACGAGGTGGTGATCATCGACGAAGCGCACGACCTGGTAGACCGGGTGACGAGCGTGGCCGCCGATGAGCTGTCCTCGGTCGCGGTCGAGACGGCGGCTCGGCGGTGCGGCCGGCTCGTGGCCGACGATCTCGCCGGCCGGCTGCGGGACGCCGCGGACAGCCTTGAACGCGCGCTCGCTGACACCTCAGCCGGACGCCTCGACGTGCTGGCGGAGCCGGTTGAGACTGCGCTCGCCGCTGCGCGGGACGCCAGTGCGGCGTGTGCGGCCGACCTCCGCAGCAGCGCCGGGGGCGATGAGGACGCGGAGCGACTGATGCTGGCCAGGACGGCGACTGTCGCGCTGGACGAGGTCGCCGAGGCCGCCGGCCGGATGATCGCCGCGTTCGCTGCGGACATCGCGGCCCGGCCCGAGGTCGTCTGGCTGGACCGGCCGACCACCGAGGAGTCTTCCCGGCCGGACACGCTGCGGGTCGCTCCGCTCCACGTCGGCGGGCTGCTGGCGGAGCGACTCTTCAAACCGCGCACGGTCATCCTGACGTCGGCAACGCTGACGCTGGGCGGCTCGTTCGAACCGCTAGCCCGGCAGTGGGGGCTGCCGTCGCTCGGCCAGGCCGACGCGGTGGCGCAGGACGCGGTGGAGCCCGGACCGGCTGCGCTGGATGCGGATTCGGTAGCAACGGCTGATCGGCTGAACTGGACTGGCCTCGACGTCGGCTCTCCGTTCGACCACCGCCGCAGCGCGATCCTCTATGTCGCGCGGCACCTGCCGCCGCCTGGTCGCGATGGCCTGCCGGACGCCTACCTGACGGAGTTGCGCGAGCTGATCGAGGCGGCTGGCGGCCGGACGCTGGGGCTGTTTTCGTCGATGCGGGCCGCCCGGCAGGCTGCCGCCGTGCTGCGTGACGAGGTCGGCGTACCGGTGCTGTGCCAGGGGGAGGACTCGACTGGGCTGCTGGTCAGCAGGTTCGCCGCGGACGAGCCGAGCTGCCTGTTCGGCACCCTGTCGCTCTGGCAGGGAGTGGACGTGCCGGGCCGGTCGCTCCAGCTGGTCGTCATTGACCGGATACCGTTCCCGCGGCCAGACGATCCGCTCGCCTCTGCCCGGCAGCGGGCGGTCGCGGCCCGCGGCGGCAACGGGTTCATGACGGTGGCTGCGGCACAGGCGGCGCTGCTGCTGGCGCAGGGCACCGGGCGGCTGCTGCGCACCGTGGACGACCGCGGTGTCGTCGCGATCCTGGATCCGCGCCTCGCCACCGCCCGGTACGGCGCCTTCCTGCGCGCCTCGCTGCCGCCGTACTGGACTACGTATGACCCGCAGATAGTCCGGAACGCGCTACGGCGGCTCGCCGCCGCGTCGGAGCCAGTCACCGACTAGCTCATTACAGGTCGAGCCATGTGCTGCCCTGGGACGCTCAGCTAATCCAGCGGCTTCTCGCAGCACCAGTGGTCGATCGACCGGCCGGCCGTCAGAACGGGTGGGATGTTTCGAGTGCGAGGTCGATGGCCTGGTCGAAGCTGAGCGCCGTCCCCTCGGTGTAGGCGAGCTGTTCCTGCTCTATGCCGAGGGCCGCACCTGCCAGGTGGAGGCTTTCCTGGCGGTAGCGCGCCTCAAATGGTTCCCACGCAAGCCCGATCTGGTCGAGGAGGGCTTGCGCGACGCCGTGCAGCGTGGCTGCCCGTCGCCAGTCACGCATGTCGGCGGCCAGGCACGCCAGCCAGAAGATGGCATAAGCCATGAGTCTCCTGCTGCCGTTCCTGCGGCTCATGCTCACGACTTCGCCGAGGACGGTTCGAGCGCCGTCGAAGTCGTGTTCGGCTCTCAGTACCTCGCCCAGCAGGACCGACCCGCTCAGCTGCACGTTCCCGATTGCCTTCGCCGCTTGCAGCGCTGCGTCCAGATGCGCCCGTGCCGCCGGAAGGTCGTCCACCAGCAGAGCAATCTGACAGGCACCCTGGTGAGCAATCTCGTTCTCAACCAGATCGCCCGAGCGCTCGGTGGAGGCGATGGCCTCGGCATACAACGGCTCGGCGGACGCGGGGTCGACCGCCACGGCGTACCGGTTCAGGCTCAAGGCCAGGAGTACGTCGTCTCCGAGGTGGCGAGCACGCTCGACCGCGTCCCGGGCCGCCGACCGCGCACGGTCAAGCTGGCCGGCGAGGTAGTACACCACACTGAGCGTTGCGCGGGCCAGGACGACCAGCCGGTCGTGGCTGAGGCTGCTGGCGGCCTCTTCGGCCTGCTGTGCGAACTGAAGGCTAGTGGTCAGGTCCGTCGTCGCGGTAAGGTTAGCGGCTGTAACCAGCGCTTCGGCCAGCAGCGCGGGGTCAGCGGCGGCTTCAGGCCGACCGAGTACTGGAACCAGCAGCCGCGCTTGCTCCTCAAGGCCGCCGGACCGCACACGCCAGTAGCGCCACAACGCGACACCGAACCGAAGCACCTGCGCGGTGCCGCCGGGCCCGGCGGCAGCGTGCTGCGTCGCGCGGCGCAGGTTGGCGTTGTCGGCTTCCAGCCGCCCGAACCAGCTACCCTGCTCCGGGCCGAACAGATACGCAGCTGCCTCTTCGGCAACCGCGACATAATGCGCGCAGTACGCCGCGGTGACGGCAGCGGCCTCGGCGGCGTTGTCGGCCATGTGCTCGGCGGCGAACTGGCGGATGGTCTCCAGCAGCCGGTACCGGTAGGCCGGGCCGGCCGGCCCGGCGATGACCAGGCTCTTGTCGACCAGCGAGCCCAGCAGGTCCGCCACTTCGAGGATGTCGATGTCGTCCGATCTGCCGACGGCCTCGGCGGCGGCCAGGTCGAAGCTGCCGGCGAACACTGACAGCCGGCGCAGCAGCGCCTGTTCGGCGGGGTTCAGCAGCGCATAGGACCAGCCGACCGTGGCCCGCAGGGTTTGCTGCCGTTCCAGCGCGGTGCGGCTGCCGCCGGTGAGCAGCCGGAACCGCTGGTCCAGCCGGTCGTGCAGCTCGCCCAGGGACATCGACCGCAGCCGGGCCGCGGCCAGCTCGATCGCCAGCGGCAGCCCGTCGAGCTGCTGGCACACGGACACCGCCAGCTGGCCCGCCGCCTCACCGCCGGCGGCCAGGTTGATGCCCTGCGCCCTGGCCCGGTCGGTGAACAGCGCGACCGCGTCACTGCCCGCTGCCGCGGCCGGGTCATAATCGCTAGCGGCGGGCAGGGACAGCGACGGCGCCCGATAGATGACCTCTCCGGCGATGCCCAGCGGTTCCCGGCTGGTCGCGATCAGGTGCACGCGCGGGCAGCGCCGCAGCAGTCTGTCCGCGGTCTTGGCGCAGCCGCCGATGAGGTGCTCGCAGTTGTCCAGCACGATCAGCATGTCCTGCTGCGCGAGCGCATCGGCCAGGACATCCAGGGCGGGCCGTCCGGGCTGCGCCGGGATCCGCAGCGCCTCGCAGACCGCTGTAGCCACGTCATCGTCGCTGGTCAGCGCTGCTAGTTCGACCAGCCACACCCCATCCCCGGACCCGTCCAGCAGATCGGCGGCGACCTGGAGGCCCAGCCGGGTCTTGCCGCACCCGCCGGCCCCGGTCAGCGTCACCAGCCGCGAGGACTCCGCCAGGGATGCGACCTCGGCCAACTCCCGGCCCCGACCGATGAACGGCGTCGGCTGGGCCGGCAGATTGTGCAGCAGCGCCGGGTTACCCAGCGACCGCAGCGGCCCGAACTCCGACTCCAGGCCCGCAGCACACAGCTGAAATAGCCGCTCGCCAGCGCCAAGGTCCTTCAGCTGGTGCACGCCCAGGTCCCGCAGCGTCACCCCGGCCGGCAGCCCGCTGCGGGCCAGCACCGCAGTGGCCTCCGACACCAGCACCTGCCCGCCATAGCCGACCGCCGCTATCCGCGCAGCCCGGTGCACGTCCAGGCCCACCCAGCCGGCCCCGGTCTGCGACGCCTCCCCGCAGTGCACCCCCATCCGCACCCGCACCCGCTCACCGCCCGGCCACGCATGATCCTGCAACGATCGCTGCATCGCCAGCACCGCCGTCACGCATCCCCGCGGTGAGGAAAACACCTCGAAGAACCCGTCCCCGGCCGTGTCCACCTCGGTACCGTCGTGCGCGCCCAGTGCCGACCGGATAAGCGCATGATGACCAGCCAGCACCTCGGCATAAAGTTCGTCCCCGACGCGCTGCAGCAGGGCTGTCGAGCCCTCAATATCGGTGAACAAGAAGGTGGCCGTCGGCACCGGCAAAGCCTAAAAGATCCGACATCACATCCGCACCTACGATCGCGGCGCGCTGGGCCGTGTAAGTTGACCTCCAACTGACCGGCACCGCTGATCGACCCTGCTGGGGTGCTGGCAGAACGGTGCAGGACTGGTCCAGAGTGGGGCCCGGCGTCGCGCTACGGCCTGCTGAACTGCAGCTTGCCTGCCAATGTGGCCCGGCCGCGAGCCGCCCGGCTCTTCACGGTGCCTTCGGACACGCCAAGGATCTCGGCTGCCTCGGCGACCGGGTAGCCCATCATGTGGACGAGCAGGAGCGCCGCCTGATGCTCGGGAGAGATCCGGTCCCACTGCTTCCGCAGGTCAATCCTGGTGTCGGCCTGGGCTTGCGGGTCTTCCTGCCAGGGCTTGTCGGCCCAGGGCTGGTCCGCCGCCTCGGCCACGAGGGGTCGGTGTCTGATTAGGTCGAACGCCGCATTGACCACGATCCTGTGCAGCCAGGTCGTGACGGCCGAATCGCCCCTGAACAGTCTGGCGTGGCGGTGTGCCTTAAGACACGCGTCCTGCACGGCATCGTCGGCGTCCTGGCCCGCGATCCGGGCGGCGACGGCCATGAGCCTGCCGTTGTGCCGCTGGCAGAGGACGCCGAGCGCTTCCTTGTCACCATCTGCGTGCATCCGGACCAGCTCGGCGTCTGACATGCCGGTGAGAGGGCCAGTTGTTACTGGCTGGTAGTCGAACATGATGAGCCCAACGCGGCTGGCGCCGGAGAAGTTTCCGTCCACCGCCGACGGCATAATCCGGAAAACTGAATGTTTAACGCTGATTACCTCTACTTATTCAGCGGCATTAGTCACGCATAACCGAAGTATCGGTCCGGCCATTCCGTACATAATTGACGCGCAACTGACACCCCCGGCCGTCGAGTACTCCGGACCTACGGCCGGTGAGCCGGGACCGGGATAACCGGGTCCGGGCCGTGGCCGACGGCGGCGTGACCCGCTAACGCACCGAGCAGTTGACCGGCCTCGCCAAGACGATGATCATTGTCGTTCTGCGCGACCGCGGCCCACAACGGCTACAGATGGCCCGGGTGCGTCATGACCTGCGCAGACCTTAGTCCAGCGGCGAATGGAAGTACCAGAGCTGGCCCTCGAGGTCCCGAGCGCCATACTCGCGCACGCCGTATGGCTGATCGACCGGTTCCTTTAGAATGTCGGCGCCAGCGGCGCGGCTGCGCGCGTAGTGGGCGTCGGCATCCTCGACGTTGATGACCACCATGCTGGTAACGGCGCCGAGCGAGCGCGGAGACCGGTAGCCCGCCCCGGCGGGGTGCAGCCAGATGACCTGATCGCCGGCGCGTACCTCGCCATGAATCGCGGTGCCGTTACCGTCACGCTCGAGCGGGCCGGCAGTCAGGCCGAAGACCCGGGTGATGTACTCGTGGGCGGCCGGCAGGTCGTCGTAAACGAGCAGGCCAGTCGTGCCACGGATGGCGGTGTTGTCGAGCATGGTCATCTCCTCCAGGGTCGAGAACAGCTGCTCGGGGGACGGGTTGTCCTGCCGGGCCAGCGCGAGGGACATCGTGGCCAGTCGGCTGGCCAGACTCGCGGTGATCGCGGCGCGGCGCTGGACCTCGGTGAGGTGGCGCTCGATGGCCGCGCCGAGTTGCCACTCCGGGTGGTCGAGTACAGCCGCGATCTGATCGAGGGGGAACCCTAGGCGCCGGAGCAGGCTGACCCGGTACAGCCTGGCCACGTCGGCGGCGTCATACAGCCGGTGACCGCCGTCAGAACGGCCCGATGGGCGGAGCAGCCCGATCTCGTCGTAGTAGTGGAGAGCTCGCACGGACATCCCGGTTGCCCGGGCTAGCGCGCCCACCTTCCAGTTGGCCTCCGCTGTGGTCATGACAGTGACGTTAGGACCTGACGCCCCGTGAGTTTCAAGGGGTACGCGCCAGTGATCTCGGCGGTTAGCCTGCCGGGCAGCTTGGCCGCTGCATGTCGCCTGAACAGCGCTTTCACCACGAGCCGGGCGCTATGCTGCTGGCGTGCACGGCAGGGGGCGACCACGAGGCCGAGCCGATCGGTTGGATCCACGAAGCGGCCGACCATCGGCTCCGCAGGGTGATCCCTGGAGTCAGCCGCGCCCGATCGAGCCGCGGCCGTTTCCGGGCGACCGACCGCCGCCTCCCTACGATGAGGGCCGCACTCGCGCCCGCCCGGCCGAGCCCCGCCCGATGCCGGGCGGCCGACCGCCGCCTCCGCAGCGTCAGGGCCGTGCTCGCTCCCGTCCGGTCGACCCTCGGCCGACACAGGGCCGCCGACCCGCCAGACGTGGTCGCAGGTCCGGTGCGCGGCGCCTCGGACGCGGGTGGCGGTTCGGCCTGATCATGGTGGTTGCGCTGGGAGTCCTGGCGGCCGACGGCTTGTGGCTCGTGCACACCAGGGACGTGAAGCTCGCAGAGCTCGCGAGGGAGGACACGCCCCGGGCGGAGACAGCCACAGCGGTGTCGCGGGCCGCCGCTCTGACCTCGGCACGGGCGACCTTTACCACCCAGGTCTCTGGCCTGACCACGGTATTTGGGCTGGTTACCGAGCAACTCAGGCCGCAGCGCACGACGCTCACCATGACGACGGTCGACGGCGCCGACCGGTTCGGCGTGACCGAAGTGGTCACCGACTCGGCCGTCTTCATCCGGGCTCCCGGCCTCGCGAGTTCGGTCGGCAAGCCGTGGATCAGCGTGCCAGTTGCCGGGCTCACCGCCGACCCGGCGCTGATGGGGCTCTACCAGACCGGCGCGATCCCCACCATCGACGCTGCCATGATCGGCACCGCCAGCGGCGTGCGGTCGACTGGCCCCCAGACGGTCAACGGAGTGCGGACGACGCGCTACGTAGGAGAAGTCGAGCCGGCCCTGGCGCTCCGGCGGCTATCGCCCGCGGAGCGCCAGCTACTTGCGCCGGAGCTGACGACCGTCAGCGGGAACCTGGACTTCGTTGCGTGGATCGACGCGCACCACAACCTCGTCAAGCTGCAGACGAGCGCCATAATCGACGGCTTGAGCACGGTCACCACCGTCGTGGTCACCGCGTTCAACCAGCGGCTGCACGTGACGGTCCCGCCCTTGAGTCAGGTGTCCGCCGTGACGGCGAGCGACCTGCGGACCACCAGCACGGGCTAGCCGACGTCGTGACCCGGCCGCGGTTCTTGCGGCAGTCCGGTTGCGGGGATGGCCGGAACCGAACCGAGCCGTCCCGCCTGGTAGTCCTCGAAGGCCTTGACTAGCTCGGCTCTCGTGTTCATGACGAACGGGCCGTATGCCGCGACCGGCTCTCTGATCGGCTGCCCGCCGAGCACCAGGATGTCGAGCTTGTCGCTGGGGCCGTCCATGCGGCGCTGCGCGCCGAACGTCAGCACGTCGCCGGGGCCGAAAACGGCGAGCTGGCCGGTATGGACCTTGGTCTCCTCAGCGCCGACCGTTCCCGAGCCCGCCAGCACGTAACCGAGGGCGTTGAACTCTGGCCGCCACGGCAGCCGGAACTTAGCGCCTGGCTCCACTGTCACGTGCAGCAGCGTGATCGGCGTGTGCGTAACACCCGGACCGGGGTAGCCGTCGATGTCGCCGGCAATGACCCGGACCAGCGCGCCGCCGTCCGCAGAGCTGAGCAGCGCGACCTGGCCCGCCCTGATGTCCTGATAGCGCGGCGGGGACATTTTCAGCGCGGCCGGCAGGTTCACCCAGAGCTGGAAGCCGTGGAACAAGCCCCCGCTCGCAACGAGTTCCTCCGGCGGTTCCTCGATGTGCAGGATGCCACCGCCGGCCGTCATCCACTGGGTGTCGCCGTTGGTGATGAGGCCGCCGCCGCCATTGGAGTCCTGGTGCCGGAAGGTCCCGTCGATCATGTACGTGACGGTCTCGAAGCCCCGGTGCGGGTGCCACGAGGTGCCCTTCGGCTCGCCCGGAGCGTAGTCGACCTCGCCCATCTGGTCCATGTGGATGAACGGATCAAGGGCCTGCAGGTCGACGCCGGCGAAGGCGCGGCGGACCGGGAATCCCTCGCCCTCGTACGCTGACGGCGCGGTGGTCACTGCCAGCACCCGACGGTGCCGGCTTACTGCGGCGTCCGGCTCGGCGATCCGCGGGAGCACCAGGATGTCTTCGACCGTCACGGCTGGCATTGCTTCCTCCTCAGGGCCAACGTCTGCCAGCGTCAACATTAATTGAACGCGCAACATTCCGCCGATGACCGCGGCTGGGCGTCCGGCGAGGCCCCGCCTGCCTCGATGGCGGGAGTGTCGGCTGATATCCGGTATGTCCTTCTTCTGCCGTTGTCGACTGCAGACGCTACTGGCCAGTAGTGATCTGCGTCTCATCGCGAAACCTACCCAGGGGTGCCTCACGTCAGAGTCCGATAACTCCGCACTGGCCACCCCCGGCCAGTAGCGAAGACCCCGACGGAAGGAAGCCCATGCGCAACCCTGTCCGACTGCCTGGCGCCCTCGCTAACCGCAAGAGGGTCATCACCATCGCAGGCGCGGCAGCTGCCCTTGTGGGCATCGGCACCGCTAGCGCGGCCACCGTGGAGGCGACCTCCCACGCACCTATCAGCCACGCGGTCCAGGTCACGTCGCGGCGCGACTCGGCGTCGCGGAGTCACGTGGTGACCGCCGCGGCCGCCACGCAGCGGTCGCAGGCCAAGACCGCGGCGCCTGCCGCGCCGCAGCCGCAGACCTGGCAGCAGATCTCCCAGTCAGTCGCCCAGCAGACCAGTCCGAGCGAGCCGGCCGCGGCGAATCAGCTCACGCCGGTCGGCACGACCGGGGCGCAGAACACGATGCAGATCTCGGGCCCGCAGCTGGCCAACGCGACCACGATCGTCCAGCAGGCGCTGGCCAAGCACATGGGCGTGCGGTCGGCGGTGATCGCGGTGGCGACCGCCATGCAGGAGTCGCAGCTGCAGAACATCAGCTACGGCACCAGCGACTCGCTCGGCCTGTTCCAGCAGCAGCCGGTCGACGGCTGGGGCACCGCCCAGCAGATCATGAACCCGGCCTACTCGGCCGATGCGTTCCTTGGCGCGCTGCAGCAGTACCAGGCCAGCAACCCCAGCTGGGCTACGCAGCCGCTGTGGGCCAGTGCGCAGGCCGTGCAGAAGTCTGGCTACCCGACGGCGTACGCCCAGTGGGAGAGCCAGGCGGCACAGCTGGTGCAGCAGATCGTGACCCAGGTCAAGTAACCCCAACGACCCCGGCCGGCCAGTGCGTGTACGACCGCTGGCCGGCCGGCCCAACGGCCGTTGCTTACAAGGGCAGGCCGCGCTCGAGATAGGCCAGCGCCAGGTCGATGCGGGCAAACAGGTCGGCGACGTCGAACATCGCCTCCGGCAGCCACGTTTCGGCCTGCTCCGGGACGGTGACCGACATGATGACGCCGATGATCGCGCCCGCGATGGTGCGCACCTCGAAGTCGTCGGCGCGGCGGCCGGTGCGCAGCGCGATCGCGCCGGCGATCTGATTGATGGTCCGGACGAACTCGTCGATCGCCCTGGCGCGTATCTCGGGAATGGCCGCGGTCAGCTCGATGGTCTCGCGGAACCGCGCCAGGTCGTCCGGACTCAGCGCGGCGTATGTCTCGGCCGCCGCCGCGCGGAACGCGGCGATGGGCCCAAGCTCCGGCGGCAGGTTCTCGAGCGCCCCCAGGGAAATCACGTCGAAGTCGTCCTGCAGCACCACGTCCTCCTTGGTCGGGAAGTACCGGAAGAACGTTGCAGGCGACACCTCGGCAGCGTCCGCGATCTGCTCGACCGTGGTTGCGTAGTAGCCCTGGTCCCGGATAAGCCGGAGCGCGTGCTGCCGGATGGTGGCACGCGTCCTGGCCTTCTTGCGCTCACGCAGGCTCACGGGTCTGGCAGGCGGCTCGCTCATAGCGGTCATTGTGCCCCGGCCGAGCCCGACCGCGAGCTCGCGGCGTCGGGTGTCGCCGCGTTGCTGTCTCCGGAGGAGGCCGGTTCGCCGGTGCCAGCGGCTCCGGTCAGCTGGCGTGGCAGGAAGAGCGCGGCCAGCAACGCGGATGCGATCGAGATGCCGGCGCAAATCCAGAGCATCACGTCAACGCCACTGGCGAAGGCCTGATGCACGGCGGCGAGCAGCTGGGGCGAGTGCAGCCGCTCCGCGACCTCCACACCCGTCCCGACGCTGCCCCGCGCGAGCGCCGCGACGTCCGGCCGCAGGCCCGGCAGCGTCAGCTTGCTCCGGTACACCGTGCTCAGCGCGGTGCCGAGCACGGCGATGCCGATCGTTGCGCCAACCTGCCTGGCCGCGGTCATCAGCGCCGAGCCAGATCCGCTGCGCTCCGGGCTCAGCGCGCTGAGCGCGGCGTTGAGCATCGTCGGCATCGCCAGCCCGAGGCCGAGACCGGTGACCCCAAACCACGTCGAGGTGAAGCCCGTGCCGCTGGCCGGGCTCGTCGCCGTGCCGACGGCCAGCGCCGCCGCCATGACCGCGAACCCGGCCGAGCCGATCAGTCGCGGGCCAACCAGCGGCGGCCGGTTCGGCCCGCCGTCGCGCGACTTGCGCACGCTCTGCAGTCGCTGGCCGACGCCGAGGCCGACCACCAGCCCGCCGATCAGGGGGAGCAGCCGGATCCCGCTGCCGAGCGAGTCCAGGCCGCGGACGTCGAGGAAGAACTGCGGCATCGCGAATGTCAGGCCGAAGAGCGCGAACGAGATCATGGTGGCCAGCGCCGTCCCCCAGCTGAAGCCCGCCGACCTGAACAGCTCGAGGTCCACCAGCGGCAGCCACCGTGACCCTCTGATGGCCCGTTCCCAGATAATGAACAGCCCGAGCACGACCGCGCCGACGACCATGCTGGTGACCGCGATGCCATCTGACCAGCCGTCGTCACCGGCCCGGATGAAGCCGTAGGTCAGGGCCGCCAGGCCTGCGCTCGAGATGACCACGCCCGCCACGTCGATGCGGAACCGGGCCACGCCCCGCGACTCCGGCATCAGGAAGATGACCGCGGCGAGCGCGATCAGCACGAGCGGCACGTTGATCAGGAAAACCGAGCCCCACCAGAAGTTGTCGAGCAGCCAGCCGCCGAGGATCGGGCCCAGCGGGTAGCCGAGGAAGGTCGCGCCGCCGACGATGCCGATGGCGCGCGGGCGCTCCTCCGGCGTGAACATCACCGGCAGCACCGCGAGCGCGAGCGGCAAGATCACGGCCGCGGCGAGGCCCAGCACCGCCCGCGCTGCGATCAGCTCGCCGGTAGTCCTGGAGTAGGCGCAGGCCAGCGACGCTAGCCCGAAGACGATCAGTGCGCCGATCAGCAGCCGCTTCCGGCCGAGGCGGTCGCCGAGCAGCCCAGCCGGCAGCAGCGCAGCAGCGAGCACCAGGCTGTAGGCATCGACGAACCACTGCAGGTCGCCGGTCGTTGCGTGCAAGTCGACCGACAGGGTCGGCAGGGCGAGCGACAGGACGAACAGATCGAGGCCGACGACGAGCACGCTGAGCGCGAGCGCGCCAAGCGCCCACCAGCGCCTGGTGCCGACCGCGAACGGAACCCGAACCTCGGTCATGACCAGCCTCCTCCTCCGCGAGGCCTGGGGTTCGACCCACAGCCCACAACCGCGCGAGTAACTCTGATATGAGAGACACTATCAAAAGCAATTCGCTTTCGCAATGCCGTGCTGCCGGTTCTGAGCGGGGAACGGCGGGCCGGATCCGCGCGGCCGTCCGCATGGACGCCGCCTGCAGGGGAAGCTGCGGCGCATGAAGGT
>Ga0187783_10003093_pt1 | contig 12295 bp, 8 predicted proteins | sample 1015_SJ02_MP02_2_FD_132471 | JGI IMG/M metagenome (GOLD analysis project Ga0187783, IMG submission 132471) | Tropical peat soil microbial communities from peatlands in Department of Meta, Colombia - 1015_SJ02_MP02_20_MG | ecosystem: Environmental > Terrestrial > Soil > Wetlands > Peat | place... | reverse complement strand
GTTTCGGCGTAACAACGGGCATAACCACAGCGGAAGGTTGGGCCGCCCAGCCAAGGGGTCGACGGCCGCACCGGGTGGTGCACGATGTCAGAGAGATCCTTCGCGAATGCTTAGGCTAAGGACTCTGATTCGTTAGTGGACTCTGCCTTGCTAATATCTGGCAGCAGCGAAACGGTCCGGCTAATTTCAATCTGAACCGGACCGAGAACACTGGGCTTACATCAAAGACCTCGCGTTCGAATTCGCTACCGGCTCCGTGGGTAAAACGAGTGTACTCGCACTGCTCCATGCACGTGAGCGGATTGCTTCTGTGCCTCTTGTTTCATCCTTGCCCAACCACGTTCGCCCAGCGCACCTAAGAGGTAGCAAACGCCGACGAAAACAAGCAGGATGAGGAACCCGACCGCGAAAAACAGCTCTGCAGCAAGCAGCTGCTGCACGAAATTTGCAATTGAGCTCAGCTTCACAGACCTCCGCTGTTCGGAAATAGTAGCTTTAAGACCCTACCCTCTTAAGACACATACGCCCAGACCCTGGGGCCTCGCTGGGCCCAGGATGAGCACTTAGGTGCGCGCTTAAACTGTCATCAGGTTTTGGTTTCTTTATCCTTAGGCGTGCGCTCCACATCCACCTGTTGGCGTCGCACCGTGTCCCGCACCGTCTCGACTCGATCGGAGCCAGTTTTCCGGACTACAACCTCCTCGGCTACGCGAGCTTGTTTGCTGACAACGGCCCGCTCGTCGGTCTCCGTGACTTCGATGGTTCGATCTGTCCAGTCGACATCCTGGACGTACGAAGGATCAGAAATGGCCCTGCGTGCGACTTCAGCGTGTTCTTCGTGCAAAGTCACCTGAGCCTCGACGGGTTTTTCGACCACGTAGCGTCGGATTCGGGTTGTCCCTGTTTCAAACAAACGCTTCCCGACCTTGAGCTGCTCTTCAGCAAGACGAATCACTTCGTCCTTCGCACTATCAAGCTTGGCACCAACGGCTCCAGTGGTTGCCGCCGCAGCTTTGGCGACAGCGGCAGCTGGCGGAGTCACAAGGGCCTTCGCGGCTGCGGGAACGGTGACACCGTAGGACGCAGCTTTCTCATGCACATCAACAGGATCGTGCACATCGAGGATGCTCATTGCGCGCGCAACCTGCTCGTGTGGGACTCGCAACGAGAGTACCGCGCCGCCCTCCTTGACAGTGCGCGCATACACTTCGGCTTCATGGTCCCACACGTTGGTCCCAAAGATCCGACGCCAAAGTCCGGATTCCCGTGTAGGAGCATTTCCCAAAGCATTTCGGTCGATGAGACTGATTTCTTCTGGTTGAAACCCTGAGGCTTGCAGAACGCGGAGTGCTTCCTTCGCCTTATCTACCGTATTGTACACAGTCACAATTTTCTCGTAAGCCATGGCTTTCTCCTTGAACTTACCTTCCTCTTTGTTGCCATTTCCCTCGGTCGCAATCGCTGTACGCGTAATTACGGCTTCCTGCTTTCGGACGTTCACGTACTCATGGTGCCTCCCTGTTTGTTGGATCCGCCGCAGGCGAATCTCCTCCTTCAGAATCAACCGGCGCTCAACTACAAGCACCTCCTCGACGACGGGAACGATGAGTGTGTCCCCGTCTTCTCGCACGGCAGGCATTCGGTCGACCGGCCGATTCACAACGGTTCGTTCGACCTCGACCCTTTCTTGTTTCAGGAGCTCGTCAACCAACACTTCACTCTGCTGCGTGACAGTCGAAATCCGCAATTGCCCCGTCACAATGCTCTGCTTTGCGACCGACACTTCCTCTACGTGAAGGGGAATGACGATTTCTTGGTTCGTTTCAGGTGTCATACGGCGCTCTGGGGGCAATCAGCCTCAGGAGTCCCATGGCGTCGGGATCACATCACCTTCGTCACCAAGAGTTCAGTGCGGCGATTCCTGGCACGGCCTTCTTCCGTGTCGTTGGAGGCGACGGGCCTTTCTTGGCCAAAGCCTGCGGTGGTGATTCTTTGCGGGTCAATACCGCCCTGGACGAGCAAGTCCCTCACCACGTTGGCTCGATTGATAGACAGCGTTTTGTTCGCGTCGGCGTCGCCCGTGCTGTCCGTGTGTCCATCGAGTTCAACGGTCATGTTCGGGTAGCACATCATGATTTTGACGAGGTTGGCCACGGTCGCGTTCGAGTCCGGAGTCAGTTGGGTTGTTGCAGATTCGAAGTTGAGGTGGTCGAACACGAACCGCTTGGGCACGTCCGAACTCGATCCAGTCAGCAGAAAGTTTGCAAGATTGAAGGTGAAGCCACCCTGCTCGACCGCCAGGACGGTGCCGCAAGGCAGACGTATGCTGGCAAGAGTGGGCCCGTGAAAAATCTTCCAAGCTAGGAATCCGAGCAGAAGAGCCACCAACGGCAACAACCAAAGCGCCACTGACCTGCGCTTAGGTTCCTCAACAACCACCGGATGAACCGCCGGAGCGGGAGCTCCGCACAAATTTGCGTTGCTGCTCACGCCAAGCTTACCTGCCAAACCGGAGGGTGTCGACTGGAGCACCTCGTCGCGGTGGCTGGACAAAAACGAAGACAAACCCGATGCGCTCAGCCCGGTTGCCGACACATGCTTTAAAAGCCCACCAAACAGTAATGGCGCCGCCAAACTCATCAGCGAAGAAGCCGAGGTGAGCCGGATTCCGGCTGTCTCGGCAACCAAGCTAGCTACGTCTTGAGTTCTGTTGCCAAGCAAGCTGTTGAGAAGACCCGAACCAGTCTTTAGAAGCCCGTCAGTGGCACTGCCTCCACCAAGAGATGCCCCAAAATTACTGAGGATCGGGTCGAGGTTGCTTGAGGATAGGAGATTCATCAAGCGAGAAGCCCCCGAAGCGGTCGAAGCCTGATGGCACGCAGCGGCCGTGAGACTCGGCACAATTGCGCCGAGCGCTGTCTTGGTGTTGTTCGGAGCCTCGCCAACTAACTTAGCAATCCTAGAGACTGCATCGGGCGTCAGATAGTCCTCCACGAGTTCAAGTAGATTCAGGGCCATTTTTCCTCTCCTTACACACCAAATCCGCTGGGGTCGCGGTCCGAGCCCGCTCTGCGATTACTCGCGCGGAAACTGCTAACTTGCTTCCCGACCACTCTGTTTGGTAGTGGGAAACCCACCACTCACGAATCGCACTGTCGGGTTGTCATCGGGGACTTACTGGATCAAGTCCTACTTGTTAAACGTGGTGATTCTGCTTGTCTATTCGACATGCAATCCTCGCTGCGGAAGTGGCTGGGTAGCCGGTGAACCGAGGAAGTCCGCACCGAGTCGAAGATTTCGTTGGGAGCCTAGTGAATAGATCGCACCGACGCAACTGTCAATCTTGACAGAGCTGCGAAGCCGACTTGTCGGGACGAGCCTCGCCCAGGATGGCCGACCACTTCGAGTCCATTTAGACCCGCTGTGATGTTGGAATAATTGAAATCGCTCTTCGCTTTTCCTGCTGCGCCGTTCTGGGTCTGCTCCGACACGAGGGCCATGAGCAAAATAGAATGGCCGTAGGGACTGTCCCTATGGACAGTTACACGGTAGAACTCCAGATGACCGCCGTCCACACCACCGTCATTTCCGCGGGCTACACTTCATAAGTGCCCGGACGGTTTTCTTGCTTTGCACGTTCGCATGATGTGGTTGTTCTACCGCAACGAACAGTCCGCTAGCTCTATGTAAACTTGCGAGTCAGTCGTGGGAGTTCGGATGAGACGTGAGCATTTGAAGAGGGTACTCCTCTTTTTCTTGTTGGGGCTGCTGCTAGGGGGCCTGTTCGGTACGTTCGTGGTTTCTGTTCCGCCAATCGGAGGCCTATTTGGCGGAATCCCGGGCCGTTTTACAATTCTTTAGAACCATCAGATTCTCATCCGCTCCCAAAAGCCACGAGTCTGGCCGATCGTGTCTTTTCAAGAAGGTAGTTCTGGTTCTGCAACTGTCTTATGCTTGTCGCGAGAATCTATGCGTGGCTCTCCGTCAATCCCAAGTGAATCGGACCGGGTGGAAATTGACAATCAATCGGGAGAACCGTCACACTGCCCGACGTGCGATTCATACTCATCTGTCTCTTAGCGCCCGCTGTCTTTCCGTCGCCAAGTAGCGAGCAGGCTCCGGTTTTCGAGATCACTCCAGTAGAAAGCTGGATTAAGTTCGACGTAAAGGCATCCGTTACCATTGCCGGCAAATTCGACAGCTGGGACGCCTCGTTGACCTTCACCTCACCTGACGAAACAACAGGTAGCTTGGTTATCAAAATCAAGTCCGACAGCGTAGATACGGGAAGCGGGATGAAAAACGGCAAATTGAAGGGCAAAGACTTCTTCGATGTCGAGCATTACCCGGAGATCACGTTTGTGTCCACTCAGATTGTCCAGACGGGTCACGAAACCTACGAAGTGGATGGCAACTTCACGATTCGCGGAGTGTCCAACGCTGAGAAGCTGACGTTGACCGTTTCCGGCAAAGGCACGGGTTCAGGCGAGATCAAAGGAAAGATGGTTTTCAACCGCAAGGACTACGGAATGAACAAAGGCATTCCGTTCATCAAGATCGCCGACCATGTGGACGTGAGTTTCCACCTCAAGGGTAAGCGAGTCAGCGGACCTCCTCTGGCCTTATTACAGTAGCTAATGTTCCCCGGGTTAGGTCAAAGCGGACAACAACTTGGCGGCCAGCCCGGATCGAGAATTCTCAAAGTGCCTGAAAGAGACCGTATTTTGAACGGAGCCGATCGTCAAGCCAACTGAAGGTTCGCGTAACGCTCGAGCAGCTTCTTGGGGCCGTAATCTTGAAAGCTGACCGTGAGGCGGCGGTCCTCACCTTCGCCTTCCACCTCAATAATGGTGCCGAGACCAAATTGCGAGTGGCGCACGCGCGTGCCGACTAGGGGATCACCACTGCGGTGTGCGATGCGAGAGGGGCGGGCAGCCCGTTGCTGGTGGGACGATCGGGCCGGAGCCTGCCGCCGAAAAACAGGGGAGCGGTAGGGCGATCGCGAGGAGAGGTTGCGATCGTCCTGTGAAAACTCAGGGTCGGCCTCGTAGCGACGTGTCTCTCCTGGCTCGGACTCCGATCCGGCAGCTGCTTCGATCAGATCAGAGGGGATTTCGGCAAGGAAGCGTGAGGGGAGCGACGCTCGCATACCCTCGCTGCCGTAAGAGCGGCGATACCGGGCGCGCGAAAGCACCAGAGATCGTTTGGCTCGGGTCATGCCAACATAGAACAACCGTCGCTCTTCCTCGATGCCGCCCGCGTCATCGAACGAACGGCTGTGCGGTAACACCCCTTCTTCGAGCCCTGCCAAGAAAACGGCATCGAATTCGAGCCCTTTCGCGCTGTGGAGGGTCATCAGCGACACAGCCACGTCTTCCTCGTATTCGTCGGCATCACTCACGAGCGCCGCCTGATCCAACATCTCCTCGAGCGTCTGACCCTGGTCGGTCGCCTCGGCCACCGCGTTGGAAAGCTCGCGAAGATTTTCGGCACGGGAAGTGTGCTCGAGATTGTCCTGTTGCTCGATCCAGTCGAGATACCCCGTCTGACCCAGCACGCGTTCGATCAATCGTGCGGACGTGAGATTTTTGCGCTCTTGCTTGAGGTCTTCGATCAGTTTGCGGAAATAGCTCAGCGCGCCTGCGGCTTTCTTGCCAATCAGAAAATTGCTGTCCCCGATCACATCCCACAAGGCTTGACCGGTCTCGCGTGCGCGCGTTTCGAGCGCGGCGACGGTGGTCGCCCCAATCCCGCGCGGCGGCACGTTGAGCACGCGCAAAAGTGCTACGTCATCTTCCGGATGAACGAGCAAGCGGAGATACGCAAGTGCATCTCGCACCTCGGCACGCTCGTAGAAACTGAATCCGCCAACGACGCGGTGACGTATCCCGAGACGGCGTAGCACTTCTTCAAAGGAGCGCGATTGCGCCCCCGTTCGGTAGAGGACCGCGACACGGGCGTCGGAAACGCCGCGGACCATGGAAGATAGTTCGCCGCAGATGAATTCTGCCTCCGCGACCGAATCAGAGGCTTCGAAGAAACGGAGTCGGTCACCGGAATCGAGGGTGGCCCGAAGATTCTTGCCGAGGCGGTCGGAATTGTTCTCTACGACGGCGGCGGCAGCGTCAAGGATCGTCTGCGTCGAACGATAATTCTCCTCCAGGCGGATGATTTTCGCCCCCGGGAAATCTTCGGTGAAACGCTTGAGGTTTCCAGCACGTGCGCCCCGCCAGCCATAGATCGACTGATCTTCATCTCCCACGACACAGATATTCTTCCTCGAGCCGGCGAGCAGCCGAACCAACTCTTCCTGTGCGCGATTGGTGTCCTGGAATTCGTCCACCATCAGGTAGCGGAACCGCTCGCTCCAGCGGCTGCGCACGTCACCGTGATCCCGTAGCAGGTCGACAGCCCGCACGAGAAGATCATCGAAATCGAGCGCCGCTGCCTTGCGTAGGATTTCTTCATAGGCGCGGAAGACCGTGGCCGCGTCCTGGCGGCCGCGATCGTGCATTTTGACCGCTTGGGACTCCATTTCGTTGGGCGAAATGCCATGATTTTTCGCGTGACTGATTTGTGCGCGCAGACTCCGCGGCGGGTAGTCTTCAGCCGACAGATGGACCTGCGCCAGAGCCCGCTTCACGGCAGAAGTCTGATCGTCGTCGTCATAGATGGCAAAATCGCGCGGCAGACCAAGATGATTGGCTTCGCGACGCAGCAAACGCGCGCAAAAGGAATGAAAGGTGGACACCCAAACGTCAGATGCGTCACGTCCCGCCCAGCGCAGCAGGTCCTGGATTCGCTGCTTCATCACCTCAGCGGCTTTGTTTGTGAAGGTTACGGCGAGAATGGCGGCAGCCGGCAAGCCCTTCTCAATTAGGTGCGCCACGCGATAGGTAATGACACGTGTCTTGCCGGTCCCTGCTCCGGCCAGAACGAGTACGGGGCCTTCGGTTTGGAGCACCGCTTCGCGCTGGCGTTCGTTCAGATCATCCAGAAGTGCTGTCATTAGGGAGAGATTTCTCAAATGAATTCTATCTGACCGCGCGCCAATCGGCAATTTGCCGCTTCCCGGGCGTGGCAGAAAAAATCTGCTACAATCACTCGGCGACTTCTCGAAGACATGGACCACATCAAGCTGCCTCCCTGGCTTGAAAAACTCGTTGCGGCGTTAGGCGGCGGTGGACTTTTTCTGGTTACCTTCTTCGACTCGTCGGTTCTTTCCTTCCCGCTCGTTGCCGACGCCTTGGTCATCGAAGTTTCCATGCACAAGCCAGCACGGATGCCTTACTACTGCACAATGGCTGCCCTAGGCTCGCTCGCTGGTTGCATTTGGCTGTATCTTCTCGCGAAGAAGGGTGGCGAGGCATTCTTCCACCGACGTGCGGGAAAGATCGCGCTGCAGGTAAAGCGCTGGGTCAAAAGCAACGCCTTTTTGAGCGTTTTTCTTCCGGCGATCCTGCCGCCCCCCGTTCCATTTAAGCCGTTCATCCTGGCAGAAGGTGTGTTTCAAGTGCCTCTGCGCACTTTTGTGCTCGGGCTTCTCCTCGGACGGGGATTGCGCTACTTTCTTGAAGGAATCCTTGCGGTTCGCTATGGAGAGACGGTGCTTCTCTATCTGATGAATCACAAAACAACTGTGGGCCTTTCGGCCCTCGCCATCGCCGTGGTCGTCTATTCGTTGAGTCGCCTGTTGAATCGCCGCCTTTCCGAAGCCCAGTAATCGAGCGGGCGGCTAACGGTTTGCGGAGGAGGCAAACAGCAGCTCCTCGCGCCGGATCTGCAGATTGCTGCTGAGGTCGACGCGCAGGATGACGTTGGCAGCCTCATCATCCTCCTCTGGAAACCGGGCGTCGCGCACATCCACACCATAATCATCTTCGATGCGCCGGACAGTGGCAATCGGTGCCCGAGCATACGCTAGGAACCTCACCGCAGCGGCAGACTTTTCCGCAATCTCGAGAGCTGGTGAATCCTGCGGTTTGTAACGCGTGACGCTGCTGTTGGAATCAAACTCCTCCGCACGGGTGGGTAAGACCTCCACTTCTTCCAGCGTGTCGTCCGTTACGGCAATGCCGCGCCAATTGAGCGGGGAAGACGCCTCTGGAAATGCGTACCCGGCCAGCGCAATTCGGCCGTGGTATTCACGCGAGAGCAGCAGATCGACAGCCTCGCCACGCCACTGCGCTCGAAGACCGAAGTAGGCCGCTAGCAGCATTAGGGTAACGATTGCGGAAGGCGCGCCGCTGCGCCTCTTCTGCCCTGAGGTGACTTCCTCGTTCACCAGCTTGAACAACAGGGGCAGAAGCAGTCCGATAACCAGCAGTGCCAGAACCCAAGGATCGAAATTCGTCGTGAGTTCCCGTCCATACCAGTGCACACGAAACGGCCATAGGAATTGCACGCCGACTCCGCTCACCAGATCGAGTAGCAGATGGCCTGCTGCGCCCAAGGCGCACACTCCGAGCGCCGGTCCAAATCGCAACGGCAACAGGCCGACTGCAGCCTTGGATTTCTTCAGCGGGATCCTCCGATCCAATACGAAGAACGCTCCGGCAATCACACACACCATAACTCCGGTGCCGATAACCGAATGTAGGACGGTACGGTGCCATCTTATAAATGCGCCCGCGCCGCCCAGATAGCTCGCGTAGTCGAGATCCGGTGCGATACCTGAAACGACCATCATGGCGGTGCCGAATCTGGGAAGGTGCCGTTGGCCGGCGCGCGCCAGAGCAAGCGAGGAAAACGCATGTGTGAATGGTTCCACGGTCGGGCCTTCGTGGGAGGAACTCGCTAACGGGCCGCAGGCGTCACGATTGACAACGCGTCGGGCACAATCCGAAAGACGATCGGCAAGCACCCGATGGGCTCGCCGTCGACTTGAGCATACACCGGCTCGCCGTTGGCAGGCTCGCACACCGTTTCTGTCGCCTTCCACGTTTCAATTCCCTTCATCTCGCGAAGGGTGCCGAGCCACAAGGCGGGCAAGCACGCCAGATAGGCCAGACGGCTTCGGCGCGAATTGGTAAGGAACTCGAAATGATCCTTAAACAGGTTGGCGCCCGTGGTGATCTTGAAGGGCCCCCCGTAGTGCACAGTTCTACCGACAACGATGATGGTGGCCCTGCGCTCCTGGCCGCCGGATCGAATGCGAATCTCTGGAAAGTTGTACTGAAAGAGCTGCCGGAAGCCCTCGAACCAATAGGCCAGTATGCCCGTGTTCCGCTTGAGCTCTGCGTGGACGCCGTTGACGATGGCCCCGTCAGGCCCGGCCCCCGCGACAGAGAGAAAATAACGCCCCTCGTCGCATGTGGCGGCGGAATCGTTGCCGTTTGTGGCGACGGCGACGCCGAGCGCGATCCTGCGAACCGTTCCGCCCGCAATGAGCCGCGATGCATGAGGGATATCCCAGGGAATGCCCAGCTCCTTGGCTAGAATGTTGGCGGTTCCTGCGGGAAGCAGGGCCATGGGCACATCGCTCTTGGCAAGCCCATTGACGATCTCATTGATCGTCCCGTCGCCACCACAGGCGATGACCATGCCGCGGCGCTGTTCGACCGCCTCCCGCGCAATCTTCGTCGCAGTTCCCGGTCCGGTCGTGGGCGCGAGCTCGGTCGAAACACCCGCGTCTTTAAGAATTCGGACAGCGCGCTCGATTTCCACGAACCGACGATGGCGCTTTCTCCCGCTGGTCAGGTTGTAGATCAAGAGCGCGTCTCGTACAGGGTTTGGCATCCGAACTCCCAAATCGCAAATTGTATAATATTGAAGCCCTGGCTTCGACAGCATCTCGCAGGGGGTTCCATGCCTAAGGCCGCAACCGCGAAGGACCGTGACGCCGGCAGAGAGATCGCCAAGCTGCGCGATGAGATTCGTCATCACGAATATCTCTATTACGTTCTCGACGACCCCAAGATTTCCGATGCAGCCTTCGACCGGCTCATGGAGCGTCTCAAGAAGTTCGAAGCTGAGCATCCCAAGCTAATAACTCCCGATTCGCCCTCTCAACGCGTCGGTGGCGCGCCGCGCGAAGGCTTCCAGACCCTCCGCCACAGCATACCGATGATGAGTCTGGACAACGCTTTTTCCTTTGAGGCCCTCGCCGAATTCGATCGCCGCGTTCGCCAAACCACCGGCCGGGAAAAGGTCGCGTACGTGTGTGAGCAAAAGTTCGATGGCCTGAGCCTTTCGCTGGCCTATGAGGAGGGCAAGCTCGTCCGAGGAGTGACTCGTGGAGATGGAACGACCGGCGAGGACGTGACCCCCAACGTCCGAACGATTCGCTCGATCCCACTGTCCATGGATCCCGCGCTGCTGAAGAAAGCCGGAGTGAAGGAACAATTTGAAGTGCGTGGCGAAGCGATCATGACGCGCAAGGCTTTCGAGGATTTAAACGAGCAGCAGGAGGCGCAAGGCGGAAAGCGGTTTGCAAATCCCCGAAACGCAGCGGCAGGAGCCGTACGGATGCTAGATCCGAGTGTCACAGCGTCCCGCCAGCTCGAATTCTTTGCTTACTATCTTCTAGTCGACGGCCGCATCCCCAAGAAGCGACATTCCGAAGTCCTCGAGGCACTGGCCGCTCTGCATTTCAAGGCCAGTTATGACTGGCAGATTTGCCCGTCGATCGAAAGTGTCGAACGCTACATCGACCGCTGCGAGACCAAGCGCGAAAAGCTTCCCTACGAGATCGACGGCGTCGTGATCAAGGTCAACGAAATCTCGCTGCAGAACGAGCTGGGCTACACATCGAAGGCTCCCCGCTGGGCGATCGCCTACAAATATCCTGCCCATCAGGAAACCACTCTGCTCAAGGAAATCGCGGTCAGCGTGGGCCGCACCGGCGTGCTCACTCCCTTCGCGGTTTTCGAACCCGTGCAAATCGGCGGCGTCACGGTGTCCAAGTCGACCCTTCATAATTGGGATGAGATTCGCCGGCTGAATGTCCACGCCGGCGACACAGTTCTCGTGGAACGCGCGGGAGAAGTGATCCCTCATGTCTTGAAGGTGGTTAAGCACGGCAACGAAGAGAAAGAGTTCGAGATGCCGTCGAAGTGTCCCGTTTGCGGCATGCGTGTCTACCACATGGAAGGTGAGGTCGCTTACCGTTGCGTCAACGTCTCCTGCCCGGCGCGCCGCCGCGAATCAATTCTCCATTTCGCCGGACGCCATGCCATGAACATCGACGGCCTCGGCGAGAAAGTCGTCGACCAGCTGATTCAAAACAATCTCATCAAGGACTTTGCGGATCTATACAAGCTTGATCTGCGCACCCTCGCCGGGCTTGAGCGTATGGGCGAAAAATCCGCACAGAATCTGCTCAACGAGATCGCGGCCAGCAAGAAAAATAGCCTCGCGCGGCTCCTCAATGCCATCGGAATTCCGTTCGTCGGCGTGCGCACAGCGCAGCTGCTCGCGGCTCATTTCAGATCCATGGAGAAGCTCCGTAATGCAAGCCATCAAGAGCTGCTCGCCGTGGAAGAAGTCGGCCCAAAGATCGCTGAGGGCGTCCACGAATTCTTTTCTGAATCCGCGAACCGAAAGCTTATCGACCATCTAGACTCTGCCGGAGTAAATATGAAAGAGGAACGCTCCGCGCCCAAGAGCACGAAATTCGCAGGGATGACGTTCGTCTTCACCGGTGCCCTCGCCAAGCGTTCCCGCGAAGAAGCAGAGGCCCTGGTCGAATTGCACGGCGGCAAAGCGGCCTCGTCGGTAAGCAAGAAAACAAACTACGTAGTTGTGGGCGCCGACCCTGGTTCGAAGTTCGACAAAGCGAAATCTCTTAATGTTCCTGTCTTGGACGAGGCTCAGTTCGACAAGCTCGTGTCGTCCAAATGACCCTGGCGCGCCATCCCGATTCCAGCTGTCTTCGAGTTCCCGCAGCCCTTGCAAGGAGGAGTGCATGCCGAACGCGTACGAGATCGCCAAGCAAGTAGAGGATTTCTATCGCACCTTCATGGAAGCCTTCAATCGTCAGGATATCGTGCGCCAATCGAAATTGGTCGACTTGCCCTATGCGCTGATCTCTGGAGAGGGCGGCGTGGTTGTCTGCTCCACCGAATCGGAACACCAGCGTCTGTCGACTCAAATCTTCGCCGATCTTAAGGCGCGGGGTTGGGCACGTTCGGATGTCGACCGGGTCCGTGTCTCTCTTTTTGCTCAGAATCATGCTCTGATTGTTTCCGACATCACTCGGCGCCGGACCGATGGCTCGGTCCTTCAGAAGAATCGCTTTTGTTATACCGCGCGCCATGATGGCACTTCCTGGAAGATGATGGCCTACTCACCGGTG
>Ga0187783_10003092_pt1 | contig 12299 bp, 14 predicted proteins | sample 1015_SJ02_MP02_2_FD_132471 | JGI IMG/M metagenome (GOLD analysis project Ga0187783, IMG submission 132471) | Tropical peat soil microbial communities from peatlands in Department of Meta, Colombia - 1015_SJ02_MP02_20_MG | ecosystem: Environmental > Terrestrial > Soil > Wetlands > Peat | place... | reverse complement strand
GTCCAGGTCCCAGGCGTCCTTGTGGTCAAGCTGCTCCTGGAGCCGGCCCATCTGCTCAAGCAGCTCGTCGGAATAGTCGGTCGCCATCGTCTCCGCGACCTCGTTGTACTCCGCGAGCAGGCGCTTGGTGCCGGCCACGCCGTCCTCGACGTTGCCGAGGACCGTCTTGGTCTCGTCCAGCTCGGGTTCCTGGGCCAGCAGCCCCACGGTGTAGCCAGGCATCAGGCGCGCGTCGCCATTGGACGGCTGCTCTACGCCCGCCATCATCCTGAGCAGGGTCGATTTGCCCATGCCGTTCGGGCCTACGACGCCGATCTTCGCGCCGGGCAGGAACGCCAGCGTGACGTCGTCGAGTATGACCTTGTCGCCGTGCGCCTTGCGCACGGACCTCATCACGTAGATGAACTCCGGCATGTAACGTATCCTAGCTTTTGTTGCAGGTCATCGGCCCGCAATCCTCGTCCCGGTCAGAGTAAAGTCAGGGAAGGCTGCAGGTCATGGCTCTAGCGGTCAACGGCAGCGGCACCATCTTCAAGAAGTGCGACAGGTCTAACCACCGTCCCGACTCGAACAAGGGCTGCGCATCTTCCACATGTCAGCATACGTGCGATACCCCAGAGCGCTGCGCCCATGCCTGGACGCTCCGCTACTGGGTTAACGGCAAGCAGGTCGAGAAGTCGTTCAAGGACAAGCAGCACCCCACCACGGGACGCGTGGACTACGGCAGCGGTCGCAAGCTCGCGCGGGACTGGCAGCTCAAGCTCACCGTCGACAAGCGCTCGGGGGACGTCACCTTCGCGGATCACGGCAAGAGCGGCAAGCAGAACTTCGGCGAGGCGTGCGAACAGTTCATCGCCCGGATGCGGGTCGGCGAGAACAGCCGTGACCGCTACCTGCACTCGTACCGCACCTATGTCCGAGCGGTGTTCGGCGACAAGACACTGGCTCAGGTGGCGCAAGACCGCGATGGCGTGACCGAGCACCTGACCGTGACCATGAAGCACCTGAGCAACACGCCGCGCCAGCAAGCGCGGCTGGTGATCGTCGGCACCTGCGATGAGGCGGTCAAAGCGGGCAGGCTCGCGCGGCACAACCTCGCCGACATCACGCTGGTCGACGACGGCCCGAGAAACCTGCGCTCTGATTTCGTCTTTCCTATCTATGAGCAGGTCAAGTTCGTTGCCGACGGCGGATTCAACCCTGAGACTAAGCGCGCCGTACGCGGCGCGGGACTCTGCGTCTGGCTCATGCGCGGGTGCGGCCTGCGGATCGAAGAGGCTCTTGCCGTGTCCAAGGAAGACTTCATCGAGGGCGGCACAGTCCTGCGGGTGATGTGGCAGGCATCGAAGAACGGGCGCCAGCGCGAGCCGTTGAAGCACCGAAAGCGCGGCGAATACCGCGATGTGCCCGTACCTTCATGGCTTTGGACGATGGTCAAGGACCTGCCCGATGGGCCGTTGATGCCCGGCCTGGGCGGCAAGACATTTCAGCAGTACGGGACGATCTACTTCCGCTTCACACGAGCGGCGGAAGTGGCCGGCGTCCCGGATGGCTTCACGCCGCACAGCCTGCGGCACGCGTTCGCCTCGGCCATGCTCGCTCGCGGCGTCCAGATCACCGAGCTAGCTCACTTCCTGGGGCACAGGGACATCAATGTCACTCACCAGGTGTACGGGCATCTGCTGCCCTCTGCTGCCAAGAGAGCCGTAGCGGCGCTGGACGCCGAGTTTGCCGAGTGGAGCAGCAGTAGATGCCAGGTGTGAAGAGATTCCTTACTAATCCCCTGGGACATCTCTATCGTCCAGTTCTTCTGTTCTGCTGCTCTCTACCGAGCCCGGTATAGCGGCTATGCCCGACGTCGTGTTTTGATGGGATCCTGCGTACTCGCGATATTCGATAAACAGCGGGTGCGTTGCAATTTCAAACTGGCTCAATCTGCCATCGCGTATTTCCCGGCTTACCTTAGGCTGGGCAGCTTCCATCTCGCCGAGCAAAAGGCTCTTTATCATATCGTATCTATGCGCGAGGCCGCTAATGTCCCATTCGCCTACTTCGGTCCGGATGCTATCGATGCCTTGCGACGTCTTCTGTGCTAGCCAACCGTTAATTTGGATAGCAAGAGAAATGCTCCGCCCGCATTTAACGGATCGGAACTGATCCGATATAAGTTGAGTAGCGGTCCACATATTGTTTCGGATGAGGAAGCTCTGGTTTGATTCAACCCACGCAGAACTTTGATTAAGTTCGGACTTATATATTCTTGACCAAACTCGAAACGTGAACAATATTCCGAGTGCCAGCAGTCTCTCCAGCGCATCTTCGAGGTAAGCTCTCGATATCTTTAGCTCCTGGCCTACCTCTAGCCCGGATATATCTATTGACGAATTACTGAGTACCTGCAGATAGCGCTTTGTTACCTTGCCGTCGGCATGAACTTGAATATTTCTACGTGCAAATACCTCACGAAGTACCTGCCACTCACCTATTATTCCAGAGAACTCAAGGTTCACAGTTCGTTCAAGCCATTTGCTCCAGCCGTCGACACTTTCCAAGAGCAAGGCTTCTATCCTGCGTGTTACTAGCGCTTCGCGGGCTTCTTCAATAGTTGAGTATTGAGTCAGCTCCTCTAGGGTAAATTTATACTCGGACTGTTGCAGCGCGGCCGGGTTGTGCTGATATATGGTCCGAGCCACACCGGCAAACAAAACCTCGAACGAGGCTATAGCGGCGATAAGAAATGCCCGGCCAACTAGGCTAGTCCTGTCCTTAAGCGGCCTATGGATAGTGTCTGCTATAAAAGCGTTGAGAATATCGCGAAGCTCTACCCCGCCAGCTTCTATATACATTTTTTCGGGAGCTTCAAGTAGCTCACCTTCCTGCCATTTTCTAGCTTGATCCGCGGCTTTATACATCGCGTCTGCCATTTCTCGGAGCAGCGCGGGAAGCTTGGCGCGAGCATCTTTAGACATCGATGCCACGTTTCGATTGATCCATTCCGTTGCCGCCCTGCTTTCGGGTGACATTTCTATTATTGCATCGTAGAATCCAACTATCCCGCGAACGTAATCGTCTCCCGGCATCGGGAATTCGCCGGGCTTGGACTTTGCTCTATCTCGCAGAACCATCGGGATCGCACCCCTCACCCACGGAAAGCGCTAATGACAAGCAGCTGATTGATACTAACGCGCAAGCTTGGACTAGGTGGTCGTCGCCGCAGAAGTTCCTACAGACGGGTTGAGTCTGGCGGAGCTAGATTGCGCTGATCAGAGAGCGTCCGCTCGCCGATGCGAGGCATGACAGCTGACCGGGTGACCAACCGCGCGGTCACCCGGGCCTGCGTGGGGAGTGAGCTGTGGCGATCTGGCAAGTCCCCGCGCAGTGTGGCCCGGCGTGCGCCGCGCGGGCCGCCAAGGCAGAGCGGCGGCGCCGACGCCGGGCCCCGCAATGCGGCTCAATTCGGCAAAGTGGACCGGTAGAACCTGGCAGAACCGGCAGGACCTGCGCCACATGTTCCGTCCTGGCAGATGCTTGCCGGGGCGGGTCCCAGCTCCTCGTTGACAGTGCCGGACCGATGTTGCTGCTCGCTTGGATGCTTCTGTGTACCCACGAGGTCGTACGCTACGATGCGGACAGGGTTTGCGAGAGAAGGGGATTTAGTGCCTATTAACGCCTCGCTTACGGGTCGGCTGCGGAACACGTCGCTTCCGAAGAGCCGTGCCCTTATGCCTCTCTTTGAAGCAGTAGTTAATGCTATCCAGGCCGTCGATGAGGCCCATACCGCTGATATGGACGCGACTCATATCGAGATTAGGATTGTTCGTGATCAGCAGATGCCAATGCAGTTCGGCGAAGATCCCCAGGCTTCTGCGTATGTGCTGCCGATCACGGGCTTTACCGTAATTGACAACGGCGAAGGTTTCCACGACGCTAATATGGAGTCCTTTGAAACTCTTGACAGCGAGTATAGGACAGCATATGGCTGTCGTGGAATAGGGCGGCTCCTTTGGCTTAAAGCCTTCCAGAGGGTCGAGGTAATCAGTCGATACATTGGCCCGGAAGGTTCCATGAAAGAACGCGAGTTCGTATTCACTGCGGCAAGCGGCGTATCTCAGCATCACGTCCAGGCTTCTCATGCAACGGGAACGGGAACTGAAGTCCGGCTGTTGTCTTTCGGAGAGACATACCGGCCGTATGCGCCAAAGAACACGCTTCCAATCGCCAAGAGTATTCTTGAACATTGCCTTTGGTACTTCGTGCGGCCAGGCGGTGCGCCGAACATTAGCGTCATTGATGACTCCGAGCGCCTAGATCTGCGAAGAGTTTTTGCCGACTACATGCTTACCTCCGCTGAAACGGACCATGTAATCATCAAACACCACTCGTTTGATCTTACACATCTGCGCCTTAAGGCTGCCAGCAAGCCAACTCCGCAGCTCAATTGGTGCGCCGCGAATAGAGTTGTTATCCCAGAGAATTTGTCTGGCCGAGTGCCCGGCCTCCATGGTAAGTTGAGAGACGGCGATGAAGAGTTTATGTACGCCTGCTTCTTGCAATCGCAGTTCTTGGACGACTCTGTGCGTCCAGAGAGGACGGGCTTTGATATTCCCGAGGTGAATGAAGGCGCTTTCGACGAAGATGACCCGTCCATGTCGGACATTCGGGATGCCGCGCTGGTGTCCGCAGCGCAATATCTGCGCTCAAGCTTGGCTAAGGCCCAAGAAGCTGGCCGCGCCCGCGTAGAGAACTTCGTAGACAACAAGGCGCCACGATACCGCCCAATTCTTCGTCATATTGATCAAGAGAAGCTGAGTGTAGATCCGGCTATCGGAGATAGGGAACTCGAACTCCAGCTGCACAGATACTTTAATGAGCTCGAAGTGGAGTTGCTCGCAGAAGGGCAGCGCGTACTAGCGTCCGAGAACATTGCAGATCAGGCGTACAGCCAGAAACTCCAAGAATATCTGGAGAAGGTTGATGATATCAAAAAGTCGGACTTGGTGGCGTACGTCTTCCACAGAAAGGTGATCCTCGACCTTCTCATGAAGGCGATTGAAGTTGACTCCGATGGTAAGTATGTCAAAGAAGACGTTATACATAGTTTGATCATGCCGATGCGAGCGACGAGCGACGATGTTGCCTACGCTGCGAGCAATTTGTGGCTCATTGACGAAAGGCTCGCCTTCCACAATTATCTAGCCTCGGACAAAACTATAAGTTCAATGCCGATTACCGAATCGACTTCACCTCTAGAGCCCGACCTTCTAGCCCTTAAGGTTAATGTGCCTCTCCTTGTTTCCGAGGGGGAGAGCCTTCCCCTCGCTTCAATCGTCGTGGTCGAGATTAAGCGACCTGGGAGGAACGATGCTAAATCCGGCCGCGACAAGGATCCCCTTGACCAAGCATTGACGTATCTCGAACGTGTCCGTCAGGGCCAAGTTAAGACCGCAAAAGGAAGGCTCATACCCAAGTCGGATCGCATTCCGGGTTTCTGCTATATAATCTCGGATCTGACTAAAACTGTACTAGAACGTTGCAAACTATACGATCTCCAGCCGACCGATGATAACCTAGGATTCTTTGGCTACAACGACAACTTTAAAGCGTATATTGAAGTAATCTCATTTGACCGCCTCCTAAAAGCAGCTAGTCAGCGGAACCGTGCTTTCTTTGACCGCTTGGGCCTTCCGGTCCACTAGGGTTAGCCATACCGCTGATGGGGTTAGCCATACCGCTGATGGACTGCCTGGGGCGCTCGACGACCCCATACCGCGATGGCCAATCTGGAATTTAGCGAGGAGACGGCAGAGGTTCCGAATCACAGAAAATATTCAACTGAACGATGTAGTCGGCCCGTGCCTGACGTGCCGACACGGGCCGACCCGGTGTGGTTATGATGCGGACTGGCGTTCTATCCACGCGTATAGGTCGCGCTCTTTCCACCGCAGGTGTTTTCCGATTCTGTAGGCCGGCAATCCCCATTCTTTCCATCTGTCGCGGACAGTTCGCTCTGGAATGGCGAGGATTGCGGCGACATCATGCGAAGATAGGAGCCGGTTAGAACCGCCTAGCGTTCCTTTGCGCGGCATCGCGTGCCGTCCGTCGCGTGGCTGGCTGTCGTTGGCAGCGGGTTCGGGCCGCCGCTCGTTGTCGCTGTGGGTGACGCTATGTGGGGCGAGCGCTAGTGCAAGTGCAAGGACTGTCAGGGCCGCTATACGTGCAGACACGCGCGAGGCTTGCGCTTGCACTTTGCACTCCTGGTTACGCTCCGTCACGATGTTGCTCGCCAGTGGCCGCGAACCGTCTGGACTGCCTGACCGTGCTCGGTGAGCTGCTTGAGGCGCCAGAAGACCCATCGTCGGCTCATCCCGGTAATCGTGATGAGTTCGCTTACTGGGATCCCCTCTGGAGGCGCGGTGGAAAGCGCAGCCCAGAGTATGGAGTTCGCATCTGCGCGTTCTTCGGGTACGTCTCCGACGTCAGCCGGAACGATTCGCGCCTCGCCCAGATAGGTTGCCTCGGATGCCGCGCGTGATATCTCGTCAAGTTCACGCGGTATTTGCGCGTGGCGTGCCGCGGTATCCGCCACCACTTGATCTGTAACGAGGTAGGCGCGGGCACGGCGTGGGATGTCGTGCTCCGGCGCGGAGATCAGGAATTTGCCGGGCGCGTTGAGCTTGTGCGCGTTCCATCCGGCCGTGAGCATTCCTTGTCCGAGGACCAAGTCCACGTCTCGTGGCTCGCGGACGCGGAAGCATATCCGCATGTCCATTTGCGATCGGACGGCGCCTTGGCCCATGGCTTTCTGGGTTGGCCGTTGGGTGGCGGCTACGAGCGTGACGGCCAGGGCGCGTCCCAGACGCGCTATCGAGTCGGTCTCGTTCATTGCGTCTGGTGCCTGCTCGGCTAGCTCGGCGTATTCATCGATGATGATAATTAGCGCGGGCATTTGCAGCGATGGTTCCCAGGTGCGCCGACCGCGCGCCGCGAGATATGCCGCGCGGGCTTGGAGGATCGCGACCGCGTCGCGGAGCAATGTGGCTGCCTGCTCCGGGGTGGTAGCGAGCCGGTCTAGGCATTCCTGCCACGGGCCGAGTTCCATTCCCTTTTTGAGGTCGATACCCCAGATAATGACATCCTGGCAGGCGGTCAGGTTCGCCATGAGTACGTTGAGGCCACCACTCTTGCCTGATCCTGTCGTGCCCGCGAACAGCGCATGCCGACGCAGGAAAAGCACTCGGCACGGCGTGGCGTCCTCGAATGGGCCTAGCTCGACAGGCTCGGTTACCGACCGGGTGGACGGTCCGGGCCACGGAATAGCGTCCGCGTGGGGGTCGGTGTCGAGAACGCGCAACTCGAAACGGTTGGCTAGATCGTCGGGTGTGGGATATATGCGGACGGCGCCACGGAATGTCCCGAGGCCGGATTCAATCGCGGGAACCCGCGCGGTTACGTCGGTGATGGTCTGGCCGCGTGCGAGGCGGAACCTCGCACGCCAGCCCCATACATCGACGGTGGCGGACATGACCTCAGAACCTGCGAGGCCGATTGCCCGCGCGATATCCGGCCAAGCCGCGAGCTTGCGTTCCACGCGGACCTTCGCGCGCCGACGTCGGTGCGCCCACCACGGCACCGCGAGAGCCACAGTGCCGAATCCCAGGACCTGCGGAAGCGGTGGCGTAAACGGGCCCAGGACCGTGGCCATGGTGAGCCATCCGCCGGCCAGGAAGGTAACCGTGGCCGCGTAGATGCGTTCGGCGATGGACGCGAGTCCGAACCTCACTCCGAGGAACATGATGAGCCACACGGCCCCCGACGAGCCGGCGAGGATCACTGCCCACCACTTCGCCAGCGCGACGTGCGTCCAGTACCCCGCGAGTAGCGTCAGCACGGCTACCCCGAACGGCGCTAGTTCGGAACGGTAGCGCCAGGCGAACCGGGCGAGGATCACGCCTACCGGGGCCGGAAACTGGCTGGGGTCGCCGCTGATGAACATCATGGGCTGCATGCCGCCACGGCGGACCTGGCGGGCCTGACGGCGCATCCGGCGGTAACTAGTCATTGCCGCCCCCTTCGCGCGCCTCGGAGAGTTGCTGAGGAGCGCCCAGTTCGTCGCGGATGTAGTAGAGGGGGTCGGGCTCTCCGTCGCGCTGCGCGCCGATCGTGGCGCGCATCGCGGCGAGTGCGTTCGCGTGCCAGAGGCGCACGACCGCGAGTTCGGCGGACAGCCGGGTTACCTCCGAGGCCAGGTCGTGCGCGTCGGCCAGCGCGGCCTGGAGGTGCTGCCACGCGGCGGATAGCGTCGGCATCGCGCTTGCGAATCCCGAGACGATGTCGCGCGCGGCCAGGTTCCGGCTCAAGACCTTCGGAACATCGATCGCGGAATGTGGGGCGTTGTTCGGCACTTGGCATCACCCCTTTCCGGAGTTCTGGAGCCACTGAACGATCGCGGAAACGAAAGCCCGGATTTGCGGTGCGGCGCTGGTTGCCGCGAGCAGGAAGCCGAGCAGCGCACAGACGATCGCATGCCAGACCCGCAATCCCAGGTATCGGTGAGCGATGTAGACGATGAGTACGACTAGCGCGATAAGCGGAATCGAGACGGTCATATTGGCATCACCCCTTCCGGCCGCGCATGCGGCGGTTAACGGACTTGCAGGATCGCCACGCCTTGCGCCTCATCCAGCGGAACCGGGCGCGGCACTTCTTGCAGTCGAGTTCGGCGCAGTGCAGGGCGGAATTGGCCATGACGGACAGGTCGGTAATCCTGCTCACTGGCCCTCCCCCGCGTCGCTGGGAAAGTCGTAGCCGCGCGAGCCGGTCAGTAGTCGGCGAGCGAATGCCTCAGAATTGGTGACGACCGGCCCGGTCAGGCGCTTGCCGTGATCGCCTCGGTGTATGCCGATGATGACCACGAGCAGGCTTCCTGCGGATGCTCCACCAATGAAAAAGACTGAAGCGAGAATGAGGTAGTAGTAGTTCATCCGGCATCATTCCGTCGGAGTCTTGGCGAGGTTGCTTCCATGTCTCCGATTTCACCGTCTGCCGGGCTGATTTCCCATGCACTGGCGATGCAGTCACGATGCAATTCACGCGAGCATGGGCGCGCGTACCATGCAATTACAGTGCAACAGCAGTGCAACAACCCCAACGGACATGACAATCCGCCTGGTTAAGCGCAAACGCGAACCAGGCCCGGCGCCTTTGGTCACCGAGCCTGGTAGCGAAAGGGGCAGAGCTAGGACGCTCTGTCGACGGGAACCACTCTAACGATTCGCGAGACGCTGAGCTGCGGGGGCACAAAATCATCTCCGGTAATTCGGGTGACCTCGGCCCATGAAAATCGCGGCGCTAGCTGGTCGAGGTCTGTGTATTCCCCGACGGCTAGGACTGCTACTCGGAACGTCAACTCTGGTATAAGCCTGAGCAGAGATTCGGCCACCGCGTTAGGCAGATTTCCAATCAATACGTCGAATGACATTAGCCGGATTACCTCTAGGGCTTCGCCTTGTACGACGTTCGCGTGCGGTACGTTCTGGCGCAGGAACCCGATGAGCCGTTCATCGAGCTCGACCAGCGTGAGGCTTCTCGACCTCGGAAGCTCTCTCGCGACGGTACCGATGCCGGCGCCTACTTCCAGAACGTCATCTGTGGGCTGGATTCCTGCTGCCGATATGAGCTTGTTCAGTTTTTCCGCGGAGACAAGAAAGTGCTGCTGGAACTCAGGGTCAGCGTTGGCAGCTATTTCGCGGTCAGTTGGCATAATAGTACGGGCTTTCGTCTAGGGCCCTGCAGAGAGCAGAGAATTGTTCCCGGAAACCAGATGGTGCTCGACTGTTCATTGCCAATTGACTGGATATGCCTCGCAGGATTACTGCCGTTCGCGTTGACGCGACTTCTCTTGAGAGCGGAATCAGTTCCCGGGCTGTCCGTTCCGCGGCATCCCACGTGCTATTGTCGACCTGCGATTGCAGGAGATAGGCACGGTGTAGGTACTGGCTCCGTGTTTCATCGGCCGGCGTTGCCATCACCGACCGCTCAAAATCATCTATTGCCTTGCTGGCAAGCCCGAGGTCGCGCTCGACCATGGCCTCATGCCAGGCAAGTTCGCGGTCATCGATCCACCAGGCCCATGCGGGATCGGTATCACTTACGCCGTGCAGGTACAAATCACGGATTTCCGGTAGCAAGGCGAGAGCGCTTTCGCCTCCGCTTTGCGCCAGCGCGCGAGCCTTACGTGCGAGGAAAAGCGCCTTGACTCTCGGCGAAAGCTTATAATTTCCCTCGAGAACTGAGCAGGCAATGTGGAGCGCTTCTCTTGGCCGCCCCTCAGCGGCGGCATGCATGCTCGAATTCTGGAGCGTCAGAAGCTCAACAGTTTTGTCGCCTGCCAGGCGCGTAAAGTACAGCGATTCCTGATTCATACGCCGGCAAAGGTCGTGAGCTTCGGCATCGTAAGCGAGCCATCCGACGACTTCGGCTAGCTCTCCCGCTGCAGAATGCAAGTCATGCTCAAGCCGGGGATCATAAGCTCCCGTGCCGAGTTGATCGCGCAGGTTCCAGAAGAATCTCGTGGAAAGTCGCAGAAGATCGGCACCGCCGAATCGGTTGTCAAGCGCCACGATCTCATGAATATGACTATTTATTGATTCGAGGAGTTCAGAACCTTCGATGTCGGTGCCGCCTGTGGCGTCAAGAGATGCTTCAAGCGATTCCACTTGGCCAGTCCCCTGATTGCTGGTCTCCGCCTCGCTGATCAGCAGAGCGAACTGCGCCTTGACCCGGTCGGGCGCGCGCTCAAGCGCGGCGTCGAGAATGTCCTGTATCGCTGGCCTGGGGATAACGTCAGGATTCCCGCGCCAATTGGCAACGGTTCGGACCGATACGGTCAGGTACTCCGCGTACGATTCGTTGGTCATGCGGAAGGATCGCCTGAGCAGATCCGCACGGCCACCGGACCACGTTGCGATTACCTGCATGCGCGGCTACTGGCGAGGCGGTCGGCACGTGCGGACATGCTGCCGACCGCGTCGGCGCCTTGCCCACCTGGACACGCGCAGACGCGGTCCACGAACGCCCGCACGATGGCGGGGGTCACTGTCATATGGCGCGCTGCCGTTCCCTTTGGTCGCTCGCCTGTGACTAACCGCGTACCCAACTTCTCACACTATGTATTGATACGGGCGGGAAACGTAACAGGTTCACTGGGGCAGGACTTACGCGTCTGGCGGCTATGGCGTGGGCGTTCCGATGACGTACGTGCCCTTGCCCGGCAGTGTCACCACCAGGCCGCGCTCGCGCAGCTCCTCGACCGCGCGCCGGGCTGTGCCGATCGCCACGCCGTACTCAGCGGCCAGCTCACGCTCACCTGGCAGCCTGGTATTGGCAAGCAGGTCTCCCCCGGCGATCCGTGCCGCGATGTGGTCGGCTACGCGCATGTAGACGTAGGCCGGGCCGCCTGCGTCCAGGTTCCACTGCGGTACGTCTGCCACGCAACGCAACATAGAGCCCCCTTGACCTGCAAGGATACACGGAACGCGGCATACAGCTTTATAGAGCGGCATGTAGCGGTGTAGTGTCGGGATCTACCGGCGGGGTCGTTTGGTCGCTCACTGCGCGTCCGTTCCCACGGCCCTGCCGGGCTACATCGGCCGAGGTGAGAACGACCCGGAGCGTGCCAGATGCGAGACCTGCCTGACGGAACCCAGATCAGCCGCGCGCCGAAGGACATGCGATCGTGGGAGATAATCGGCACCTACCGGCATGCCTGGGCCCTCGCCCTGTACGCCCCGTCCGGTTATCTCGCGAAAGCTCTCGCCAACTGGATGAGCATCGCTCGACACGAACTGGAACAGCGTAGCGAGTGGCATCCCGACAAGCTTCCGCCACACAGCATGTGAGCTGCACTCCCAGGCATGCGACGAGGACTGAGCGGCTCTCATCAGTCATGGAAAAGTCAGAGTTACCAGCAGCCGCAACCGCCTAAACCGGACAAAAGACGCGATGACTTAATAGTGTTCATAGGTTCGATCAAGCGCCTTGAGCAGCAGTTATAGCGTGTTCGTACGAGTTGAAGCGCGTTGCGGATGAAGATTAGACAAACTCCGGCATGGACTCAAGCCTACGGGCACACGCCCGTGGTCTCGTCCCGTGCCCCGCGGGCCTTGGCGTACAAGCGCACCGTGTTGCGGCCGGCGTCCTTGGCCCGGTACAGCGCCAGGTCGGCCGCGGCCAGCAGCTCGAACAGGTCGCCGCCGTGCTGGCCGAGGACGGCCACCCCGATCGAGACGGTGACCTTGATC
>Ga0187783_10003091_pt1 | contig 12302 bp, 7 predicted proteins | sample 1015_SJ02_MP02_2_FD_132471 | JGI IMG/M metagenome (GOLD analysis project Ga0187783, IMG submission 132471) | Tropical peat soil microbial communities from peatlands in Department of Meta, Colombia - 1015_SJ02_MP02_20_MG | ecosystem: Environmental > Terrestrial > Soil > Wetlands > Peat | place... | reverse complement strand
CCGCGCAGCTGGGTTCCAGCGGTTACCACGATCGTCCGAGGGGGCGGCGATCAGCCGGGCGAGGCGCCGCCGCTCGTGGGTGGGCAATGGTGATCGATCGCCCTAATGCGCTAATCGTCCGGCTCAACGAGCAAGAGGTCGGAACGCTTGTCCGTCTGCCAGATCGCTCCATCACATTTACCTTCAGTCAAAGCTACCTGGAAGACGAAAATCGCCCAACACTCAGTTGGGGATTCTTCGATAGTTTCAAACGCCTGCGAGCACGGCGGTATAGCAGCAACCCCAGCGCACCGGGATTCTTTGCCAATCTCATTGCAGAAGGACACTTACGCGAGTATACGGCGCGCCGGGCAGGACTAGCCCTGGATGACGACTTCGGTTTGTTGTGGGTGACTGGTAACGACCTAACTGGGGCCGTTATCATTGAAGACCCCGAAGGACGACAAATACCGCCGCCCAACGCCGGCGGCCCGCTAGATCCGCCAGACCTTAAGGACGTCTTCCGGTTTGCGCTCCCCGGCGCCCAACTGAAGTTTAGCGCCGTAAATGAGGCGACCGGTGGGCTGACGATTCATACGCAGGGCGATAGCGGCAATCAAATCGTTAAACTGCCCTCAACGCACTATCCGCTGGTGCCTGAAGGCGAGTACGCAATGTTGCAGTTTGCTAATGACGTAGGCATCAGCATACCCAAAATGCGTCTAGTGCCATTAAGCCACATAAGCGGCCTACCTGATGAAGCGCAAGGCTTGAACGGACAGGCCCTCGTAATCGACCGTTTCGACCGCCCGACACCAGGTATGCGTGCTCATACCGAAGACTTCAATCAAGTTTTTAAGCAACAACCGATGCAAAAATATGACAATTTCTCTTTTGCCGATATCGCGCGGGTCGTCTACCAGGCAATTGGGAATGACGCGCTGGTTGATTTTGTGCACCGACTCGTTTTCAACATGGGCATTTCGAACAATGATATGCACCTAAAGAACTGGTCGCTTGTTTACCCAGATGGGCATACGCCTCAGCTAGCGCCCGCGTATGACTACGTCTGCACGAAGGCCTACTTGGGCACGAGTGAAACCGGCTTGGCTCTTGGATCTGCGCGCTTCTTTCAAAACGTAACCATGGACCAATTCGAGCGGCTTGCCGACCGCGCTGCGATCTCAAAAAGCGTCGTTCGCGCCGCCGCGCAAGATATGGTAGGGCGTTTCCGCGATCGATGGGCAGAGATTCGCGATGCGATGCCGTTGCCAGCGATCACAAAGACGATTGATGAGCAACTCGCGCGGGTTCCGTTATTTGGCGGGGATCAACCTGCGCAAAAGACGGTTGGCCTCGTGGTCGCTTCGCACCAGGAGATAACGTAGGGAGAAGCAACCGTTTCACATGCCGGGCGCCATTCGAGAGTGGCGGCTCTCATCTAACAGAGTTCGTCTCGTCTGCAACTCTGAAGCCGCCCAATCGGATGGGATGATGTTGCGTGTTCAGATCACTGCCAATCCTGACCGGGGTTTACCCCCCAGAACTAACTGTCTCCGTGCGACTTTTGCCGCACAACCGGCGGCCTTGCCAGCGGCGACGAGTGGCGCTGAATCGGCTATGGCGTAGCTAGTTGGTTGGGGCCCGGGCGCTTAGCCCAGGCCCCGTTTATGCTAGAGCGCGCTTTGCGGCAGCGATGCCCGGAGGCTGAAGTAGATGGTGCGAAAAGGCAAGCCGAACTGTTCGGTTGCGTTCGCGCCGACGTATTGTGCGTAGCTTGCGGGCGTGGCGTAGTTGTTGAGTGAAAGCGGGATGCCCTCATAGCGCAACCCCGCGATCGTTGCCCATTGGTTGAAAAGGTTCAACACCGTCCCCGTCAGCAGGAAGTCATGCCCGAGTGGATAGTTTAGGCTCAAGTCACTGTAGTCGTATGCGGGAAGGCTTTTGGTGTTGTTGACTGAGACTGTGTAGAGCGTGTAGCGCGCGTCCAAGCCGTTGCCGAACGTGTAGTCGGCGGATCCGTTAAACGTATGCAAGGGCAAACGTGCCAGCTGGTCGCCGAGAATCAACGTGAGGTTGTTTTGCAGCAGCGGCTCGTTGGCCCCAAGGAGCATGGTCGACGTGAGCGCCCAGTCGTAATTGAAGTAGAGCCGCCGGCTCAAGCGAAGGCGGCCGCTGAAATCGGCTCCTTGCGCCCGCATCGTTCCGATGTTGAAGTTACCGGTAAGGCCGAGAAGCGATGGAGCAACGGACGCGCCGCACTTTCCGGCGACGGCCGCAGTAACTTTTTCTAGATAATCGGGCGGAATAAAGCTGGTTCCCGTTGCCGAGAGAGGCTCGATGGTCGAGTATATCTTGCTGTAGACGTTGGTGTTGTAGACGGTGAGTTGTGCGTACGTATCCCCCTGCCACCGATGAACCACGGCGAGATCTTCGTCAACGCCATCCTCCGGCTTGAGCAGTGTCGAGGGGGCGCTGCCGATCGAGTTGAGTGAATCGCAGCTGATCGGGGGTCCGCCCCCGGCGCCAAAGTCGGCCTCCGGCGCAAAGGATTGATCCAGCATATCGCCGCTAGGCTGAGTCGTGGTCGAGCCGACCGACGCGCGCACTTGGTCGTGCGGTGTGAATCGGTCGACGAGCGAGAGACGTGAGTCTACGTACGACGTATTGGTCGCCGTGGAGTGCTTCGCCCATACGTTCGCGTAGGCGGAGATGGGTGAATCCTGGGGATGATAAGCGTCCCGGATGAAGTAGGCGTTGTCGCTGATCACCGGGGCGCCGATCAATCCGTTGTTGATGTAGGTGTAGTACGCGCTGTTCATGTACGATGCGCCGAACTCGAAGTCGTTGTTCATTCCGAGCAAGTCGTCGCTAACGATCGCGCCGCTCTCGTTCACGGCGATGTTGTACCAGAAGCCCGAGTTGCCAGGGTAGAAAGGGCTGATCGGCGGCGCGTAGTTCGGCAGGAAAAACGTGCGATCGATGAGGTTTTCGTAGAAGCTGTTGAACAGTCCGACATGAATCACCGAGTGGCTCGTTTTATAGCGGTAGTCGGCGGCATTGTCGTTGAGCTTGAGCGACTGCCATGCGGGCCCCGCTCCGTCCCAGCCGGTGTTGAAGGCCGCGTATTGTTCGGGCGTTTGGCAGGTGATGCCGCCATCGGGCTTTCCGTTCGGACCATAACCGTTGGGCTGTCCGTTGGCATTGGTTGCGACGAACGTTCCTTTGGGACAGGCCGGCAGACTGGGCCACTCTGAAGGGCTGTATTCGGAAAGCAACTGCTCGCCGAATGCTAGCGCCGGCGCGTACGGGAGGTAATCGCCGTCACCGTTGCCTGTCTTGTTGACCCATCGGTTCTCCGAAACCGAAGTAAACGTGAGCGAGCTCGCCGAGTCGAAGTCGTATTGTAGCTTAGCCAGATACGCTCTCGTGGTCTCGAGTGAATCGTCCTCGTAGATGCCCAGATCGTGGATCGGTCCGGAAAGCACAGATTGATCAAAGGCGGCGCCGGGTTGATAGAAGTACGCGTTGCGAAAGGGGCCATCCAAGCTAGTGACGCCAAGGGCCATCGCGTAGCCGATGCGGCCAGACGTACCGGTCGACGTTAGACCGGTGGATAGCTGTTGAAAGGTGCCGTATCCCTGGGTCAGGATGGCGGTCTCCTGCGGTGTTGGATCGAGCGTTTGGAAGTTGATGACGCCGCCGATCGCGTTAACGCCGAGCAGATCGCTTCCGCCCGATCCGTAGAGAACCGAGATGTTGCGATACGGATAGACCGGCGAGAGTTGATAGTTGAACCCGTAGGGGATTCCGTAGGCGATCGGGTGTCCGTCAATCGCAGCTTGCGTTTCAAGGGTGCCGATGCCGCGAATGTTAAGTTGAAGGTCGTCGGCAATGGCTGCGGTATCGCCCGGGATTCCGTTATTGACTCCCGGCTCGGTTCGCAGCGCATCGCCGGCGCGGACTATTCCCTCTTGTTGAAGCTCTTCGGGATTGAGGGTTTTGGTAAACGTACTCGATTGCTGAAGCGAGTCGCTGCTGCGAGCCGATGTCACCGCGATCACCTGCAGCCCGTTGGCTCCTTGCTGCATGGTGAGCGTCGCTATGATGACGGCGGCACCTACGGCGATTGGCTCGGAGACCGCAGGCTGATAACCCTGACGCCGGAGCGTCAGCCTATATTCGCCGGGCGGAAGTGATGGGAGCGTGAATCGGCCGTCAGCACCGGTGCGGACGGACACCTTTAATCCGAGGACGTGAACCTCGACGCCGGGCAATGAGACTCCGGTCGTCGCGTCGTGAACCGTTCCGACTATGCTCCCAACCGGAACGGTTGGGTTTGCAGCCCTCGCCGGGGCAGCAACGATCAATGCCACCGCGACCGCGAGCAGTGCCCGCGGCGCACGAAAATGAAGAAGAAACACACGGATCTCCTTGTGTATGACGAGTTAGATGTTGACGAGAAACGTCAACATCAGGAGGTCCGCGTTTACAGAGACGCAGTGCGTGCACCGTAAGGCGCCGGCGCGGTGTCATGAGCCGGAGCCTGAAGCGATGCGTGCTCGGTGTGACGAGGAGCCTGCGGCTGAAGACTAGCAGCGCAGCAGTGATCGTCTCGCGATGCGCCACTAACCACCGAGCGATCGCGAAAACCAGCGCGGCGACGAGGGTAGAACAAGCGACCGTCACAGTTACGCCGAGCAGGAGGGATCCGCCGAACGCATCGCTGATGCTTGCAATCGAGGAGTCCGCGAGCCGCGCATCGAGGAACTCCATCGCGGGAACGGCCACGCAGGCCATAATTGCGGCTCCGCCGACGAAAGGAAGAGCCAATCGCCACGGCAACGCGGGCGCGCGCACCCGAAATCGGTCCGCCGCCCCGAGCTCGCAACAACATTTCAGGCCCCGAACGACCAAAATAGCCGCGACGATCAGCGCGAATGCGGCGAGCGCTTCACGCGATCCGTGACCTACATCATCGAATGTATCGTGGCTGAGCGCATAGTCTCCGACTACATCGATTGCAAAGTGCGCCAAGGCTGCCGTACCCGAAACGACCGCGATGAACAGCGCAATCAGCGAACGGGAAACTGTGCGCACGCTGTGGCGCTTCGTTGCTTTCTTGGAACCAACCTTCCGGCCCCGGTTTGCGAAGCCGTCACAAAGCGGCGTAAAGTGGTCGTGACGCCACATTTCCTTTCATTTTGATCGCGAGCCACTGAACATCTTTCCAAGCCCCCAGGCGCTCGTAATCGCCCTCGCTCGTTAGCGGGACGCAAGCCGGTCCACAGGTAAGTCTTGAATGATGATGCGCCAAGCCTACCGATGCGCTACGCTGTGACTGGGCCTAACTCTCGTGAACGAATGGTCTGGTCGGAGACCTTAAACGACGACGGCCAGGTCTCGCAGGCGCACTCATTCACCGAAGCGGACCGACGGGCGCTATTTCGGCATTTTCGCGATCCTGCTAGGCTAAGGAGGAATCCGCTTGCGCGGAGATTCTTTGCAGAACCATCTGCCGGGCTGCCCCGGCGGGAGGCCGACGAGCGGGGCCTCTTTGCCGTACGCGAGGCTGTCGAGACGCTTGCCGAGCGCTTGCGGCGAGTTGACCTGAGAAGCGGTTTAAAGCAGCAGGCCGAGCGCTATTTCCAGGCAATCGTTCGATGTGACATTTCCCGCGAACCTTGCGAAGTCGTTGCATCGGATCTGGGCATCTCTCCTAGGCACTTCAGGCGCGTACGTCGCGTTGCTCAGCAGCGCATTGCGGACGCGCTGTGGGGCGATGGTGAAGTTGCCATTGCGGTCTTACTCGACGTCGCTGTACTCGAGCTCGCAATGGCGCGCGGGCTCTGGGAAGGCGGTAACAGCGCTGCAGCGGTGGACCTTCTCACATCCGTGGCGTCAAGTGCTTCAGACGTGCGTCATCGCGTCCGCGCATCAGTCGACCTCGTCAACGTGCTCGTAAAGCGCGCGCATTTGAATGAAGCCGAAAAAATACTCGTCCAGGCGAATGATACCCTTGCGCGAAGCGACCTTAGCCGCGCCGAGGCCGAAACTTGCGGCTCATTAGTTCTTCTTGCCCAGTCAACTATCGAATTCGGCCGCCAGAACCAGCAGGCGGGAAGAGACCACGAAGATGCTGCGCTCTCGCGAATGGCGGAAAACGGCGTCGGAGTCGACATCTTGACACGCGAAGTCTTTGCGAGGGGTCTTTTGAACCGTGCGGAACGCAAAAACGTCTGGGGATGGTTCCACGCATCAAATAAAGATCTGGATCAAGTTGCCCGCCTCGAAGCGGACGCCATTCCACTTCCTATCTCGCTCGTTGTTGAGCGGTTGATTCTGGTCGGTGATGCCGTCCTCGGCGTTGCGGGCTACGACGCCGCAGGGTATGTGGCCCTCAAGCGCGCGCTCAGCTTAGCTCAAGCACACGGCCTCGGCCGACGAGCAGTGATCGCTGCGCGTGAGCTCGCGGATATGCAGTACGAGCGCGGCCGTGCTGCCGAGGCCGAGGAGCTAATGCGCTTCAGCCTAGGTGCGGCGCAAAGCCTAGGAATGCCGGACCTGATAATCGAGGCGGCTCTGTTTGCTTCGGAGCTTGCCTTCAGGCGTCGAAACTGGGAGACGCAACAATCGCATCTTGATCTTGCCCGCAGAAGCGCTAATGGTGGGACGGTGGCTACAAGGCTGGAGCTCGGTCAAGCTGATTGTTTCCTCTTGCGCGGAGAAGCTGCTCGATGTTTGCGCCACGCGGTCATCGCCGAACGCACGGCCGCCACGTTAAAGAACGAACGACTGCGTGGTGCCGCGCTCCGTCGGATCGCACAGGCGCAGAGCACACTGGGCGCACGCCTTGATGCGCGTAAGACGGTCGAGAAGATGGTCCCGATACTGGAACGGTATGGCGGCAAAAGGTCGCTGGCCTTAGGCTATCAAGTCGCGGCTCAGATCATGGGTAACGCGGAATACAAGAAAAGGGCCGCCGAGATCTTCGTCTGACTCGACGGCGCTTCTGGTTTGGCCAAAATGCGGACATCGCGCAGGCTTGCCGGCGATCGGCTACCAAATGCGCGACAGTGGCAGACTCTCGAAGGGCGTCCTGCATTGCAACGCTGTGGATTTCGGCAGTAGTCGCCCTTATGGCGCCCGGTTGCGCGGTTTCGGGAGCCGACGCGCCTTATAATGCCAGCCGCGTTGATGCGCTCCCCGCTCGGATTACCCGCCTAGGCTTACCTTTGGCCCATCGGCAGCCACAATCCGCCGGTTCCCTCTCGCGCCCCGAGGTCTTCGTATCCGATGCGCTCGACAACGTCGTTAATGGCTACGACCAAGCGACGGGCAACCTTGTCATCCAGCTAACGGGGCTTAGTGCTCCACGGGGCCTTGCGAGTGATGCAGAGGAGAATCTTTACGTGGCCGACTCCGGCAACCAGCGCGTTTTGGTATTCGCGCCGGGATCGACTCAACCGTTTCTGATCTTGGATGACTTGGGGTGGTATCCAACGGGAGTCGCAGTCTCGGGTGACGGTGAAGTTGCAGTGACCAACAACACCGCACAAGGGAGTTTCCCCGGAAGCGTAACGTTCTATAAGAAGGGCCGCTCAAGATTCTTTCGAGAACTCTATAGCACACCATTATTTGCCTATCCGTACTTTTGCGCCTATGATGCGCGGGGCAACTTGTACCTCGACGCGGTGAGATATAATGCGCTAACGAGCGTGGTCGAGATTGCACGGGGTGCTAGGACCGCCAAGAACCTAAAAATCCGAAACATTCGCTCGCCCGGAGGCTTGACAGTAGATAGCAAAGGCGAGCTGCTTATCCTGGATCAGTATCCCGCTAAGATTTATCGGTATGCTCTTCCGTCTCTCGCCCTTAAAGGGACGGTAGAGCTTACCGGTGCTGAGGACGCGGTTACGTTTGCGCTGGTTCGTAGCGATATGGCGATCTACGATGCCGACTCACAATCCGCTAGTGCCGGACGATATGCATTTCCATCCGGCGGCGGCCCTACGCAAGAGATTATGGTTGGCGGCCTTCCCATTGGCGTTGCCGTCACGCCATGGTCGCCACCGTGATGGTTGATTAAAAAGTGAAAATCGGCCTTTTCATCTTTATTACAGGTGTTTGCTGCGTGTCCTTTGTTGCGGGGGGTGCCGCATTGGGGGCGGCTCATCTTCGAGCGCGATCGGCAGTCGTCCGTCCGACTACATGCATCACACCTCGGTCTTTGGGACTTCCTTTGCAAGACCGCAACATGGTGGACAGGCGGCACGAGCTCTTCGTTGCGGAATATGGCTCCAACGCCGTTAACATATATACGGGCGTTGATAATCGAGAGGGTGGCACTCTCCTAGGGACCATCACGGCTGGGATTGCAGGCCCCATCGGGGTCTGGGTCGATCGCAACGCGACCCTATATGTTGCCAATTCCAGCGATAATGCAGTGACAGAATACGTCCGCGGCAGTAACGTCCCCGCGACGACGGTCACCCTGGGTGTATCGCAACCTTCGGGCGTGGCAGTCGACTCGCATGGCACACTCTACGTCGGAAACTTTGCCTCGTCGGGAGGCTACGTTGACGAATACCCCGCGGGCTCGAACGCGCCGTCAGCTCGGATTAAGGGACTGCAGCAGCCCGAGGAAATGGCGTTCGATGCCAACGACAACCTATACATCGCTGACAACGGCAGTGGCGGGAGTGGGTCAGGCGCCATTTGGAAAGTGCCGTTCGGAAAGACGGCACTCATTAACCTCGGCTTGGAAGACCTGTCCAACCCGCTAGGCGTTTCGCTCGACGCTAATGGGGATCTATTTGTATCCGACGACGGCCTTCTTACCGATGAAATCTTCGTCTTTCAGCCGGGCCACAAGGCACCGTCCTGCGTAATCAGTCAAGGATTCCCGGAGGGTACCACGCCCGGGATGATCGCGCTTGCGAACAACGCCACCCTCTATGCTGCACAGCAAAACAACAATCCCTATGAGAGAATCCTTCCCAGCGTACTCACGTACTTGCCTGGCGGCTACGCGCTACGATCTGAAACCAAAGAACAAATGGATAAACCGGTGGGTGTTGCGCTATGGGAGCAGCGATGAGCATCGACCGAGTGCTCGAGGTCTTCGCATTGGTGAGTTTCGTAGCACTTCTCCCTGCGTGTTCGAACTCTTCATTGCAGTCGCTACACTTGACCGCACCACAAATGCCACCAACGCAGGTAAGCAGCCTCTCGGATGTAATCGCCGCCCAAAGCTTGATCGTCGCTCGCGGCACGCCGCCATTAACCTTTTTCCGTGCCAGGGGGCGCTCAACGCGCATGATGCGACGACCGGGCGACATCTATGTTTCCGACATCGCAAACGACGTTGTTGATGGCTATGACGCAAAAAGCGGTGCGCTAACAGAACAGCTGACGGGGTTCGAGCTTCCACAGGGAATTGCTACCGATCGCACCGGAAATCTGTACGTTGCCGACACGGCCGCTTCAGCCGTGTTTGTTTTTCCACCGGGAGCGACTAGTCCGTCACTTACTCTGGCTGACACTGGTTGGTATCCAACTGACGTCGCCGTATCCGCGGCGGGCGAAGTGGCAGTGGCGAATGAACATTCGATCAGTGACGGGCCGGGTAGCGTTGCTTTCTACAAGCCGGGCCAAACCCGGCCATTCCACACCGTAATCGCGGGATCCGACATCGGGTCGACGGTTTGGTTTTGTTCGTACGATGCGAACGGAAATCTATTCGCCGATGGCGGCAAGGCTCCGGCACACGTTGCGATGCTGCCCCACGGAGGCACGGCAAATAAGTTCAAACCGCTCGGTATAGCGAACGTAATCATCGCGGGAGGGATTCAGATCGCCGGCAACGGCGACATCCTTGTTCTCGATCAACAAGTCCGAACGATTTATCGATACTGGCGTCGTCATTCGGCGCCGGTAGGAACAACAGTTCTCACGAATTCGTCAGATCCGGTGACATTTGCTTTGCTACCGAAAGAAACGCTTCTTTTTGAGGCTGATTATGGATTTGATGAAACGGCGAAGTTTGCCTTCCCCGCAGGCGGCTATGCCCTATATTCAATTGCGGTTTATGGCGCGCCTATTGGCGTGGCCATAGCCCCCGGGGCCCCATCGCAACCTAACCGGCAACCCTTGCCGTAGCTCTTGCTATATTAGCAGAAAGGTTCACTATATGAGCAAGCTCATTACCTATCGCTTACTGGCAGCAGGACTTATGTTCGCGCTGATCGGCTGTGGCGGACTCACTGGGACAAACATGCAGTCAAATAGCGTTCTTCCGGAGCCCGGCATTGCACGAGCGCGGGCGGCCGCGCGTCGCGACCTATGCTCGAATTTCGACGTAAACTACAGTCGAGACGGCATCGCAGGCAAGGCGCTATTTGTATCAGAAACTGGGGCAAACTCGGTAAACATTTACGACTTGAAAAACCTACAATTAGTTAGAAGCGTTACCAACGGCGTGTCACTGCCGCTCGGCGTTGCCTTTGATAACAACGGTGTTCTCTATGTGGTTAATCAGCCGGAGGGCGGCAGTAATACGGTGACCGAGTACGCTCCGGGCGCCAAAACCCCCGAGCAAACTTTGACCGTTGGGGAGACTGCAGCCATCGGAGTTGTTGTCGACTCAAGCGGGACGGTCTATGTGGACAATGATTACCCCGCAGAAATGATCGAGTTCGCAGCCGGCAGCCAGACACCAACGAAGACTTTTAGCTTACCCCTCGCGGCGCCATGGGGTCTGGCGATCGACAAAAACAACAATGTCTATGTAACTGATCTGGCGGGCGCGATATGGGAATTCGCGGCTGGTTCCACGACAGGCACGAACCTTGGATTACAAGAAGCTTCTGAACCGAACGGCGTAGCGGTAGATGGTAAAGGCAACTTATATGTCACGAATTACGCGGGGAGCGAAGCGGAAGTGCTTGTGTATCGCCGTGGGCATACGTCGCCGGTTTGCACGATCACTCAAGGAGTTAGCAATCCCGCGCTGCTAGCAACAACGGCGTCGGGGACGCTGTACGTCGCGAACGACACTCCCCCGGCGAGTGTGACGAGCTACAAGCCAGGTGAGACTACGCCGCAGTGGACTTTGACTCAAGATATGAACCAACCGTTCGGCGTTGCTCTTGGCCCGGGCAGGTAGTTAAATATGGGCGAATGAGTGAAGACTTCGGACTTGGCCCACTTCGCGCTAGGCTTTTGTGCCGCAGGTTCATTCCTCGTAGGGTGCGTAGCATCGCCGATGCAGCTTGAAGCATTGCAACAGAACGTGCCGCTCGCGGCGCCGGCTGAGTCGAGCCAATCATGGATGGTCCCGGCAACCCAAGCGAGTGGTCTTCTGTACGCAAGCAACGGCGCGGTTGTGTGGGTCTTTTCGTATCCACAAGGTGTTCTGTTTGGGAAGCTCGAGCTTGACGGAACCGGTGGCAATCTGTGCTCAGACAACTACGGCAACGTTTTCATGCCGCTATATTCCCGCGCTGAAATTCTCGAGTATCCGCATGGTGGCTCGCGCCCGATCGCGATCCTTTCAAGCCCGACAGGGTATTACCCGTATGCTTGCTCGGTCGACCCGACGACCGGGAATCTTGCTGTCACGACGAATCAATCTGGCCCCGGATCCCCCGGTAATGTCGCGATTTATCCCGGCGCCCAAGGCACCCCAACTGTCTACGCTGACGCTGACATGCAATCGTACTACTATTGCGGCTATGATAATCGGGGCGACCTATTTGTCGACGGCGGAGGTAGAAGTGCGTTTGCCGAGCTGCCAAGCGGCAGTGCTACTTTCGTAAACATCGGGATCAAGAGAGTCAAAAAGCACCCTGGATTTGGACAGGTCCAATGGGACGGTGGCTACATAACACTCGCCGATCCTAGGGCTCGCGAAATACATCGCTTGCAGATCTCGGGCTCAAAGGGAGTTATCTTTGGCACGACTCATTTCGAGGGCGGCGTGGACCGCGAAGGATGGCAGTCCTGGATACAGTCGGGTACTGTTATCGTACCTGCTGGTGCCCTAGGCTCCGAGGTCGGATTTTGGAACTATCCAGCTGGGGGCAAACGGACAAGAACGATCCACGGCTTTGGAAAACCCGGGATAGTTGGTGTGACGGTCAGCGTCAGTACGAGCGCCTCGTACGCAGGCTCCGCCCAGTCCCACGCCCGGACGCACGCCAGGGAATGACGGGTACCGCGTAAACGTCACCAGGGATATGTGCCTTGACGCAATTAGGGCCGCCGCGCGCTATTTCGGCGGGGGCGCGCTGAGCGCAGTTCCCACGGGCTGGACCAAGTTG
>Ga0187783_10003090_pt1 | contig 12305 bp, 11 predicted proteins | sample 1015_SJ02_MP02_2_FD_132471 | JGI IMG/M metagenome (GOLD analysis project Ga0187783, IMG submission 132471) | Tropical peat soil microbial communities from peatlands in Department of Meta, Colombia - 1015_SJ02_MP02_20_MG | ecosystem: Environmental > Terrestrial > Soil > Wetlands > Peat | place... | reverse complement strand
GAGAACGCGGGGAGTGGTGATGGAAGGCAAGGCGAAGGTGATATTTCCGGTGATCGCGACCGGCGTTGTCGTCTTCTTCGCAAGTGCCGCGGTGACATATTGGAACATCGGGGCGCGCGCCGACTTCCTCCACCGCTGGCTTTCCGCGTTCATCATTGCCTGGCCGGTCGCCGCAGCAACTGCTTTCATTGCATTTCCGGTCGTCCGGCGCGTCACCGTGCGCATCGTGGCGTTGATCGAAGATAATTGAAGCGAGCCTGTCCCGGCGTCAGTCGCTTCTCGCCGCTAAAAAGTTTTGGTCACAAACCTTTCATCTATCGGGAATTGTTTCCAACTTTCAACGATCTCGAAGAAAATTCCTGCCAACGCATTGGCGTTATGCAGCAGCTTTTTGCATTGCAAAATGAACTTCTTTCGACCACGCGCGTTCTCTGCTAGCTTTGTCTCACCGCAATAAAGATGGAGGCGGATGAGTGGACCTCACTATGAAGCTCAATGTTCTGGCGGTATGCGCCGTGTTTGCTTTCGTTGGCGCGGTTCTGCTGGGGGCCTTTTGAGTTTCGAAGTCCAACGCCAGAAACCACATCAGGGGCCTCCGAGTCCAACCGGGGGTCGAAAATGGAGAAGCACCGGGGCGAATTTCGCTCCGGTGCTTTTCTATTGCCTCTATTGCCGCGACAATCACTCTGCTGCGCTGCGCGCGGCCGCCATGGGATCGTAGTTGAGGATCGGCGACAACCACTTCTCCGCTTGATCGGATGACCAGCCCTTGCGTTTGGCGTAGTCCTCGACCTGGTCGCGCTCGATTTTGCCGACGCCGAAATAGTAGCTTTCCGGATGGCTCAAATAGAGGCCGCATACCGAAGCACCGGGCCACATGGCGAAGCTTTCGGTCAGTCGTACGCCGATTTCGCGCTCGCCATCGATCAGATTGAAGAGAGTAGCCTTCTCGCTGTGGTCTGGTTGCGCCGGATAGCCGGGAGCTGGACGGATGCCGCGATATTTTTCGACGATGAGGTCGCCGGCGGAGAGCGCCTCGTCGGGGGCGTAAGCCCAAAAATCCCTGCGCACACGTTGATGGAGCCATTCGGCGAGCGCTTCGGCGAGGCGGTCGGCCAGCGCCTTGGCCATGATCGCTGAATAATCGTCGTTGCCGTGTTTGAACCGCTCGACCACAGCTTCTTCGCCGACGCCCGCCGTGACCGCAAAAGCTCCGATATAGTCCCGTAGTCCGCTCGCCCGCGGCGCGATGAAATCGGCGAGTGCGACGTTGGCACGACCTTCGCGGCGCGGCAGCTGCTGGCGTAGCGTGTGCAATACCGCGATCGGCGCACCGCGTGTCTCGTCGGCGAAGACAAAGACGTCGTCGCCATCGGTGTTCGCCGGCCAAAGTCCAAAGACGGCGGACGCGCGAAACCAGCGTTCCGCCGCGATACGCTGCAGCATCTCTCGAGCATCCGCATAGAGGCTGCGCACGGCTTCCCCGAATCTGGCGTCGTTGAGTATGGCGGGGAATTTGCCGTTGAGCTCCCAAGTGGCGAAGAACGGCGTCCAGTCGATGTAGTCGACAAGTTCGGCGATCGGGATGTCGTCGAGCCGGTGTCTTCCGACTATTCGTGGCGCCGGCGGCACATAGTTGCCCGACCAGTTGAGCTTCAGTGCATTGGCGCGCGCATCGGCAAGTGAGAGGCGGTGCTTTACTTCCTCTCCGCGGGCACGCGCCGCCGCGATGCGGGCATATTCGGCACGGACTTCGGTGACGGTGCTCGCCCGCGTATCAGGGGAGAGGAGTGAGGACACGACGCCGACTGCGCGGCCTGCATCGTTGACATAGACCGTTTGGCCGCCCCGATAATTGGGATGAATCTTCACCGCCGTGTGCACGCGGCTGGTGGTCGCGCCGCCGATCAGGAGCGGCATTTCGAAACCTTGCCGCTCCATTTCGGCCGCGAGGTGACACATTTCATCGAGTGAGGGCGTGATGAGGCCGGAGAGCCCGATGATATCGGCCCGTTGCGCGACGGCAGCGTCAAGAATTTTCTGCGCCGGCGTCATCACGCCGAGGTCGATCACTTCGTAATTGTTGCAGGCCAAGACGACGCCGACGATGTTTTTGCCGATGTCGTGCACGTCGCCCTTGACGGTCGCGAGCACGATCCTGCCATTCGAGGATGTGTGCGCGCGCCCGTCGTTTTCCTGCTCCATATAAGGCATGAGGTGAGCGACCGCCTGCTTCATCACCCGCGCCGATTTCACGACTTGCGGCAAGAACATCCGTCCTGAACCGAACAGATCGCCGACGACGTTCATGCCGTCCATTAACGGTCCTTCGATCACCGCTAGCGGACGCGGAGCTTTAAGCCGCGCCTCTTCGACGTCGGTCTCGATGAAATCGGTGATGCCATGCACCAGTGCATGCGACAGCCGTCGCTCGACCGGCCATTCGCGCCACGAGAGATCGGCCTCCTTCTTCTCCTTGCCGTGGCCGCGATAACGTTCCGCGAGCGTCAGCAAGGTATCGGCAGCGTCGCTGCTGCGATTGAGCACGACATCCTCGCACGCTTCGCGCAACTCACCATCGAGGTCATCGTACACCGCGATTTGGCCGGCATTGACGATGCCAATGTCCATGCCGGCGGCGATGGCGTGCTTGAGGAACACTGAGTGCATCGCCTCGCGCACGGCCTCGTTGCCGCGAAACGAGAACGAAAGGTTGGAGACGCCGCCCGAAACGTGCGCATGCGGGAGATTCTGCCGTATCCAGCGCGCGGCCTCGATGAAGGCGACGCCGTAGCCGTTGTGCTCCTCCATGCCCGTGGCGATTGCGAAAATGTTGGGGTCGAAGATGATGTCTTGCGGCGGAAAGCCGACGCGGTTGACCAGGATGTCATAGGCGCGCGCAACGGTCGCGGTTTTTCGTTCAAGGGTGTCTGCCTGGCCGGCTTCATCGAATGCCATGACCACGACAGCGGCGCCGTAGCGGCGTACCAGCCGCGCTTGCCGAACGAACGCGTCTTCACCCTCTTTGAGCGAGATCGAGTTCACAACCGCTTTGCCCTGAACGCATTTGAGACCGGCTTCGATGACGGAGAATTTCGAGGAGTCGACCATCACCGGCACACGGGCGATGTCAGGCTCCGCTGCAATGAGATTGAGGAACGTAGTCATTGCCTTCTCGGAATCGAGCAAGCCCTCATCCATGTTCACGTCAATAATCTGTGCGCCGTTCTCGACCTGGTCTCGGGCGACGGCGAGCGCAGCCGCGTAGTCGCCGGCGGTGACGAGCTTCCGAAAACGCGCCGAGCCGGTGACGTTGGTGCGTTCGCCCACATTCACGAACGGAATCTCGGCCGTCAGCGTAAACGCTTCAAGGCCGGACAGTCTGAGCCGCGGTGCGACTTGCGGAATCGTTCGCGGCTTCTTCCCGGCGACAGCTGCCGCGATGGCGCGGATATGATCGGGCGTGGTGCCGCAGCAGCCGCCGACGATGTTGACGAGGCCGGCCGCGGCGAACTCGCCGATCTGCGCCGCCATGACTTGCGGTCCGTCGTCATAGCGGCCGAATTCGTTGGGGAGGCCGGCGTTGGGATAGGCGCAGATGAGTGTATCGGCGACGCGCCCGAGCTCGGCGATATGCGCGCGCATCTGCCGTGCACCGAGCGCGCAATTAAATCCGATCGAAAATGGCGCGGCGTGCGCGACCGAATTCCAAAATGCCTCGGGAGTCTGGCCCGACAAAAGTCGGCCGGACCGGTCGGTAATGGTGCCGGAAATCATCACCGGTAGGCGCAGCCCGCCGTCCTCCATCACTTCTGTGATGGCGAAGATGGCGGCCTTGGCATTGAGCGTGTCGAAAATCGTCTCAATGAGCAGTGCATCAGCGCCGCCGTCGATAAGCCCGCGCACCTGCTCGGCGTAAGCGACGCGTAAGTCGTCAAAGGTGATCGAACGAAAACTCGGGTTGAGAACGTCCGGTGAGATCGAGGCGGTGCGGTTGGTCGGGCCGATGGCGCCGGCGACAAAGCGCGGCCGGCCGTCCTCGCCCTGCGCGGTGTGCGCCGCCTCGCGCACAAGCCGCGCGCCCTCCCGGTTCAGCTCGTAGGCGATCTCCGCCATGCCGTAATCGGCTTGCGCGATCCGCGTCGAAGAGAACGTGTTGGTCGAGACAATGTCGGCGCCGGCGCGGAAATACGCGAGGTGAATGGCGCGCACCGCGTCCGGACGGCTGAGGTTGAGAAGATCGTTGTTGCCGCGGACCTCGCGGTTCCAGGCGTCGAAACGCGCGCCGCGAAAGCCTTCCTCGTCGAGTCCGAGCGCCTGGATCATCGTCCCCATCGCGCCGTCGAGGACGAGGATGCGCTCGGCAGCCGCGCGCCGTAGCGTGCTTTCGGTTTCCGATTTTGACGCCGGTACCACCATCACTCAGGCGCCCTCCGTCGCCGCATGAGGTCGCGGTGATGCGTCATATTCTGCACCCGGTCGCAGCCCCAGTAAGTGGCAGATCGCGTAGACGAGGTCTGCGCGATTCATTGTGTAGAAGTGAAAGTCTGTCACTCCGTGATCGACGAGGTCCAGCACTTGCTCGGCAGCGACCGCGGCGGCGATGAGCTTGCGCGTCGCAGTGTCATTCTCAAGGCCGTCGAAGCGCTCGGCCAGCCAATCGGGCACCGAAGCGCCACAGCGTGCCGCAAAATTCTTGGTCGTCTTGAAATTCTGCACCGGCAGCATACCGGGCACGATTGGAATTTCGATGCCGCTTGCGCGCGCGCGATCGAGATAACGGAAATAAAGAGCATTCTCGAAGAAGAACTGGGTAATCGCCCGTGTCGCGCCGGCGTCTACCTTGGCTTTGAGCATGTCGATGTCGGCTTCGACCGAAGGACTGTCCGGATGCTTTTCCGGATAGGCGGAAACTGAAACCTCCATGTCGGCACTGCGCTTGATGCCGGCGACGAGATCGGCTGCGTTGCGATAGCCGCCGGGATGCGGGGCATAAAGCTCGCCGACGCCGCCGGGCGGGTCGCCGCGCAACGCCACGATGTGGCGCACGCCAGCCTCCGCATAGGCGGCTATCACCGCGTCGACCTCGCCGCGCGTTGCCGCGACGCAGGTTAGATGCGCGGCCGGCGTCAGCATCGTCTCGGCGAGGATGCGCTTGACCGTGGCGTGAGTGCGCTCGCGGGTCGAGCCGCCGGCGCCGTAGGTAACCGAGACGAAATTCGGGCTGAGCGGCGCAAGCCGAGCGATCGCTCCCCACAGCGATAGTTCCATCTCCGCTGTATTCGGCGGAAAGAACTCGAAGGAGACGCTTATGCGGCGCGGAGCACCGGCTTGCACGAAGCGGCTTGCGCGCACTGCGCTCATCACGCCACCTCCCGCGTTGCCGGCGTGGCAAACACGACGCGCGGATCGCGCGCGAGCCAAAGCGATACCGCGATTTTGCCCTCGGGTCCGGGTGGCAGCGTCTCTTGCCGGACGAACTCGAGACCAGCGGCTTCGATCCACTGCGTTACGGTCTCGGGCGCAAAACCAAGCCGGCGGTGGGCGTGCTCCTCGCGCAGAAACTCGAGGTCGTGCGGCGCGAAATCGACGACCAGAAGGCGGCCGCCGGGACGCAGCACCCGCGCCGCTTCGGCGATGGCGCGCGCGCTATCGTCGAGGAAGTGCAGCACTTGATGGACGATGACAACGTCGAACGAATCGCGCGGCAGAGCGAGATTATAAATGTCGCCGTGGCGCACGCTGCAATGCTTGAGGCCGGCGCGGTCGAGGCGCGCACGCGCGAACGCCAGCATGTCGAGCGAAAGATCGATGCCCAACCCGCGTTCAATGTCAGCGGCGAAGAGTTCGAGCATACGGCCGGTGCCCGTCCCCAAGTCGAGCAGTGCACGGATCGGTTGGCCGGCGAGCGAGTCGCGGATCGCCGCTTCGACGGCCGCGTCGGCAACGTGCAGCTTGCGAATGCGGTCCCATTCGGCGGCATGACGGCGAAAATAATTCTGAGCGGCTGCCGCACGCGCGGCGCGCACCGCAGCGAGACGCTCGCGGTCCCGGGCGATGACGGGGTCGTTGGGATCGAGGCGGGCGATAACACTCCGGGCGACGTCGGCGGCACTCCCGCGGTCGCCAAGGCGAAAGAAGGCCCATGATCCTTCACGGTAGCGTTCAACCAGCCCGGCCTCGGCCAAAAGCCGCAGATGGCGCGAAAGCCGGGGCTGGGACTGCCGCAGAATCGCGGTGAGATCGGAAACCGTCAACTCGGCGTCGGCGATAAGCCCGAGTAGCCTGAGCCGGGTCGTTTCGCCAGCGGCCTTGAGGACGCCAGTCAGGCTGGGAAAGCTCAGAGGGGCGGAATCCATGGATCAGCCCATAGATTGAGTAATTAGACATAAACATATCTTTATGCGCTGATAATGGCAAGGGATGATGGGAAAAATCCCACGATCGTCGGATTCTGGGATCGGACCGGGGTAGGTTGGCGGGGCCGCCCGAAGCGTGTCAACGTGCGGGCCGTGACTAGCGTTAAGAAGAACGAAACTGCGAGCGGTTTGCGCGACGGCGAAATCGGCACCGAATTGCCATCGCAATTTGACGCGCGGCTCTATTTCATCGGGCGTATCCGAACACCGTGGCAGCAGCGCGAGGCCTGTCCGAAGAATCCGCGCGAGTCGGACGCTCTTTGCACCATCGTACTTGATCCGCGGTGGGCGGAGGGCTTGCGCGGTCTAGAGACGGTTAGCCACGTGGTGGTGCTCTATTGGATGGATCAGGCGCGGCGCGACCTCGTCTTGCAGGCTCCGCATCACTACGACGAGCTGCGCGGCACGTTCGCCCTGCGCTCGCCGGTGCGGCCCAATCCGATCGCGGTTTCGGTCGCACGACTAGTTCGCATCGAGGGCAACGAGCTTTCGGTCGTCGGCCTCGACTGCCTCGACAACACGCCGCTCCTCGATATCAAACCTTATTTCGCGTCGACCGATTCGGTGCCTGACGCGGCCGTCGGCTGGCACGCGAGTCGTAATCGCTGAGCGTGAGTTTTTGCGCGAAGCTACCGAGCTAATCAGAATAGCGGCGCAACCTCGCCGAGCGGCAGCAGGCCGAGCGTCATCACGCCGTCGGAAAAGCGCAGCGGCAGGACGATCGCCGGCTTCTTGTCGATCTCGGTCGGCTGGCCCATTTTTTTTATATTGTCGATCAGGCTCGCGTTGGCGGTGTCGCGCACCGCGCCGCCGAGGCCCGGCACCAGGCGATCGAGCGCTCCGTACCCCTCCGCCGCGGCGCCTGTGCCGGTGAGCCGATCGATGCCTTGTCCGATCAAGTAATCGACCCCCAACAGCGGAATGATATTCTCGATGCCGACGACGGCAAGGCGGATTAAGCCATTGAGCTTGCCGTTTGAGTTGACGCTGAGTGTGCCGGCGCCAACGATGATCGAGTCCGGCCGTTGCAGGCGCAGGTGCTTGATTTCGATGCCTCCGGCGGCCGCCGCCATTTCCCGAAAGTGATCTGCCCACGGCCTGGATCTGAGATCCTTGAAACCGCGCAGCACAGCGTCGACCTCGCCATCAATCGGTTTGGCGGTTAGCGCATGCATCGTCGGCGCCGTTGCCGCGTTGACCTTCAGAACCGCTTCAATCACCGGATTATTGTTGGGCGATCCGGCGACAAGGCGGCCTAGCAGATCGCCGTATTTGGCTTGGAACAGCCTTACGCCGCCGCTGGCCCCATCGGGGGCACCGACGCGATCGAGACGCGGCCGATCAAGCATTACGGAAGCGTAGTCCGGATCGGGCGGCAAGCCGTGAACGGTAATGCGCGCGCGTGCCCAATTGGCAATCAGACTCACTGGGTTGTCCTGCTCGGACAGTGTCAGCGGGCCAGAGATGTCGGCGGTCAGTCGGGTTGGGCGATAGACTTGCGCCGCCACGAGCACGTCTTTTGCCGTGACGGCAAACGGTGGCTGATTGCTACTGATTTCGGCTGTGGCTTCGGCGCAGCGGACTTCGACGCGAAACGGAAATCCGCCTATCGTCTGCGTGCCGCAGGAATAGGTGCGACCTGCAGCCTTCTCCCGATCCACCCATCCTGCGAGCGTGCGATTGGCAGTGGTGGCGCCGTAGTACCACAGGCAGACCCAGGCGACGGCGAGCACGACGAGTATTGCCGCCGCCGACGCGAGGGCGCGCCACGGGCCTCGGCGATATCCAGGTTCCGATCCGGCGCCTCGCCGCCGCGGGTTCGGCCGCCGCATCATGCTTTGGGGAGATTCGCCCGGCATCGTTCCTCCTCGCCTGGCGAGTGCGGCGTTTCAAAGACTAATGTCGCCCGTCGCCCAGGATCAGGCGCCATTGTGTCGGCGCGGTCGTGCTGTTAGGCGAACGGAAGTTTCGGCTGGAGTCAACGAGTTTGAAGGATTTCATCGACACGGGCGGTGAGGAGGACCTTTGGGTCTTCGCCTATGGCTCGCTGATGTGGCGTCCTGGGTTCGATTTTCTCGAGCGCGTTCCGGCGCGGCTCGTCGGGTTGCATCGAGCGCTCTGCGTGTATTCATTCGTTCATCGCGGCACGCCGGAGCGGCCTGGCCTGGTGCTTGGGCTCGATCGCGGTGGCATTTGTCGCGGCATTGCGTTCCGTGTCGCCGCCGCGGCGCGCGCGGCGACCATTTCCTATTTGCGCTCCCGCGAACAGGTCACCAACGTTCATCTCGAGGCGATGCGGCGGATCGAGCTCGAGGGAACAGCACGGCGGTGGGTGCGTGCGCTTTGTTTCCTCGTCGATCGCAGCCACGTGCAATATGCCGGTCGGCTCACTCTCGACGAATGCTTGCATCACGTGCGGCAAGGCCACGGCCAGTCCGGCGCCAACCGCGATTACGTGATCGAGGCGGTCGAAGCGCTGGAAGCACTAGGCTATCGTGAAACCGACCTGCATCGCATTGTCCAGCGCCTCAATCCGCGTATCGGGACTCGGGAAGCGGCTGACGAAGAAGGTGCGAAAGTCGCTATCCCTGAAGCGTGATAACTGAGATTTTCTCCCTCCCTTCGGCGACCAGTCGCGCGGTTGCGTCCTCCAATACATTCTGCAGTTGCGCCAAGAATGCGCGCCTGTCGAGACCGGGCGCGATCGGATCGAGCACCTCGACGAGGACAGTGCCGGGATATCGTAGCCACGAACGCCGCGGCCAGAACAAGCCGGAATTAAGCGCGACAGGTACGCAGGCAAGATCGGTCTCGCTATAAAGGTAGGCGATGCCGGGCATGTAGCGCGGCTGGGCGTCGGGCGCGAGCCGCGTGCCCTCGGGAAACACCACAATCTGGCGCGAGCGCGCGATCTCCGCGCGCGCCCGTGCGACCATGCGCGCAAGCGCCGTCGTGCGGCCGCCACGGTCGATCGGGATCATCCCTGATTTGCGCGCGAGCCAGCCGAACAGGGGCAGCCACATCAGTTCGCGCTTGAGGACGAAAGTCGGATCGTCGAGGATTACGTAGAGCGCGAACGTCTCCCACAGCGATTGGTGCTTGCAGGCAACGAGACATGCTCCACTGGGGATTTTTTCCCGTCCGCGCCATTCGACCTTGATTCCGCAGACGACGCGCAGCAGCCAGAGGCTGCTGCGGGCGTAGCTCCGCAAAACGGCGAGCATGACCGAGTACGGCAGCACGATCGCCGGTAACGCGATGATCATGCGAACAATGATGTTCACGTAGAACAGCACGTTGAAGACGATCGAGCGTGCGACGAGGGAATGATTCACTGGATGGTGGCTGAGATGCGCTCCGCAAAATGGACCGCTTCCGCTTTGGCCGCTGCTAAATCAAAGTGCATACGCAGCTTGGCGAACAGGTATTTGAAATACTCCGACAGCACCAAACGTGCGGTGTCGCCGTTTGACCACCACGGTTCGATGCGTAAGCGGTCGGACACCACCGGAAAAGGGATGAGAGTGACGTCGGGAAGTTGGTGCGCAATCTCGGCGAGCGCGCGCGGCATGTGGTAAGCGGACGTGACGATTATGAGCGAGTGAAAGCGGTGGTCGACGGCCCAGCGGCGCGTCTCCACGGCATTGCCGAGCGTGTTCAGGGCGGAATAGTCAAGGTCGACGCAGCAGGCGAGGAGCCGGTGAAAATCAACCACTTGGTGGGCGATGTCACCGGTAGTGGTGCCGGGATTGACCCCGCTGATGAGTAGACGTTTGCCGCGACCGGTTGAGAGGAGTTCGAGCGCGTCGGTGATGCGCGATGTGCCGCCGGTCAACACCACGATGCCATCGGCGTTCCGATCGAGCACGACCTGCTGGCTGGGCAACAGCCAGATGAAACAGGCAAAGCCGACAGCGATGGCCAGGCTGCAGAGCACGGCAAGTCTGATGGCGTAAGATCTGATGCGGCGCGTTCGGACCGCGGACCTAAGGCTGACCATCTCCGCACGCTTCCCCCCGCGTCGAACTTCCTCGTGCCGGCGCCGTCGGCTTCCGGTAGGTGCCAATCATAGCCGTAATTCCGCCGCAAGTAGACCGTCCGTCGCAGCGTTAGTCGATTGCCTTCAGCGTGCGGTTGACTGTGCGGCGTGACGCGAGCGCAGTCACCACCGCCATCAGCGCGATTTGCGCCGCTATGGCCAAATAACCGGCCGCGCCGACGGAGAAATTGCCCATCAGGACAGCGATTTCGTCCCCTCGCGCGGTGCCTGCCAGCCACGTATTTGACGCCTCGATGATGCCGAACAGCACGATTGCGGCGCCGCCCCCAAGGGCGCCGCCCTTGAAACCGAGCTGAAGGAAATGGCGTTGGAACTGGGCGCTGATAAAACCGTCGGTTGCACCGACGTAATGCAGTACTTCGACAATCGGCCGGTTGGCCGCCATCGTACCGCGCGTTGCGAAAGTGACCGAAAGAACAGTCACCAACAGCACCAGAATTAGCACCGCAATTCCGGCCGCAACGGCGGTGCCCGCCATGGTGCGCATGCGGTCGATCCAGCGACGATGGTCATCGAGGCTTGCACCGGGAACCTGCTCCGCAAGAGTGCGGCGCAACGCGGCAAGATCCGGCCGCCCGCCCGGCAAAAGCTTCACCACGATCAGGCGCGGGATCGGCAACTCGTCAAGCGCAAGGCCGGTGCCGAGCCACGGCTCGACCAAGCGCGCCGACTCTTCCTTGCTGTATGCGCGCACACCGGCGATACCGGATGCCGCGCGCGCGATTTCGAGGGCCTTGCGAACATCGGCCTCGAAATCGCGGGACGGCGTCGGACGGACTTGGATGGTGGCTTCACGTCCGACCTCGGCTCTCCAATCGCTCGCGGCACCGACCACCAGCACCACAGCTCCCGTGGTCAACGCGGCGAGGAAGGTCATGATGGCGACGACTGCCGTAAGCGAGCGTCCGGCAATTGAGTCCTTCGGAACGATCGCTGTTGCGCCCGGTGGGGCGATGATGAGCGGGTTAGCCGGCTCATAATCGTCCCACGGCTCCGCCACGGCCTCAACCGGTTCAGTCGTAGACATGCAGGCGTCCTTCGTGGAGCACGAGACGGCGTGCGTCGTACTCATCCATCAGACCGATGTCATGCGTGGCAATAACCACAGCGGTACCCGATTTGTTGAGCTCGATGAACAGCCGCAGCAATCGTTGGCCGAGGTTCGGGTCGACGTTACCGGTGGGTTCGTCGGCGAGCAGAAGTTGCGGACGCGCAATCACCGCGCGGGCGATTGCAGTGCGCTGTTTCTCGCCGCCGGAGAGGACCGGCGGCAGCGAAGACATGCACTCGCCGAGTCCTACCCATTGCAGCAGCTCGACAACTTCGGGGCGGTAGCTCGCTTCTTCCTTGCCGAGGACGCGCAACGGAAGCGCCACGTTCTCGTAGGTGGTCATGTGGTCGAGGAGACGAAAGTCTTGGAAAACGATGCCAATCCGGCGCCGCAGGGTAGCGCGCGCGTCCTTGCTTAGCGTCGCGGTGTCTTGCTCGAACATGCTGATCAGCCCGCGTGTGGGCTTGATTGACAGGAATAACATGCGAAGGAGCGAGGTTTTGCCGGCGCCCGAGGGGCCGGTCAGAAATTGGAACGAGTGCCCGTCGATGTCGAAGGACAGGTCGCGCAGCACCTCTTGGCCGAGCCCGTAGCGCAGACCGACATTCTCAAACCGGATCACGCCTTTCCTCCGAAGGGCCTTCCGCCGTCTCGGCCGCGGACGGCCTCCTGATTCGTCCCTTTCCGCAAATTTAACATCGGGGCCCGGTCAGGGCTCGCTGCGCATGGTTTCCAATTCGTTAACGGATCGACCGCTAGTATCGCCAAGAAGATG